>Ga0316221_1000181_pt1 | contig 89659 bp, 77 predicted proteins | sample TBH18007metaG_FD_206003 | JGI IMG/M metagenome (GOLD analysis project Ga0316221, IMG submission 206003) | Freshwater microbial communities from Trout Bog Lake, Wisconsin, USA - TBH18007 | ecosystem: Environmental > Aquatic > Freshwater > Lake > Hypolimnion/Profundal zone | place: USA: Wisconsin... | reverse complement strand
CGATGATTGAGTTCAAGCAGATTATTGGTCGTGGAACTCGTCTATTCGAAGGTAAGCACTATTTCACCATCATTGATTTCGTGAATGCCTATCAACTGTTCAATGACCCAGGGTGGGATGGCGAGCCAATTTGTGAGAAGTGCGGGAGTAACCCCTGTGTTTGCGAAAAGGGTGAACGCAAGCCGTGTAAGGAATGCAATCAAACCCCATGTATTTGCGAAAAGGGTGGTCGTGAGCCTGAAGATAAAAAAGAAAAGCTGAGAATAAAACTTAGTGACGGCAAGGAGCGTGAGATCCAAAGCATGTCTTCAACCATGTTCTATGTGGATGGCAAGCCGATTAGTGCTGAGGAGTTCTTGCAACGCCTATTCAATACCTTGAAGCTACCCGAGTTGCTCGGTAGTGAGGAGTCCCTGCGTAAGCTATGGTCTAGCCCGATCACCCGTAGAGAATTACTGGGGCGACTCGAGAAGGAAGGTTGTGGAAAGTCAGACCTGATTAAGTTGCAGGAAATGATTAATGCAGAGAACAGCGACCTATTTGATGTGCTTGAGTACATCAGCTATGCACGCAAGCCAATTAGCCGAGCTGATAGGGTTAAGGCGAATGAATCTAATATTTACTCATTCTTGAATGCCAGCCAGAGGGACTTTATTGGCTTTGTATTGCGTAACTACATTCAAGATGGCGTTGATGAATTGGATATTGCCAAACTCAGTACGATCATTAAATCCAAGTACGGTGGAATACCTGAGGCTGAGAAGGTCTTAGGCGATGTTGACCAAATTAACCAGGTCTTTATCAACTTCCAAAAGCACCTGTATGAGCAGAGGGTAGCCTAACCATGGGCAAAGAGCAGTTGGCAGAATTAAAGGCATCCTGTGGAAGTAATAACAGAGTTTGCCCAGTGCCCGACAGGTGGGATGAGTTATGGGAAATGCTTCCTAATAAAACTAGAGTTGGCGGAGGTTGGGAGCCACCTCTACCTCTGATCTTGGGTGCCTGGTCATTCACTAGCAACCTTGAAAAAATCATACGACTCAATGAACACCTTAATTACTCACTTGAATCAGGGTGCTTGGATAAGGTGGGTAAATTTCTTCACTCCTTGAGTGAAGAAGAATGGCATCACCTGGGTGACTAAATACAAACTGCCACCGCTAGATGGGCAAAGAGTTCTTTACAAAGGGCGTAGATATTTTGCTATTGAGGCAACTGAGCAATGTCCATTTCAAGAATTTAATAAAGGTATTGTGCTCTGGGATGCCGAATATGAGTGCACCTTTGCCGTTGGGGAACTTAACGAAGATGGTTATTACGAGGGGGATTTGTATGACACCTATACGAGATTTTTTATCGCCCGAGCCAAAACAATTCGTGAGTATATGAAGAATGCCTTAGAGTGCAGAGAAAGATTCCTAAAGATAGTTTGTGGTGACTAGCTAGGTCGATATCCTTTTTCTTGCCTCTTGTAGCCGTTCAGCCAAGATTGATTCAACACCGCTTATTTCAGCCTTAACATCTCTAGGGATAACTTTGCCTAGCAAGGAAAGAAAGGCGGTGGGATTCTCTTCTGCCTGCCTGGTCAGATACTCCTGACCGCCAACATTATTTAACGCAGTAAGGATCATCTCCTTTACTTCAAAATGGATCTTGTTAACCGACCCCTTGGGTCTACCTTTGCCTGCTGATGGTGGCTTTGTCTGAGTGTTGTTTGTGACTGAGTTCATGTGATGGCTTCAATAAAATAGTGATATTTAGTGACTTTAAATCACATTAATACCCATTAGAGGCAAATATTTATTGCCTTCTGAGGCTACTTGAGTGTCTCTGAAAGTACTTGAGAGTGATGCTTAGAAATGATGTTTTGCTACAACAGGAAACGATTCGTTAGGGTGCCAAATACTGTGATTTCAACGCTGGTAATGACAGGGTATGACATCAACTCCAATTGCTACATACGAAGTAGGGGAGTTTATTTATTTGCGAAGGGAGCGACGGTCTACCCAACTGTTGCTAGCGTAGTTTCTGGCATCTATGCTGTTTGCAAACTTGCCGATGGTTACACCGTTTTTAAAGAGTGTGTAGACACCCTTGTCACGATAGATGGTGAAGATGTCGTTATGTGATCTTAGATGAGGGCTCTTCGACTCGACTAATCGCCACACAAGAGTCTTTGGCTCATTAGTTGCTCTCTTGGTATTGCGAAGTTTGATCAAGGGCTGTGGTCGCTCTGTAATCACCTTACATCCCATCTCAAGCATTGCATGAAAGAGTTGATCGTTAGAGTTCATGATGTACTGCATCCAAAAAGTAAGTCAAGGTCTGGGCAGAATTTATTGGCTGGGTTCGCACTCTCGCTAAATTGACGCTGTAAACCAAGATAATTCATAGCCATGCTGTTCCTGTTGTTCCCATCTGTTCCCTTGTGTTCCAGGTGTTCTCGGAACAGAACAATCTGACTACCTTTTTTAGGGTCACTAAAGACCCAAAAAGAGTAGTTTTTCTACTTGTTCCCTGTTCTTTTTCTATAGGGAACACGCCAAATGGGAACAAGAAGGATTGATATTTAAAGATCACCATAAAAACCTCAAAATTCACCTTCATTTGCTCTACTTGTTCCCAAATGACATAGCACCTTCATCTTGCGTCCAACCTTACTGAATCCATCAATCTCAACGATCTCACCGAGATCTATCAACTGATTTATTGATCCAATGCAGTCACTCTTTTTCACATCAATTTGGTCGCAAAGTTCACTTTTAGAGATTCCTTTAGGGTGCTTTAAGAGCACCTTCAAAATCTTTTCCTCGATCTCGCTGATCCTTTTCATTACCCTTTCTTGCTTGACCTGTTCTGCCTTAGCGTATCTCTCCTCTTCGGATGACTTAACTGGAATGCCATAGCGACACCAGACCTCTTGAGAGTCGCCAACCTCATCAAAGACAACTTCACGGTATGACTCGGTCTCGATTGCCACCTCCTTGATAGTCGGCTCAAATCGATACTTCTTTAGACGCAATACACGCTTATCTAGCTTCTCATCAATGAATAGGTATCCTGTACCATTCACATCCGCCTCTAGGGACCCAGCACCCCTTGCAGAGAGCGACTCGAAGTCAGCACGACTCATTGCCTTGGCTGTGTGTGCAACGATCCAGATTGGCATCCTGTGACGCATGGCTGGCTCCTTAATCTTCGCTATGCATTCAGCACCCTGGGCGTTGTCATTCTCGTTATCTAGGCTGAAGTTTGATGAGTAGGTGTCAGCCACGATGAGGGGCGAGTTGACGATGATCCCGCTCTCAGTCTGCTGGGTTACACCATAGTCGAGTGCGTACTCGTCGATGCGTCTTGCGAACTCTTCTGGTGGAAGCCTCTTCGATTCAAGTAATAAAAACCACTCCTTAAACGCAGGGTCATTGAGTCTCGTGTTGCCAGACCGCTTCATTGCGTACAGAATTCTTTCTACCTGCTCAGGGTCTTCTGTGAGGTAGATGACCTTGCGTGGTCTGTTTGTTTGTAGGGGTGAATTCTGCAACCCAAAGCCTGTGACGCTAGTGGCAATTGGAACCATTGCGGTTGATTTGCCAACACCTGTGGCACCAGCAAATAGCTGTATGCCATTGCGTACAAAACCATTAACAATGTAGTCGACCGCCTTAACCTGGTTAAGATCTGTGGGGTAGGGAGTCCACTCTGGGTAGATCACTTCTGGCTTTTGACCACTCAGCTTTACCTTTGTGTCAGGAGTTAATGTCGAACCAAATGGCGTGATGACATTTTTCTGGGCGAGATTAACCATTGAGAGCCTCGTTACCTAGCAGGATGATGTTCTGGAGTTCACTTCTAAATATTGCAAACTCCTCATCCGTGAGTTCCCGGTTCTGCATTCGCTCCCAAAGGAGGGCGACATTGCTAGCTGATGCTCCCATGAGCTCACAGATGGCTCTGGGTGTCCAACGCCTATTAATCGGCTTGTGGTGACCAAGGTACCTCTCTGGGAATAGATCTGAAAATGTCAGACCCAAACTCTCCAAAACTGATTGTGTGGAGCATTCAGCAAAGCACTTAATCAACAGTCTACCGTCAGCTTCCTCACGAATGCCAAGAGAGGCGGTGCTGTCATCATGGGATGGGCAACGAGCCATCCATTGACCGCTATGCAGGCTCTTTACGCCATCTAGTCTAGATAAGAATTCTTCGGCTCTCATTTTGAGATTGCCTGGCGTGTTTTGGTACGCACAATCTCCAAGACCTTGGTGTCGTAGTCAGGGCGGGAGCGAACCCATCTGCCACGAATCTTAAAAAGAACTCCAGCCTCTACTAATTCTCTGCGGTTAATCCGCTCGAACCAATCGAGTGCATTCTCTGACCCAAATAGGCTTTTGCCTTCGGGGGTTTCTAGGAATTCAGTTTTGCTCTGAACGCCAGCTAAGGTTGCATCCATTATCTTTAATCTTTCTCAAGTTACTTTGCTTGTATGGTCTGGTGGTAGGTCAGACGAGTCAACAACCTGTTGACTTGAGAGGAGCTTAATTAGCTGGAGCGTGGAGGAGAGTTGATTTGCTGAACTTAGCTATCTGAGTTCAGAACTTAGGCACCTCAGTTCACATTTTTAAAACTGCGATTTACAACATTTCTTGGCGTTCTTTAAGCTTTCGTTTTAGAACTTGTGTTGTGGGTTTTGCGAGATCCGACTTAGCTTCCATGTCACGAATGAACTGGGCAAGAGACTTGTATTTTGTTTTAGCCTTTCCGCTCATCCAGTCGTCATAGCATTCGAGAATAAAATCCCAATCCTTTCTAATCTTTTTTGCTTTACTTTTTTCAAGTCGAATATTGGCGTTATCAATTGCCTTCTTGGTCCTTGCCTTCTTGATATCAGTCTCGACCTTAACCTCCGTGACGACTGACTCTTTGATTGTCTCAATCTTGAGGTAGATTTTCTCTGCGTGGAGCCTGTAAAGCATTCCATTTATTTCAGCCAGCTTAATGACATAGTGGGTTGCGTCATCCATGTCTCCTTGCTTGTGGAAGGCTTTAGCCATAGCGGAGTAGTAGCCAGCCAGTTCACATAAAAGTATGAGGCTGTGTCGCAATCCATAGCCTGCCTCAATGCTATCCATCGAATTTGTTTGGACACCCCGGTATCTATTAAAATACCAGTCAACCAATAGGTCTTCATATGCCTTTTCCATCTTTCCCTTGCTAGCAAAACTCAGGTAGTGTTTATGACGACTTAAGACATCAAACATTTCCACTGGCTCAATTTTTTTATCATCATCTAGGTAAACAAAAAGCATCTTGATGGCTGAGTCCGCCTTCTTAAGTCCTAACTTGATGTAGTCGGCTGTGCTTGTGGGTTTGATAAAAGATTTTTGTTTCATGGTATTTGTCCTTTTATCTACTGTATCAGGCACCCTGAGTCATCATCTGTCCGCCCTGGAAGGTCTTGCGGAGCATCTCTTTCCGAGAATCAATACAGAGGTGTGCATAGCGTTTGGTCATTGCAAGCGACTTGTGATTCATCGACTCAGCAATGGCTAGCAAGGGCGTGCCTTGCTTAGCTAACCAACTTGCGTGGGAGTGGCGAAGGGAGTGAAAGCACAGGCGATCCTTAGGAGCCACCTCTGGTCCATCTTCGAGCCTTGCATCTATTACGGCTCGTTTCCAGGCTTTAGTGAAGTTCATCGGGCGGCAGGGGTTCTGACCGCAAAAGACCAGTTCATCGGGCTTTGTGCCTGCCTTAAAGCGTCTTAACTCAGCTACTAACTCTGGGAGCAAAACGAGGACAAAGGGCTCACCGTTCTTAGTTCTGTGGACAAAGGCTTCACCGTTATCTAAGTCAACATCCTGCCACTTCAAATTCATTAATGCACCTTTGCGTCCACCAGTAGTCACAGCCATGATGATTAGGGCAGTTAACTTATTCCAGCAAGAGATGCGAGCCATCTTAATAAGGCGTTCGTATTCATCGGTGTTCAGGTAGCGGGTGCGTGCGTTGTCTTCGCCCAGACGCTCTGTGTCGTTTACAGGATTAGTCCAACCCTTGGGCATCAGGCGTTTCTTTCTTGCCCAGGTGAGTACTGCCTGCAATGAGGTGCGGTAGCGATTAACTGTCGCTGGAGCAAGGGGTTTGTTGACCTTAGTCATCTCACCGCCAGGCTTTGTGCCACCACGGTTATGAAGCTTTCCACGATTGGTAAGGATATCCAGGCAGTCTTGGACATCATCGGCATCGATGTCACAAGCGTTCTTGCTACCTAGGATTTCTACAAAGAATTGAAGTCGGCTACCGAAATAAGGGTCTAAAGCCTTATATCCAGCCATGTAAGTATCAGCAAGTGCCGAGAGGGTGAAACTTTCGCCTCTTACCAGGGGGCTACTTACTACTGAGTTTTGATGTTCCATGTTTGATTCTCCATAAAAGAGCAACAGTCAGTTGCAAAGATATGTCGACGCTAAACACAGACCACACAAGCATTTGGCTCCTCGACCTGGGCTCGAACCAGGGACCTACGGATTAACAGTCCGGCGCTCTACCAACTGAGCTATCGAGGAATAAGCCGATATTATAGCAAGATGAAATCAACTCTTCAAACTTCTGTGAATATTCCTAAAGTACTGACCATCGCGGGGTCCGATAGTGGCGGCGGGGCGGGGCTCCAGGCCGATTTGAAAGTTATCACGGCCTTGGGTGGATACGGTATGTCGGTCATTACAGCCATCACTGCGCAGAATACTTTGGGGGTAACTCGCATTCAGGACATCGATCTTGATGTGGTCGAGGCACAAATTGATGCGGTTTTATTGGATATCGGGGTGGATATTGTCAAAATTGGCATGCTCGCTAGTCCAGAGATTGTTCGCACCGTATCTTCAGCCTTAAAGCGTCATAACATTAAGAAAATTGTCCTTGATCCGGTCTTACGGGCAACCTCTGGAGCAAGTTTAGGGGGTGATGACACCGCTCAAGCGATGATTACAGATTTATTTCCGATAGCAAGCTTAATTACCCCCAATTTAGACGAGGCCTCCTTGTTATTGGGGTGGGATATCGCAGGTCCAGATGACTTTAAATTAGCCGCCCAAGAGCTTTTAGATATGGGCCCACAGGCAGTGTTAATTAAGGGTGGTCATTTGGATTCCACGCACACTCAAATTACCGATTATTTGATGTGGCGTAGCCTTGAAGATGGCTTGGAAATTGTTCAATCAAAAGAATTTAAGCACTACCGAGTTAATACTATAAATACGCATGGTACGGGCTGCACTTTGGCTTCTGCTATCGCGACTTATTTAGCCGATGGTCATGATTTAAGTCACGCGGTTGGCAAAGCTATTGCTTTTGTAGAGGCAGGCCTAGAGGCGGGCCGTTTTTTAAGTATTGGCGAGGGTCCTGGACCTTTATGGCCTATGTTTGAGTTCTATCCAACTGCCTTAATTGATGAAGAGGGTAGGTATTAAGTCTGCATTAACTCTTGAAGTTTTTTCACTGCAGCTTTAGGATCTTGCGAACCTGTAATTGCTCGTACTACAGCAACAGAGCCTACGCCACTTTGCGCAACCGCATGAATACTGTTTTGGTCGATTCCGCCGATTGCCACTAAGGGGTAATGGTTCATCAATTTGGTGTATTGATATAGACGACCTAGGCCTTGTGGAGCTGTTGGCATATCTTTTAATTGTGTCGGAAACACCGCACCCATCGCGATATAACTTGGACAAAGACGATCGGCAGTTACCATCTCCGCATAACCATGTGTGCTGACTCCTAAACGTAAGCCAACATTGCGAATAGCATCTAAATCAGCGCTCTCTAGATCTTCTTGACCAAGGTGCACGCCAAAGGCACCGGCATAAATAGCTTCTTGCCAATAGTCGTTGATAAATAAAAGGGTTTTACTTCCCTTTACGGCTTGGACAGATTGACTTATCTGCCTCTCAATCTCAGAGGAATCGTCAGATTTAAAGCGCAATTGCACAGTAGGAACTTCCGCATCAACCATACGCTTGACCCAGTCGGCATCAGGCATCACCGCATATAAACCTAGGTGCTTTGGACATTCTGCAAAAGCTCTGGGATTCATATTACGAGTCCACGGGAGTAAATCAAAATGCTCGGGACGGCTGGGCCATTTAAATGGATTAAAACCGCCATCTTGATGCACCATGCGTGACCAGGCTTTACCTAGTACTTTTGCATCCTTCTCAATAAAACCCATCTCTACAGCGGCCAAGCTGCCAGCCAATTCGTAATGATCTGAGGCATGCTCGTTATCAATGAGAGGCGGTGGCGAGCTCATGCAAAACTGAGGAATGGGAATACTCAAATCATCAGTGTGATGAGCTGCAATAATTTGATCTGCGAGGTCGCGAATAAGGCTCATATTTTCTTAAGTCTGATGCCAAAAAGGAGTGCCCACTAATGGAGTGCTTGCTTGTGCAGATGCTTGTGCTTTCATGGCGCCCGATAAATACGCTGTACGTCCTGCATCTACGGCCATAGAGAATGCTTTTGCCATCGCCACAGGATCTTCGGCTAGAGCTACAGCGGTATTCAAAAGAACGCCATCAAAACCCCATTCCATCACGGCGCATGCGTGCGAAGGAAGGCCTAAGCCAGCATCGACTAAAAGTGGTACTTGTAATCTTTCACGCAAGAGTTTTAAAGCATAAGGATTTAAAGGTCCTTGGCCGGTACCAATAGGGGCGGCCCATGGCATAACCGCCTGGCAACCAACATCTACCAAGCGTTGGCACAAAATCAGATCCTCGGTGCAATAAGGCAAAACCTTAAAACCATCTTTAATTAGAGTTTCCGCGGTTTGAACAAGACGAAGGGTGTCGGGCTGTAAGGTGTAATCATCGCCAATCAGTTCTAGTTTGATCCAATCCGTTTCGAATACTTCACGCGCCATTTGCGCAGTTGTAATAACTTCTTGAGGGCTGTGGCAGCCTGCCGTATTGGGCAAGACGGGAACGGCCATTTTTTTAAGTAAATCCCAAAATCCACTATGCGCCTCGGCAGTACTTGTGCCTTGGCGACGCAAGCTCACTGTAATCATTGCTGGATTAGAAGAGGCTACGGCGTTTTCTAAAATCTGAGGTGAGGGATAGCGTGAGGTACCCAGTAATAAACGGCTGGCAAAACTTTCTCCATAAAGCACCAGACAGTCTGCTTTCTGAAGATTGGAAGGTAGCGTTGCGGTCATGGAGCTATTATTTTTACGTAGAGATTTTGAAGTATTGATACATATTGATTAACCACCCGTTACAGGCGCAATAACCTCAATACGATCGTTGTCACGAAGAATTGCTTGCGAGTATTGAATTTTTGGTACAAATTGCAGATTCACGGCAACCGCATAAGGTGGGGTGGCGTCAATCAATTCAAGCGCATCTTGCACAAGACTATTCTCAGGAAGTTCATAGGCGTTTTGATTGATGATCACGCGCATGTACTGGCCTCTTGTGGTGCGGGGGTGTTAGAAGCTGGTATGTCTGTCACGTGCACGCCTAACTCTTGCGCTGTCTTACTCATAGGGTGTTTCAGTAACTCTAGGGCGCAATCCAGAATTGCTGGGGAAATCATAAAGCCATGACGATACAAACCATTGATCATCATGAGCTTGGTTTTAGTGGCGACACTTCTATCGACTTTGATTTCTGGCAGATTATCTTTAAGAGTAGGGCGACACTGCGTTGCCATTTCTAAGATACGAGCTTCTGCAAAGCCGCTATGTACTGTATAGACAGCACTGAGTAGTTCCATAGCGGAGCGCACACTCATCTCGGATAGATCATCAGATTCAATTTCCGTAGCGCCCACAACATAAATATCATTTTCTTTTGGTGCGATATAAATGGGATAACGTGGATGAATCAGTCTGGTAGGTCTTCTTAATTTAACCTCAGGTGCGTATAAGCGAACTACTTCACCGCGAACACCACGCAATGGATTGGCAGTCTTAAGATTATTGCTCCAGGTGGTTTTTGCACCCAGACCACGACAGTCAATGACCCAGTCGTAGGTATTTTGGTTGCGTAAGTCTTCAGGTTCTACAGCAGTATGCCAATGAAAATTTACTTTGAGAGTATCTAACTCAATAAGTAGGGCATTTAGTAGCTGACGATTATCTAATTGACCTTCATGAGGCAAGTACACGCCTTGGCCAAAACGCTCAGCGACACTAGGTTCGAGCTCTGCAAGAGACTCTTTGTCTAATTTTACTGGCGAACTTAGCCGGGAATTATTCAGGGCGTTTTTCTCTAAGTGAGAGGTAAAGCGATCAGCATCTTGGCTATCTTGGCGGTGCCACAAAATCAACGTCCCATCTTGCTGAAAATACACCGGGGTTGATAGTTCTGCGAGTATTTCTTGCCAGCGCGGCAGGCTGTGCACGCCCATTCGCACAACGTTATCTTCAGTAATCGCAGATTCAGCAAGCGGTGCAAGCATCGCCGCGGCAATGCGGGCGGGAGATAGTTCGGCGTCCTTGCTACCTTTTTCAAAAAGTTCAACCTGAGCGCCGCGCTTAGCTAACGCAACAGCGAGTAGCCGACCTATCAGGCCGGCACCCACTATCGCGTATTTGCCATCAGCGAACATGCCTTGCTTCATCTTATTCAGTCAAGTTACTGATAGATTTCGCTACCGCGCTTACGAAACTCAATCGACTTTTCTTCCATACCTTTGTTCGGATCAATACCTTCCGCTTTTAAGCTTGCCGCATAGTCACGTACTTCTTGGGTGATCTTCATAGAGCAAAACTTAGGGCCGCACATGGAGCAAAAGTGCGCAATCTTTGCGCCTTCAGCGGGCAAGGTTGCATCGTGATATTCACGAGCGCGCTCTGGATCTAAACCCAGATTGAATTGATCTTCCCAGCGGAATTCAAAACGGGCTTTGGATAAGGCGTTATCGCGAACTTGTGCACCCGGCAAGCCTTTGGCGAGATCGGCGCCATGAGCAGCAATCTTGTAGGTAATAATCCCTTCACGCACATCTTCTTTATCTGGTAAACCTAAGTGTTCCTTAGGGGTCACATAACAAAGCATTGCTGTGCCATACCAACCAATTTGCGCCGCCCCAATACCGCTAGTGATGTGATCATAGCCAGGAGCGATGTCAGTAATCAATGGTCCGAGGGTGTAGAAGGGAGCCTCAAAGCAATGCTTGAGCTCTTCAGTCATATTCTCTTCAATGCGTTGCATAGGCACGTGTCCAGGACCTTCAATCATGACTTGGACATCATGTTCCCATGCCTTAGCAGTAAGTTCACCTAAAGTATGAAGTTCGCCAAATTGCGCGGCATCATTAGAGTCGGCAATACAGCCTGGACGTAAACCATCGCCCAAGCTAAAGGACACGTCATAGGCTTTCATGATTTCGCAGATTTCATCGAACTTGGTGTAGAGGAAGTTTTCTTTATGGTGAGCTAAACACCACTTAGCCATGATCGATCCACCGCGAGAAACAATGCCAGTAATACGGTCAGCGGTTAAAGGTACATAACGCAGTAATACACCCGCATGAATGGTGAAGTAATCCACACCTTGCTCAGCTTGTTCAATCAAGGTATCGCGGAACATTTCCCATGTGAGGTCTTCTGCAACCCCACCGGTTTTATCCAAAGCCTGATAAATAGGTACCGTACCGATCGGCACTGGAGAGTTGCGAATAATCCATTCACGGGTTTCGTGAATATGTTTGCCGGTGGATAAATCCATGATGGTGTCTGCACCCCAGCGAATGGACCACACCATTTTTTCTACTTCTTCATTAATCGACGAAGTCACGGCAGAGTTACCCAAGTTGCCATTAATCTTCACTCGGAAGTTACGGCCAATAATCATTGGCTCTAATTCTGGGTGGTTAATATTTGCTGGGATGATGGCGCGACCTGCAGCGATTTCTTGACGGACAAACTCACCAGTAACAATCTCAGGTAAATTGGCGCCATAACTTTTGCCAGGATGCTGCTTGAGAAGCAATTTGTATTCTGGGTTTTTACGCAATTGCTCCAGTCCCATGGATTCACGTAAGGCAACGTACTCCATTTCAGGGGTAATGATCCCTTGGCGGGCATAGTGCATTTGGCTAACATTATTTCCAGACCTCGCTACACGGGGTGCGCCAATATGACCAAAGCGTAAATGTTGAGTGGCTTCATCTTGTGATCGGGCAACACCGTATTCTGAAGTTGGTCCAGCCAATTGCTCAGTGTCATTGCGCTCAGAAATCCAGTTGGCACGTAACTTAGGCAGGCCTTGTTCCAGGTTAATAATAATTTCTGGATCGCTATAAGGACCTGATGTGTCGTAGACCGGAACAGGTGGGTTGGCAACCATTTGTTCGCCAACACGAGTGGCCTGCTGTTCAATCATCCGAATCGGTGCCTTGATATCTGGACGCGAACCCTCCAAATAAGTTTTGGTTGACGCGGGATAAGCAAATTTTTGACCGAAGTCATGTTCCAAGCTTTTTAAACTCGGAATCTCTGTTTTGGATTTATCTGTAGTTTTGCTCATGTCCATCTCCTAACTGTTTGTAGATGGACGAAACCGGGTGTCGGTCTGATGTAACTCCCCACGCCAGCATTACCTGGATCGGGTTCTAGGGTCTTTCTCAGCGCCTCTTAGTCATTACTGCTTATTTTTGCTTGGGAGGGCACCCCTGTTTCATCCTTGGCTATGATTTAACCACGAATTTGATCAAAGGCTCGTGATCTTTTGCAAGAAAGCCTAAAAACCTCACATTAGCCTGAGATTCATTAAAAGTTAGAGAAAAATACCCAAAATACTTACTTTTTGAGGTTTCTCAGAATAAAGTCCGCGGTTACAAAGGCCGCATCACTGGTAAATTCACCAGCCAAAATACGCGCAGCGGCTTCAGAAAGGGATATTTCGATAAAACCGCTCACTTCGCCATCATGATTGGTGGGTACAAAGTTCTCTGCCAGCTCTAAATCGTAGATATATAGCTGTTCATCATGAAATCCACGGTCATGGCTTAAGCGACGCATGTGAATACGGCCTATTGGATGGATTTGATCGGCAATATGACCCGGCACACCAGCTTCTTCCCAAAGCTCACGACGAGCACTTACCCAAGGGGTTTCATCAGCAGATATTCCGCCAGCAGCTAAGTTATCTAAACGACCTGGATCGGTCGATTTATTTTGGCTGCGCCGTCCTAGCCAAATCGTTCCAGACTTGGTAAAGCCATTGATATGAACTGCCGTACTGCGAAAGCCAAAGGTTCTAAATGCAGCGCGTTCAAGACGGAAATACGCATGACCATTTTGATCAATCCAGGAAAATTCTTCATTACGCCAGCCAGGAATAAATCCTCCTAAACGCATGCGGTCTGAGAGTAGGGCGAGGCTGGCTGAAAGTTCTAAAGGGCTCGCAGGCCCAATAGTTAATTGATCATGCCCAATCTGCAGGTGGGCAATTGGAGTTTTTTTCAGAGACTCTTGCAGGTAGCTAACAAATTCAGGGTTAAGGTGACCAATAACGGCGCCACCTTGATGAGTGCAGGCAAAATAAATCGGCATGAAGTCATGCGGGGCAGAGATCGCAGTGTTTTGAAGCATCTCCTCTAAGGCTGCTAGGGTGCTGGTATTTATGGCTTGCATGAATGCAGTGTAAGAGAAATTTTCTAAACCATATTTTTTAATTGTCAATCCGTTTATTCAAAATAAATTCGTAAGAAATTTCTGCTTAATATTTAAGCAAGCTAGATCGTTCTATACAAATCTGGGACTTACGAAAACTTTTGGGGATTTATCCACACTGCCTGTGGATAAGTATTTTGCTTTGAGGAGAGCTTCAAGTTCTGATTAATCGGGTTTATGATGAATTATGAGAAAAATCATCATTTTTGCGATTACTGCGTTCATTCTCACAGCCTGTGGTACAGAACCAAGTTCAAATCCTCCGGTTGATCTTGAGCTTCTTGATGTTGCCCCTCAGAACGCGTTTGGCTATAGCCCTAATCCTAAGCAAGACTCTATGGCAACGGATGTTGCTACCGAGCGTTGTAAATCAGAGGGTAAGGACATACTGATCATTGATACCCGTACTGCCGGCGCAGAGAACGTTGGGTCCTTATCGTATGGTGACTTACGCTACCTGTGCTTGCCTAAATAAGATTTTGAATATTTTTTGACGCGGATCAGATAAAACACAAAAAACAGTGTATTAATCCTATAAAAGAGCGCTTAATAGGTCGTAAGGTCTGCCAATTGCAGTTGATTGAGAATTTCATTGGTTTAACGAGCTTTGATTTAACGGGGTAATCGTGAAGAGCGTGAAACACATTAGTGCGGTAACGAAAGTTGCCAGGCATCAGTCGGATTCTGAAGTAGTGCCGCAGCACTTTGGATCTGGTTTAGACAGGTGGGCTCACTCTCAATTGGCTCAGCTTACCGGCGGAATTTCCCCCACATCGTTGCGACTCGCTTTTGAAGATTGGCTTACACATTTAGCGCTTAGCCCTGATGAGCAGGTGCAATTGACCAATGAGTACCTCAATTTACTAAGTCAAGTATTCGCGGTTCCTTCAAAAGCCAATGCTCTGCCTACGGATTTAAAGGGCAATATTATTGACGCCGATAAGCGCTTTGCTAATTCCGCTTGGGAGATTTGGCCGTTTAACATCATTAGCAAATCCTTCTTGCTAAATCAGCACTGGTGGCAATTGGCGACAACAAATGTCTTAGGTGTTTCAAAGCACCATCAGGATGTAGTGCAATTTATATTGCGTCAAATGGTCGATATGTGTTCACCAGCAAACTTTATCTGCTTAAACCCTGAAGTGTTATCGCTAACCGCGAAAACCGGTGGCCGAAATCTGATGCAGGGATATGAAAACTTCTTAGATCGTCTCAATCGCATTCAAAACAAATTGCCTCCATTAGGCGCCGAAGAATTTGAAGTTGGAAAGGCCGTTGCTGTTACCCCCGGTAAAGTGATTTACCGAAATCAATTGATTGAGTTAATCCAGTATGAGCCCTCCACACCCAAGGTCCATCCTGAACCCATACTCATGGTTCCTGCATGGATCATGAAATATTACATTCTTGATCTATCACCAAGCAATTCCATGGTGAAGTATTTGGTAGATCAAGGGCACACTGTGTTTATGATTTCTTGGCTCAATCCTGGTTCACAAGAGCGTGATCTAGGTATGGATGATTATCTGAACATGGGGGTTATGGAAAGCATTAAGGCTATTAATATCATTGTTCCTGATAAAAAAATTCATGGTGTGGGTTATTGTCTTGGTGGGACTTTATTGGCTATAGCTGCTGCGGCCATGGGGGGAAATAAAGATGATCGTCTAGCCTCCATCACTTTATTTGCCGCGCAAACGGACTTTACGGAGCCGGGGGAGTTATCAACCTTTATTGATGCCAGTCAAATCGCCTTCCTTGAGGACATTATGTGGGAGAAAGGCTACCTTGACAGCAGGCGCATGAATGGGGCTTTCCAGTTGCTCAACTCCAATGACTTGCTGTGGTCCAGAATTTTAAGAAATTATCTTTTAGGTCAGAGTTCGCCATTAAATGATTTGGCAGCTTGGAATGCGGATGGTACCCGCTTGCCATACCGCATGCACTCTGAATATCTCCGTACCTTATTTTTGAATAATGATTTAGCTGCAGGTCGCTACCGGGTCAATCAGAAACCTATAGCCTTGGCTAATATTGATTGCCCTATATTTTGTGTCGCAACAGTACGTGACCACGTAGCACCATGGCCATCAGTTTACAAATTACATTTATTAACTCACGTCGAGCTTACTTTTTTACTAAGCTCTGGTGGTCACAATGTAGGTATTGTTAATCCACCTGGCGTGCCTGATAGAAGTTTTCAGGTGCAGTTGCACAATCCTCAAGAAGACTGCATTGATTATGAGCAATGGAAAAAAACCGCTCCATATCATGAGGGGTCTTGGTGGCCATACTGGCTAAAATGGCTTAATGAACGGTCAGGCAAGCTAACTGAACCCCCGCCCCTAGGAACGACAGATAAAAAGGGCTACCCGGTTCTTGCTAATGCACCGGGAACTTACGTGTTGCAAAGATAGGAATTGGAATTGCGATCGGGTCAGCGTATTTGAAGATTTTCAGTTTGCATAAAGGTATGTATAAATGCTAAATTGGAGGCGAATCTATTTATTGAGCGACTGTCATGGTCTGGTTTATGTTTTCCGCGCGGTTTAATTTTGTAGAGCTTGGTCATCTACAGGAGGATCATAGCGAGCTCATATTAAAACGTCTGAAGTCGAACCATGAACATCAAATCACTGAAGGTGAATATTGCGTCTATGTGACCGCAAAACAAGCTTTAGAGCAAACTCAAAAAGAAGCTCAAAAGCAGCCGGTCATAAAGAACACCATTCGAGATTCAGAATACTGGCTTGATTTGGTGGCGGGAAAAATAAATCCATCCTTCATTAAAGACGCCTAATAATTTTAGAGTTTTGGGAGGGTGACTGTTGGTCCCGCCGACAGGAATCGAACCTGTATCCCACGCTTAGGAGGCATGTGCACTATCCATTGTGCTACGGCGAGTTTTAGTACAACCCTACAGCAATTACTGATACGTATTGCACTTGCTTGTTAGCTTACTGCCAACCGCAAAGCGCCCAAACTTGATTGGTCACTGCAACTGTAAGATCCGGTGCGAAGTAGCTAGCAAACACGGCAGCCAACAAAAACATCAAAGCAATATACAAAAGCCACTGCATAGCAGCAGTTTTCTTTTTTGGCTTGATAAATAGGGGGCGGTTCATAGTTGCTTTTTCAAATTTGATCTGAATTGTACTGAGTTACATGGGTTAAGCCGGAGTTGCTCTGTGTGTAGGCTACCTAGGCTGTAGCCATCCGCCTCAAAGCATGCTCTTTTATAGGTAAATTCACGAGGAAAGCTACTGCACCCAATCCAATCGCAATTTCCCAGACAAGCAGATAAGAGCCCGTACGATCAAAAAGATAGCCTCCGAGATAGGCTCCGCAGAAACTACCCAGTTGATGGGAGAAGAATATTAACCCTGAAAGCATTGTCAAATACTTGACGCCAAATATTTGAGCAACAATACCGTTAGTCAGTGGAATGGTAGACAACCATAAGAAACCCATCACCGCAGCGAAGATATAGGTACTCATGGGCGACAGCGGAATTGTTAAGAAGGCGATAATGGCAATAGATCGGGACAGATAGATTGCCGACAGTAAATAACGCTTTGGAAAACGCTGACCGAGAATGCCTGCGCTATACGTTCCAAAAATATTAAATAGTCCAATCAGGGCGAGGGCGGTTGTAGCAACAGCAGGAGCGCCAACCGATGGATAGATTTTGGAGAGATCTTTTAAGTAAGGTGCCAAATGTACGCCAATAAACACCACTTGGAAACCACAAACAAAGTAGCCCAAGGTCAGTAAACGGAAACTGGGATTACCGATAGCTTCTAAAAGCGCCTCTTTAATACTTTGATCGCCAATGTTGTGGACGTATTCAAAATTCTTCTCACGGAGCAAGAATGCTGTTGGAATTATGAAGCTAGCCATGAGGGCCAAAATCAACAGAGCATCTTGCGTGCCAAAGGCGCTCAATAAGGTTTGCTCTGTCGGGATCATGAGGAACTGTCCAAAAGAACCTGCTGCGGCAGTAATGCCCATTGCCCATACACGCTTATCCGCTGAAACGTTACGACCTAAGATGCCGTAGACGATGCTGTAGGTAGTCGCAGTTTGAGCCAAGCCGATCATGAATCCACCGGCAACCGTAAAGTTCAAGGCATCAGTAGAGATGGCCATGCCTATTAAGCCTAGGGCGTAAAGTGCTCCACCAGCAATCATGATCTTGAGGGTGCCGTAACGATCGGCTAGAGCGCCAGTAATTGGCTGAAAAGCACCCCAGATTAAATTCTGCAGGGCGATTGTTAAGGCAAACGTTTCTCGGCCCCAGCCGTTAGCTTGTGTAATAGGCAGGTTAAATAAGCCAAAGCCATGACGTATTCCCATAGAAAGTGTCACCATCAGCCCGCCAAAGATGAGGACTTGATTTAAGGTGAGATGCTTATGAGATGCGCTGTGGGTTGTGCTCATGGAATATTTTTATTTAGCCAAGTTCTTATTTCTGATGCAGGCTAAATAATGCCCTGATCTCGCAGATTATGTATTTGTTCAGAATCGAGCTTTAAACGATCGTGCAAAATTTCTTCAGTATGTTGCCCAAGAGTGGGTGGTGCCAGGTTTATCTCAACGGGAGTCTTAGACATCCGCATGGGGCTGGCAACCAATTTCATACTTCCAGTGGTAGGGTGAGGCATATCAAACTGAAGGCCGCGCGCTTTAACTTGCTCGTTCTCAAACACTTCTTTGATGTTATTGATCGGTCCACAAGGAACGCCAGCTTCTTCTAAAAGACCAAGCCATTGCGCTTTGGTTTTCCGGCGCGTCATGGTTTCAAGAAGGGGGATGAGTTGTTCTCTATTTAAAACCCGCTGAGGATTTTTCGAGTACAGGGCATCGTCAGCAAGTTGCTCTTGTCCGCCAGCGGTGACAAATTGCCTAAATTGACTGTCATTGCCAACCGCAATAATCACCCAGCCATCCGATGTCGGAAAAGTTTGATAGGGAACGATGATGGGGGAAGCATTGCCCCAGCGTTGTGGAATCTCATCAGAGCATAGGTAATTGCTTGATACATTGGCCATGACGGCTACTTGGGTATCTAAAAGGGCCATATCAATGTACTGGCCTTCACCAGTACGCTCGCGATGGACTAAGGCTGCAAGAATGGCTGTAGTGGCGTACATGCCCGTAAAGAGATCGGCAGTACCTACACCTGCTTTTTGGGGGCCACCACCAGGTTTGTTGTCTGCCTCCCCGGTGATACTCATAAATCCACCCATTCCTTGGACGATGTAATCGTAGCCAGGGCGCTGGGCATAAGGACCATTTTGGCCAAAGCCAGTAATGGAGCAATAGACTAAATCGGGCTTAATCTGAGTCAAACTGGCGTAATCTAGGCCATATTTGGCTAAATCACCTACTTTGTAGTTTTCAACGACCACATCGGACTGTAAAACCAGTTCGCGAATGATGGTTTGACCCTCAGGTTTGCTGATATCGACGGTAATCGAGCGTTTATTGCGATTAATGCAGATGAAATAGGCTGTTTCGGTGGTAATTACGCCTTTTTCATCCTTCACAAAGGGAGGGCCCCAGTGGCGGGTCTCGTCTCCAGTACCTGGACGTTCAATTTTGAGGACATCTGCCCCTAAATCGGCCAGATTTTGGGTGCACCAAGGCCCCGCAAGCACTCGGCTAAGGTCTAGAACGCGAATATGACTTAAGGCTCCCATTGGCTAATTTTGGCATGGATGAAGGGGTAATTTGGGAAAAGTTGAGGTTTGGGTTCAGACATGACTACAATTTGCGCGCATGGCTACCCGTAAAACCTCTGAATACAGTGAATCGTCGATTCAGGTCCTAAAAGGACTTGAACCAGTCCGTCAACGGCCTGGAATGTACACCCGTACCGATAACCCCTTACACATCATCCAGGAAGTATTGGATAACGCCTCTGATGAGGCGCTAGGGGGCTTTGGTAAACAAATTATTGTGACTCTGCATGCCGATAGCAGCGTCAGCGTTGAAGATGATGGCCGTGGAATTCCGGTGGGAATGCATCCTACCGAGAAGTTGCCTGTCGTAGAAATCGTCTTTACTCAGCTTCATGCAGGCGGTAAGTTCGAAAAAGGTACCGGCGGTGCTTATGCTTTCTCTGGCGGCTTGCATGGTGTGGGTGTTTCAGTTACAAATGCCTTGTCAAAGCGCCTGGAGGTCACTGTTTGGCGTGAGGGACAACTCTCCACTCTGACCTTTGCTGATGGCAAGGTGATTGAAAAGCTCAAATCTTCACCTGCGGGCAAGGAAGATAAAACCCACGGTACCCGTGTGCGCGCATGGCCTGATGGTAAATATTTTGATAGTTCAGCCATTCCAATGCCGGACCTCATTCGCTTGTTGCGCTCAAAGGCTGTCTTGTTGCCAGGCGTTAAGGTCACCCTGATTCAAGAAAAGTCTGGTGAAAGCCAAACCTGGCAATACGCCCAAGGTTTACGTGGCTATCTAAATGAAGCGATGACTCAAGCTGGTCATGGTGCCGAAGTAATTCCTCCATTTGAAGCGGAGCAATACGCTACAGGTAACGGTGAGGATGATTCTTTCGCCGAAGGTGAGGGCGCGGCCTGGGTGGTGACTTGGACTGAAGATGGCGCACCAGTACGTGAAAGTTATGTCAATTTGATTCCAACACCAGCAGGCGGTACTCATGAGAGTGGCTTGCGTGAAGGTCTTTTCAATGCCGTTAAAGGCTTTATTGAAATGCATGCTTTACAACCTAAGGGCGTCAAGCTTATGCCTGAGGACGTCTTTGCGCGAGCTTCCTTTATTTTGTCAGCCAAGGTGCTTGATCCACAATTTCAAGGGCAGATTAAAGAGCGTCTGAATTCACGTGATGCGGTACGTTTAGTATCGGGTTATGTTAAATCCGCTTTAGAGCTTTGGTTAAATGAGCACGTTGATTACGGTCGCAAACTTGCTGATTTAGTCATCAAGCAAGCGCAAGCTAGAACCCGTGCCGGTCAAAAAGTTGAGAAGAAAAAATCTTCAGGCGTAGCGGTATTGCCAGGTAAGTTAACTGATTGCGAAAGCCAAGATATTGGCAAGAATGAAATCTACTTGGTCGAGGGCGATTCTGCTGGTGGTTCAGCAAAAATGGGTCGCAATAAAGAGTATCAAGCGATTCTTCCATTACGCGGGAAGGTCCTAAATACTTGGGAAGCAGAGCGTGATCGCCTGTTTGCAAATAATGAAGTCCACGATATCGCTGTAGCGATTGGCGTTGATCCACATGGCGCTAATGACACTCCGGATTTATCAAATTTGCGTTATGGCAAGATTTGTATTTTGTCCGATGCGGACGTCGATGGAGCGCATATTCAGGTATTGCTTTTAACCCTGTTCTATAAGCACTTCCCTAAATTGATCGACTTAGGTCATATTTATATTTCTAGGCCACCTTTGTTTAGGGTGGATGCGCCTGCGCGCGGCAAAAAGCCTGCACAAAAAATCTATGCTTTAGATGCAAATGAGCTCCAAGCGATTGAGGATAAATTGCGCAAAGAAGGTGTTAAAGAATCTTCATGGCAAATCTCTCGATTCAAAGGTTTGGGAGAGATGAGTGCAGAACAATTGTGGGATACCACCTTAAATCCTGATACCCGTCGTTTATTACCGGTTACCTTGGGTGCCTGGACCGAAAATGAAACCTTTAAAACGATGGATATGTTGATGGGTAAATCTGAGTCGGGCGCACGTCGTGAGTGGTTAGAAGAGCGCGGCAATGAAGTAGAGGCAGATATTTAATGACAAATAAAAAGACTCCTGGTGATGACGTAGCTTCTGAGCAGGCTGATTTGTTCTCCAATCCCATTGAAATGAACATTATCGAAATTGATCCGGCTCTAGCAATGCCAGAAGCATCGGCTGGCGGACCCAATGATCCGCATGATCCAAAACATGTTGATTTAAATGAAGATGGCAAAGATAGTTTGACGCTTGCAGTCTATGCTGAGCGCGCTTATTTAGATTACGCCATTAGCGTAGTTAAAGGTCGTGCATTGCCTGATGTAGCTGATGGACAGAAGCCAGTTCAGCGCCGCATCTTGTTCTCAATGAGTGAGATGGGTCTGCGCGCTGATGCTAAGCCTGTCAAGAGTGCACGTGTCGTTGGTGATGTATTAGGTAAATTTCATCCGCATGGCGACCAATCTGCTTACGATGCTTTAGTACGTTTAGCGCAAAGCTTCTCTTTGCGCTACCCCCTGATTGATGGCCAAGGAAATTTTGGTTCACGTGATGGTGATGGCGCAGCAGCAATGCGATACACCGAGGCGCGCCTGACCAAGATTGCCGGCTTATTGTTAAGTGAGATTGACGAAGGTACGGTAGATTTCGCGCCAAACTACGATGGTTCGTTCCAAGAACCAAAATTATTGCCAGCACGTTTACCGTTTGTTTTGTTAAATGGCGCGTCAGGTATTGCTGTTGGTATGGCTACTGAGATTCCTTCTCATAATTTACGTGAAGTAGCGACTGCGGCGATTGCTTTGATGAAATCGCCAAAGATGACTACACCGGAATTACTGGAAATCATGCCTGGTCCAGATTACCCAGGTGGCGGTCAGATTATTTCTTCACCTTCTGAAATTGCGCAAATCTATGAAGCAGGGCGCGGCAGTTTAAAGGTGCGTGCACGTTGGTCTGTTGAAGAGTTAGCCCGTGGACAATGGCAGATTGTTGTTAATGAATTGCCACCATCAACTTCATCACAACGTGTTCTCCAAGAGATTGAAGAAATCACCAACCCCAAGGTGAAGGTTGGTAAAAAGACCCTCACGCCAGATCAGAATAATCTGAAGTCCACTATCCTCAATGTTTTGGATGGCGTGCGTGACGAGTCAAGCAAAGATGCAGCTGTGCGTTTGGTATTTGAGCCTAAGAGCAAAAATATTGAGGTTAATGAATTCGTACACCTCTTGCTGGCCCATACTTCATTAGAGTGCAATGCGCCAATGAATTTGGTGATGATTGGTAATGATGGACGCCCACGTCAAAAAGGCTTAAAAGAAATCCTGACCGAGTGGATTGCATTCCGTGTTAATACCGTAACAAGACGAACCCAATATCGCTTAGGTAAAGTCAGAGATCGTATGCATATTTTGGAAGGGCGTTTGACCGTTCTTTTGAATATCGATCAAGTCATTAAGATCATCCGTAACAGCGATGAGCCTAAGGCTGACTTAATTAAAGAGTTCAAGTTAACCGATCGCCAGGCAGAAGATATCTTGGATATCCGTTTGCGCCAGTTGGCTCGTCTTGAGGGCATCAAGATTGAGCAAGAGCTTAAAGAACTGCGCATTGAGCGCGATGATCTAGAGGGCTTGCTGCAAAACGATACTGTATTGCGTAAACGCATTATTAAAGAAATTGAATCTGATCTTAAAGAATTTGGCGATGATCGTCGTACTTTGATTTTGGAGGATAAGCGTGCTATCGCTGAAACCAAGGTGGTTGATGAGCCTGTTACGGTGATTGTTTCCCAAAAAGGTTGGGTACGAGTTCGTCAAGGTCATGAGCACGATGCAACACAATTTGGCTTTAAAGCGGGTGATGCTTTGTATGCAACATTCGAATGCCGAACCGTTGATGTCATGCAAGGCTTTGGTAGTGATGGTCGAGTCTACACAGTGCCAGTCAGCGAGCTTCCGGGCGCACGTGGCGATGGATCGCCTCTGACGAGCTTTGTGAATTTGGCTGCTGGCTCGCAGATGGTTGCGTATTACGCTGGTCAGCCAGATGATTTGGTCCTGATTTCCACTAGGGCTGGCAATGGTTTCTTGGCTAATGTTGCTGATATGACCACTCGTAATAAAGCAGGTAAGTCTTTTGTTGGCGTTGATAGTAAATTCCCAGGCGGCGATGCTCCTTTGGGCGCTGCAAAAGTGACGGCAGGCATGAAGCAAGTCGCCTGCTTATCTGAAAGCGCTAAATTATTGGTTTTCCCGTTAGATGAGCTCAAGCGTTTGCCAACAGGTGGTAAGGGTGTGATCTTAATGGGCTTGGAAGACAAGGAAAAGTTAGCGTCTGCGATTGCCGTTGGTGCCGATGGTGCCACTTACTTTGGCGCGGGCCGCGCAGGTAAGCCAACAGAATTAACTTTAGATTCCAAGACCTTGAAATCGTTTGCTGGTAACCGTGCGCGCAAAGGCCACTTTGTTGAACCGCGTTTAAAAGATGCCAAGCTGAAAGCGAACTAGAAAGCGAACTAAAGAGAATTCAAGAGAATTACATTGAGTCTCATAATAAAAAACCCGGTTATTTATCTAACCGGGTTTTTTATTTGGTAACGCAACTAAATAAAGCCTAGGATTTAAATCTCCGCAATCAATTCAATTTCAACGCAAGCGCCCAAAGGAATTTGTGCAACCCCAAATGCGCTACGGGCATGTTTTCCGGCATCGCCAAATACTTCAAAGAGTAATTCAGAACACCCATTTATAACCAGGTGTTGTTCTGTGTATTCGAGTGAAGAGTTCACTAAACCCATGACCTTAACAATACGTTTAACTTTATCGAGGGAGCCCAAATGATGTTGGAGGGTGGCGATTAAATCGATCGCGATAGATCTGGCAGCGGCTTTACCAGTTTCGGTATCCATATCTTTACCTAGCTTACCAACCCAAGGCTTGCCATCTTGTTTTGCAATATGACCAGATAGAAATACGGTATTTCCAGTTGTGGCTGCCATGACATAAGCGGCCGCGGGTGGTCCTGGGGGAGGCAAATCAATACCAAGGGTTTTAAGGCGTTCTGCAATGGTTGTGCTCATCGTGTTTCTCTAAAAAATGTCGAGGGGTATTAAAAAAATAATGCAGCAATCTTACTAGTTACTTGGAAAGTTGACGCATAGCTTGCTCTAATCCATTTAAGGTGACTGGATACATGCGATCTTTCATTAAGCCTTGCATGATATCGATCGACTGACGGTATTGCCATACTGCCTCTGGCTCTGGGTTTAGCCAGGCAAAGTGTGGAAAGTGGTCTATCAAGCGATTAATCCAAGTTGCGCCAGATTCATTATTGTTATATTCCACGGACCCGTTTGGGCTCAATATCTCATAAGGAGACATCGTGGCATCACCAACAAAGATCAGTTTGTAATCAGGGCCATATTTATTAATGATGTCCTGAGTTTGCATCACTTGATCCTTGCGGCGCCGGTTACTTTGCCATAGGTTTTCATAAACACAATTGTGAAAATAGTAATGTTCTAAGTGTTTAAATTCCGCTTTTGCTGCTGAGAATAATTCAGCGATTCGTTGAATGTGATCATCCATTGACCCGCCTACATCCATCAAGAGTAAAACTTTTACCTGATTATGGCGCTCGGGTCGCATTTGAATATCGAGCATGCCGGCATTGGCCGCTGTTGAATGAATGGTTTTATCTAAATCCAATTCAAGAATAGAACCTTCGCGTGCAAAGCGACGCAGGCGACGCAAGGCAACCTTGATATTGCGGGTACCTAGAGCCAGATTGCTGTCATAGTCTTTAAATTCACGCGCTTCCCAAACTTTGATTGCCGTTCGGTTGCCGGCGCTTTCACCACCAATCCTAATGCCTTCAGGGTGGTAACCGCTATGACCAAAAGGAGAGGAGCCACCAGCCCCAATCCATTTATTGCCGCCGCCATGCCATTCCTTTTGCTCTTTGAGAAGTTCTTCAAGGCGTTTTTTAAGAGCCTCAGGCCCTCCCAATTTTTTGAGGGCAGCTTTTTCTTCGGGGGTGAGCACACGTTGAAGTTTCTTTTCTAACCAATCTAGCGGAATCTCTGCTTGCAGGGCAATGATTTGCTCAATGCCGTTGAAATACGCCCCAAAGACTTGATCGAAGCGATCAAAGTGTTGCTCATCCTTAACCAATGTCATGCGCGCCAATTGATAAAACTCATCAATGGAGGGTTCTATTACACCTATCTTTAACGCTTCAAGTAATGTTAAAAATTCTCGAACAGAAACCGGCACCTTTGCCTCTTTCAGCTTGAGGAAAAATTGAATGAGCATTCTTAACGATGATTGCGATTCATCATGACTAAGCGCTCAAATAAATGAATATCTTGTTCATTTTTTAGTAAGGCCCCATGCAAGGGTGGTACGACCAGCTTCTCATCGGTGCTATAGAGCGCCTCAGCAGGAATATCCTCCGCCAATAAAAGTTTTAACCAATCAATCAACTCAGAGGTTGAGGGTTTCTTTTTAAGGCCGGGCAGGGAACGTAATTGATAAAAGGACTTAAGGGCTGCATCCAGTAAATCTTGCTTAATGTGGGGATGATGAACATCCACAATACTTTGCATGGTTACCGCATCTGGAAAGGAGATGTAATGAAAAAAGCAGCGTCTTAAAAAGGCATCGGGCAATTCCTTTTCATTGTTGGAGGTGATGATGACGAGCGGGCGATGCTTCGCTTTAATCAGCTCCCTGGTCTCATAAACATAGAACTCCATGCGATCAATTTCACGCAAAAGATCATTCGGAAATTCAATATCCGCTTTGTCAATTTCATCAATCAATAAAACTGTAGGCTCGTCTGCTTCAAAAGCTTGCCACAGGACCCCTTTAATAATGTAATTGCCGATGTCTTTAACTTTCTCATCACCAAGCTGAGAGTCGCGTAGCCGACTAACGGCATCGTATTCATACAGACCTTGCTGGGCTTTGGTGGTCGATTTGATGTGCCATTGCAATAAAGGCATGTTCAAAGAAGCGGCAACTTCTTCTGCCAACATGGTTTTGCCCGTTCCGGGCTCACCCTTAATTAAGAGAGGGCGTTGTAGCTGAATGGCTGCATTAACCGCCAATTTAAGGTCATCAGTTGCTACATAGCTTTGGGTACTCTCAAAACGGGATTTGGTCTTAGTCATGGATTTAGCTCAAAAAATCAAGTTATTGAAGCTTAAGTATAGGTAATAGAGGGCAAAGTATGGGTGTTTGTGCTAACTAGTGGTTTTGGAGGATGTGGGAATGCAAACCCTCCGCTATACTCTTTCCAACTTGATCTAAATCAAACTTTTTATCGATGATTTCTATGAAAAAACTCTACATTCTTGCTCAATTCGCGCTAATTACCGGCCTAACTTCTGCTGCCTTTTCATCACAAGCTGCTGACGTGACGGGTTCTGTTGAAGCGGGTAACGGTAAGGTTTGGCTCTGTACTGGTTGCCACTCCATTCCTGATTACCGTGCGGATTATCCTTTTATCTATAAAGTGCCAATGCTGGGCGGCCAAAATGCCGGCTACATTGCTACGGCCTTATCTGAATACAAGAAGGGCGAAAGAAAGCATCCAACGATGCGCTCAATTGCCGGAAGCTTGTCTGATCAAGATATGGCTGATCTCGGCGCTTACTACGCTGCGCAGACTGCCAGCTCACCTAACAACCCATTGAAGTGATATATAGAGGCACATTTATGAAAGTCGCGCTAATTACAGCCGTATTGTTGTCTAGCATTGGTATAGCTAACGCTGCCAATATTGCAAATGGTCAAGCTTTAGTAGAGAAGGGCAATTGCGCTTCTTGCCACGGAGCTGGCTTAAATGCCCCAATTTTGCCTACCTATCCTAAGTTGGCTGGGCAGTATTCTGATTATTTGTATTACGCACTTAAGGCCTATCAAGTGGGTAATGGCAATGCGCAGTATGGGCGCAACAATGCGGTGATGTCATCCCAAGTTGCCGCATTTAGCGAATCTGACTTGCACGATATCGCAGCTTATGTAAATTCTCTACCAGGAAACTTCGTCATTAAAAAGTAAGTTATTACAATTTTGACTTTTGAGTTTCTTAATAAAAGGCTTAGATTAATCTTCTAAGCCTTTGTTATTTATGGTTATTTAGTTGCCTCTAAGCCATTAGCAAGATGAGTGCGCATGGCTAATTCTGCAGCTACTGAATCACGTTTGAGGATGGCCTGAAGGATTTCGCGATGTTCAAGCAAAGACTGATGAAGTCGTCCGCCATTAGCTAATGAGTTCCGTCTTTGCAACTTCAGAACTTTCCTTAAGTCGACAATCACACCATTCATCCACTTATTACCTGCAATTTCCAGAATAAGCTCGTGAAATCGGCTATTTACGTCAAAAAACTGTTCAATATCACGATCTGCAGCAGTCTTTTCAAGTCTTTGGTGAATATTGTCAAGTAGGGTAAGCTGACTTTCGCTGGCTTTTGAAGCAGTTTCTTTGGCTGCTTGACCTTCCAAGAGGGAAAGGATTGTGAAGATTTGCTCTAAGTCACGGCGATCCACTTCAGTAACGTAAGCCCCGCGACGCATTTTCATAGTCACCAAGCCTTCAGAGGCCAACACTTTGATGGCTTCCCTCATTGGCGTGCGACTGATTCCAAACTGCAATGCCAGAGCCTGCTCATCTAACCAGCTACCAGGAGCTAGTTCATGGGCAAATATTTGCTCTCTGAGGCGTTCAGCTACCTCTTCATATATCGGTCTATTATTCAGTTTTGTATTCATAATTATGTATACAGTATGTAGACAAATAAAAAAATGTCAAGCACAATAGACCTGAGTATTTTGTAAACATGCAATAAAGCCAACCGGGAGTGCTTTATGAGTACAAGTGAAAATAAGTCTGCATCTAATACATGGCCGAATGTGCCTGAATCTAATTTAGATGCATGGAAAAAATCAGCGCAAAAATCTGCTCCCAATGGGGATGTCGATAAGCTTGGTTGGAAAACACCGGATGGAATTCATCTAAAGGCCCTCTACACATCCGAAGATACGGATGATTTGCAATATACAAATTCATTACCTGGTTTCGAGCCATTTGTACGTGGGCCACAAGCGACGATGTACTCAGTACGTCCTTGGACAATTCGTCAGTACGCTGGTTTTTCTACTGCCGAAGAATCTAACGCGTTTTATCGCAAAGCCTTAGATGCTGGTGGTCAAGGCGTTTCAGTGGCCTTCGATTTGGCTACCCACCGTGGATATGATTCAGATCACCCTCGTGTTACTGGCGACGTTGGTAAAGCTGGCGTAGCGATTGACTCTGTTGAAGATATGAAGATTTTGTTTGACAACATTCCATTGGACAAGGTTTCTGTATCAATGACAATGAACGGTGCGGTATTACCGGTATTGGCTGGATACATTGTTGCCGGTGAAGAGCAGGGTGTGAAGCAAGAGTTTTTGTCTGGAACGATTCAGAATGACATTCTGAAAGAGTTTATGGTGCGTAATACTTATATCTACCCACCAGAGCCTTCAATGCGCATCATTGGTGACATTATTGAGTACACCGCTAAATACATGCCAAAGTTCAACTCGATTTCGATTTCGGGTTATCACATTCAAGAAGCGGGCGCCAACCAAGTTTTGGAATTGGCATTTACCTTGGCCGATGGTAAAGAGTATGTCCAAACTGCTTTGAAAAAAGGGTTGGATGTTGATGGTTTCGCTGGGCGCCTCTCATTCTTCTTTGCTATAGGCATGAACTTCTATTTAGAAGTTGCGAAGTTACGTGCTGCGCGCCTGTTGTGGTGGCGCATTATGAAGTCTTTTGATCCCAAGAATCCTAAATCATTGATGTTGCGCACGCACTGCCAAACATCAGGTTGGTCATTGACAGAGCAAGACCCGTATAACAACGTCGTTAGAACTACTATTGAGGCTATGGCCGCAGTTTTTGGTGGCACGCAATCTTTGCATACCAATTCATTAGATGAAGCGATTGCATTGCCATCAGAATTCTCTAGCCGTATTGCGCGTAATACACAGTTGATTCTCCAAGAGGAGACTCATATCCCTAGCGTGATCGATCCATGGGCCGGTTCTTACATGATGGAAAGTCTCACCCAAGAAATGGCTGATAAAGCTTGGGAAATCATCCAAGAAGTTGATGGCATGGGTGGCATGACTAAAGCTGTTGAAAGTGGTTGGGCTAAGCTGAAGATTGAAGCCGCCGCTGCTGAAAAACAAGCCAAGATTGATTCGGGTACTGATGTTATTGTTGGTGTTAATAAATACAAGCTTGGTAAAGAAGATCTCGTCGACGTATTGATGATCGATAACGATAAGGTTCGTGAGAGCCAGGTTGCTCGCTTAAATGACATCAAAGCTAAGCGCGATAGCAAAAAAGTTGAAGCGGCATTAGATGCGCTCACCAAAGCCGCAGAAGAAAATAATGGCAACTTATTGGAGCTGGCTGTAAATGCAATGCGTTTACGTGCAACGGTCGGTGAGGTTTCCGATGCGTTGGAAAAAGTTTACGGGCGCCATCGCGCCGATACTCAAAAGGTGACTGGTGTGTATGCAGCGGCTTATGACTCAGCCGAAGGCTGGGAAAAACTCAAAGAAGAAATCGCAGACTTTGCCAAGGAATTTGGACGTCGCCCTCGTGTAATGGTTGCTAAGTTAGGTCAAGATGGACATGATCGCGGCGCTAAGGTTGTGGCTACCGCTTATGCTGATTTAGGCTTTGACGTAGATATTGGACCCTTGTTTCAAACTCCTGAAGAGTGCGCTCGTCAGGCAATTGAGAATGACGTTCACGCCTTAGGAATTTCCACCTTGGCTGCCGGTCATAAGACTTTGGTGCCAGCAATTATTGCTGAGCTGAAAAAGCAGGGTTCTGATGACATTATTGTTTTCGTTGGCGGCGTGATTCCTCGTCAAGATTATGAATTCCTCTACGAGGCTGGCGTCAAAGGTATTTACGGCCCAGGCACACCAATACCGGCTTCGGCAAAGGATGTGCTTGAGCAAATTCGTAAATCTGTAAAACCCGCCTAAGTACGGATCATTAAGCATGCTTAACGCTGCTGATCAAGATTTGGTGACTGATCTCACCGGTGCACATACGCCTAAGCAGCGACGTGCTCTGGCTAAGATCATTACCCTACTTGAATCAACGCGCTTAGATCATCGCAAACGCGCTGATGAAGTGCTCAATACTTTATTACCGAAAACAGGTAAATCGTTTCGCCTGGGAATTTCTGGCGTACCAGGCGTCGGCAAGTCAACCTTAATTGAAACCTTGGGGCTCTACTTAATAGAGAAGGGCCATCGCGTTGCGGTTTTGGCAATCGATCCTTCATCAACCATATCCGGTGGGTCTATCTTGGGCGATAAAACCCGCATGGAGCGTTTATCCGTTCAAGATAGCGCCTTTATTCGCCCGAGCCCATCTTCTGGAACTTTAGGTGGAGTAGCTGAAAAAACTCGTGAAGCGCTCTTGGTTGCTGAAGCTGCAGGTCACGATATTGTGATTGTTGAAACAGTGGGTGTTGGTCAAAGTGAAATTGCAGTAGCCGGCATGACAGATATGTTTTTACTGTTGCAACTTCCTAATGCTGGGGATGATCTTCAAGCTATTAAAAAAGGTGTGATGGAAATAGCGGATCTCATCGTCATCAATAAAGTCGATATTGATCCCAATGCCGCAATGCGTGCGCAATTATTCATTACCAGCTCCTTACGTTTATTGGGATTTCAGGGTAATCCAGATCATGCATCTCATGTACAAGAATTGTGGCATCCACAAGTAATGAGTCTTAGTGCGCTACAAGGCACCGGCATTCCAGAGTTATGGGAAAAAATTCTTGATTTTCAGAGGCTACAAAAAGCCAATGGGAAATTAGACTCACGTCGTAAGCAACAGTCTGGCGCATGGATGTGGGATCGCATCGATGCGGGCTTAAAAAATGCATTTCGTAATAATTTGGCAGTACAAAAACTTTTACCAAGCTTAAGTGCAGAAGTAAATCAAGGAACCATGGCCGCTTCTGTTGCTGCGAGACGTTTACTCGAAGCGATGGGGCATGAATTTTTCTAAGGAGTCAGCATGAAGGAAATCATTCAACAGCTTGAAGCAAAGCGCGAGCTTGCCCGATTAGGTGGTGGGCAAAAGCGTATTCAGGCACAACATTCAAAAGGCAAGCTTACGGCTCGCGAACGTATTGAGCTCTTGCTTGATGCTGGAACCTTTGAAGAATGGGATATGTTTGTTGAGCACCGTTGCCATGATTTTGGCATGGCCGAACAAACCGTTCCGGGTGATGGCGTAGTTACTGGCTACGGCATGATTAATGGCCGCTTGGTATTTGTATTCTCCCAAGACTTTACAGTTCTTGGTGGTTCCCTTTCTGAAGCCCATGCTGAAAAGATTTGCAAAATCATGGATCAGGCGATGAAAGTCGGCGCTCCAGTGATTGGGTTAAATGACTCAGGTGGTGCGCGTATTCAAGAGGGTGTGGCATCCTTAGGTGGTTATGCGGAGATTTTCCAACGCAACGTAACTGCTTCTGGTGTGATCCCTCAGATCTCCTTGATCATGGGGCCATCAGCTGGTGGAGCTGTGTACTCACCAGCCTTAACTGACTTCATCTTTATGGTGAAAGACAGTTCTTACATGTTCGTTACTGGTCCTGAAGTCGTTAAAACGGTGACTCATGAAGATGTGACTGCTGAAGAGCTTGGTGGGGCCGTGACTCACTCAACTATCTCTGGCGTTTGTGATTTAGCATTTGAGAATGATGTTGAAGCAATCTCCATGTTACGTCGCTTCTTTAACTACTTGCCATTATCAAACCGTGAAAAACCACCGTTGATTAAAGGTGCGAATCGCAATGAAGAGCCCGATTTCTCATTAGATACATTGGTTCCATCCAACCCTAATCAACCCTACGATATGAAGGAGTTGATTGCGAAGATTGTGGATGATGGTGAGTTTTTTGAATTACAGCCTGATTACGCTAAGAATATTTTGATTGGCTTTGCGCGTATGGAAGGCCGCTCTATCGGCATCGTTGCTAATCAACCTTTGGTATTGGCCGGTTGCTTGGACATTAAAGCATCTGTTAAGGCAGCGCGTTTCGTGCGTTTTTGCGATGCTTTCAATATTCCCGTGGTTACTTTAGTAGACGTTCCAGGATTTATGCCTGGTACCTCCCAAGAATACGGCGGCATTATTAAGCACGGTGCGAAGTTGTTATATGCCTATGCCGATTGCACAGTACCTAAAGTCACCCTGATTACTCGTAAAGCCTACGGTGGCGCATATGATGTGATGGCGTCCAAGCACTTACGCGGTGATGTGAACTTTGCATGGCCTTCAGCTGAAATTGCAGTGATGGGCCCTAAAGGCGCGGTAGAGATTATTTTCCGTGAAGAGAAATCTGACCCTGAAAAGATTGCGGCTCGTGAAGCGGAATACAAATCAAAATTTGCCAATCCGTTTGTAGCTGGTCGTCGAGGTTATATCGATGATGTAATTCTTCCCCATGAAACTCGCAAACGTATTGCTCGCTCTTTAGCTATGTTGAAAGATAAAGATTTGAAGAATCCTGCGCGTAAGCACGGCAATATTCCTCTGTAAAGGCGCTGAGAAATGACTACGAAAATGTTTAAGAAAATTTTGATTGCAAACCGCGGCGAGATTGCTTGCCGTGTCATGAAAACTGCCAAAAAAATGGGCATCAAGACGGTAGCTGTGTATTCAGAAGCTGATAAAGAAGCTCGTCACGTGCAGTTGGCCGATGAAGCGGTTTGTATCGGGCCAGCCCCTTCGCGTGAATCCTACTTGGTGATGGATCGCATTATTCAGGCCTGTAAAGATACTGGCGCTGAAGCAGTGCATCCTGGCTATGGTTTCTTGTCGGAGAACGAGCAATTTGCTAAACGCTGCGAAGAAGAGGGTATCGTCTTCATCGGGCCTAAGCACCAATCCATCGCAGCGATGGGTGACAAGATCGCCTCTAAGAAGCTCGCTCTTGCAGCCAAAGTTAATACAATTCCTGGGTTTAACGAGGCTATCGGTACACCTGATGATGCCGTGAAAATTGCTAAAGAGATTGGCTATCCAGTCATGATCAAAGCATCAGCAGGCGGGGGCGGTAAAGGTTTGCGCGTTGCCTTTAATGACAAAGAAGCGTTCGAAGGTTTTTCCGCATGCCGCACGGAAGCTTTAAACAGCTTCGGCGATGACCGTGTTTTTATCGAAAAATTCGTAGAAGGCCCGCGTCATATTGAGATTCAAGTATTGGGTGATGCACATGGCAATGTAGTGTATTTGGGTGAGCGTGACTGCTCCATTCAACGTCGCCATCAAAAAGTGATTGAAGAGGCGCCATCACCATTTATCGATCCTGCTACTCGTAAAGCCATGGGTGAGCAAGCTGTTGCTTTGGCCAAGGCGGTGAACTATCAATCAGCTGGTACGGTTGAGTTCGTTGTTGGCAAAGACAAATCCTTTTATTTCCTGGAAATGAACACCCGCTTGCAAGTTGAGCATCCGGTTACAGAAGGTATTACGGGTCTTGACTTGGTTGAGCAAATGATTCGTGTTGCCGCCGGTGAAAAATTGGCATTCAAACAAGAAGATATAAAGCTCGATGGTTGGTCTATGGAGTGCCGTATTAACGCGGATGATCCATTTCGCAATTTCTTGCCTTCAACAGGCCGTTTGGTTAAATATCGTCCACCAGAAGAAACCAATGGTGTTCGTGTAGATACTGGCGTCTATGAAGGTGGCGAGATCCCGATGTATTACGATTCCATGATTGCCAAGCTGATTGTGCACGGCAAGGATCGTACAGAAGCGATTGAAAAAATGCGTTCAGCATTAAATGATTTCGTGATTCGCGGCATTCATTCAAACGTGCCATTCCAGGCTGCTTTGTTACAACATCCACGTTTTGTGTCAGGCGACTTTACTACTGGCTTTATTGCTGAAGAGTACCCAGACGGCTTTAAGAAGGACTCCGTTCAACCTGCGGATCCTAAGCGTTTATCTGCTTTGGCTGCTTTCATGCGCTACCGCTACCTTGAGCATATCAAGATGATTGAAGGCCAATTGGCCGGCCATGAAATGATTGTTGCCAAGAAGTTTGTTGTGGTTACTGGCAAGCGAGTTGGATCGAAGGATGACCAAATTGAAGTTGCTGTTCGTGTTGAGCACAAAGACAATGTTTACTCTGTATATATCGATGAACCAGAAGGCGTCAGCCGTTATGACATCGTTAGCAACTGGCGTCCAGGTGAAATTTGCATGCGTGCAACGATCAATGGCACCAATAAAATTACTGCTCAAGTAGAGCGTCGCGGCAACAAATACCATCTCGTTTTAGATGGTGCTCAATTTGAATGCTTGGTTTTAAGCCCTCTTGGCGCTGAAATGCAACGTCATATGCCAGTCAAGGTTCCGCCAGATACTTCTAAATTGGTGATGTCTCCAATGCCTGGTCTCTTAACGCAAATTACTGTCAAGGTTGGCGAAGCGGTAACTGCTGGTCAAAAATTGGCAGCAATTGAAGCTATGAAAATGGAAAACACCTTAACTGCAGCGCAAGATGGTGTAGTTGCCGAGATTTGCGCTAAGGAAGGTGATAGCTTGGCGGTTGATCAGCTCATCATTCGTTTCGAATAAGGTAAACCATGACTAAACCATTCAAGATATTGGGAATTCAACAAATTGCTATCGGTGGCGAAGATAAAGCTCGCCTCCGTAAGTTATGGGTTGATCTATTGGGTTTTGAGCACAAAAGTACTTTTGTTTCTGAACGTGAAAACGTGGATGAAGATATTTGCGCGATTGGCTCAGGTGCGCATGAGATTGAAGTGGATCTCATGCAGCCTTTTGATATTGATAAAAAACCTGCCGTTCATCAAACCCCTTTAAATCATATCGGCTTATGGGTAGATGATTTGCCAAAAGCCGTTGAATGGTTGTCTGAAAATGGTTTGAGATTTGCTCCTGGCGGCATCCGTAAGGGTGCTGCTGGTTATGACATTACTTTTGTCCATCCTAAAGGAAATGATGAATTTCCGATCAGCGGTGAGGGCGTTTTAATTGAATTGGTTCAGGCTCCTCCTGAAGTCATCAAGGGTCTGAGTTCCTAACGATAGAAAGTTTTCTTTGATGCATATATTAGCCATCGATACCTCATCTGCCTGGTGTTCGGTGGCTTTATCTTTGGGCGAAAAGCCCCCTTTGTTCCGCCATGAAAAAGTGTCGGCTGGGAGCAGTCAACTTTTGCTTCCCTGGATTGAGGAGCTTCTTAGTGAAGCTGGATTAACCCTTTCTTCATTAGATGCTATTGCTGTGGATGTTGGTCCTGGAGCATTTACCGGTGTTCGATTGGGCGTTGCCGCTGTTCAAGGACTGGCTATTTCGGTTAACCTTCCAGTTCTATCGGTATGCAGCCTTGATGCTATTGCTGCGCAATTAAGTGTTTCTCCATCATTTATTAATATTCAACCAGAAAAATTTGTAATTGCAGCGGATGCACGAATGGGTGAAGTGTATTGGGCGCATTACGAATTTGTTGCAAAGGGTTTGCCAATTAGGGTTGGAGAGCTGATGCTTACGAGCCCTGAAGAGGTGGACTTAGTAGGAGTTCAATTTTTAGCAGGCACTGCCATACAAGAGTTTGGTGATCGACTCTTTTATTCGCTTCACAAACCGTTGCCTGCTCAATACCTTGATTCTGAGATTGGCGTTAGTGCATTAGGCGTATTAATGCAAGGCAGTGAAATGTTCAAAAAAGGCCAACAGCAGGACGTGCATCTACTTGAGCCCGTATATGTGCGCAACAAAGTTGCCCTTACTACTGCAGAACGCTTACTTCGTAGCAATTCATAGTCATGTTTAATAAAGCCTTACAGCCTATTACTAATCGCCAAGAGGCTGGGGACGTGACCAGTCTTTCTTTTTTGCCGATGTCTAAAGCAGACTTAGATGAGGTATTGGCGATTGAGTCGACTTCCCATATTCATCCATGGACTCGTGGCAATTTTGCCGACTCCTTATCTGCGGGACATTGGGCTTATTGCGTTCGCCCTGAGTTAGATAAAGCAATTAAAGGGTCGTATTTAGACCCACAAGTTCTATGGGCTTACTGCATCTTATTTCCTGCGGTCGATGAGCTTCATCTTCTAAATATTACGGTTTCACCAAATTTACGTAAGCTTGGCATTGGTTCGCGGATGATGAGCGCCATCGAAGGCGTTGCCGCGCAGCAAAATATGCCGCGAATCATCTTAGAGGTGAGGCCATCAAATGTGAGTGCCGTGAAGTTGTATGAAAAGATTGGCTACGAACCTATTGGTCTGCGAAAAAACTATTACCCCGTCAATCCAGAAACTGGATCTCGTGAGGATGCCATCGTGATGGCTAAATCGATTAAGCTAGAGCCATGAATAACGATACTCGCTCAGCCTTTTTGAAAGAAATGGGTATTTCCGAATGGTCTTCACGTCAAGAAGGTGAAGCTTTGATCCAGACTGAACAGGTTGCGCCTGCAGTAGTGACGGCAACTTCAGCACAAGCTTCACAAGAGGCAACTGTTTTGCAGGCTGCTCCATCTATTCCCGTTGAAGCTAAAACCCCGACGGCAATGTGGTGGTTTTTTGGCAATACCCCTCAAGGTGATGCGCAAATTCTTTTTCATAATGTCATTCGAGCGCTGGGTTTATCTGCTGATGAATGGTCTTGGAAGAGTCCTGCGGACGATTTAAAGGGTGCTAACGAGGCTTTAAGCGGTTTACCGGTACTTGCCTTCACCTTTGGTGGTCCAAGCGCTCAAAAGCTCACTGGTGAGCGTGATCCACTTCCACAACTTAGAGAAACGGTATTGGGATTTTCAGAAGAGGGTTTGGAAGAAATTCCAGTGGTAGCCACTTTTGATCTCAATCATTTGATTTCAAGACCACAAGACAAATCCTTGTTTTGGCGAGATTTAATCTTGGCGCGTTCGGTGCTGCAAAACATCTAACTACTTCGTATTTGTTGCTTAATTATTTTTTGTGTTTCTCTAGTGCTTATGTTCGCCGATAAGGTGCATTGAGTCATATTCAGCCTGATTTGCAGCGTGGCGTTTGATCACTAGCCACATGATGATGCTGACAGTTACGCCAAAGCCAACAATCACATACTGAATAGGTGCATCCAACCAGATCAAGCCTGAGTAGATCAATAGCATCACCAAAACGGAAATGTTCTCGTTAAAGTTTTGTACGGCAATCGAATGGCCGGCAGACATTAAGACGTGGCCGCGATGCTGCAGTAAGGCATTCATAGGAACAACAAAGTATCCAGCCAACCAGCCTACCAGGATCAATAAGAAATATGCTGGAATCAGATTTAAATTGACTTCGAACTTTCCGAAAGTCATTAATGCGGTATTAGGTAATAAATCGGAATTGTAAAAAGCCATTACGCAGACTACTAGGCCCATAGCGATGCCATAAGGTAGCACCTTTAAGGAATTGCGCAAAGGAATGCGCCAAGCCGCCCATACAGCACCAAAAGCAACGCCAACAGCTGAGATCGCTTGAAGAATCGCGCCCTGGGAAAGGCTCATGTGCAAGGCCACTTGTGCCCATTTAATAACAATGAACTGGAGCGTGGCTCCTGCACCCCAAAATAGGGTCGTTACCGCTAGGGAGATTTGACCTAAGCGATCCGCCCATAGGGTTTTAAAACAACCAGCAAAATCCTTGATGAGGGAAATAGGGTTCTTTTTCTGGGAAACATAGCGCGCCCCAGTATCCGGAATGCGAAGGTTGATCAGGGCGGCTACTACGTAAATCATCATGATGATCAAAATCGCTGATTCAGCAGGGGTATCAATACCCGTAGTGATCATGGGCATATCCAGGCTCAATAGACTGGTTGAGACGGAGTTGCTAATCAATACGCCACCGAGTACGGTACCCAATATGATTGAGCTAACCGTAAGGCCTTCAATCCAGCCATTGGCTGCCACGAGTTTTTCTGGTGGCAGGAGTTCGGTCAAAATCCCATACTTTGCTGGGGAATATGCTGCAGCGCCAAGACCCACGATCGCATAAGCCAAAAGAGGGTGGCTACCGAGCAACATTGTGATGCAGCCAAGAAATTTAATCGTATTGGTGATGAACATGACGTTGCCCTTAGGGCGGGAGTCGGCAAACGCACCAACAAAGGCTGCCAGCAATACATAAGAGAGAACGAAGAATAATTTGAGTAAAGGAGTCATCCAGGCCGGAGCGTGAAGCTGGGCCAAGAGGGCAATTGCTGCAATTAGCAGAGCGTTATCAGCAAGCGACGAAAAAAATTGCGCCGCCATAATGATGTAAAAACTGCGGTTCATTCGTACAATCTAGTCATTGCTGCAATTAAAACATGAAAGAGGGGGTGAACATGGTTGGTTTAGCTAATCGTTTGATTAATCGACCAATTTTGGCATCTATTCACACTGAGGCCTTAATTCATAATTTAAACCGTGTTCGTGAGTTGGCCCCTGAATCCAAAATATGGTCAGTAATCAAGGCTAAAGCCTATGGCCACACCCTCGAAGCGGCACTTCAAGGTCTAGGTTCTAGTGATGGCTTTGCCCTGTTGGATCTAGAGGATGCTCAGTGGCTTAGGGAAAACGGCTGGCAGGGACGCATTTTGCTTTTAGAGGGCCTCTTTCATAAAGACGAATTGGCGGTAGCTCAAGCTTTATCTTGTGATCTTGCGGTCCATTGCGAGAGTCAAGTTCAATGGATGGAGTCTTTCAAAGGGGGTTTGACTAAGCCCTTGAATATCTTCCTAAAAATGAACTCCGGCATGAACCGTTTGGGATTTACGCCTGCGGAATATAGAACCGCCTTTCATCGCTTACATGCTGCGGGCTATCACATGCATCACATGACCCATTTTGCTAATGCCGACCAAGTTGATGGTTTACCGTCAGTTGGGGGGCAGGTGGATTGTTTTAACGAGGCTATAGAGGGTTTGCAGCCTGTTCCTAGTTCTTTGGGTAATTCCGCGGCGATTCTTTGGCATCGCAATGCTTTAGGTGACTGGGTTCGTCCCGGAATCATGCTTTATGGGATTTCTCCTACGGGAGTTTATGCGGATATCGTGCGTTCAGATTTGCAGGCAGTCATGCAATTGCGTAGTGAAATCATTGACATTCAAAATCTCAAAAAGGGTGATCACGTTGGCTATGGTGGCCGCTTTCAGGCGCCTGAAGATATGCGCGTGGGTGTGGTTGCTTGTGGGTATGCCGATGGATATCCACGTCAAGCGCAAGATGGCACGCCAGCATGGGTTGAGGGTGGCGGCCTTGATGGAGAACCTGTTATTTGTCCTCTGGCTGGTCAGGTATCCATGGATATGCTCACAATTGATTTGCGCGAGGCGCCTAACGCGAAGATTGGTAGCGTGGTAGAGCTATGGGGTAGCGAAGTGCCTGTTGATGATGTTGCCCAGATGAGCGGGACCATTGGCTATGAGTTGGTTTGCGCTTTAGCGCCAAGGGTACCGGTCAAAATTATTTAACTAATCCGCTGGCTGACTAATGCACTAACCGACCTAAACGGTGTGACTTAAAACAAACCCCAAGTTAAATGAATTAACTTGGGGTTTTATTTTTTGACTTTAGCTACAGCTACAGCCGTGGCGCTTACTTATTCCAGATCTGCCACCATCTACGTTCTTTAACAACGCGCTGGCCTGTAACCATCATTTGACTATCAGGGAAGTTCAATTTAAAGACGCGCAATGCATCATTGCTTAAGTCTGTCATCCCTAATTTTTCATATGACTTCACTAATAAATACAGCGCTTCTTCAACCGCGGGTGCGCGGTCATAATCACGAATTACCAATTGAGCGCGGTTTGCTGAGGCGAGATATGCACCACGTTGATAGTAAAAGCGCGCAACGTTTACATCAGCCTCGGCCAATGAGTTCACGATGTAGCGCATACGATCTAATGAATCGGGGGCGTACTTACTATCAGGAAAGCGATCAACAACAGTTTTGAAGGATTCAAAAGCTTCCTTAGCAGCTTTAGGATCGCGTTCGCTTAAGTCTTGCCCGGTAAATTTACCAAGCCATCCCAAGTCATCATTAAAGGTAATCATGCCTTTAAGGTAGTAGGCGTAATCCAGGCTAGGACTACCTTGATGTAACTTAATAAAGCGATCAACAGCAACCAATGCCTGGGCTTGCTCTTGAGCTTTCCAATAGCAATAGGCTGAATTGATCTGAGCTTGCTGAGAATAGGGGCCAAATGGGAAGCGTGCCTCTAGCTTTTCAAAATATTTACCGCATTTTGAGAAATCAGCATCATTTAGTCTATCGGTGGCTTCTGAGTACAGCTTAGCCTCCGACCAAATATCGGTATCGTCTTTTGTACCCTCGCTACCAGCACAGCCGGCTAGGAGCAGGATGCAGGCATATAAAACAAGGCAAAGCGCCAGACTAATCCATCGAGAAGATTGGTGTCTTTTTAATGAAGATGACTCAACATTGGCAGCAAGCCTTAAACTGGCGTCTGAAATAACGTCCGACATAACTAAAAGGCCCTTTAAGCTTGGATTTACCACAAACCCCTGATTCGAATTCTGTTGATTATATCGATGAAGAAGATTTCATTGCCCTAGAGATTCCCCACGAGGTAAATGGGGAGCGCCTAGATAAGATTTTGGCAGGCTATTTACCCGATTATTCCCGTAATCGCCTCAAGTCCTGGGTTGAGGCTGGAGCGGTCACGGTTGACGGAAAAGTGACTAAAGTACGGCATTTATTGCGTGGCGGGGAGAGTATTAAGGTCTACCCCCAAGAAATGCCCGAGCAGTTCGCCTTTAACCCCGAAGATATCCCTTTAGAAGTGGTTTATGAGGATGAATCCATCATTGTGGTTAATAAACCTCCGGGTTTAGTGGTTCATCCCGCTGCAGGAAACTGGACGGGGACCTTGTTGAATGGCTTACTCTTTCGCTATCCAGAGCTCAAGCAATTACCTCGGGCTGGGATTGTTCACCGCTTAGATAAAGACACCTCCGGTCTGATGGTGGTGGCAAGAACCGCTCATGCTCAAACGGCATTGGTACGTCAGCTTCAAGAAAGAACGGTTGGCAGACGCTATTTAGCCTGGGTATGGGGTGATGCCCCAAGTCAGGGTAGGGTTTTAGCCACAGTAGGTCGTGATCAACGAGATCGACTCAAGATGGCTGCGGGCTCAGCCCAAGGCAAGCCTGCGGCTACGGTATTTCGACGTTTAGCAAAGGGTCAGTTTGAAACAGCATCTTTAGCCTTGCTCGAATGTCGCTTAGAAACCGGGCGCACTCATCAGATTCGTGTGCATTTAGAGTCGTTGGGCTTTCCCTTGCTGGGCGATCCTGTCTACCGTAAAAAGACTCCTGGAGCGGCTAAGTTATTGCCGTTTGAGCGCCAAGCTTTGCATGCTTATGCACTAAGCCTGGAACACCCGGTGACTCACGAGACCATGACTTGGTTTAGGTTGCCGCCAGAAGACATTCATAATCTTTTGCCTTTGATTGGCATGAGTCAAGAAGATCTACCTAAAGAGGAAGTCTTAATGGCTTCAATCAAAAACGATCATCGAGAATGAGCACCTTTAAGCCCGATTGGTCTTCGCCGTCCAACATCGGTGCTTTAGTCACTAACCGTGAAGGTGGGGTTAGTAGCTCCCCATTTGCATCTTTTAATCTTGGTGATCATGTAGGGGATGCCATTGAGAATGTTCAGGTAAATCGTGCCATCTTGCGTCAATCATTACCCTCAGACCCTATCTGGTTAAAACAGGTTCATGGTATCGCGGTGAGCACTCCATCTGATCGTCTAGTAAATCCTACGGTTGTCATTGAAGCAGATGCCGCAGTGACCAATACTCCAGGCGAAGTATTAGCCATCATGACCGCCGATTGTTTGCCAGTATTGTTTGCCAGTAAAGATGGCAAAGTCATCGGGGCTGCGCATGCCGGATGGCGAGGTGCTTGCAATGGCGTTCTGGAAAATACTGTTTCGCAGATGCTTGCTCTCGAGCCAGGCTTAATTGCAAAAGACTTATTGGTATGGCTTGGACCTGCTATAGGGTCTCAATCCTTTGAAGTCGGTGAAGAGGTATTGCAAGCCTTTATTCAGTCAGGTCAAGAGATGCCGTCCGAAGCTTTTAAACCGATATCTAAAAAGCCCGGTAAATACCTCGCAGATCTTTATCTTTTGGCAAAAAGTCGCTTGAATGCTTTGGGTATTGTGAGCATTGATGGCGGTACTTTTTGCACCTATCAAGATCACCGTTTTTTCTCCTATCGTCGCGATGGGGTTACCGGTCGCTTTGCTTCGCTGATCTGGATCAATCCTTAGATCAAAGTTCTATCTTGGTGAGGGCTGAGTAATTAACCTGTACGGGTTATTACTAGATTCATGAACAGGCTAGGGTTAGTGCGTATAACTCTATAGTCTAGATAGAGCGAGAATGTCTCTACACAATTAAAGAGATTACTATGTTCGCAGGCATGAATACTGGCGTTGCACCTTCTTTGGCGCCACACCATATGGCAATGATTCCCTCAGAGCGTTTGGCAGAAATACAGAAGGCTTATTTTGCTGAGTTAGCCCATCTGGCAACGAATCCAGAATCCATTGAAGTGAAAGATCGTCGATTCTCTGGCAAGGCATGGAGTTCGGCTTGGAGCAAGATGGTTGCTGCTACCTATTTGCTCAATTCAAAACATTTACTACAACTTGCTAAAGCAGTTGATGCCGATGACAAAGCAAAGCAAAAAATTCTATTTACTACTGAGCAAATGATCGATGCGTTTTCGCCATCGAATTTCATTGCGACCAATCCAGAAGTTTTAGAAAATATTATTAGCACCCAAGGTCAATCGATTCAAAATGGTATTGTCAATTTATTAGGAGATCTTAAAAAGGGCAGAGTCTCTTTAACGGATGAGAGTGCGTTTGAGGTTGGCAAGAATATTGCTACGACTGAAGGACAAGTTGTTTTTCGCAATGACTTATTTGAATTAATTCAGTACAAGCCACTGACAGATACCGTATTTGAGCGCCCATATTTAATGGTGCCACCATGCATTAATAAATATTACATTTTGGATCTACAGCCGGATAACTCTGTTGTTAAATACATGGTGGAGCAGGGTCATACCGTGTTCTTGGTATCTTGGAAAAATCCAGATGCAGGCATGTCCAAGGTAACTTGGGATGATTACGTCGGTGAAGGTGTTATCAAGGCCATTGAAGTTACTAAAGATATTGGTGGCACCGATCAAATTAACGTTTTAGGTTTTTGTGTTGGCGGTACCTTAACGTCTACTGCTATTGCTGTTTTAGCGGCGCGCAAACAAACCCCTGTTGCCAGCTTGACGCTTCTCACCACTCTCTTAGACTTTACCGATAGCGGCATCTTGGATGTCTTTATTGATGAAGGCATGGTGAAGTTGCGCGAAACCACGATTGGTGGAGAGTCTGGAAAGTTTGGTTTGATGTCTGGTGTTGAATTGGGAAATACCTTTTCCTTCTTACGGCCAAACGATTTAGTTTGGAATTACGTGGTCGAGAATTACCTTAAGGGAAATTCTCCGCCCCCATTTGATTTGCTCTATTGGAATGGAGATGCAACCAATCTTCCTGGCCCAATGTACTGTTGGTACCTGCGCCATACATATTTGCAAAATGAATTGGTTAAGCCTGGCAAATTAACAGTTTGCGGTGAAAAGGTTGATTTGGGCAAGATTACCTGCCCAGCCTATTTGTACGCCTCTCATGAAGATCACATCGTTCCTTGGAGGTCAGCATATGAGTCGACCCATATTCTCAAAGGGAAGAACCGATTTGTGTTGGGTGCTTCTGGGCATATTGCTGGAGTGATTAACCCTCCTGCAAAGAACAAGCGTTACTACTATGAAAACAACAAGATCGCCAAGACAGCCGACGAGTGGTTGGAAGGGGCTAAAGAAATTAAGGGTAGTTGGTGGCCTAACTACGCTAAATGGTTAGAGCAATTTGGTGGCAAGAAAAAGCCTGCTAGCAAATCGTTTGGTAATACACGCTACAAAAAACTGGAAGCTGCACCTGGTAAGTACGTGAAAGAAAAAGTAACCGCAGCTATTTAATAAAAAGTATTTTTACAAGGGGAATTCATGTCGCAAAAAATCGCTTATGTAACTGGTGGTATGGGTGGGATCGGTACCAGTATTTGTCAACGCCTCGCTAAAGATGGCTTTAAGGTCATTGCTGGTTGTGGCCCAAATTCTCCGCGTAAGGATCGCTGGATTGCCGAGCAAAAAGAGCTTGGCTATGACTTCATTGCTTCCGAGGGTAACGTTTCAGACTGGGATAGCACTGTTGCAGCATTTGAGAAAGTCAAAGCTGAAGTAGGTCGTGTAGACGTATTGGTAAATAACGCCGGCATTACACGTGATGGTGTTTTCCGTAAAATGACGCCTGATCAATGGAAGGCGGTAATTGATACCAATTTGAATTCTTTATTCAACGTCACCAAGCAAGTGGTTGATGGAATGGCTGATAACGGCTGGGGACGCATCATTAATATCTCCTCTGTAAATGGTCAAAAAGGTCAATTTGGCCAATCAAACTATTCCACAGCTAAAGCGGGTCTGCACGGATTCACAATGGCCTTGTCCCAAGAGTTGGCTAGTAAAGGGGTTACTGTAAACACGGTTTCTCCTGGCTATATTGGTACAGATATGGTTAAAGCTATTCGCGAAGACGTCTTGGAAAAGATTGTTGCTGGCATTCCAGTCAAGCGCCTAGGCACTCCAGAAGAAATCGCTTCTATTTGCTGTTGGATCGCTTCTGATGATGGCGGCTACGCAACTGGTGCCGACTTCTCCTTAAATGGTGGTATTCACACCGGTTAAGCCTTGCAAAATAGAGGTTTTAGCAGTACCCGCATCGGCATATTTACCTTTAGGTCAAACTAGAGATAAACTATGCCGATGTTGCGTTGCAGTATGAAGAATTAGGAAAATATATGGTTAGCCGTGCAAAACGAGTCGGTGAAGATCGTCTTATTAAGAAATATCCCAATCGTCGCCTCTACGATACGCAGACAAGCGCCTATGTAACGTTATCTGATATCAAGAATTTAGTGATGTCTGGTGAAGCATTCAGGGTGGTTGATGCCAAGACTGAAGATGATCTTACTAGAAGCATTCTTTTGCAGATTATCTTGGAAGAAGAGGCTGGTGGTTCACCGGTTTTCTCAACACAAATGCTTTCCCAAATTATTCGCTTCTACGGAAACTCGATGCAGGGTTTGATGGGTAATTATTTAGAAAAGACCATGCAGTCTTTTGTGGATATCCACAATAAGTTGGGTGATCAATCCAAGGGGATGGGCGCAGGTAGTAGTCCCGAAGCTTGGGCGCAAATGATGAATATACAAAATCCTTTAATGCAAGGCCTCATGGGTAGCTATATGGAGTCGAGCAAGGACCTGTTCTTGAAAATGCAAGAGCAGATGCAGGGCTCACAAAATATATTTGGGAGCTTTCCGTTCTCTCCAGCAACCGCTAAAACCGATAAAGAATAGTCGTGGCTGGAAAAGTAGGTTTTGTTTCTTTGGGCTGCCCTAAGGCATTGGTTGACTCAGAATTAATTCTGACGCAGTTAAGCGCAGAAGGTTATGAAACGGCGAAGGATTACACTGGCGCCGATCTTGTGATTGTGAATACCTGCGGCTTTATTGATTCAGCGGTAGAAGAAAGTCTTGCCGCTATTGGCGAGGCGCTTGCTGAGAATGGCAAAGTGATCGTGACTGGCTGTCTTGGTGCCAGAAAAAATGCCGATGGCAGCGATCTCATTCAAAGCATTCATCCCAAGGTCTTAGCGGTTACGGGGCCGCATGCAACTGAAGAAGTAATGCAGGCCATTCATTTACATTTGCCTAAGCCGCATGATCCTTTTACAGACTTACTGCCACCAATCGGTGTCAAACTGACTCCCAAGCATTATGCGTATTTAAAGATTTCTGAAGGCTGCAATCATCGCTGTACCTTTTGCATCATTCCTAGCTTGCGTGGCGATCTCGTGTCTCGTCCGATTGGGGAGGTCTTGATAGAGGCTAAGCGTCTATTTGAGTCAGGCGTTAAAGAACTATTAGTGGTTTCGCAGGACACTAGCGCTTACGGCGTGGATATTCAATATCGCACCGGATTTTGGGATGGTAAGCCTGTCAAAACCCGTATGTTTGATTTGGTCAATGCGCTCAATCAAATCGCGAGGGAACATCAAGCTTGGGTTCGTCTGCATTATGTTTATCCCTATCCCCATGTCGATGATATCTTGCCTTTAATGGCAGAGTTCTCTGAGCATGGTTATGGTGTATTGCCATACCTCGACATCCCACTTCAGCATGCCCATCCAGATGTTTTAAAAAGGATGAAGCGTCCCGCTAGCGGAGAAAAGAACTTAGAGCGTATCCAGGCATGGCGTCTCGCTTGCCCGGATTTGGTATTACGTAGCACTTTCATTGCTGGTTTCCCTGGAGAAACAGAAGAAGAATTTCAATATTTATTGGATTTTTTAGATGAAGCGCAAATTGATCGGGCTGGTTGTTTTGCCTACTCACCGGTAGACGGGGCAACGGCCAATGCTTTGGATAACCCAGTTTCAGATGCTATTCGTGAGGAGCGCCGCGCTCGTTTTATGGCTAAAGCGGAAGAAATTTCCGTTAAACGACTTGCTAAAAAAGTAGGCAAACGTATTCAAGTGCTGATTGATCGGATCGATGAGTCAGGTGGCATTGGCCGTACGGTAGGTGATGCTCCTGAAATTGATGGTTTAGTCAGGGTTTTACCAGCCAGCAAGCCTTCCAAGCGCTATCGTGCTGGAGAAATCATTCGCGCTACCGTGATTAGCGCCCAAGGGCATGACCTAATAGCGGAAACTTGACTATTAGAATAAAAATACAGATTGATTTACTAATTTAGCCCAAAAATGGGCCCAGCTAAGGGGATTAATATGAGTCGTGATGTCGTTGTTTTGAGTGCAGTTCGTTCCGCAATTGGCACCTTTAATGGTTCTTTAAGTAGCTTCGAGCCGTCAGAACTCGGTGGCATTGTGATGAAAGAAGCGGTTGCCCGCTCTGGTGTTGATCCAGCCTTAATTAATTACGTTACTGTTGGTAATACCATTCCAACTGATAGCCGTTACGCTTATGTTGCCCGTGTGGCTTCCATTCAGGCCGGTTTGCCAATGGAATCTGTTGCAATGGCATTGAACCGCTTGTGTAGCTCTGGCTTGCAAGCCATCATTACTACCGCTCAACAAATCATGCTCGGTGATTGCGACTACGGTATTGGTGGCGGTGTTGAGGTGATGTCACGCGGAATGTATGGTTCACCTGCGATGCGCAGTGGCGCGCGTATGGGCGATACCAAGATGCTTGATTTAATGGTGTCGGTGTTGACCGATCCATTTGGTGTTGGTCATATGGGTGTAACTGCAGAAAACTTGGTTACTAAGTGGAATTTAACTCGTGAAGAGCAAGATGCTCTCGCTGTTGAATCTCATCGTCGCGCTGCAGTTGCTATTGCAGAGGGCCGCTTTAAATCTCAAATCGTTCCTATTACCATCAAGTCACGTAAAGGTGATGTGGTATTTGATACGGATGAACATTGCAAACCTGAGACCACAATGGAAACATTGGGCAAGATGAAGGCTGTGTTTAAAAAAGAAGGCGGTAGTGTTACTGCTGGTAATGCCTCTGGTATCAATGATGGCGCTGCGTTCTTTGTTTTGGCTGATGCTGAAACAGCGAAAAAAGCAGGCCATAAGCCTATTGCTCGAATCGTGTCTTATGCAGTTGCAGGTGTGCCGAATGACATCATGGGAGAAGGTCCGATTCCAGCGACGAAGTTAGCTCTTGAACGCGCGGGTCTTAAATTAGATCAAATGGATGTTATCGAATCCAACGAAGCGTTTGCTGCTCAAGCTTTAGCGGTAACTAAGGCTTTGGGATTGGATCCAGCCAAGACGAACGTAAATGGTGGTGCGATTGCTTTGGGTCACCCAATTGGTTGTTCAGGTGCGGCGATTGCTACTAAAGCTATTCATGAACTCCATCGTGTTCAAGGTAAATATGCTTTGGTAACAATGTGTATTGGTGGTGGACAAGGTATCGCCACGATTTTCGAACGCCTGTAATGTATGGCACTGCGATTGCTTAAAACTTTTTTTTAAGCAATCAGCAGTAAAGCAGCATCCAAGCCGACTCGGTCAAAAGCCGCGTCGGCTTTTTCTTTAACAACGGGTTTAGCCTTGTAGGCAATACTTAAACCAGAGCCGTGCATCATTAAGAGGTCATTGGATCCGTCACCCATCGTGATGGAATTTGTCTTGGAGCAACCGAGTAGGCGACAGGCTTCTTCTAGGTGAGCAGCTTTAGCGGCGCCATCAACAATTTCACCAATAACATTGCCTGTTAATTTACCGTCAATAATCTCTAGGGTGTTAGCTTGTGTTTGAGCAAAGCCAAGTTGAAGGCGAAGTTTTTCTGTAAAAAAGGTAAAGCCGCCCGAAACCAATAAAGTATGAAGACCGCGTTGATTGGCGGCGGCAAGGAGTTCAGGAGCGCCTGGGTTGGGGCGTAACCTCTCTAGGTAGATCGACTCCAAGACATCGGCTGAAACACCTGTAAGAAGCTTTACCCGACGACGCAAACTTTCTTTGAAGTCTTTAATCTCGCCACGCATAGTTGCTTCTGTGATTTCGGATACCGCCGCTTTTTTTCCTGTGAAATCGGCAATCTCATCGATACACTCGATATTGATCAGGGTGGAGTCCATATCCATCGCCAAGACCTTTAACTCCTGCGGTTTGAAGTGGGGTGCTAGAAAAGCCAAGTCTGTATTGTGATTTGCCGCAATTTCACGTAGAGCATCACGAGCCGCCGGTAGCAAAGTTTTTGGGGTAGACCAACGTTGTGAAAAATAAGATGATGTCTGGCTTATAGATGGGGGATTGTCGAGGCGACTTAATTCCAGTCCAAGAACCTCAATATGCTCCATCAGGGCGGCCTCAAGGCTCCTAGAAATAGGCTCAGGAGATAAGGCGACAAGAGTTTGGTGTAGAGACATAATCAAATCTGCTCAATGAAATAGTGGGTTGTGTTCTTCATGTTTTAAACGCCAGAAAGAACGGCTGAATCATTTAAGCGTCTGAGTAAGCGACGTATCTGATCAAGGCGTTGCTCAAGCTTATCAAATTCACCTAGCTTTTGTGGGAGTACTTTAAGCTTGTCCTGGCCATTTAGTTGAATGTATTTTGACGACTGAATCAACTGAATGATTTTCAAAGGATCAATTGGCGGATTGGGAATAAATTGGATCTGTATCGAAACGGGAGTGGCATCAATCTTTTTAATGCCAAAGTCTGCCATTTCTAAACGCAAGCGATGGGTTTCATAAAAGGATTTCGCTTGATCTGGTAAGTCTCCAAAACGATCTACTAGCTCTTCACGTAGCGCCATTAATTCAGAAAAGTCATTCGTACCAGCAAAGCGTTTGTACATCGATAGGCGCTCATGAACATCGGGGCAGTAGTCATTTGGTAATAGTGCTGGGATGCCCAAATTGACATCGGTGGTTGCTTGTAATGGCGAGAGTAAATCTGGCTCTTTGCCACTGCGTAATGATTTAACGGCGCGGTTAAGCATTTCCGTATAGAGCTGGTAACCAATTTCATGAATTTCACCAGACTGTTTATCGCCCAGTACTTCACCAGCCCCACGAATCTCTAAGTCATGCATGGCTAAGTAAAAACCTGAACCTAATTCTTCCATGGCTTGAATAGCATTTAAGCGTAACTGCGCTTGCTTACTCAATGCTTCAGGATCGGGAACAAGTAAGTAGGCATATGCTTGGTGATGCGAGCGACCTACGCGACCACGCAACTGATGCAATTGGGCTAAACCAAATTTATCCGCGCGATGCATGATGATCGTATTGGCAGTTGGAACGTCAATGCCCGTTTCAATAATGGTCGTACAGAGCAAAATATTGGTGCGCTGAGTGACAAATTCACGCATCACGGATTCGAGTTCGCGTTCGTGCATTTGGCCATGCGCTACGCTAATGCTGGCTTCTGGAATAAGCTCTTGCAAAGCGCGTTTACGGTTTTCAATTGTTTCTACTTCGTTATGCAAGAAGTACACCTGCCCACCGCGTTTGATTTCACGAAGCACTGCCTCGCGAATCACGCCATCTCCTTCACGGCGCACGAATGTCTTAATGGCAAGACGCTTCTGTGGTGCGGTAGCGATTACGGAAAACTCTCTTAAGCCTTCCATCGCCATTCCCAATGTGCGTGGAATAGGGGTGGCGGTCAGCGTCAGAATATCGACTTCAGCACGCAAGGCTTTGAGGGCATCTTTTTGACGCACACCAAAGCGGTGTTCCTCATCGACAATTACTAAGCCTAAATTGGCAAATTTGGTTTCTTTAGAAAGAAGCTTGTGGGTGCCAATAATGATGTCTGCTTCGCCTTTGGCAATCGCATCTAAGGCGGCATTAATTTCTTTAGTGGTTTTAAAGCGGGATAACTCAACAATACGTACTGGCCAGTCTGCAAAGCGGTCTTTCCATGTGGCTACATGTTGTTCGGCTAATAGCGTAGTTGGCGCCAAGATGGCAACTTGTTTGCCGCCCATGACAGCGACAAAGCTAGCGCGTAAAGCGACTTCGGTTTTACCGAAACCTACGTCACCACAAACCAAGCGATCCATAGGCGTGCCGCTAGTCATGTCACCAATGACGGCGGCAATTGCATTAGCTTGATCTGGGGTTTCTTCAAAGCCAAAGCTCTCTGCAAAGGCAGCGTAATCATGGGCGGAGAATTCAAAGGCATGGCCTTTACGAATCGCACGAGCTGCATAAAGTCCCAATAATTCTGCCGCAGTATCTCGAATCTGTTGGGCAGCTTTACGTTTAGCTTTATCCCATTGGCCAGATCCCAGGTGATGCAGTGGTGCTGAGTCTGGATCTGAGCCCGCATAACGTGAAACCATTTGAAGCTGCTGTACGGGAACATAAAGCACACCCTCTTTTGCATAAACCAAATGCAGAAATTCTTCAAAGATGGGGGCTTCTTTAGGTGGCGCTAAGTTCAATAAAACTAAACCTTGGTAGCGACCAATACCATGCTCGGCATGTACCACGGGATCGCCGATTTTGAGTTCGGATAAATCCTTAAAGAGCATGTCCGGATCGGCACTCTCCGTTGCTTTGCCTTTGCGACGCTGGCGAGCTGTAGAAGTAAAGAGCTCCGCCTCGGTAATGATCAATAAGTTTTCAGAAGCCCAGGCAAAGCCGTTAAAGAGTGGCGCTGTAACTAGACCAAAGAGGGAATCGCTTTTTACAAACTCGGCAATGCTGTCAAAGCCCTCGGGCTGCAAAGGGTAGAGGGGCTTGCCACTCGTTCCTGCAACAGAATTACTTTCTTCAAATAGTTGGCGGATAGATTCTTTACGGCCAGCACTATCGCTACAAACCAAGACCCGAATTTTTTCTTTGGATACCACATTTCGCAAGCGATTTATCGGATCGCTATCGCGACGATGTACGGATATATCCGGTACTGGTAAAAATTGCGCCGCACTAGCCTCAGTCGCGGTTGGTTCCAAAACCAAGCGGGCGTGTGGTTTTGCATTGGTAAAGAATCCGTCAACATCTAGAAATAATTCTGGAGGCGCAAGAATGGGGCGGTCTAAATCGTGTTTTAAAAATTCATACCGAGCCAGCGTATCTTTCCAAAAGCTACGAATAGCGTCATCGACATCTCCAATGCTAACCAGCCATACAGGCTCGCCTGAACGCGGAAAGTAATCAAAAAGGTTGGAGGATTCTTCAAAAAAGAGTGGCAGATAAGATTCAATACCGGCACTCGGAATGCCTAAGTTGGCATCTTTATAGATTGAGCAACGAGTTGGGTCACCTTCAAATACTTCACGCCACCGATTTCTAAAAGCGGTACGGGATACATCGTCAAACGGAAACTCATGACCTGGCAATAGACGGATTTCTTTAACGGGGTACAGGCTACGTTGCGTGTCTGGATCAAAGGACCGAATTTGTTCAATCTCATCACCAAATAAATCCAGTCGATATGGAAGGGCCGATCCCATAGGGAATAAATCGATCAGACCACCGCGAATACTGTATTCACCAGGGCGCATGACAGCGCTGACAGGGTCGTAGCCCGCCTGCTGTAACTGGAGCCTTAATGCGACATCATTTAAGCGATCGCCTTGTCTAAAAAAGAAAGTGTGACCAGACAGAAAATTTGGTGGACCTAGTCTTTGCAGAGCGGTAGTCACCGGTACTAAAACAACATCACAACTACCGTTTAAAAGTTCATAAAGAGTCGCTAGGCGCTCTGAAACTAAGTCTTGATGTGGTGAAAAGTGGTCATAGGGAAGAATTTCCCAGTCAGGCAATAAGAGCGTCTTTAAGGTTGGCGCAAAGGCCGGGATTTCTTCAAGAAGGCGCTGTGCATCTTGGGCGTGAGCGCAAAAAACCACCATTACCGAGAAATTAGCCCGATAGCGTAAGGCAGATTGAGCAATTAATGCCGCATCAGCTGAGCCAACCAGCCCTGAAAAGGTAAAGCGCTGCCCAGCCCGCGGAGCGGGAATAGGGGGTACGGGTTTTAATGCATCTGACATCTGGGCTCATTATAGAATCAGGCATGGACATCGCAAACCAAACATTTCCACGTTGCCACGCTTTGCTACCAACTGCCGGTTCGGGCTCGCGGCTTGGCGGGGAGCTACCCAAGCAATTTCAAGAACTTGCAGGCAGGCCAATGCTTGCTTATGCCTTAGATGCATTTACTCGAACCCCAGAGATTGAGTCGATTTGGGTGGCGGTGAGTCATGGTTTTATTCATAACCCTTTGTTAACTGAACTTTCGAGGGGTTCAAAACCAATCCAGTTTTTGCCTAGTGGTGGACCAACGCGCCAAGAAACTGTGCGAAACACTTTGGTGGCGATGTTAAATGCCGGCATTCCTGAGACGGATTGGGTCTTGGTTCACGATGCGGCTAGACCTGGAATTACACAGGCATTAATCCAAAAGCTAATTGAGGCTGTTCATGAATCTGGTACTGGCGGTCTTTTGGCTATACCGGTTGCGGATACGCTCAAGCATTCTGATTTCAATTCCGCTATCGCCGGTAATCCGACGCGTGTTGATAAAACGATTTCAAGAGATCACCTCTGGCAAGCGCAAACCCCTCAAATGTTTGGCTTAAAGAAATTACATGATGCATTGGAGGTCGCAATACTTGCTGACGCTGATGTTACTGATGAAGCAAGCGCCATGGAGCTGGAGGGCGCTAAGCCTTTATTGGTTGAAGGATCAATTCGCAATCTCAAAGTAACGCATCCGGCTGATTGGGAGCTCATGCAGACTTTGCTGCAGGCCACCCCAAAATTATTCTGAAAACCTAAAACATTCTTATGGCTCAAGTTCCCTTGCATATTCCTCAATTTCGTATTGGCCAGGGCTACGATGTCCATGCCTTAGTCACAGATCGCAAATTAATATTAGGTGGGGTGCACGTTCCTTTTGAAAAGGGCTTGCTTGGACACTCGGATGCAGATGCTTTGTTACATGCCATAACGGATGCCTTGTTAGGGGCGGCGGGCCTAAACGATATTGGCCAGCTCTTTCCAGATGATGACCCCCAATTTAAGGATATGGATAGCCGCATTTTGTTGCGCGCTGCATTGCAAAAGGTGCAAGCTGCCGGCTTTCATATTGGCAACGTAGATGCGACCATCATTTGCCAAAAACCCAAATTAGCAACTTTCTTACCCGAGATGATCCGCAATATTGCGGCCGACCTGGCTGTCACACCCAGTCACATCAACCTCAAAGCTAAAACCAATGAGTTATTGGGTCATTTGGGTCGAGGTGAGGGTATAGCAGTTCAAGCAGTAGCCTTGCTCTACAAAGCTTAATGACGTATCCACCCCTTGCAGTCTTCTTTATTCAGGTAATTTCATGACTTCAACACCCCAAGCTTTGGATCAAGCGGCAATTGATCTCTTATTTAGTGAGGCTCGCACCCACAATAGTTGGTTGGATAAGCCCGTAAGCGATGCTCAACTCGAGCAAATTTATGATTTGGTCAAATTTGCTCCAACATCTGTCAATTGCAATCCGGCCCGCTTCATATTTGTTAAAAGCCCGGCGGCAAAAGCGCGTTTATTGGCCTGCCTAAATCCTGGAAATATCGAAAAAACCCAAACTGCACCAGTTACAGCCATTATTGGGATGGATTTAGACTTTATTGAGACTTTGCCAACATTGTTTCCTCATGTAGATGCCAAAAGCTGGTTTGTAGGCAAAGATGGCTTTATTGAAAGTACGGCTTTTCGAAACTCCAGTCTGCAGGGCGCCTATCTGATCATGGCTGTGCGTGCTCTAGGCTTGGATTGCGGGGCTTTAAGTGGTTTTGAGGCCGACAAGCTGAATGCGGAATTTTTCCCTGATGGCAGGGTAAAAGTGAACTTTTTACTCAATATTGGCTATGGCAATGCACAGGGTTTGTTACCTAGACAACCCCGTCCTACATTCGCTCAGTCTTGCAAGATCCTGTAAAAACGCTAGGCATTGTAGAATTACGTTCTTTAGAGTGAAGTTTGAACTCGGTAGCGTTTGCGGAAAATTGCGCGAGGATGGCGAAATTGGTAGACGCACCAGGTTTAGGTCCTGACGCCAGAAATGGTGTGGGGGTTCGAGTCCCCCTCCTCGCACCAAAGGTTGCTACTTGGTTCGGACTTCATATTTCCTGTTTTTCAATTTAGAGACGAGAATAGCTGTGCAGATAGAAAATTTAGGTCAGTTAGACCGCAAAGTGTCCTTAGAATTTGCTCGCGCCGATTTGGCTAAAGCACGTGAAGCCCGTTTGGCTAAAGTTGGTAAGACCATGAAAATGGCTGGCTTCCGCCCAGGCAAGGTACCTAAGAATCTCGTTGAAAAACAGTACGGCATGCAAATAGACTTTGAGCTTGCATTCGATAAAGCCTCGGAACTCTTTTACGAGTTGGCTCAAAAAGAAAAAATCGCCTTAGCTGGTCAGCCGCGTTTAGAGCCAAAGAGTGAAATCGAAGCTGAGAACTTAGTGTTTGACGCCTTCTTTGAAGTGTTGCCAGAAGTCAAAATTGGTGATTTCAGCAAAGCTGAAGTAACTCAATACACAACCGATATTTCCGATGCTGAAATTGATCGCGCATTAGACGTATTGCGTAAACAGCAAGTTCATTACCATGCACGTGGCGTGGGCGGTGATCATGGTGATGGTGGTGTAGATACGGCGGCACAAAACGGTGACAAAGTGACAATTGATTTTGTTGGCAAAATTGATGGCGTCGAGTTTGCTGGTGGTAAAGCTGAAAACTTTGAGTACGTATTGGGCGAAGGCCGCATGCTTCCAGAATTCGAAGCAGCTACATTGGGTTTAAAAGTTGGCGAGAGCAAAACTTTCCCATTGAACTTCCCAGCTGATTACCACGGTAAAGATGTTGCTGGAAAAACTGCTGATTTCACAGTCACTGTGAAAGAAGTCAATTGGCCGCACCTCCCGGCAATCGATGACGCATTTGCATTGTCATTAGGCGTTACTGAAGGCGGCGTTGAAAAGATGCGCGCTGAAGTTAAAGAAAATTTAGATCGCGAAGTAAAGCGTCGCATTACTTCTTTGTTGAAAAATGAAGTAATGGAAAAGCTCAATTCATTGTGTGAACTTGATGTTCCTAAGTCTTTAGTGGCCTCAGAGCAAGAGCGTTTGGTTGAAACCGCGCGTCAAGACTTGATGCAACGTGGCATTCCAAATGCTAAAGATGCGCCGATTCCTGCTGAAATGTTTGCAGAGCAAGCTGTCAAGCGTGTGCGTCTCGGTTTGATCTTAGGTGATCTTGTTAAGCAGCAAAATTTAGCTGCTACTGCAGATCAAATCAAAGCTGAGATCGATGAGCAAGCCGCTACCTATGAAGATCCAAAAGAAGTGGTGCGTTGGTTCTATAGCAATCCTAGCCGCCTTAAAGATATCGAAAACTTAGTTTTGGAAGACAACGTCATTAAGCACTTTGTTTCACAAGCTAAGGTTACAGATAAAGCGGTGACTTTTGAAGAGCTCAGCAAATTAAACTGATCGACAAAGTCATTAATCAATTTATTAAAAAGGTCTAATCACATGTACCAGAATCATTTCCAGTCTGAGAATTTAGAGCCCAAAGGTTTGGGTTTAGTTCCTATGGTTATTGAAACCTCTGGAAGAGGTGAGCGGGCCTATGACATTTACTCTCGCTTGCTCAGGGAGCGCGTTGTCTTTCTGGTTGGCGAAGTAAATGATCAAACTGCAAACTTGGTGATCGCTCAGTTGTTGTTTTTGGAGAGCGAAAACCCAGACAAAGAAATTTCTTTGTACATCAACTCTCCTGGCGGTTCTGTATCTGCTGGTTTAGCGATCTACGACACAATGCAATTCATCAAGCCACATGTCAGCACGTTGTGTATGGGTATGGCTGCCAGTATGGGTGCCTTCCTTTTGTGCGCTGGCGAAAAAGGCAAGCGTTACGCATTGCCTAATTCACGCGTGATGATTCATCAGCCATTGGGTGGTGCACGTGGCCAGGCTTCCGATATTGAAATTCAAGCTCGTGAAATTTTGTACTTGCGCGAACGTTTAAACAAAATTTTAGCTGATCGCACTGGTCAATCTATTGAGACCATTGCAAAAGATACGGATCGCGATAACTTTATGTCCGCAGAGCAAGCGCGTGAATATGGCTTGATCGACAAAGTGATCGATAAGCGCCCTTAAATAAGTAACTGATTAGGTATAAAACTTGAGCGATACAACTAGCACCAACAGTACAGACAAGATTCTGTATTGCTCTTTTTGCGGCAAGAGTCAGCACGAAGTCAAAAAACTGATCGCAGGTCCATCTGTATTTATTTGTGATGAATGTATCGATCTTTGTACTGACATCATTACCGAAGAAATCGCCAAGCTTCCTAAGGAAGAGGGCGATGAATCTTTGCCAACACCTCATCAGATTCGTGAAAATCTTGATCAGTATGTAATCGGGCAAGATCAAGCTAAAAAGACTTTGGCAGTAGCGGTTTACAACCATTACAAGCGCCTTCAATATCTACCTAAAGCTAAAAAGGCTAAATTAGATAAAGACGGCAAGCCTGTTGAAGTAACAGATAAAAAAGAATCTAAAGTTCCAGCTAAAGCCATGGTGGATGGGGTTGAGTTGGCAAAAAGTAACATTCTTTTAATTGGACCTACGGGTTCAGGAAAGACTTTGCTCGCTCAAACACTGGCACGCATGCTAGATGTTCCATTTGTGATGGCTGATGCGACGACGTTGACTGAAGCAGGTTATGTTGGTGAGGATGTGGAAAACATCATTCAGAAGCTTCTTCAGGCTTGTGATTACAACGTAGAAAAAGCGCAACGCGGCATTGTGTATATCGATGAGATCGATAAGATTTCTCGTAAATCCGATAACCCATCTATTACTCGTGACGTTTCTGGAGAAGGCGTGCAACAAGCATTGCTTAAGCTGGTTGAAGGCACGATGGCTTCAATCCCTCCGCAGGGTGGTCGCAAGCATCCCAATCAAGATTTCTTGCAAGTTGATACCACTAACATTCTTTTTGTTTGTGGCGGCGCGTTCGATGGCCTTGAAAAAGTGATTCAGCAGCGTACAGCAAAGACAGGTATTGGATTTAATGCCAGCGTTCCAGGTAAAGATGAGCGCGGCGTAAGCGACCTCTTAATTGAGGTTGAGCCAGAAGATTTAATCAAGTTTGGCTTGATTCCAGAGTTAATTGGCCGTTTGCCAGTTGTAGCGACTTTGACTCAGTTAGATGAAACTGCTTTGATTCAGATTCTGACCGAGCCTAAGAACGCTCTAGTAAAGCAGTATCAAGCCCTCTTAACGATGGAAGGTGCTGATTTAGAGGTTCGTCCTGAGGCGCTTGCGGCAATTGCTAAAAAAGCCATTGCACGCAAAACTGGTGCACGGGGATTGCGTTCTATCCTTGAGGGTTCCCTCATGGATGTTATGTATGACCTACCATCACTCAAGAATGTTGAAAAAGTCGTTATTGATCAATCAAGCATTCAAGAAGGTGGAAAACCACTTTTGGTTTACAAGCAAGATGACGAATCAACTGATTTGAGCAAAAAAGCTTAGTTTTCTAAGGTTTTTTGCTGATTTTTGCTTGTTTTTCTCTGTTTTTTGCTATTTACCCCCTTGTTTTCCTCTGGGTCAAACCCATATAGGTAGTATCCTATTCTCAAATAGTGTCTCTATGTAGTGCTAAGTCACTGCGAGGGATTGTTGAGGATTGACTACTTTGGAGGATTGCCCCATGCCTGGCCACACATTATTACCCTCTGAACCTATTCAACTACCTTTGCTCCCATTGCGGGACGTAGTTGTATTTCCTCATATGGTTATTCCACTCTTTGTGGGTAGACCAAAATCAATCAAAGCCCTAGAGGCTGCCATGGAATCTGGCAAGAATGTACTTTTGGTAGCTCAAAAGACGGCTGCCAAGGATGAGCCTGCTGTCGAGGATCTTTACGAGGTTGGTTGTATTGCTAACGTTCTGCAAATGCTCAAGTTACCTGACGGAACCGTTAAGGTTCTTGTAGAGGGTGTGCAACGCGCTGATGTCGCAAAAGTGGAGGATGACCTAGGTTATTTCTCCTGCGAGGCTACGCCAACCTCTAATGTAGCTTTAGATGCCCATGAGACTGAAGCCTTGCGCCGCGCAATCATGGCGCAATTTGATCAGTACGTAAAACTCAATAAGAAGGTGCCTCAAGAGATTCTGTCATCACTTGGTGGCATAGATGATCCAGGTCGCCTTGCTGATACGATTTGCGCTCATTTACCCGTCAAGTTAGAGCAAAAGCAACGCTTGCTCGAAATGACCGATGTGGTGCAAAGACTCGAAAGCTTGCTTGCCGATCTTGAGAGTGAAATTGATATCTTGCAAGTGGAAAAGCGTATCCGTGGACGCGTTAAGCGTCAGATGGAAAAGAGTCAGCGCGAGTATTACCTCAACGAACAAGTTAAAGCCATTCAAAAAGAATTAGGTGAGGGTGAAGAGGGCGCTGATCTTGAGGAATTAGACAAGCGCATTAAAGCCGCTCGCATGCCTAAGGAAGCGTTGAAAAAAGCTGAGTCAGAGTTGAAAAAACTCAAGCTTATGTCTCCAATGTCTGCTGAGGCTACGGTTATTCGTAACTTTATCGATACGCTCATCAATCTTCCTTGGAAGAAAAAGAGCAAGATTAATAATGATTTAACGAATGCTCAAAAAGTGCTCGATGAAGATCATTTTGGACTTGATAAGGTTAAGGAACGCATTTTGGAGTATCTCGCAGTTCAGCAACGTGTTGATCGTGTGAAGGCGCCTATCTTGTGTTTGGTTGGGCCTCCTGGTGTTGGTAAAACTTCTTTGGGTCAATCCATTGCACGCGCTACAAATCGTAAATTTGTGCGCATGGCTTTAGGTGGTGTGCGTGATGAATCCGAAATTCGTGGTCATCGCCGCACTTACATTGGCTCAATGCCTGGTAAGATCCTCTCTAGTCTGACTAAAGTTGGCGTCCGCAACCCTCTATTCCTATTGGATGAAGTGGATAAGATGGGTATGGATTTCCGTGGCGATCCAGCCAGTGCATTGTTAGAGGTTTTAGACCCTGAGCAAAATCACACATTCCAAGATCATTATGTCGAAGTAGACTTTGATTTATCAGATGTGATGTTTGTTGCCACAGCAAACTCTTTAAATATCCCGGGCCCATTGTTAGATCGTTTAGAAATTATTCGTCTTGCTGGTTATACCGAAGATGAAAAAACCAGCATCGCAGTGAATTATTTAATTCCTAAGCAGATCAAAAATAACGGCCTGAAGAAGGATGAAATCAAGATTGAAGAGAGTGCTGTCCGTAGCATGATCCGTTATTACACTCGTGAAGCTGGGGTACGTTCCTTAGAGCGAGAAATTAATAAGATCTGCCGTAAGGTGGTGAAGCTCTTGCTTCTGAAAAAGGAAGTTGCTCCAATAGTGGTTGACGAGCTTAACCTTGAAAAATTCTTATCGGTTCGTAAGTACGATTTTGGTTTGGCGGCAAAAGAAAACCAAGTGGGTCAGGTTACTGGCTTGGCATGGACTGAGGTTGGTGGCGATCTTCTCACAATAGAAGCTGCAGTTATGCCTGGTAAGGGTGTTATCACTCGTACTGGATCTATTGGCGATGTGATGAAGGAGTCTGTTGAAGCTGCTCGCACGGTTGTTCGTTCTCGTGCGCGCACCTTAGGAATCGCAGATGAGTCGTTTGAGAAGAAAGATATTCATATTCACTTCCCAGATGGCGCGACGCCTAAGGATGGCCCATCAGCTGGTATTGCGATCACTACCGCACTGGTTTCTGTGTTGACTGGTATCCCGATTCGTTCAGATGTCGCTATGACTGGTGAGATTACCTTGCGCGGCGAAGTATTGCCAATTGGCGGACTTAAAGAAAAGCTTTTGGCAGCCCATCGTGGTGGTATCAAGTTGGCCTTGATTCCCGAGGAAAACGTTAAGGATTTGATTGATATTCCTGATAACGTTAAGAACGCTATTGAGATCATTCCTGTGCGCTGGATCGACCGAGTTTTAGAGTTGGCTTTAGAACGAAAACCGGAAGCTTTACCAGATCCAACCCCTGAAGAATTGGCGAAAAAAGCAGCAGAAGCGAGCAAAGCGAATGAAAAGCCCGCATCAGCTGATGTTCTAAAGCATTGATGTTTGAAGGGTTCTACGTCCATTGGTGAAAATATTTCACTAAATCAGACAAGGAATCCTTCATTTTTTTAAACAGTAGGTTACAATCTCGTCTGTATTAATTTGGGGCGCTTAGCTCAGATGGTAGAGCGTCTGCCTTACACGCAGAATGTCGGCGGTTCGATCCCGTCAGCGCCCACCACCCCATTTAGATTGCGGTTATTTTTTAGATTTAGTATCTCTTCTAAGGTGACCGGAATCCCAAATTGTTTGTCCAAAAAAATAGCCCCCCACGGGGCTTTTTTTGTATTGGATTTATTCCCCGCAATTGCATTTACACACATCAGCATATGTTAAGGTGATGCAATCTAAGAGCTGTTTTATCTTCTGCTAAAACTATCGCCCTAGACTTCTGATCCAATTCAATTCTAGGGACGTAAAACATGAAATCTATTTTGTGCTTGTTGGCAATAATTTTTGCAACAACTCAAATGAGTGGCTGTAGTGGAGGTAGTGATGCGAAAGCAGGAACTATTCCCCCGGTTATCGCAAATGCCTCAACTCCAGCGCCAGTTAATCCTGACTGGAGTTTTTTGGTTGGGACTACTTGGATCGTGCCGCCAACTGATTTAAATGCATATCAACTTCAAGGATCAGGTGCGCCTACTAGTGGATCCTCTCCTACTGCTCCACCCACAGTAGTTCACCTTCAAGATCAAACCGTTTACAAAATCACTGGCTATGCGAATGGTTACTTTTGGGGTGTTATCTCCGTAACCTTGGGTATTGGTAGTACTGGCACATCTCCTGTCACTGCATGTGGAACGGTGTTAAGTCCAATTACACCAGAGGGTGGATTGATACTTGGTATTACACTTTCCCAAGCTCCATTTGTTCAAAATTGGGCTAATGGTCAAATGGTTTGGAAAAGTGTCAATGGTGTTGATCAGTGGACCATGGAGAATTGGAAGGTTGGAACCTACGTACATTGGGCGCATATGATTCAAACAGTCCCTAACGATTTGTATTACAACAATTTGCCATATCTAGGGACTTCTGTGCCATCGGTATTGAATGCCGCTGGATGCTCCTCTGCTTGGAGTCCTGTGGCCCCAAGTTAATTTGAAGGGCTTTATGGCCTCTCATTATTTGTCCTTGAGGCTCTTTAGTCTATAAGGTGCGCACTACGGATGCTACATAATCCAGGCTTTAGAGCGCATACTCAACTCCATATGACTTCAAATACTCCAAACAAATTTTGGCAACATGTAGGTGCTAGTACTCGATTATGTATTGTTAGTGTTGCAGGAATAATTGCCTATCTATTTTTACCGCCGACTTTATCTATAGAGATTCGACTTGTACTTGCGTGGTTAGTGGCCGCAAGTATTTATCTCTTTTTAAGTTTTGCGATGATCTACTTCTCAACAAGAGAAGACATGTTGGCTCTTTGCAAGAAGGAAGACGACGGTGCGCCAATCATTCTGCTGTTAACTGTATTTGGGGCGGTGGCGAGTCTTGGGGCTATCGTCATGATTCTTTCTGATGCTCGGACGATGACGGCTGGTGTGTGGGCCTGGCACATTGGACTCGTTCTTCTGACTTTTACGCTTTCTTGGCTTTTAGTACATACGGCATTTGCATTGCGCTATTCCCATCTTTATTACAGGGAGTTTGAAAAAACTCAAACACCACCTTTAATTTTCCCCTCAGATCCACGGCCAAAATATAGCGACTTTCTGTATTTTTCTATGGTGATTGGTATGACCTGCCAAACTGCCGATGTAAACATCGCCAGCTCCAGAATGCGGTTCCTAGTCATGATTCAAGGTTTAATCGCCTTTATTTTCAATACCTCTTTATTGGCTTTAGCTATCAACCTGATCTCAGGAGTTGTTGCAGCCAAATAGGGGTGAATGATGATGTTTTAAGCAATATTTGCTTAAAATTTAAGCAAAGTGCCTTGTTTATCGCATTCGGATTGTTTTAAACGCGCTTTTCTACGGCGCTTCGGCAGGTTCATGACCGCAAGCCTAGTAAACTCGCACAATTGATTAATTTCTAAGCGATCCATTCATGTTTGATACCGTCCGTAAGCATCAAAAACTTTTGCAAATAGTGTTGATGCTATTTATCGTTCCATCTTTTGCTTTCTTCGGAATTTCAAGCTATTCCGGCTTCATGGATAAAGAGACGGACCTGGTAAAGGTTAATGGCAACGCGATTACGGCCCAAGAGGTTGAGTCAGCAGCTAAGCGTCAGGCAGAGCGTTCTGGCGGTAGCCCGCAAATTGCCCAAAGCGTGCAATTTCGTCAGGCGATTTTGAATGAACTTCTGCAGCAACGTATTTTGGGTTTTGCCGTAGCAGATTTGCGTTTGCAGGTAGGCAAAGAAGCGCTTGTTAAGAGTTTGCAAAATATTCCTCAAATTCGTGCGTTATACAAACAAGATGGCACGTTTGATGATGTTCGCTTCAAGCAGTTACTTGCAAGCAATGGTATGAACGAAGAGCAGTTTTACGCTAGCCAAAGCTTCGATTTAAAAATTCAACAACTGGTCGGTTCTGTTGCGCGTACTGAGTTACCAACTCCTAAGCTATCTGAGGCTATTTCTTCTTTGTATGAGACGGAGCGTGAAGTTCAGGCTTTGGAATTTAATGCCAAAGATTATTTATCTAAAGTCAATCCAACCCAGGCTGAGCTTCAGTCTTTCTATGATGCCAACACACGTTTGTTTGAGCGGCCTGAATTTATTGATGTTGACTACATCGTATTAAAGGCCGATCCAAAAGAAGATGCAAAATCTTTTAATGAAAAAGCGGATCAATTTGCCAATGTCACATACGATCAGCCTGATAGCTTGAAGCCTGCCGCTGATAAATTAAAGTTGTCCGTGCAAACCGTAAAGGGTGTTACTCGTGGAGGCGCTACAGGTGTTGCTAAGGATCACCCATTAGCCAACCCTAAAGTTGTTCAAGCGCTTTATGGTGACGAAGCCATTAAAAACAAACGCAATATCGAAGCGGTACAAGTTTCCCCTGGTGTGTTTGTCTCAGCTCGAGTTGTTACCTTCCATCCTGCGCAAACGCTTCCATTTAAGGATGTTGCCCAAGAAGTGAAACGTCAAGTAATTCAAAGAGCTGCAGAAAAGCTTGCGGTTGAAGCTGCATCTGAGAAATACGCTGCGTTGCAAAAAGATCCTAAAGATGCCTCTGGTTTTGCTAAACCTATTTGGGTTTCACGCAATAAGCCTTCGAATTTAATTGGCGGCGCTTTAGATGATGTAATGTCGGTGAATTCTGATCATTTGCCTACAGTTGTTTCTGTTGTGAATCCTGGCGTGGGTACAGCCATCTATCGCATTGATCAATTGCGTCAACCTAGTGACGTTGATGCTCAGGTTCATAAAGCTCAGGCTACGCAAATGCAATCTTTGGCAGCGCAATCTGAGTTTGCCGGTTTTATGGGCTTTTGGCGTCATGCCGCTGGCGTAAAAGTCATCAACCCTATTAAGTCAATGAACTCTGGTGGGGCAGGTAGCTAAGCTTAGCCCTTAAGGGGTTCTCTCTTTTAGCAGTGCATCATATGGGGCCATCGAGCCCCATACGTTTTTAAATAGAATGCTTTGTGCTGCGGCATTTGGGTGAATACGATCCTCCTGAAATAGCTCTGGCTTTTCCGCGACACCGGCAAGTAGAAACGGCGTGAGAACAACGCCTTCTGTTTTAGCGATGCGTGGATAGATCTTTTTAAACTGTTCGGTGTATTCGCGTCCGTAGTTAGGGGGAATTTGCATGCCAATTAGCAATACCTTCGCCCCAGATTTTTTGCTGATCACAATCATATTTCGGAGATTTTTTTCGGTCTCCGATAAGGGTAAGCCTCGGAGTGCATCGTTCGCTCCAAGTTCAATCATGACTAGACCTGGTCTTTTTTGTTGCAAAAGGGTGGGTAGGCGGCTGATTCCCCCAGCCGTTGTCTCACCGCTAATACTGGCATTCAATACCTTCCAAGAGCTTCCCTCCTTAACAAGCGCTTGCTCCATGAGTTGCACCCATCCAGACCCCCTGGGAAGTCCATATTCCGCTGAAATACTATCGCCCATGATCAAAATGGTTTGCGTAGTTTGGGCACAGGAGTAATTGCAAATAAACAGGCAAAATAGCCCGGTAAAGAAAATTTTTGGTAATAAGAAAAAAGATCGATGTATTTGGGTCATGAATCAAAAATTCACAGAAAAGTTAAAGATGGTATTGATATGAGCAATTCCGATAAAGCTATTGAAGTTAGCCATTTACTTAAAGAGGTCAGTACAAGTGATGGGCCTTTGACCATTTTGCACGACATTAGCTTTGATATTGCTTTGGGTGACAGTATTGCTATCGTAGGCGCCTCTGGTTCCGGGAAAAGCACCTTGTTAAGTCTGCTGGCGGGTCTAGACCTGCCGAGCAAAGGTGGCGTTCGTTTGATGGGTATGCCGCTCAATGACCTGAATGAAGACGGGCGTGCCAAATTACGTGGCAAATATGTAGGTTTTGTATTTCAGTCTTTTCAATTGCTTCCCCATCTCAATGCCTTGGAAAATGTGATGCTACCCCTGGAGTTAGCTGGCGTGAGCGCTTCAGATTGCGCAAAAGAGGCCAAGATTTGGCTGGAAAAGGTGGGTTTGGGCGCACGTTTTGAACATTTCCCTAAAACTCTCTCTGGTGGCGAGCAGCAGCGGGTTGCCTTAGCTAGAGCCTTTATCAATAAACCCGCCATTCTGTTTGCGGATGAGCCTACCGGGAGCTTGGATGAAGTGAGCGGGAAGAGGGTGATTGAGCTACTTTTTGAGTTAAATCGGGAAAATTCTTCTACCTTGGTTTTAGTAACCCACGATCTGGCCTTGGCCGCACGGTGTAATCACCAATTACATCTTCAGGGCGGTCGCTTAGCGTGATCAAAACCTTATAATCTTGGCATGCCATCATTCTGTTTCCTACCTGGGGCTGATGCCCTTTCAGCCTTTCGCCAACAGCGACTTTTAGCCTCGCTTGCCGCCCAAGGGATCGAACTAGAGTCCATCGAGGCTCAATACCTTCATTTCATTTGGTCTGAGAGTGATCTTAGCGCCAAGAATAAAGAGGTACTTACCAGTCTATTGACCTATGGTCAGCCCTTTGCGTCTCAAATAAAGACTGGTAGCTCTTGGTTTGGAAAAGGTTCCAATCAAGCAGAAACCGCGGTCGTGGTGCCACGCTTTGGTACTGTGTCTCCATGGGCCAGTAAAGCTACCGATATCGCTCGTCAGTGCGGATTAGATGTCTTGCGTATCGAGCGTGGCGCTCAATACGCATGGCAAAGTAAAAAAGCATTAAGCGTAGAGCAAAATCAGATGGTTCTGGCAGCGATTCATGATCGGATGACTGAGGCTGTTCTTGCGGATGTTGATCAAGCGCATGATCTTTATCAAACACTAGAGGATCGCCCGCTTGTAAGAATTCCGGTTCTGACTGAAGGCAGGTCTGCATTAGATAGCGCCAACCAAAAATTGGGATTGGCCTTATCTGACGATGAAGTTGCCTATCTTGCCGAGAACTTTACGCGCCTACAACGTAATCCTAGTGATGTTGAGCTCATTATGTTTGCGCAGGCCAACAGTGAGCACTGCCGCCATAAGATCTTCAATGCCACTTGGACTATTGATGGCGATGATCAAGAGAAGTCGCTTTTTGCGATGATTCGCAACACGCATCAACTGCAACCAGAAGGTACGATTGTTGCTTACTCTGATAACTGCGCTGTGATGGTGGGATGCGAAGCGGAGACTTGGGTCCCACAAGGCGCCGATCAACTTTACGTTAAAGACACCCGTTTAGTACATACCTTGATGAAGGTAGAGACCCACAATCATCCTACCGCTATTGCGCCTTTCCCAGGAGCCTCAACGGGTGCTGGTGGTGAGATTCGTGATGAAGGTGCCACGGGTATTGGCGGTCGTCCTAAGGCGGGCTTAACTGGCTTTTCCGTTTCCAATTTAAATATTCCCGGCACAGACTTGCCTTGGGAAGACGAAAAATACGGCAAGCCTGATCGTATCGCTACGCCATTGCAAATCATGATTGATGGCCCACTAGGTGGAGCTGCCTTTAATAACGAATTCGGTCGCCCTATTTTGGGTGGTTATTTCCGCGTATTTGAGCAAACCTTAGAAGGTGTTCGGCGCGGTTATCACAAACCCATCATGATCGCTGGTGGTATCGGTAGCATTGACTCTATTCATACCGAGAAAAAAGCCATTAAAGCAGGGCACCTGTTAATACAACTGGGTGGTCCTGGTATGCGTATTGGTATGGGCGGTGCGACAGGCAGTTCAGTTGCTACTGGCACCAATACCGCTGACTTAGATTTTGATTCCGTTCAACGTGGCAATCCAGAGATGGAACGTCGCGCGCAAGAAGTTATCAATGCTTGTCGCGCTATGGGTGAGAGCAATCTGATTGTTTCTATTCATGATGTAGGTGCAGGCGGCTTATCCAACGCCTTTCCTGAGTTAGCTGATGGCGCAGGCTTGGGTGCCAAATTCAAATTGCGTAACGTGCCTCTTGAAGAGAGCGGCATGAGTCCTGCAGAGATTTGGTGTAATGAATCTCAAGAGCGTTACGTAATTGCTATTGAAGCAAAAGATCTAGAGAAATTCCAGCAGTTGTGCGAGCGTGAACGTTGTCCATTTGCAGTAGTGGGTGAAGCGACAACTGAACGTCAATTACAACTGAGTGACTCAAAACAAGAAGCTGGTGCTGATGCCGCATTACCGATCGATATGCCAATGGAAGTGCTTCTTGGTAAGCCTCCCCGCATGCATCGCGATGTCACCCGTGTCGCTCAAGAATTTGCTGAGCTCGATGTTACCGATACCGATTTAGCGCAATGTATTGCTTGGGTATTGCAGCAACCCACCGTTGCTAGTAAATCCTTTTTAATTACCATTGGCGATCGCACTGTCGGTGGTCTGAACTCTAGAGATCCTTTCGTGGGTCCATGGCAAGTTCCTGTCGCTGACTGCGCCGTCACTATGATGGATTACAAGGGCTATCGTGGTGAAGTGATGACGATGGGTGAGAGAACGCCTATAGCCGTGATCGATGCGCCTGCTGCTGCTCGTATGGCAGTTGGTGAAGCACTGACCAATTTATTGGCTGCGGATATTCGACGCTTAGAGGATGTGAAGTTATCGGCAAACTGGATGGCTGCTTGTGGGGCTCCCGGGGAAGATGCAAAACTGTATGAGTCTGTTAAAGCTGTTGGTATGGAGTTGTGTCCTGCCTTAGGTATTTCGATTCCCGTTGGTAAGGACTCTTTGTCCATGGCAACTTCCTGGAGTGATGGCGATCAAGCGAAGAAAGTGGTTTCACCTGTCTCGCTCATCATTTCTGCATTTGCTCCAGTTCAAGATGTGCGTAAGACCTTAACGCCTTTATTGAAATTAAAAGACTCTACAGGCGCATCATTAGATACAGAGCTGATTCTGATCGATTTAGGCCGTGGCTTAAATCGAATGGCTGGAAGCATCTTGGCCCAAGTATTAAATCAATCCGGTAAAGTCGCTCCTAACTTAGATCACCCAGAAGATTTAAAAGCGTTTGCTAGTGCCATGATTGAATTGCGTGCGCAAGGTAAATTGCTTGCCTACCATGATCGTTCTGATGGTGGTCTCCTGGCGTGCATCTCTGAAATGGCCTTTGCTTCACATTGCGGTGTATCACTCAATGTAGACATGATCGCTGTAGATGCTGGACAAGAGCCAGATCATGGCGATGCCAAGAACTGGGCGCAACAAGTTTCTGGTCTGCGTCACGAACAAACCATGCGTGCATTATTCAATGAAGAATTGGGCGCAGTGATTCAGGTACTAAGAAGCGATCGTGATGCGGTGTTTGCAATTTTGCGCAAGCTCGGTATTAGCGCTCATAGTCATGTTATTGGTAAGCCTAATACCACTGGCAATATTGAGATTTGGCGTGATGCTAAAAAGGTCTTTGCCGAGCCTCGTGAAATCTTGCAAAAGATCTGGACTAATACCAGCTATCAAATTGCACGTCTGCGCGACAACCCAGCCTGTGCTGATAGTGAATTCGCTTTGCTCGATAACATCAGTGATGCTGGGATGTCTCCTAAGTTAACCTTTGATATCTCTGAAGATATTGCTGCACCATATATTCATAAAGGCGCAAAACCTAAAGTCGCGATTTTACGAGAGCAGGGCGTTAACTCTCAAGTAGAGATGGCTTATGCCGTCAACTCAGCTGGTTTTGAAAGTTATGACGTCCACATGTCTGACTTGCTATCGGGCAGGGCTAATTTGGACCAATTCCGCGGCTTAATTGCTTGCGGTGGCTTTAGTTATGGCGACGTATTGGGGGCGGGTGAGGGTTGGGCTAAGACCATCCTTTTTAATGAGCAATTGCGTAATCAATTCTCCGAGTTCTTTAATCGTCAAGATAGTTTTGCTTTGGGTGTCTGTAATGGCTGTCAGATGATGAGTAATCTTTCTGGAATGATTCCCGGTGCTCAAGATTGGCCTAAGTTCACTCGTAACCAATCCGAACAATATGAAGCGCGCTTGGTAATGGCCGAAGTAATGCCTTCGCCTTCAATCTTTACGCAAGGTATGGTTGGAAGTCAGCTTCCGATTGCTATTGCTCATGGAGAGGGTTTTGCCAACTTCAGTCAGCAGGGTAATTTGGATCAATTACAACAACAAGGTTTAGCCACACTCCGTTTTGTGGATAACCTAGGTAATGCAACCGAAACTTATCCTATGAATCCAAATGGTTCACCTGGTGGCTTGACTGGTGTAACAACACCTGATGGACGCTTTACCGTCATGATGCCGCATCCAGAGCGCGTATTCCGTGCAGTACAGATGAGTTGGTGTCCGCCTGAGTGGCTAGAGTCTGCTGATGGCGCAAGCCCTTGGTTGCGTTTGTTCCGCAATGCCCGTCGTTGGGTGGATTGATTCTTTATGTTAATGGAACCAGTTACCTTTTCTGAAAGCGGCGGCGTTCGCTACCTGCACTTTGGAAGTGAGCTCATTCAAGGGGCAATGCGTATTCGCGACCCTGATGAGATTTATCTAGAGTACAACCAGCAGATGATGGCTTGGCTATTATTTCTCGAGACCAATCCGGGCATGCGAGTTGCTCAATTGGGTCTTGGTACAGGTGCGCTTACCAAATTTACACACCGTTATTGCCCAGCTGTAAAAACGACTGTGGTTGAGCTCAATCCATCAGTGATTGTTTCAGCCAGAAGCATGTTCTTTACACCTGATGATGACCGTCGACTTGAAACCTTGCAAACGGATGCGAAAGCATTTGTAAAAGACTCTAAGAATCACAATCTTTTTGATGCTGTTCAAGTAGATTTGTATGATGCTATCTGTGATGGGCCGGCTGCAAGCTCACTAGAGTTTTATAAAGGGTGTTTTGATATCCTTAAGGGGCCGGGCGTGATGACGGTAAATTTATTCTCTCGTCATAAAAGTTTTGATCTCAATCTGAATAATATTTGCGAAGCATTTGATAATCGCGTGTTGTTGTTTCCAGAATCACATGATTGCAATGTTGTTGCTATTGCTTTCAAGGGTCCTAAGTTGGATGTTGAGTGGAAAGAAGTTTCACGTCGTGCCAAGGTTATTTTGGAAAAGACTGATTTACCAACCAATACTTGGACCTCTGGCTTGAACCGCGAAAACGCTCATCAAGAAAATAAACTTTCTATTTAAAGTTTATTGATGGCAAATAGAGGGCGATAAAAAAGGCGATCAACAGATCGCCTTTTTTGTTCCCAGCTATGCAAGCCTGGGATTGAATGCTAATTAGATCGTGACAGTGTCAGCAACATCGCTGAATGATTTGATCTTATCGAAGTTCATGTATTGATAAACTTCGCCAGCTTTAGTTTTCAATGACTCTACTTGATCCATATATTCCTTGGTAGTAGGCAAGCGACCCAAGAGGGCTGCCACAGATGCCAACTCAGCTGATGCCAAGAACACACGTGTATCGATACCTAAGCGGTTAGGGAAGTTACGTGTCGACGTGGAGACTGCTGTAGATCCTTTGCGAATCTGCGCTTGGTTACCCATGCACAAAGAGCAGCCAGGGGTTTCCATGCGAGCACCGGTACGACCTAAAACGCCGTAATAACCCTCTTCAGTCAGAACCATTTGATCCATCTTAGTAGGAGGCGCAATCCATAAACGTGTAGGCATATCAGACTTGCCTTCAAGAATCTTGCCAGCGGCACGGAAGTGACCGATGTTAGTCATGCAAGAACCGATAAATACTTCATCGATTTTTTCACCAGCAACTTCAGAGAGGAATTTCACATCATCTGGATCGTTAGGGCATGCCAAGATAGGCTCTTTAATATCGCTCATGTCGATTTCAATGATTTCTGCATAGTCAGCATTCTCATCAGCCTTCAACAAGTCAGGCTTAGCAATCCAAGCTTCCATGGCCTTGATGCGACGACCCAAGGTACGTTTATCTTCGTAACCATTGGCAATCATCCACTTCATCAAAGTGATGTTGGAACGCATGTACTCAATGATTGGCTCTTTGCTTAATTGAATTGCGCAACCAGCAGCAGAACGCTCAGCTGAAGCATCTGACAATTCGAATGCTTGTTCAACTTTGAGATCAGGCAAACCTTCGATTTCTAGAATGCGACCAGAGAAAATATTTTTCTTGTTTTGTTTTTCAACAGTCAGCAAGCCCTTCTTGATTGCATACAAAGGAATGGCGTTAACCAAGTCACGCAAAGTGATACCAGGTTGCATTTTGCCTTTGAAACGCACCAATACAGACTCAGGCATATCTAAAGGCATTACACCAGTAGCGGCAGCAAAAGCCACCAAGCCAGAACCTGCCGGGAAAGAGATCCCGATTGGGAAGCGTGTATGGCTATCGCCACCAGTGCCACAGGTATCTGGCAAGAGTAAACGATTTAACCAGCTATGGATCACGCCATCGCCTGGACGTAAAGCTACGCCACCGCGATTGGTCATGAATGCAGGTAACTCATGGTGAGTGCGAATATCTACTGGCTTAGGATAAGCAGAGGTGTGGCAGAAAGATTGCATTACCAAGTCTGCTGAGAAGCCTAAGCATGCCAAGTCTTTCAACTCATCACGTGTCATTGGGCCTGTTGTGTCTTGTGACCCCACGGTAGTCATGTGTGGTTCGCAATAAGTATCTGGGCGAACGCCTTGACCTTCTGGCAAACCACAGGCGCGACCAACCATCTTCTGCGCCAAGCTGAAACCTTTTTTGTTATCCGCTGGATTAACAGGAATACGGAATTCTGTAGAGGCAGGTAAACCAAGAGCGGCACGCGCTTTAGCGGTTAAGCCGCGACCTACGATCAAAGGAATACGACCACCTGCGCGAACTTCATCCAAGATCACTGGTGACTTGAGTGAGAAGCTTGAAATTTCTTTACCGTTTTTAAATGCCTTGCCATCGTATGGACGCAATTCAATTTCATCGCCCATATCCATTTGAGATACATCTAACTCAACTGGCAATGCGCCTGCATCTTCCATGGTATTGAAGAAGATTGGGGCAATTTTTGTGCCCAAGCAAACACCACCAAAGCGCTTATTAGGTACGAATGGAATATCTTGACCAGTCCACCACAACACAGAGTTAGTGGCAGATTTGCGTGAAGAACCTGTGCCAACAACGTCACCAACGTAGGCGATTTGATTGCCTTTCTTCTGTAAAGCTTCAATCTGTTTCATTGGGCCGCGAACACCAGTCTCATCAGGCTCGATACCTGGACGTGGGTTTTTCAACATGATGGTTGCGTGCAATGGAATATCTGGGCGGCTCCATGCGTCTGGAGCAGGAGACAAGTCATCGGTATTGGTTTCACCAGTAACTTTAAATACGGTTAATTTCATGCTTTCAGGAACCGCGGGGCGGCTAGTGAACCACTCGGCATCAGCCCAGCTTTGCAATACGCCCTTAGCGTTGGCATTGCCTTTTTCAGCCATTTCCTGAACATCATGGAAATAATCAAACATTAATAATGTTTTCTTGAGGGCTGCTGCTGCGGCAGCGCCACACTCAGCATCTGCCAAAAGTTCAACTAAAGGCTTAATGTTGTAACCGCCGAGCATGGTGCCCAGCAGTTCAGTAGCTTGGATACGTGAAATCAAAGGAGATTTTTCAGTTCCTTTAGCAACGGCATCCAAAAACTCCGCTTTAACCTTAGCTGCATCATCTACGCCGGCAGGAACACGGTACGTAATGAGCTCTACCAGCTCAGCTTCTTTCCCTTTTGGAGGGTTTTTGAGCAAAACTACCAGTTCAGCAGTCTGATCTTTGGTGAGGGGCAGGGCTGGAATGCCAAGGGCTGCGCGTTCAGCAACGTGTGCGTTGTAGGCTTCTAACATCGTGTTTCCTATGGGGTAAGAGTTGTCAACAGAAAGGCCAAGCGGGTATAAACATCCCGATCGGAATCATTGTAAATGTTTGAGCCTTCTATGAGTATGGGTTTTAGTACTGATATTTACCAAAAATGATCCAAAACTGGGCCTAATTTTCCAATTTATGGGGAGGCGGCCTTCTTAAATTGACAAGATTGTTTGGTTCTGATCTTTGCGACTACAAATTTAGGGTGACATTAAGACTTAGTTACCCCCGTTAGAAACCCCCAAGAAGCTCCTAAATAAAAGGCGCCTTGTCACTTTTCAGGCTGTTCAATGCAGTTTTCAATCAATATTGTGGATTTGGAATTTCTGAAACTGGGGTCGTCTATCGGTATAATTACTTTTTCCAACAGAGCTTAAGCGATGACCAAATTTGTTTTTGTCACTGGTGGTGTGGTTTCTTCTTTAGGGAAAGGAATCGCAGCCGCCTCGCTTGCCGCGATTCTCGAATCCCGCGGCTTGAAAGTCACCCTCCTAAAATTAGACCCCTATATTAACGTTGACCCGGGCACCATGAGTCCGCTTCAGCATGGCGAAGTCTTTGTAACCGAAGATGGAGCCGAAACCGACCTTGACTTAGGTCACTATGAGCGCTTTGTTTCCGCAAAAATGCGTAAAAGCAATAACTTCACTACTGGGCAGATTTACGAGTCCGTCATTAGTAAAGAGCGTCGTGGCGAGTACTTAGGTAAAACGGTTCAAGTTATTCCTCACATTACCAATGAAATCCAGGCTTTCATTGAACGTGGGGCAAAAGCCAGTCATGATGGTCATGCGGATATTGCTATTTGCGAAATCGGCGGTACGGTTGGTGATATCGAATCCTTGCCATTCTTAGAGGCTGCAAGGCAGATGAGTATTCGTTTGCCAAGGCATAGCTGTGCATTTGTGCATTTAACCTTAGTGCCTTATATCAGTAGCGCTGGGGAGTTAAAAACCAAGCCTACACAGCATTCTGTACAGAAATTACGTGAAATTGGCATCATGCCTACCGTATTGCTGTGCCGTGCTGACCGTCCCATTCCTGAAGATGAGCGTTCAAAGATTTCTCTCTTCTCTAATGTGCGTGAAGAAGCGGTGATTTCAGTTTGGGATGTAGATACGATTTATAAAGTTCCGGAAATGCTCCACGCCCAAGGTATGGATGAGTTAATTTGCCATGAACTAGAAATTACTGCTAAACCAGCCGACCTCTCTGTTTGGGCGCATTTGGTTTATGAAATGGCTAACCCACAACATGAGGTCACCATTGGTATGGTGGGTAAATATGTTGAGTTGACCGAGTCCTATAAATCCCTCATTGAAGCTTTACGTCATGGTGGTATCCATAACCATACACGCGTAAACATTACCTATATTGATTCCGAGCAAATTGAAAAAGATGGCGTAGATTGCCTTAAATCCTTAGATGCTATTTTGGTTCCTGGTGGCTTTGGCAAACGCGGTACGGAAGGCAAGATTTCAGCTATTCGTTATGCTCGTGAAAACAATGTTCCTTACCTGGGTATTTGCTTGGGCATGCAGTTGGCGGTGATTGAATTTGCGCGCAATGTAGCTAATATTGCTCAGGCAAACAGCACAGAATTTGAACCTGAAACAGATAGCCCAGTTGTCGCTCTCATTACTGAGTGGGTTGATCGCGAAGGCCGTGTTGAGAAACGCTCTAGCGATTCCGATCTGGGTGGAACTATGCGTTTAGGTTCACAGCGTTGCCCAGTAAAAGAGGGTACTTTGGCCTATCGTATCTATGGCGCTGAAGTTAACGAAAGACATCGTCATCGATATGAAGTGAACAACACTTACGTACCTCGTTTGGAAAACTCGGGTTTAATTATTTCGGCAAGAACTCCTCTTGAGTCTTTGCCTGAAATGATGGAGTTGCCAGAGTCTATGCATCCATGGTTCTTTGGGGTTCAATTTCATCCAGAGTTCACTTCGACTCCGCGTGATGGCCATCCTTTGTTTTCAGCGTTTGTTAAAGCTTCCCTTGCTCATCAAGAGGCTTCTTTGGCATCAACGGCTCAATAACAAAGACAAAGAGAAAGCAAGAATTGCCAATGAATACTTTGAAGCTGTGTGGATTTGATGTTGGCCTTCAACATCGATTCTTTTTAATTGCCGGCACTTGCGTGATCGAATCGGAGCAATCGGCCTTAGATATTGCTGGTCATTTAAAAGAGCTCACCAGTGAATTGCAGATTCCGTTCATCTACAAGTCTTCATTTGATAAAGCCAATCGTTCATCTGGATCCTCATTTCGCGGCTTAGGTATGGAAAAAGGCCTGGAAATTCTTGCCAAAGTCAAAAAAGAAATCGGTGTTCCTGTCTTGACGGATATTCATGACATTAGCGAGATCGAGCCGGTTTCTAAGGTGGTTGATGTCCTGCAAACGCCAGCCTTTTTATGTCGGCAGACTGACTTTATTCGTGCCTGTGCTCAAAGCGGCAAACCAGTGAATTTCAAAAAAGGACAGTTTTTGTCCCCACATGAAATGCTCAACGTGATCGAGAAAGCTCGCGCAGCTGCTGCTGAAGTTAATCTGCCTGATCAATTTATGGTCTGTGAGCGCGGCGCTTCTTTTGGTTACAACAATTTAGTGTCAGATATGCGTAGCTTGGCGATCATGCGAGAAGCTCATGCTCCAGTTGTTTTTGATGCAACCCACTCGGTACAGCTTCCTGGTGGTCAAGGCACTTCCAGCGGCGGTCAACGTGAATTCATTCCGGTATTAGCGCGTGCTGCAGTAGCGGTGGGCATAAGCGGTTTGTTTATGGAAACCCATCCAGATCCAGCTAAAGCACTTTCCGACGGTCCAAATGCGGTGCCTTTGCATCGTATGCGCGAGTTGTTGGAGCCTTTGCTAGCAATCGATTCAGTAGTTAAAAAAAGCGGTTCGTTTTTAGAAGACAGTTTTAAATAAAGCCAATTTAATAAACACGATTTCATTATTGTTTTAAGGAGAGGTGCATGAGCGCCATTGTTGACATCATCGGTAGAGAAGTTTTAGATTCACGCGGTAACCCAACCGTAGAGTGCGATGTATTACTTGAATCAGGCGTTATGGGACGTGCTGCGGTACCTTCAGGCGCATCTACAGGTTCACGCGAGGCTATTGAATTGCGTGATGGCGATAAGGCCCGTTATTTAGGTAAGGGCGTTCTCAAAGCCGTTCAGAATATTAATATCGAAATCGCTGAATCTATCTTAGGTCTTGATGCAAGTGAACAAGCTTTCTTGGATCACACATTAATTGAATTAGATGGCACCCACAATAAAGCCCGTTTAGGTGCGAATGCGACTTTAGCTGTTTCGATGGCGGTTGCTAGAGCAGCGGCAGAAGAAGCTGGCTTGCCTTTGTATCGCTACTTTGGTGGTTCAGGCGGCATGCAATTACCAGTTCCAATGATGAACATTGTCAATGGTGGTGCGCACGCTAATAACAGCTTAGACATTCAAGAATTCATGATCATGCCAGTGGGAGCCAAAAGCTTTCGTGAAGCATTGCGTTGTGGCGCTGAAATTTTCCATGAACTGAAGAAAATTATCGGTGCCCAAGGCATGCCAACAACAGTTGGTGATGAGGGTGGATTTGCACCTAACTTCAAAAGTAACCAAGAATGCTTGCAAACTGTAATGAAGGCCATTGAAGGCGCAGGCTATCAAGCTGGTGAAGATGTTCTCTTGGCCTTAGATTGCGCTGCTAGCGAGTTCTACAAAGACGGCAAATATCATTTATCCGGTGAAGGTTTGCAATTGTCTTCTAGTGAATTCTCAGATTACTTGGGTCAATTGGCCGATCAATTTCCAATTGTTTCCATTGAGGATGGCATGCACGAAGGGGATTGGGATGGATGGGCTGATATCACTCAGAAATTGGGCAAAAAAATCCAATTGGTTGGTGATGATCTCTTTGTAACCAACACTCGTATTCTGCAAGAGGGTATTGATAAAGGAATTGCGAATTCGATTTTGATCAAAATTAATCAAATTGGTACATTGACCGAAACTTTTGCTGCGATTGAAATGGCTAAGCGTGCTAACTACACTTCAGTCATTTCGCATCGTTCAGGTGAAACTGAGGACAACACTATTGCCGATATCGCCGTGGGTACCAATGCTGGCCAAATCAAAACAGGTTCGCTCTCACGTTCTGACCGTATTGCTAAATACAACCAACTCTTGCGTATTGAGGAAGATTTGGGTGATGTAGCTACTTATCCTGGCAAGTCTGTTTTCTATAACCTCAAGCGTCCAGCTTAAGTCCAATAGATATTTTATAAATTATGCGTCTTGTCATCTACTCTATGCTGGTATTGCTGATTGCAATCCAGTATCCCTTATGGCTAGGGAAGGGTGGATGGCTCAAGGTTTATGAAATGGAAAAGCAGTTAGAGTTGCATCAAGCAAAAAATAGCCTTTTAAACTTACGCAACGCTAAGTTATCGGGTGATGTCGTAGATTTAAAAGATGGTACGCGTGCAATTGAGGAGCGTGCCAGAGTTGAGCAGGGAATGATCAAAGAGGGCGAGTTTTATGTACAAATCTTGCCATCAGAAAAAGCTGCCGCCACTACTAATGCAGCAAGCTCAAATGTTTCCGACGGAGTAAAACCAGCTGTTGGAACTAAACCCTAATACTGTAAATGCTGAGTTTTTGAGTATTAGGTATTAATGCCCCTTGGAGGGAGGTCTAGTGGCATCAGTCAGTAGATCAGTTTTAAAGACTTGTAAACAGTCGACCGCATCAAAATGGTAATTTTTACCGCAAAAATCACAAGCTGTATCCACAGAGCCTTCTTCGGCCAAAATACTTTTAATCTCTTCTTCTCCGAGCATACGCAAGACATCAGCAACCTTCTTGCGCGAGCAACTGCAGGCAAAATGAATGGGTCTAGTCGGGAAGCTTCTTACGCCAAACTCAGAGGATTCCTCTAGAAATAACCTTCTAAGAATAGTTTCTGGGGTTAGGGTGAGCAATTCTTCGTTAGTGATAGTTTCACCAAGCGTTTGAATGCGATTCCAGCCCTCTGCAGCCGTTTGAGGATCGAGATGAGCGTGACCCCCGGAATCTGGAAGACGTTGCAGTAGCAAGCCTCCTATGTGCTTTTCATTAGAAGTTAACCAGATGCGAGTATCTAGCTGCTCAGAATTCTTCATATAGAGTGAAATTGCTTCAGCTGCGCTATTTATGGGCTTAATGATCGAGCCTTGAAAGTCCTGTAGCGCAACGATGCCTTGATATGGGGGTTGTCCAGGCTCGCGATCAGCTGGATCTAAGGTAATGACAAGGCGACCGGAGTGGTCAGCATCTAAAAGCGCATTTAAAGTAGCATCGGGGTCAATTTCAGAGGCATCCACGGAGAGTTTGACGGTAGCTCTCATAGAAAGGTCGGACTTGCACTCAACGACCAGTAACTGAATGGGTCCTTTGCTTTGGGCCTGAATAATTAAAGTTCCATCGAACTTTAAGCTGGCGCTTAATAGGGTTGCCGCTCCAACAAAGTCACCTAGGATCTTCTTAATTACGGGAGGGTCATTGCGATGCTCTAAAACAGCCTCCCAAGCGGTGCCGATAGAGACAATTTCCCCGCGAACCGGGGCGCCATCACACATAAATACGAGTAATTGATTCATAACCGAAAGTATCCACTTTTTTCAGAAATTCGTCTTAAATTGCTTGACCTGAGATAATGCAATTTATGCATATTCGTACACGATTCGCCCCTAGTCCCACGGGCTTTATACATCTGGGAAATCTTCGCAGCGCTCTATATCCATGGGCATTTGCGCGTCACAATAATGGCGACTTCATTCTGCGAATCGAAGATACCGACCTTGAGCGCTCCACCCAGGAGGCGGTAGACGTCATTATTGAAGGTATGGCCTGGCTTGGCCTTGATCTGGACGAAGGTCCGATCTATCAAATGCAACGTATTGATCGCTACCGCGAAGTCATTAAGCAAATGCTTGACTCGGGACTGGCCTATCCCTGCTATATGAGCGAGGATGCGCTCAATAAATTACGCGATGAACAGATGGCCAATAAAGAAAAACCACGTTACAACGGTTTATGGCGTCCTGAGGAAGGCAAAATCTTGCCGGCAATACCCGAGGGTGTAGAGCCAGTCATTCGGTTTAAGAATCCAATTGGTGGCTCGGTCATTTGGCAAGACGCAGTAAAGGGGCAAATTGAGATTAGCAATGACGAACTAGATGATCTAGTAATTGCTCGACCAGATGGCACGCCTACCTATAATTTCTGTGTTGTCATTGATGACTTGGATATGAATATCACTCACGTTATTCGTGGCGATGATCACGTTAACAACACCCCAAGACAAATCAACATCATGAGGGCTCTTGGAGGTACGCCACCTGTATATGCGCATTTACCAACTGTACTCAATGACACTGGTGAAAAAATGAGCAAGCGTAATGGTGCTATGAGTGTGCGCGATTATCAGAAGGCAGGGTACTTGCCCGAGGCCATTCTGAACTATCTTGCACGCTTAGGTTGGTCGCACGGTGATGCGGAAGTGTTTACCAAGGAACAGTTTGTAAATTGGTTTGACTTGGATAACTTAGGCCGTTCACCAGCACAGCACAATCCAGAAAAACTCCTCTGGTTGAATCATCAATATATTCAAAATGCCAATGCAGAAGAATTAGCAAAAGCTACAAAACCTTTCGCACATGAATTGGGAATTGATACCGAAAATGGACCCGATTTCACCCAGGTAGTAGCTTTGCTGAAAGATAGAGCAAATACTTTGATTGAGATTGCCCAAGGATCTAAATTATTTTATCTGCCAGCTCCAACTCACAGTGCGGCACAGATTGCGGAAAATATTCCTCAAGTTATTGTGCCGGCTTTGAAAGAATTGATTGAAACGATCAAAATTACCGACCCAAGCAAACAGGCGTATGGTGCAGTTTTTAAGCAAGTTTTAGCTAATCATCAAATCAAGATGCCGGCTTTAGCGATGCCTGTACGTTATGCCTTATTTGCTACTACACAGACACCAGCCATTGATTCTGTCTTGGTTGTGTTGGGTAAAGAAGAAGTATTAAAACGCCTTTCAGCAGCGCTTATTTAAGCATTTTTCCCCACGCCAGAAAAATAGTATAAAATCTTGGTCTGTTGTGAATGTCTTGTAGTTTTATCGCGAGATTAAGGGGGTATAGCTCAGCTGGGAGAGCGCTTGCATGGCATGCAAGAGGTCAGCGGTTCGATCCCGCTTATCTCCACCAAGCTTTACAAGGTAGTAAATGTAGTAGTCCAGGTCCCCATCGTCTAGAGGCCTAGGACATCACCCTTTCACGGTGAGTACGGGGGTTCGAATCCCCCTGGGGACGCCAAGATTTTTGGCTTGAATTGGAAGTAAGTAGCAAGTTGTTTTACTCGAAGTAATTTGGAGCGGTAGTTCAGTTGGTTAGAATATCGGCCTGTCACGCCGAGGGTCGCGGGTTCGAGTCCCGTCCGCTCCGCCAGAATAAGTGACTAAAAAGCCCGAGAAATCGGGCTTTTTCTATATGTGATCTAGGAAATTAAACTAAAGTCTGGAATACGGTCTTGGCTAAAGTTCCGCCCTCAGATAAATAGGTTTTACTGATTTCTTCACTGGGTCAATAGTATGTAAAAACAGTTCTGCATAAGCGTATGAACATGTTGATCTTGTGGAAGAGCGCAGAGAATTATTCATTCAATGGATTGGGGTATTAAATGAAAAAGCAGATGAAGTCCCAAGTCATCAGTGATGCTGCCGAGTTAACGTCAAACAGGTTTGATGTATCACCAGAAAGCCTAGATAAGACGGCTCGCAAGAATTCTGAAATAAGTAAATATTCAGAGACAACATTAAAAGAAGATGTGCTTGAGGCTAATAAACTTATTGGTGATCACATTGCTTCAGCCACTAGGCGATCTACTCTCATTCGAGAATATTTAACGATCACCCATCCCGAAGTAAGCATCAGAACAATTACGCGAATCATCTCAAAGGGTGCCGATAAAACTGATTAATTGCATTATCGAAAATAATCTGCCTATTGCATTTTCCTCTAGCAACGCTCAAAAATACCAGCAGCGCCCATGCCAGTTCCGACGCACATTGTGACCATGCCGTATTTGAGGTTTCTTCTTTGTAGCGCATGAATGGCAGTAGCGGCTCTGATGGCACCAGTAGCACCCAAAGGATGACCTAGTGCAATTGCGCTTCCGAGTGGGTTAACTTTACTTGGATCTAACTGCAGGTCTCGTATTACGGCCAATGACTGAGCTGCAAATGCTTCATTGAGTTCTATCCAGTCAATCTCTTGTTGATGAAGACCTGCCAGTTTTAAAGCCGCAGGAATAGCCTCCTTAGGGCCGATCCCCATGATTTCTGGCTGAACTCCTTTAACGGCAAAACTGACAAAACGCGCCAATGGGGTAAGGCCGAAAGTTTTGATGGCCTTTTCACTTGCCAAGATTAGGGCGCCAACGCCATCGGAGGTTTGTGAGCTGTTTCCAGCTGTAACACTTCCCCTGGCGGCAAAGGGAGATTTTAATTTGGCCAAGCCTTCAAGTGTGGTGTCGATTCTTGGGCCTTCATCTTTTGAAAATTCTCGCCATTGAATATCAACCTGACCTTGATCTAAATTCATAGTGCGATCAGCAATATTTACAGGAAAAATCTCAGAATTAAATTCACCTGATTTTTGAGCGGCAATGGCTTTTTGATGTGAAGCTAATGCAAAGGCATCCTGATCTTCGCGACTTATTTTCCATTGCTGAGCCACTTTCTCGGCCGTCAGCCCCATGCCGTAGGCAATGCCAATATTTTCATCGCCAATATAAATTTCTGGTGATAGGGAGGGGTTATTGCCTCCCATGGGAACCATACTCATGGATTCCACGCCGCCTGCGATCATGACGTCTGCTTCGCCCACGCGAATACGGTCGGCAGCCATAGCAATCGCATTTAAACCGGAAGAACAAAAGCGATTAACGGTAATGCCGCCAACGGTGTAGGGCAATCCGCCAAGCAGCAGGCCTATGCGTGCAATATTTAATCCTTGTTGAGCCTCCGGCATGGCGCAGCCGATGATGGCATCTTCAATGGCCTTAGGATCAAGGGTTGGCACTTGCGTAAGGATATGTGCAAGTGCGTTACCCAGAAGTTCATCGGGCCGGGTATTTTTTAAAGAACCTCTGCCAGATTTACCAACAGCGCTTCGAGTAGCAGCTACGATGTATGCGTCTTGAATATTTTTCATGATGAAATTTTTCTAAAAGATTTAATTGCGAACGGGCTTGCCATTTTGGAGGAGACCCATAATTCGCTCCATCGTTTTTGGATGGGCAATCAAATTTACAAAGGCCTGTCTTTCTAATTTAAGCAACCACTCCTCACTTACTAGGGTTCCTGCATCTACAGCTCCACCAGCGATAACGTGAATAATTTTTTCAGCGATATAAGCATCATGTTCTGAGATAAAGCCGCCATCGCGCATATTGATAACCTGACCCATGACAGTGGAAATGATGGAGCGCCCACCAACGGGGATTAAGGCAGGAATAGGAGGTCGATATCCTGCATAACGCATTGCTTTAACTTGGCTTTGTGCCAGCGCAAGTAATTCATAAACGTTGGGGACAATGATGTCGCCTTTTTGAAGATAGGCCATCTTCATGGCCTCTTGGGCTGATGAAGATACTTTGGCCATGGCAGCATTTTCAAAGGACCCTTTAATGAAATCTAGGTAATTGGCATTACCAGCCAGACTCACGCCTTGGGCTGCACGAATAGCCGCTTCTTTCAGTCCGCCACCAGCGGGAAGAAGGCCAACGCCAACCTCAACTAATCCGATATAACTTTCCATCGCAGCTACTCTGCGCGAAGATTGCATGACGAGTTCGCAGCCCCCGCCCAAGGCAATACCTGAAACGGCGCAAACAATAGGAACTTGTGAGTACTTCACTTTCATCATAGTGTCTTGGAAGAGTTTGACAAAAGGCTCCACGCCAGCTGGACCACCTTTAATGACCATGGGAAGGGCAGCTTCTAAATTGGCGCCTGCGGAAAATGGGCCGCCAGGTGTGCCGAGTTTTAATGAGGTGGGTTGCCATATGACCAGCCCTTCATAATTTGCCTCCGCCAGCTCGACCGACTTCTGAATACCATTAAGCACATCTGGGCTAATGGTATTCATTTTGGATTTAAATGAGGCGATCAGAACATCAGGCTGACTTTCATCTACCCATGCACGTAAATCTGGATTCTCATAAATTGTTGTGCCTGAGGTTTTAGGGTCTGGAGATCCATCCCCCAGTAAAGACGCTCTAAAGACTTGCTTTTGATAAACCGGTAAAGCGGAGCGGGGAATGAAGCGATTGGCTGAAGGTGACCAGGAGCCTTCAGGCGTATGAATAGCTTGTTTGTCTACTACAGGGCCAGTAAATACCCAAGCAGGAAGTGGTTCTTTGCTGAGCGTTTTATCTTGTTCAATATCTTCTTTAATCCAATTAGCCACCTGAGTCCATCCTGCGGCCTGCCAGTCTTCAAATGGACCTTTATCCCAGCCATAACCCCAGCGCATTGCAAAATCGATCTCTCTAGCGGATTGCGCAATATTTCCAAGCTGGACTGCGCAATAATGAAATATATCCCGATAAATTGCCCATAGAAATTGCGCTTGAGGATCATCGGTCTCTCTAAGTAGCCCTAGACGCTCTGCAATAGGTTTCTTCAGTATGCGCTCGATGAGTGGGTCGATAGTTGCGGTTGATGGTTTGTATTCACCTGTAGAAGGATCTAAAACCAGCACAGTTTTTCCTTCTTTGCGATAGAAGCCAGCCTTAGTCTTCTGACCTAATGCACCCTTAGCAATGAGCTGATTTACAACCTCGGGAACTTTAAATAAATAGGAGAAGGGATCGTCCTGAAGGGAGTTTTCCATCGTTTTAATGACATGCGCCAACGTATCTATACCTACAACATCGCTTGTTCTGAATGTGGCTGATTTAGCGCGTCCTAATTTACTACCTGTAATAGCGTCCACTGCATCAAATCCAAGACCAAACTTCTTAGCCTCTTCAAAGACAGCTAGGATAGAAAATACACCTACCCGATTGCCTATAAAGTTAGGGGTGTCTTTCGCTCTTACAACTCCTTTACCCATGGTTGAAGTCATAAAGGTTTCTAGGGCATCGAGAACTTGAGGATCCGTATCACTTGCTGGAATCAGTTCAAGCAAGTGCATGTATCGTGGCGGGTTAAAGAAATGCACCCCACAGAAACGCTTTTTCAGATCTCCTGAAAATCCTTTTGCCAACTCTCCAATTGATAAACCAGAAGTATTTGTTGCGAAGATGGCATGTTCGGGAATATAAGGCGCTACTTTTTCATACAGAGCATGTTTCCAATCTAGGCGTTCGGCAATAGCTTCGATGATTAAATCGCAATCTGCCAGTAGGCCTAAGTCATCTTCATAATTAGCGGCCTCAATGAGATTGGCGCTCGCTGACAATCCTAATGGAGCGGGCTTGAGCTTCTTGAGATTTTCAATTGATTTCTGGGCGATAGCATTTTTATTTGCTGGTTTGCCCTCAACAGTGGATGTTGGTAAATCAAACAAAATCACTGGAAGGCCCACATTGATACATTGGGCGGCAATTTGAGCGCCCATGACCCCTGCGCCAAGTACGGCTACTTTTTTAATGAGTTGGTTATCAGTCATTTTGAGTCTTTCAGAAAAAGTCTGCAGGCATTGCCATTAATGAATTAGATCCTGCGCGTGCGCTACGAATGAGGTAAGCGGTTTCGGGGAGTAATTTCGCAAAATAGAAACGGGCAGTAGCCAATTTTGCTTCGTAAAATGAATCTCCACTAGCTTTATTGGCAAGGGCAATTTTCGCCATGCGAGCAAATAGATAGGCATAAACCAAGTGACCAACGGTGCGAAGGTAGGGTACAGCTGCAGCCCCCACTTCATCATGGTTCATCATGGCTTTCATACCGATTTCTTTAGTCAGCTTTTCGACTTTAGAGGCGATATCTGCTAAGGGATCTATAAACTCTTGCATTTCTTTGCGTACCCCTTCTTCATCAATGAAGTTTTCAACAAGTTTGCCAAACTTGCGAAGTTTTGCTCCCATGTCCCCAAGAACTTTTCGACCCAATAAATCTAATGATTGAATGGTGTTTGTACCTTCATAAATCATATTAATGCGAGCATCGCGTACATACTGCTCCATAGCCCATTCGGTAATGTAACCATGACCGCCAAATACCTGCATTCCTTCATTAGTTGCAGTAAATGCGTTATCGGTTAAAAAGGCTTTGATGATCGGCGTAAGGAGGGTGACCATATCGCTAGTATCTTTGCGCACACTTTCATCTGGGTGGTTGAGTTCAATGTCAATCATCAAAGCAGTCCAATAAGCAAAGGCGCGTGCGCCTTCAGCGTAAGCTCTTTGAGTCAGCAGCATTCTGCGTACATCTGGATGAACAATAATCGGGTCGGCCACTTTATCTGGTTCCTTGGCCCCAGTTAAGCTGCGCATTTGGAGGCGTTCTTTTGCATAGCTAGCAGAGTTTTGGTATGCCACCTCCGTAAGTCCAAGACTTTGTAGCCCAACCCCAAGACGGGCTGCATTCATCATGACAAACATAGCATTAAGGCCCTTATTGGGTTCTCCAACTAGGGTGCCGATAGCACCATCGAAATTCATCACACAAGTTGCATTTCCATGAATCCCCATTTTGTGCTCCAAGGAGCCGCAATTAACTTGATTATTTTCACCAATAGAACCATCCGCTTTGACCATGTATTTTGGAACTGCAAATAAGGAGATTCCTTTGGTTCCCTTAGGGGCATCTGGTAAACGTGCCAATACTAAGTGAACGATATTTTCAGCAAGATCATGATCACCGCTAGAAATAAATATTTTGGTGCCATTGATGGAATACGTTCCATCCGATAATGGCTCAGCCTTTGTTTTTAAAATTCCCAGATCAGTGCCGCACTGAGGTTCTGTAAGGCACATAGTTCCAGTCCACTTACCAGATACAAGCTTCTCAAGATAAATACTCTTTTGCTCAGGGGTTCCATGTGCATGAAGACATTCATAGGCTCCGTGCGAAAGACCGGGATACATGGTCCACGCTTGATTGGCGGAGTTTAAAACTTCATAAAGAACGGTATTTAAGAGTTGCGGCAGGCCTTGGCCACCGTATTTCGGATCACAGGAGAGGGCTGGCCAACCGCCTGTGACGTATTGATCGTAGGCTGCTTTAAATCCAGTTGGTGTCGTAATGGATCCATCTTCATGACGCGTACAACCTTCTCTATCGCCCACTTGATTGAGAGGGAAGGCGACTTCACTGGCAAATTTCCCTGCTTCTTCCATAATTTGATTCATCGTGTCTTTATCTACATCTTGATATGCTGGCAACTCTGAAAAATTCTTCTCAGCACTCAACAGCTCATGTAGGACAAATTGAATATCACGTAGGGGAGGGCTATATTTAGGCATGCTATTTCCTGAAAATAATGGGGGTGAAAGTTTTCTTTACTGAGTCTTTTGATTTCTTGTAAATATGTCTTTGATCAGTTTGTTTGCAAGCGTCAAGCTTTTTGGGTTTTGCAGAAATCGTGAATCATGATGAACACCAAGAACAATGCTGTAGAGTTGAAACAAAAGAACGTCGATATCAATATTCTTTTTGAAATCACCAGCAACAACAGATTCTTTAATGGCTCTCCGTAAGGCAGCCCGCCAATCCTCAACACTCTGAATCAGTGCATCTCGAACAATTCCTGGGCGATCATCAAATTCAGCTGCCCCTGAAATAAAAAAACAACTAGAGGTTTCATCGCCAACGCTCATCTTGAGCCAGGAATGAATCATTTGACGTAAGCGGGGAAGGCCTTTAGGTTTTAAAAGAGCAGGAGCAAACACTTGATCTTCAAAGCGTTGGTAGTACTCGCGAACCACTTCGACTTGTAGCTCCTCTCGAGATCCAAAGTGGGCAAAGACACCACTTTTGCTCATTCTTACTGTCTCTGCAATATTGCCAATGGTTAACCCTTCGAGTCCAGACTTACTAGCAATATCGAGTGCAGCCTGAAGGATTATCGATTTAGTGAGTAATCCCTTTTTGGGTTCAGCAACACCTTTTGTATTAATCCTTTGTTCAAGCATGGTTATTTTCTGATGTTTTTTGTTGTAAAAATAATACGATCGTTCGTTTATATTAAAACACATATTTTTCAGAATTGTGAAATTTAAAAAATAAAAAGACCACTTAAGTCATGTTCTATATGGTTGGCATGGAAGTAACAAAATCAACGAGAATTAGAAATGATGCAGTACAGCATGATTTTCGGGAAAACCCGAGGTATATAAGGTGGAAAAAATAGATACAGTGTTCGAAGCGGTAATTGATTTGATAACAAATACATTCAACAAGGAAGACACATGAACCAATTCAAAGTTAGCGTATTAGCACTTGCAATAACAAGCATTGCAACAACGTCAGCCATGGCTCAATCATCTAAGACAAATGCTTGGGAAGGTGCTTATGGGCAAATAGGTGTTGGGTATGGAATGTTTGTGCCGAAGATTGGAAACGGAACCGCAGTATCTCCAACAGGTAATGCTCCCAATGGTGTACCAGCGACAACCTATGGATATCCTGCGACAGTGTCGCAAAGCGCATCCGCAAGCAATGTAAATAATGTCAATACTGGGTTGGCCAATTTAGCGGCTGGTTACAACTTTGGTATTAATTCAAGTTATATATTGGGTATTGCCGCTACTTACTATCCAGGAGCTAGCTCTTCAGCAACTGGACAATTGAGTGTTGCGCCTACAACAATTTCAAGCCCCTTGGGTGCGCGTGTAGGATCTCCAGCAACAGTTCCCGGCGGAAGTACAACCGCTACATATAACGTAAAAAATCTTTATAGCATTGTCTTTACACCTGGTTACGTTATAGATAAAGACCGTTTGGCCTACTTAAAGCTAGGTTACTCTGGCACCACTATTGGTTTATCGGGTCCTACCCTTGCTTATCAAACAACGAACTTATCGGGATACACGGTTGGTCTGGGATACAAGCAGATGTTTACTGAGTCCCTATATGCTTTTGGGGAAGTTAATTATGCGTCTTACGGAACCAAATCATTATCAGCAACGTTGACTAATGGAACGGTCCTCAATGGAATGACCATTAGCGGTAATGGTTCGGATGTATTGGTTGGTGTAGGTTACCGTTTTTAATATCGGTATTGCGTGATGAAAAGCCCTCGCCCTGAGGGCTTTTTCTTTCCAAAGATTCATGAATTAATTATTTCACTGTCGTCTATTTCAGAGTATCTTAACTATGATGAATCCTAGTAAACCTTGGTTAAAGAACTATCCTGAAGGTGTTCCTTATGAGGTCAATATTTCTGCTTATTCATCTTTAGTGGAAATGTTTGAAGAGTCTTTTGCTCGCTACCCAAATCGCAATGCTTGTGAATACATGGGTAAGTTCATGACCTACAGAGAATTGGACTATCTCTCCAAGAATTTTGGTGCCTATCTTCAAGGCTTGGGATTAGAGCCGGGGGCACGTATAGCAATCATGCTTCCCAATATCTTGCAGTTTCAAATATCTATGCTGGCAATTTTGCGAGCGGGATTTGTGGTGGTTAATGTCAACCCTTTATATACGGCCCGAGAGTTGGAGTATCAGTTAAAAGATAGCGGCGCCTCAGCTTTAATTATCTTGGAAAATTTCGCACACGTTTACGAGCAAATTGTTGCTGCGGTTCCTCTTAAAAAAACTGTCGTCACAAGCCTTGGCGAACTCATTGGGATTAAAGGTACGGTAGTAGATTTTGTGGT
>Ga0316221_1000174_pt1 | contig 90480 bp, 111 predicted proteins | sample TBH18007metaG_FD_206003 | JGI IMG/M metagenome (GOLD analysis project Ga0316221, IMG submission 206003) | Freshwater microbial communities from Trout Bog Lake, Wisconsin, USA - TBH18007 | ecosystem: Environmental > Aquatic > Freshwater > Lake > Hypolimnion/Profundal zone | place: USA: Wisconsin... | reverse complement strand
GAGTGCTGAAACGTAAGGCTGCCCACCTGCCCATCGGTCTTGCGCTCCACGACGACAAACGGAGCGGCGAACCCCCTGACGCGGAAGTCCTGGGTGAGTTGAGTGGTGTCCCACACCTGACCAAACTCGGCCTCAAGGGCCTCGCGTGTCCCGGGCGTGGAGTTGATGACGTCCAGCAATACTCGACGTGCGGTTTCGGTTGTCATGATTTCTTCCCCTTCTTCCATTTCGCAGACTCAAACCACTCGGAGAAAAGAAACGCGCATGCGGCTTCCTTGTCCTCGTGTTTTGGACGCCAGCTTGCCATGATCGCCTTGATGTGGCGCATGGCCTTGTCCTTGTCAACGCCCTCCTTGGGAACCAGTTCCAAAGAGGACAGGCCGGATAAAAACCAGAATGTTAGGCGGCAGTTTTTAGCTGCGCCATTCTTTCCATGAGGGCAAAAATCGCCCTGTTGAGCCTCACATCTTGATCGATTCCGGTGACAGGGCGAGTGGTGATTCTCCGGGATATGTGTCTTCCGTTGTCGGGATTTGTGACAACCTTGGTGCCACGGAGACCGCCTTTAATTACATGCTCTTGAACCCGGTTTCCTACTCGCCACAGGTCGTCGCCAACATCCTCGGCGCGGCGTGGAGCCAGAAGCTGGGTGGCGGAGATGGGAGTGGCAACCTTGCCCTCGTTGTCGGCGAACCGATACTCCCGCGCCGTTTCGGCGAAGGCGGTGCGCTCACCGGCCGTCAGTTGAAGCTGCTGGAACTCCTTGACGCGATCCAGGACCACCTGAGACTGCTGGATGATCTGGAACGAGCCCTCGACAACCTCGTCCACGATATTGCCCTTGTGGTAGACCTTGAGGGACTGGACGATCCCGTCCGGAACGATCAGGCCATTGCTGCAAACCAGCCGGAACAGGCCTTCGAGCAGTTGGTAGCTGGACGTGCCGTCATGGGAGTTGATGAGGACCACCTCGGGCACGGTGTCGCCGACACGGAGCGTGTCCATGGACGACATGTGGCGGAAGCGGATCATGTGTTTGGTGAAGTCCGCCTTGCCGGGAACCCGGGTGTGGGATTGGGATGCCTTGAAGGGCTGGAAACCCTCGCGCATCAGGCCAGCGATGACCTGGCTGGTGGGGATGTAGGTGTAGCGGCTGGAGCGAGACTCGTGTGCTTCCGTCGCAAAGGCCGAGGGGGCCGCGTGGCGGATCTCTTCGAGGGTGAGGGGGTGAAGCTGGCGACCGTTGTAGGCCGCGCCGGTAGAGAAGTTGTGCATGTTCATTCTGGTCCTCCTTAAGACCTCGGAACTTGCCGGGAGTCTGCCCGGCCAGTTGTGTGGTACTCCTAAACAATACAGACAATGAGACAATTTGCAAGGAATCTTTGGTAACCATACAGACGTTACGACACTCGTCTGGTGGCTGTCTTATTCCTCTTTGCCTTCTTCCGCTCATCTCAGGTCCCCCTTCCATGTGAATCTTTGGTGCAGATAGTTGTCCGTATACGGACAACTTCCGCTCACGGACCAGAAGGTTTCGAAGCATACCGGGCACCTGGATCTCTTCATGACCACGGTATTCTCGGGCATCTCCTGGCCCAGGATCACCTCGTTGTGTCCTCGCGTTGTGGACCGTTCGAGGGGGTGGGTGTCGGTGTTGACGGTTCCGCTTACTCTGCCTTCGTGCATTAGCTCACCGCCTTGCCACAGGGGTGAAGTCTCTCCAGCCATCGCCGGTTCCGGGGTAGGTTCCAACCTGCTCCCCCAGCTTCAGACCGGCCCCCAGGAAATGGGGGTTGATGAACTCTCGTTTCGTCAGGTTGACTGGTTTCCAATACTGTCCCATGGTGTCCTCTCTTTCAGTAATGAATGATGCCGGTATAAAGGTGGCGGGGTACGCCCCCGCCGGGCGGTTTACCAGCTTGACTGGTAGTAGATGTCCCAATCGTCCAACTCGGCGGTGAGGGCCTTCTCCAATGCTGTCTTGGTGTGTTCCAGGTCCCCGTAGTAGCTCTCGTCGTAGTCCGTGCCGCCGAAAAAGAATCCTCTCCGCGTCGGCAGCAGTTCTTCGGCTTTTGAGTGGCCGGTGAGAACCGCGTTGACGGTATCGAGGAGCTTCTGCAATTGCACCTTCGAGATGCAGGTCTTCTGGCAATTGTCCTGGCCCCCTTGACAGTGAGTGACAAACCAGTTGTGAATCTGGTTGGCCTTGCACCAGTAGGCCAGTTCGATCTCGACTCCCTTCACGCAGAACGGGGTATTGATCAACTCGGCAACCTTCTCGCCCGTAGCCTTCTGCTGTCGGCCTCTTTCGTTATAGTCGGCGTTAGAGAGATACTTCTCCGCCGACAGGTACATATCCAGTCCCATGGTGTCCTCTTTTCCCCCTCACTCTTCTCTCACCCCGAGGCTTGGGACTCGGGCGTTGGCGGGTTAAGACTGTGCCGGGAACCACGCCCCCGGCGGGGCTCCAGTCGCTTACACATCGATACCCATCCTTCCCTTTTTCATCCAGCCTTGGCCGGGGGTGACTACTTTGTTCGCCGTTCCCCGTTGCCCACCCTCAGCCTCTTGGCGGCGCTGGTGCTGATGGCCCAGGCTTCAGCGCGCCAGGCGTCGGCCTCTTCGATGAAGAAGTCAGACCATGAATCGACGAACACGCGGTTTATGTGCCCGTACTTTTCGCGGTTTTGTGCCCACTTCAGCGGGGCGTTGAAGGTCGCCGCGGCGGAACGGATCACCACGTCGGGCGTCTGTCCATACCGCTTTTTGTCGGTGAACATGTAGCAGTTCTTGCAGCCGGTCGAGACCTTGTGGCAGCCCTGCCAGCAGTTCCACGTCGCGTCGGTCCAGGCAATTGCGGTGCTAGCGCCCATCATGCCACCTCCGATAGAACCTGAACCGGCATCACTGCCGGGCGCGGGCCGCGCTTACGTGCCAGCAGCCTTTTGGCTTCTTCGATCAATTGCGCGTTGCAACTGGTGCGCTTCGCGGAAGTGAAGAGGATGGGGATGTGCGCGTTGAGGCCCACTAGCGCCGGACGCTTGTCTCCGGAGTCAATCAAAATGGCCAGATCGTAGGTTTCTGTTTCAAGCGCCGCGCTGTAAGATTCGGGCGAATCGACCCGGTGAACCTTGGCATGAATGGCTGTGTTGAGAATGAAAGTTAGCTCGGACCCTGACTGCTGAGCTTCGTCGAAAAGGATGATGCTTTTCCTTGGTCTCACGCGGTCACCCCGGTATAGAGCAGCGACTTCCAAACCTGCACATTGCGCCGACGGGCAGATACCCGGCTGGACTTGCGAAACCGGCTCGTCTGGGTGATGAGCCCGTTCCCCGCGGCGCGGTCAGGTGCAGCACGCTGTTCATCCGGGCGGCGTGTTCGCGTAATGTGATCGTTGCTGCCATCGTTCCCCCTCTTGCGGGTAGTGGGGGCGGCTGGTAGACCGCCCCGGTTGGGTTAGGCGGCTTCAGTCTTGGCGGATAGGAGCTTCAGTTCACCGAAACAAACGGTGCCTTGGGCCAGTTCGGCGCACTCGATGATTTGCTCCTCGGGTTTCGGCAGGCGCCAGGTGCAAAGGCCCGCGAAGATCCGGAGCTTGACGGTGAGCTTCGCTTTGCAACGGATGGACCACCCGGCCTTGATGGACCACCCGGCCTCGATGGACTCCCCGGCCTTGATGGACGACCCGGCCTCGATGGACGACCCGGCCTTGATGGACGACCCGGCCTTGATGGACGACCCGGCCTTGATGGACGACCCGGCCTCGATGGACGACCCGGCCTTGATGAACTCCCCGGCCTTGATGGACGACCCGGCCTTGATGAACTCCCCGGCCTCGATGGACCACCCGGCCTTGATGAACTCCCCGGCCTCGATGGACGACCCGGCCTTGATGAACTCCCCGGCCTTGATGGACCACCCGGCCTTGATGGACGACCCGGCCTTGATGAACTCCCCGGCCTTGATGGACGACCCGGCCTTGATGAACTCCCCGGCCTCGATGGACTCCCCGGCCTTGATGGACGACCCGGCCTTGATGAACAACCCGCCGGCGGCTCGGATAAATCCGAGCACGCTGACCAGCCCGAGCGATGCTTCAACTTCGATGTGGCCTTCAAATTCAAGGTCGCGTGAGCGGGTGTATTCGTTCCGCTCGTTTAGATCAGCCTTTGTGATCTTGAGAATTTCCATGGTCGGTCTCCTTGCTGGTTAGTAGGTGATGGAGGTGTGGCGAACTTCGCCCTTGATGATTGCGACTGTGACGGCGCGGGCGACCGCTGTTATCTGGTCAGCGTCGAGGTTGGTGTTGGCGCTCACGATGGCCTGGACGATGCCTTCGAGGGCCTCGGAGTTGATCTTCCGGGAGTGCTCTTTGTTGGCTTCGCGGGCGGCCTTCTCTTCGGCTTCCTTGCGCGCCGCCGTTGCTTGCCGTTCCTGCTCAGCCTCTACGGCTTGGATTGCAGCCCGTTCGGCAGCTTCCTCAGCCCGCACTCTGGCGGCGCTGGTGCTGATGAGGGTTACCCCGGTACGCCCGGGGCGGGCGGTTAGGCCGCGATCTGCGCGACGTACTCTTTGAACCCCTGACCCTCTCCGATAACCTTCGCCTGATCGGTCACGGTGACCTTCAGGGCCGGTTTCTTGGGGCTGATCTTGAAGCATCCGGCAAACATCTTGCCGATACGCACAGAGAGCCTCTTGGGCAGGTTGGCGATGGTCTCCTGTGGGTTCTGCACCGCCTCATAGGAGATGCGCTCACGGAACAGGCCATCGAAGGCAGAGTCTTTCTTGTTGGCTTCGAGGGCCTTTTTCAGGTCGAGGACACGCTCGGTGACGACCGAGACGGCATCGGCATGGGTGACGGTGATGTCGCAGCCGAGCCCGGAGAGACGCCGGGATTTTTCAGCCTTTGCCGGGCAGTGGCCATACTTCTCGACCATGGCGACGGCCTCGGCCTCGATCTGGCTCAGGGCTTCCTGCGCCAGGTTCCGGGCGGAACGGGCCTTGTCGTAGCGGAGAGCCAGTTCAGTGATCTGGCCGACGGTGGGTGTGTTTTCCATTGGGTGAATCCTCCTTCCGGGATAGCCCCCCGGTGGGCAATTTGGAGCTTTGGGCTCCCGTCAGGATTACGACTTGCGCCGGAACCCTGACGGCAGCCCATGCTGCCGGTTAGGAGAGCAGGTGGGCCAGAATGGCCATCAGCCGTCCGAAGATCCAATAGAGGGCCAACCCCCCTATCACAAGGGTGGAGTTGTTCCGGGCCCTTCTGACTGCCCAGATTGAAACTCCACCCGCCACAAGCAGAAACGCCGTGAATACCAAACCTCACCTCCCTCGATGTCACAAACCACTCTACAGGGTGTCTGATTGACTGTCTACATCACGAAAGTAACGGTTACCGTTTGCGCCAGTCGGTTACTTTGGCGTAGTGGGTTTCGAACTCCGACTGGTCGGCTTTCCAGATGGAGAGGTTCTGTTCCAGGTCGCCAGCGCCGCCGATAAAGACACCGCCGCCGTCCGATGCTGTGCTGGATGCGATGACGAATCCATCGCTGGTAATGGAGATCCCGGTGGGGCGTCTGCCCCTGCGGTCCTTAACGCCGTAATCGTGGCCGATGATAGCGCCGACGATGGCGGCCATCTTGGGCGAGAATCCCATGGTCATGGGATTGATTCGAGTGGCGAAACTGCCAAGATCGGCGACCTTGTGGTTTTTCCTTGTCATGTGCTCCTCTTTCCCGGCAATCGGTAGGTGCTCAGGTCCGCCCCATGAAGGCTTGCCGATGGACCCTGCCGGATGCGCTCCGGCGGGCGGTTTTGTCCGTATACGGACTAGATGACGGGGTAGGTGGGTGCAGCATCCTTCTCGACGCTGTAGACGGCAATGGCATTCCCTGCCACTCTCCAGCCAGGCCCGTACCCATTGCACCGGTAGACTTCCATGTTGGCGAATACCGGGGTGAACGGGTTGGGGCTCAGGCCCAGGAGCAACCCCTCTTCGTTGGCCCACACTTGAGAGCACTTGGGCCCCGTGGCCGTGACCTCGACCCGCCCGGTATCCAGGTTAACTCGTCCCTTGTTCGGGATAATGCTCTCGATCAGGCCGCCGACGGCCTTCTGTAGTTCCCTGTAGTCGAACTTCTTACCGTCAACAGGCTGGACGTTCATGATGGACCCGTCCGCCTTATACCAGATTGCCCGATGGATTTTCATTGTGATTCCCCTTTCTCTGCTGTACATACAGCGCGTGGCTGGTTGGCGCTAGTCCCTGCGGACGTAGCTGCGGGTGCATCCAGAGGTACTGGATGCGGTTTCCCATGGTGTTTTGTGGCCGGTTGGGGTCACGAACCCACCCATGGTCTACGAGGTACTTGTGATCAGGTCTCATGTTCTCTCCCCCCTCTGCCTTTCTCATGCCGACATGGGACGGCCAATCTCTTCAGCGATAAGGGCTGATAGCTTTTGGGCAGCCTCCCTATCGTCGTCATTGTCCGGCTCAAGAATGGCGAGTGCATCTGCTATCAGGGCCGCGTCTCGATGGTCTACCACGATGGCGAGTTGAAGATCTGGAATTCCGGCAACGGTGGCAGTGAGACAACTTCCCCCGTTAAGGTCATAGGTTCGCGGTTCTGGTACTCTGATTCCCTGCTTCATTGATTCCCTGCTCTCTAGCCTGCCTTATCAGCGCCGGTAGGCTATTTCCGGCGGACCCCCATGGGGGGGTTTCGGCATTACAGGCCGGGACGCGGATCTGGGGGAGGACCATAGAAACGGCGCATCATAGCGCTGTAAACATTGTCCTTGCGTGGTAGTTCGCGGATTCTTGCCCATGCAAGATTTTGCTCCTGAAATGCTTTGATTGCGTCATCATGTTCCCGTTTATCCCGTTCCTGTTCATACTCCTCGGAATCAACGTACTGATCAATTGCCGTTCTGGTATCTTTCATGGTCCTATCCTCATGCCCGGATGCGCCCGAGCTCGGCTGATGTGCAAACAAAAAACGGCGCGCCCAATTAAGAGCGTGCCGTCAATGACGCGAGAGAGACAAAGTTGGCTTTGCCAGATCCATGTACCTGAATTGTAATGTTTCGTTCAGATCCCGCCCCATGACAAAGGCAGCAGTTATAACACTGAACCTTGTCCCCCCCCTCGGGTGACGAGGGACAGCGGATCTCACCGGCTATGGGTGAATTGTCGGAGTTAACTCGAAACGTCCGCCACCCCCGCCCCGCGGCAATAGCTTGCTCTGCCGGACTGTCCACACTGGCCATGGTGTATGGTTTTAACCATTCTGCCCGTTTCCACTGGTGAGTGTATCCCGCCCACTTAGCGGACGAGGAGCAAATAGCACTGACAATGTTTTGTGGGATAAAAGCAGGGTCACCATAGGCACCTAATCGCACTCGCTTACCATTGAATACTGTGCCGTAGTCTTCGATCGCCAACGGCGCATAAGCCCCTGATTTAAAGGATATCCAGACATTTTGTGGCGATTGGCCCACATTGACGTAACAGGAACGTTTACCAGTAATGGGGTTTCTACGATGCGGACAATTCCCGCAGATAGCGTAATCACTGCCGGTTTTAACTCCATCTAGTGGAGATACTCCAGTTTGCAGGATGAATACCTGCAACATGGGTCCCGTTTTCACGTTCTCGCTCTTGCGGGATAATCCGGTGACGATAACAGTGACGTTATCATCCGAGTAGAGTACCCTTCCATTTCGATTCGATTGTCTCATTTGATCCTCGTAGACTCCACGCTGATATAGGTGGAGTGGATTACTTTCATAGATTCATCATACAATGGAATAGACATAATGCAAGCGAATAATACACATCCCACGCTAGTGCAACGTCACGGAGGTAACATACCGGCCAACTCTTTGGTAACCTGCAAGTGATTACTATGGAATGACATACACGATATAGCTCGGGACCATAGCGGAGATATCCTCATCCAGATATATCTATTCAATCTCATAGAGAGTGATAGACAATTGGATGGTGAGTCTATCAGCCTCAATCAATTAGACACTGCGCGGGGAGCGTTGGAGTGTCTCTCTAGAGTGTACCCTGTTCATACCATGGGACCGTACATGAGATCATGTGGGTCCATGCAATGCAGGTACAGAGCGGGACCGGGATGGGGTACCAAGGGGTACACCCCCTATGGTGGGGGGTGATAGAAACAGTTACCCCTTCAGCGAAAAAATCCCCACTATCCGATCCAGTTGTCCGCAAAAATGTGGATGGTATGTAAAATTTACACGGTCTGATCATAATCATCATCATCATTTTTTTCTTGACACCCGGTTATAAAAGTGATGATGATGATGATTATTATGAAGACGTGCATGCGGTGTAGGGGGACGTGGGAGCCGAAGGTGGAGAATCCCCGTTATTGTCCTTTGTGCAAGAGCCCGAGGTGGAACATTCCTCCCCGGGGGGGGCGTGAGTTGGTGGGAGGGCGGATGCCTTCTTGATTGGTTGATTGGGTGTTTCTCTGATTAAAGGATTCCTGATTAAGGGTTTAAGGGATTGGCGATGAAAACGGTAAGGGAGTTTCTTGTGCTGCACCCTGACGCGTCTCCCTGTCATGGGTGTGGTGTTGTGATGATCGGGGGGCCGGTGTGGAGGAGGGTGTGGCACCGGGGAGGGTTTACGCGGAGGATGGCGGACAAGAGCCCGGTTCGGATGGAGTTTACGGACCATGTTTGTACTGTCTCTTATTCGGCCGCGTTTGACTTTGAGCGCCTTGGTTGGCAAGAGGCCTGCCGCTTGGCATGGGAAGATGCGCTGTCGCAAAAAGCCGATTCACTAGAAAGGTGGAAAGACAAATGATCGAACTCCTCCTCGCCGCCGTGGCCCACTCCGGCTCAATCCTCGGAACACACCAGATCCTGCCCCAGCCGGTCGTCGCCATGGTCTGGGTGCAAACCTGCAACGGGCAATGGCAGGACATCTACGCCGACAGCAAGATGACGCTGCCAGAAGCCAACCCCTTCATCGTCAGTGCGGATGGCTCCTACCGCTACTACTCCACCAGCCGCTACGGACAGGTGACCGTCGTATACGACGGCAAGGCAATCGTAACCAGAACCTGCAAGAAGGAGGAAAAATGAGGTTCACCATCGCAATCCTGAGTTCCCTCTTCGCCAGCCTCGTCGTCGGATGGGCGATTGGCGTGATCGGCGGAGGCATCGACACACAGAGGGTCGCGGCGCTCCTCGCCTTTGCCATCACTCTCTGGACGTTCTTCCGGGGGAGCGATGACTATCCACGCTTCTAATGTCGAATCAAACGCAAACAGCGAGGATTATGTGGACGCCAGCAACTGGGTGTCATGGGCCCTTATCCCCCCGCCCCCAGAGATCCTCATCCAGTGGATAATCTCGAAAGAAGGGAAAATCCACACTGGGTACAGGTCGGAGGTTCACCCGCTGACCAACGTCTACGGCGTCTACTGGCGTCTCACCGGCATCGGCCGGGAACAGATCGGCACAGCAACAACTACATCCTTCTTGGAAGAACCTGGACGGATCAGCAAAGTTTACGAGGGGGTCCGGCAAAGTTTGCTACGGTACCCCCTGGAAGCGGATACGGTCCGCGCGGCGGACAGGTTACCGGAGTAATCTTGACAACCCCTTCCGCCGTACTTACGATGGTCGTCGAATGGAGGAAACATGGAACACAATTGGATCCTGAATCCAACACAGGAAGATCCTCTCACGCACAAGCAAATCTGCTACATGTGCTGGCACCGGGACCACAAAGAGGGCGGATGCCAGAACGTCGGATGCGACTGCCTCTGCATTGAGGAAGCCCAGCAGGAGATTGTGCAGCGCAAGGAACGTTCGGCCCGCAGGCGCGAGAGAAGAAAGATGAAACGCGCCATGCTGGAAAACTCGCCCCTCAAGTCGCTCAACCCCATGAGGATCACATAGTGGACACCACAACAGAAAGCTACTTTGAGCAGCGAGGAAAAAAAAACTCGGAAGAGTCGATCCGCATCGAGCTGATCTACCAGGAGAAGAGGCAGATCCTGGCGGATATGTCCCTGCTGCACCCCAAGAGCGCCGAGTACAAGGCCAAGGCAAAGCTGGTATGCAACTGCGCGGGTCCGGGCATGATCAACGCCGGATGCTGCGCCCATGGCCTCTCGACACTCGTCGTCCCCAAATCCATTGCCAACAAGAAACACCGCGCTGAATCATGGAACTCAAGGGAGCTGGTATGAGCATCCACAAGGCCTGCCTGGTGCTGAACGCATCCTACGAGCCGATTGCAGTGTGCTCCGCGCGTAGAGCCATCACGCTCTACGTCAAGGAGGCCTGCGTCATTGTGGAGGACTACGGCCGGGAGGTGTACCCGGGGATCATGCTTCCTTCCGTGATCAGATTGGCTCATCTGGCAAAAGTCCCCATACGCATCACCATGCTCACCCGCGAGAACATCTACTCCCGGGACAGGAAGGTGTGCCAGTATTGCGGCCGGAAGGCAGGGGAGATTGTCGTCTCCGGAGGGAAAAAGACGTCCCTGAGAATGACGCTCGACCATATCGTTCCCAAATCGAGGGGCGGCCAGAACAAGTGGGAGAACCTGGTCACCTGCTGCCATCTCTGCAACCACAAGAAGGCCGACAGAACTCCCGAGGAGGCCGACATGAAGCTGATCAAGAGGCCGAGGCGCTTGACCATTCACACCTCCAGGGCGCTGCTGAGGCTGGTGGGGCTCGAAGAGGATAGCTGTTGGGAGAAATACATCTATGCGTGAGGAGACCATGACGTCCGCAGAAAAGATCAACAGCCTCGCTGAAGAGGTTCATGAAAACAACAAAAAGTGGTGGGTGGATCTGGAGACAGGTCAACCCGTCGAGCGCAATGTCGGCGAGATGCTCATGCTTTGCGTGTCCGAGCTGGCGGAGGCAATGGAGGGTCATCGCAAGAACCTGATGGATGACAAGCTGCCCCACCGGACAATGCTGGAGGTCGAGATGGCGGATTGCCTGATCCGCATCCTGGATATGTCTGCGGGCTCAGAATTGACCTGGGTGGGGCGTTTCAGGAGAAGATGGCCTACAACCTTACCCGCAAGGACCACACGCGCGAGGAGCGCCTTAAACCAAACGGGAAGAAATACTGAGGAGGATCGATGAGCGACAGGGATCGCTATGAAAAGGCCATGCAGGCCATGCAGGCCGGTGTGGCGGCAGAGAGGGAGTTGGGATCAAAGGATGCGGAGCCGAAGCATTTGCGCGTCGGCGTCAACTCGGCGCTTTGCGAGAACACGGCGCTGCTGCGCCTTCTTATCGGAAAGGGCATCATCACGATAGAGGAATACTGGAAGGAGCTTGCCGACGAGGTGGAGCGCGAGGTTGGTCGCTACGAGGCAAGGCTCACCGCGCAAACAGGGAAAAAGATTGTTTTGCATTGACGAGCAAGGGAGATGATGGGATGACGGCGAAAAAGATCAAGGTACCCGAGGGGATGTTGAAGGCGGCTGAGGTAGAGTGGGAGTCCACTGGAGCGAGATCGAAAAGCTCGGTAAGGGGAATCGTTGAAGCCGCTCTTCGCTGGCAGTCAGAGAACCCAATCGTGCCGAGCGAGAGCCAGGCAAGAGAATTCTGGACATATTTTAGCTGCCTGCCGCCAAGCGAATTTATCCAAAAGTGTATTCAGAAATGGCAGCGGGAAATGTATGACGTTCCCGTGGACGAATCAGGAGCCGACGCGGTAAAAGACCTGTTTGTCGATGATGCGTGGGATGACGGCAATCCCTGGCCCGCGTTGAAACACATGAAAATCTACAATCACAATGTCCTCGAAGCCTATCGTCGCGGCCGGGATAGCATGCGGGCAGCAGGATTTGGGGATGCGGCGATGGATCCCAAAAAATAAACCTTGTCATGCGGTTGCTCTTGTGAGAAGGTGGAACACATGAAGAACTTGTCGCTCAGTTCGTATCTGTCATCCTGCGGGGATGGGTGCGCCTGACACGATAAGAGATTCGTGAGGAAGCGCCCTCCAGCCGAAAGGTTTGGAGGGTTTTTCTTTTGTGGGAACACGCCGAATGGATCGAGCGGACGGTCTTAAAAACCGTTGTCTCCGGGTTCGACTCCCGGTTCCCACACGAGCGCGTGGCAGAGTGGTCATGCAGCGGCCTGCAAAGCCGTTTACGGAGGTCCGATTCCTCTCGCGCTCTCCAACGTGGGTGCAGATGTGATGCTTGCAAGAAAGCTCACAATTTTACTATTAACGAGTGGAAGAAAAAACAAAAACGTGGGCGTGACGGCGAATTGGATCAGCCAGCAGTCTTAGAAACTGCCGTACCCTAAACGGTCACCTGTGGGTTCGACCCCCACCACGCCTACCAAAATTGTGCCGCACTACGCAAATAGGTAAAGCGGACAGTTTCAAAAACTGTTGATTGTTTGTCAGTTCGATTCTGACGTGCGGCACCAAATACGTCGAAAGATGGGCAGAAAATCGACATGTTTTGGTGATATGTCGATGCAGTAGATATTTTGGAGAGTCAACCCGTCAGGGCATGGGCGCGGTTTGCTAAACCGATGGCTCCTTCGGGAGTGGGGATCAAGACCTCGGCTCTCCGCCAGTTTGGGAAGGTAAACCACTGAGGTTGTGGTCTCGCTTGGAAAGCGATGAGGTCCGTAAGGACTGGTCTTCGAGTGACCTGCCTTCCTCCACGGTAGCGTTGGGCATTGCCAAGCCCACCCGCCTCGAAAGCGGACACGGTGAAAGCCGTTGCGTGTTGGACTCACGCCGCTACCGCCAAGTTTGGAGGGTACCGCCGATGCTGAGGCAAACGGTCCTGAACACCGTGGCTCCCGTAAGGGATGATGGATGGATACCATTACCCTCCACCATATTGTGCGTTCGCTGGTGAGACGGTGGACACTGTCCGGCTGTAACCCGGAATCCTCTTTGAGGACGCTGCAGGTTCGAATCCTGCCGAACGCACCATTGACATCGCAGCCCATCCATGGGAAGATTAACAACATGATGACCAAGACCAAACCGATAACCAGGATGACCAAGCGGGTCATTTGGGGAGTCGTGTCTTAGGGGTCTGCGTGTTGGCACCACCAGACCTCCACTCAGGTGGGGGTTTTTTAATGCTCTTTGAAAATGCGGGACGATCCGAGATCAGGCAGCACTCCAAACGCCGCCGTGCGGAGTTCGACTCTCCGGTCCCGCGCCAGACTCGCCGCATATCCAAGAGGAACGCTGCCCTCATAAAGCAGACGGAGTAGGGGATCGTTTCCCCCGTGCGGCACCAAGGTTGTTGTGCGGGTGAAACGCGGCAGCAGAAGGGCGAGAGCCTGACTAGCGAGTAACCGGAATATCCTGCATCTTTTCCGATGTAAGGGCCGGATCGCACAACAGCAGTTTTGCCGGAAAGCATAGGTTGCCGCGAGGTCTTATAAGCCTTGTAGTTGTCGGTAGATTACCGATGCGAGACGGGTTCGATTCCCTCTTCCGGCCCCAGTGGATGCGTAGTACAACGGCTAGTATGCACGGCCCTTACCCGTGAAGATGAAGGTTCAAATCCTTCCGCATCCACCATTGACACGTAGGCAAGATTATTTTAAGTTTAAGACATGATTGCCTACAAAAGCCCGGAGATTCATCGCACCCCTCTTTATCGAGCAAAAGCAGCGTATTATGGGATGTTGAAAAGGTGTCTTAATAAAGATGGGAAGAACCCCTCTTACGCGAATGTGGAATTACGAATGACGTGGGATGAATGGCTGAAATGGGCCATCCCTGAATACGAGAAGTTTCAAAAAGAGAATCCTGACGTTACACCTAACGCGGCAAGGATTGGCGATTCTGGTCACTACGAACTTGGAAACATAAGGATTGTTTCACAGATGCAGAATTGCGCGGAACAATCCGGCAGGTACAGAAACGCTCTCCAAGAAGACGGGACAAAACGATGCTCAACCTGCAAAAAGCCTCAGCCAGTTGCGATGTTCAGCAAGAACAAAAGCCGTTGGGATGGTTTAGCATCTGACTGCAAGGATTGCGTTCGTAAATATCAAAAGAAGAACAACGGTGGTCCGAGAAAACTGCTTGAAATTCAGCACGGAACAAGGTCGGGATACTTAGCAGAAGCTCGTCGCGGTCTTCGGCATTGCGATGGTTGTACAAGAGCAAACAGAGAATATACCAAGAATTTACGAGAGACGGTCGCCTAGTCTGGTTCGGCAACGACCTTTTAAGTCGTCATAAACGTGAGTTCAAATCTCACCCGTCTCACCAATGGACCTATAGCTCAAAGGGATAGAGCCTCGCCTTCTAAGCGAATGATTCCCGTTCGATCCGGGATAGGTCTTCCATTAGGATCACCAGATTTGGTCGCATAGCTCAGACGGATAGAGCGATGGTTTCCTAAACCGTAGGCCGGAAGTTCGACTCTTCCTGCGACCACCAGTTTGCTGCCGTACCGGGTCGCCCTCCGAAGGCGAACACCGTAGGTGGATAAGGCAGGTTCGAGTCCTGTCGGCAGCTCCAGTTGCTTTGTATCTTGGGCGTGTTCCGGTTTTTTGATGTATACGCCTAAGTTATAAGTTGTTTAGGGTATTTTGCGGAGTTTGATCAGCGGCTAGATCGTCTGCCTTACAAGCAGGTCGTCGGGGGTTCGAGTCCCTCACTCCGCACCAGGTTTGCCGGATTAGCTCACCGATGGCTTAGAGCGTTCGGTATACAGGAGTAATGTGTTATATGATTGTAGCGTAGATAAATTTGGAATAGGATTCCATCGATAATGGAAAGGTTGTGAGTTCGATGATTAACGCGACAACAAAAATTAACACCAAGCAGACAGGCGACATATCTGAGATGAGGTTTGCTCTATGGTGTGTTGAACAAGGATTAGCGGTATCTGTTCCACTTGGAGACCGCCACCGCTACGATATGATCGTAGACACTGGAAAACGACTGCTACGAGTGCAGGTAAAAACAACATGGCGTAATAATGGTAAGACATTCTCGGTATCATTTGTAAATAATACAACTGACCACGGAAAAGTTGTTCATCGTAGCTACGAAAATCAAGTAGATGCACTCGTAGCTTACGAACCGAATGATCGGAAGTTCTATCTATTCGGACCAGATTTATTGAGACAATTGAAAAGGGATATTGCCTTGAGATTCAAGCCGTCAGCCAACAATCAAGTGCGAGGAGTTAGATTGGCATCAGACTATGAATTAAAATCGGTTGATCAATTGGATACGATATAAGCGAGAGGTAGCTGGTTCAAGCCCAGCATCCGGCACCAAATTTGCGGCCGTCGTCCAATGATAGGGCCTCGGACTTCCAATCCGATGACGGGAGTTTGAATCTCCTCGGCCGCTCCACAATCAGACTCCTCGAAGTCCTCTTTAGATCCCATTCAAAATCTCGACCTTGATGTTTTCTGGCCTCATAGCCTCATCAACGGCCCGGTCAACGCTCTTCATGAGGCCCATGCGGCGCATAGTTTCAGCCCTGTGCCAAGCCTTAAACTGAGGGGTCTCGGCGCATTTGCGGAAGGCTTCTTCCTTATTCTTCCGCTGATCGCGTCCGTCGCGGTGTTCGGCCCTGGCCCCAGAGGCTGTATGGATACACCGCACACCGTTTTGCTTTGCGTTGCGGTGTTGGCCGCCGTTGCCGCCAGTGCAAAAAGTCTGAAACTCGAAATCTTTTGAAGTAAGGGAAAACAAGAGGGTTTTCATTTTTATGCTTTGACTGGCCGGAGAGGAACAACCGATACCGTCCACCCAAACTCGCCGGTGGATTTGTCTTTTCCGGCATAGCGTTTGGCCTTGATGGCGTATTTGGGATAAAAAAGAATCTTGCCGTTCTTGATCTGATCAGCTACCTCGATTGCGGCGACGATGTGACTCCTTGCAACCTTCACGATTCCTCCTCATAGAACTGGCGAGATGGACGGGAGTCGAACCCGCGTAGCACGGTGTGAAAGACCGTGGGCCAAACCGACGCAGCCTGCCATCTCAAAACAAATGGGACTTATATACTTGAGTCCCTTTCACAGTTTCGGCTCCAAAATGAAAGCTGCAATATGCCTTCCAGTACCTTTGCCGATGGACATGTCCTCAGTTGCAAGCCATCGAACGTCGCCAAGGTTTCGGACTTTAGTCCCGATAGCCTTGAGCATCATGAGCACCCATTTATCGACGGGGTAGACAAGCACAACGAGGTTCCCTTTTTGCTGCTCTTCAATGGACTTACGGACCCAAGCGGTCGGACCTTTCTTCTTGCCTTGATGAATGATGGACCCAAACGGCGGATTGACGTAATTAGACTTACCCCATTCGCAAGTGAGGCCGTCAAAGCCTACCGGAAGCGGGAAGGGGCATGGGTCAAAATCGAAGTGAAACTCTGTGTCCAGCGCCGAATAGAGATCAGGCGGAGTGATCCAGTAATGTTTTCCATCTTCGCTATTGCCGACGTGAAACTTGTTCTCGGCTGGCATCAACTGACTTTGATGAACGATGCTCATTTACCCTCCAAGGGAGTTAAGTACGTAATTCCCAAACAAATGCAACTTGGTAGCCCTGGCGGGATTCGAACCCGTCATTTCCGGAGTGAGAGTCCAGTTGCCTATCCACTTAGCAGACAGGGCCAAAACCTTGCCGGGTGTTTTTTTACATGGAACCCGGCCGTCCACGGGTTACCGTTGTTTAGGCGGCAACCGGGAGCGCAAATGCTGCTGCACTTATGGTTTGATTCTCGTTGCGGTGAGCATCAATCCCGGCATGAAACTGTAGATCCCTGATCCCGTCGAAACCGTGACGGGCCCACAAGAGAGGGTTGACATTAACCGCTCACTTTTTCCAAGGGGGTAAGTCCTAAAGCAGCTTCCAACCCTCTCTGGTGGACCCGGTGGGAATTGAACCCGCGTCCGAAACCACATCCCTACAGCGTTGACATGCTTAACCCTTGCGGCGGTTTGCGTTGCGCCCATGGGGAACATGGCGGCCCCTGGAAGTTTTGTTGGCGTAGTTTTTGCGCCGCTTCCCGGGTGGCCCATCCTTGGGGCGCATCGCGCAATAAAGGCAACCGATGGAACATGGCTTTCCGAGCCCACGACGGTGCCTTGAAGCGTGTGCATTGCCCATGACAAGTCTCCTTTCACTATGTACTTGTCATGGCATCCTCCGCGTGAATCATTGTTCCTCCAAAACTTGTGCCCACTTTGTCCCCTCCGGTGGGCGCGGAGGAAAGGAGGCCTACACCAGCCCGGACATTGGCGGACCATGCGAGACTCGAACTCGCTCTGTTCGGTAGACAGCCGAACATCATACCCATAGAACAATGGTCCAAACTTGGTTGCGGATCCGGACCCCGACTCCGGCGATATTCAGCTTATGAGGCTGACGAGACTCCCTTTCTCCATATCCGCTGGAGACAAGTATAACGCCGGTCTGGGGGAAGATTGCAAGAGAACTTTGGTAACCTGGGGCACCTGGCAGGATTCGAACCCGCGTCTTCCTGTTTCGAATACAGGAGCATAATCCACTCTGCCACAGGTGCGAAGTATGGTGGGGCTGGCAAGGTTCGAACTTGCTGCCTCCGGTTCCGCAAACCGGCGCTCTATCCAGATGAGCTACAGCCCCTCAATGGTCCGCGTGATCAGATTCGAACTGATGACCCCCTGATCCCAAATCAGGTGCGCTTCCTGGCTGCGCCACACACGGTTAAGCTGGTCCGGACCCGGCGAGTTGAACGCCGCTCATCCTGTTCCCGAAACAGGTGCCTGAAGCCGCTAGGCTAGGCCCGGATAAACTATGGTGGACTCGACTGGACTTGAACCAGCACCGCACACGGCTTCAACGTGTCGCTCTACATTGGAGCTACGAGTCCATGAACTTTCAAACGCTTCGCAATCGCACTAAATGATACCCCTAGCCGTTTTGCAACTTGATTTCGGTTACTTAAACCAATCATATCGATCAACTGTTCATTTGTCGGCCATTGAATCTTATACTTCGCACTCTTCAATCCAGCACATCTTGCACAGCGCGGAGCATTATTTGTTACGGCAGTGCCACAATCACAACATCTGTATTCTGGCGGTTGTTGATAAGCAGCAGAAACGAAATCAGTACCAAACCTTTCAACCGCATATAACAAATACGGCTTTATTTCTTTTTCGCCTAAAACCGTTAATCCTTCAACTGCTGCTATCTTTGCATTGTTGCGTCGGTCAAAATACCCCTTGACTTCGACTAGGTTTCCAGCACCCAAAAGAAAGTCTGGATAAAACTTGGATCGCTTACCCTCAAACTCATATTCATAACCAAGCGTATTTCTGCTGAAAGAAATTGAATGATCGATAGCGTGTATTACCCAAGCCAACTCCCAAGACGAATCACACCAAAATCCTTGATACCACCCACTTTTACCACGTCCAGCCCCCTTTCTTGGGCCACCTTTAGTCGGACTTTTTCTCCTTCCAATTTCAGATCGCTTCTTGCGGTCCTCATCGGTCATGTTGGCAACGTATCGCCTTACTCCTTCACTGACATTGGCACAGGCTCTCGCTATCCTTTCGTCCGTTTCCTTTGTCAGACCTCTGTTCCAAGATTTCCCTTTTGCTGGCCCAGTGCCTAACGGTCTTCCAGCATAATCGCCACGATGAGCAATCCTCCAGTGAGTTGCAGCGCCATATTTGCTGCACTTCTTACCGCAATCTGGACAAATCTTCTTGCCGTCTACATCGGTCTCGAAAATCACTGTTTTCCTGCGGCGGGCAGGTCCAAAACCATCGCACAGACGTTCATGCGTCTTGATACGATTCATCCCTATTTCTGTCCCACATTTACTACATGGTATAGTTCTGAACATGCAAGCATTATACCATTAAAATCAAACCACTGCTATGACCGCACTAGCTCAATCGGCAAAACTGGTGGACCCTGTCGGCTTCGATCCGACCGCCTCCTCGGTGCAAACGAGGCGCTCTCCCAAATGAGCTAAGGGCCCGCGTAAATGGGGTGGCCGGTGGAAATCGAATCCACAAGAGACATGTTCCACAGACATGCCCGACATACCAATAGTCGGCACGGCCACACTTGGAGCCCTGCTGCCGAGTCTAACGGCATTGTCCGGGGTACAGGCCCGGTGCATCGACGGCAATGCTTGCAGGGCAAAAACTTACATTAAAAACCTTGGAGCCGAAATGGGGCCTCGAACCCCAGTCGTATCATTACCGATGATATGCTCTTCCTGTTGAGCTATTCCGGCATCCTTTTTGCGCCTCATTCCGTTAACGTCTCTTCCATTGCCCCGATTAAGCGACATGTATGTCGGAGTTAAAGAATGGCAATTAGGGCACAAAACGATCAAATTGCTTTCACTGCAATTGCGAAAATCCCCGTCGATATGCTCGATCTGAACCGGCACCTTTCCACTTTTATGGTTAACCTCGCACCATCCACACCTAGAGCACTTGTTGTCGTATTTCCCAAGAAGGTACCGTCTTACGGTTTCACAAAGAAAGCCATTCTTTGTTAACCCACTACGCGCTCCGGATCGCCATTCTACGAGCACCGCTTTCTCTTTGTTTTTCTGATTGCATCCATGGCTACAAAATTTTTTGTTCGAGTGCTTTACTCCACACTCAAGGCACTTTTTCTTCTTGTTAGCCTTGAGGGGGTTGTTGAATAACGCAGAACACCTGTGAGAACAAAAAATCTTGCGGCAATCTTTTCCGCACTGCTTGCAAGGCTTTGGCTTATTCCTCCTCTGTGAATCATTTGAGCAAAGAGGAGAGCAGTACGTTTTTCCTGTTCCGCGTTTTGCTCTCCTCATCGCCTCGTGCTTCGGTAACCAGAAAATCCTGTCGCAAAAATCGCAACGTAAGTCGATAAGGTCGCGACTGCGAGCGGAATTAAACTGCTGCTTTGATACGAGTCTCATAAATTAAATCGTATCATAGTTGGAGCCGGGTAGGCGATTCAAACGCCTGCTTGCGGGGTACGGACCCGCCGTTATGTCACTAAACCAACCCGGCAAAACCTGGAGCGGACGACCGGCAATGATCCGGCAACCTTCGCGCTGGCAGCGCAATGCTCTACCAATTGAGCTACGTCCGCATGGCAGCGGGAACAGGAATTGAACCTGTCTTACTGGTGCCAAAGGCCAGTGCCTAACCAATCGGCCATCCCGCTATAACTTGGCTGCGCGTGGAGGTTTTGATCCCCCTACTGATGGTTCAGAGCCATCTGTGATTCCAATTTCACCAACGCGCAACATACTTCTAAAGGCTCACGGGGAGGGATTCGAACCCACACCTTTTCCGTTAACAGCGGAATGCTCGCCATAGAGCTTCCCGTGAATAAACTTTTTCTTGCCAACATTTACAAACCCTAACCGCCACTGATTCTTGACCGCACAAGATCTGGAGCAGTGGTTGTTCGTGTATCGCCTTCTGAAAGCAAAATTTCTGCGAAGAATCTGAAAAGTTTTTTCACACCAAGCGCATTTCAATTCAACGTAACCAGGAGGTCCCATTCTTTCTTTGGTATGGTCGCTACTATGCTTGGCGCGTTCTTTCTTCTCCAAATTTTCAAAACGATTGTCGCGCTTTTGGTCATTCTTGTGGTGAATGAGCATTGGCTCGACTACCAATTCCCCAGTGTTTTTCCACCACACTAAGTGGTGTTCATAGCAGTATCTTCCTCGATACAGCTTCCCGGGATATCCTTCTGGAGCGATGACGAGTTCATAGAGGCCGTTTCGCATGCCTTACATTAACACGCATGCTACCATTATTCAACCCCAACTAAAAACCCTCGAACCTTGCGGCCGAGGGTCTCGAAACTTGGAGATCTCCCGGCGCTTACATATCGTTACCCTGGCGCGGCTGTGCCGTCGCTGGTGTAAATGCGGTATGGGCGCGGAAGCTCATGGTTCACATCATCACATATCGGACGATGGATGTCAACCAAACAAAAAAACAGTTGCCATGTACCACAAGGAAGGGTATACTCAAAATCATGTACAACACCGACGTCAAGGGACTCCTTGAAATCATGAGAATCATGCAGGGGGGTAAGACGCAGGCCGAGTACGCAAGAAGTATTGGCGTGACACCTCAATATCTTTGCGACGTCTACAAACAGCGCCGCGAACCTGGACCTGCGATCCTTAGCTCCATGGGGGCGACGAGATCGTACCTTGTTCCAGAAACATTCACCAGCAGTATCGGAGGAAGCAATGCCAGCAAAGAAGGCAGTCAAAAAGCCAGCAACAAAAAGCCCAAGGAAGTCTCCAGCAAAAAGCGCAAAAGCCGCCGGTAAGATGCTGGTCAACTTTGTGCTCGACAGGTCGGGATCGATGCAATCGTGCATCAACGACACCATCGGCGGATTCAACTCCTACATCAACACGCTGAAGGCGGACAAGAAGAACGAGTACGCGTTCAGCCTCACCTTATTCGATACCTCTTACGAGACCCGCTATGTCTCGGTGGATCTCAAGGATGTCCAGGAACTCAACCTGAAGACCTATACCCCCAACGGGTGGACGGCTCTGTATGACGCCATCGGAAAAACGGTTGCGGCGGTAGACGACCTGGGCAAGAAGTACGACAAGGTGTTGACCGTGATCCTGACCGACGGGGAAGAGAATTCTTCGCGGGAGTTTACGTTGTCCGCGATCAAGTCCCTGATCAAATCCAAGGAGGATTTGGGCAACTGGACCTTCGTTTTCCTTGGAGCGGATATCTCTGCCTACCAAGTGGGAGATCAGATGGGAATCAGGACGGCGAACTCAATTATGTACAACCAGGCCAACATGGGGATGACCATGAGCTGTCTGGCTGATGCGACCTCCGCATACACATCCAGCCTGCAATCAAACACACAGGACTTCCTGACGCATGTGCGTGGCGGGAAGGTGGCTGCTGCCGGGATGAGCCGTCGCGTAAAATAAGAGCATGTTCGACGAGTGCTTGGGGGTATCGTACAGGTACCCCCTCGCTGTCCACAGAAACGTGGTACACTGAGCAGGTGGGCGCGTTATGGTTCCGGAAGAGAGTTCCGGACGGGGCTTTTTCCTCTTTCTGATTCCCCCCATGAAACAGAGTGCCCACCCCCCCCTCTTGACAAAAAAACAAGCGATGACCTAAAGTGGTCACTGTCGGGCTTGATCACCCGATGCCTAGCCGATGGAGTGGTTTCGGGGGTTGGTTGCCCAATCAGCCCCCGCAATACCCCGAGCTGGGAAATCCATTGGCACATCCTTATCCGCAGACCGAAAGTCCAGCGCCTACGGGAGAGTTGTGCTCAAAAGAAGCTGGGAGCGGTAATGGCTGACAGTATTCGTGATCTTCGCGATGGGGATTTTGCGTGGTTCAATAAATCGATCTTGAAAATGGGTTTGGGGTGGAAGGCCAACCTCGTGTACATGGGGCTGGTTGCATTTGCCAACGGAACGAGTCAGGCCTGCTTCCCGTCCAAATCAACCCTAGCCTCCCTCTTGGGGGTGTCGAAGGATACCGTGTCTGATGGATTGAAGGATCTCGAAAAACACCTCCTGATAAGCGTTGAGGTGAGGCAGTCGGATGGGGCGCGAGACTCCAACCAGTACATCCTCCTTCAGGTCAATATCGGCTCTATTGGCAAGGGGGTGGGTGCTAATAGCTACCACCCCCCGGTTGCTAATAGCAAGGGGGTGGGTGCTAATAGCTACCCTAACAATAAGAATGAAAAAGAAGGAAAGAAGAACTATTCCGCTGAAGCGGTCACGTCCCGGTTCTCTCCCTTCAAGGAAGCCTTCTGCGGGTACTACCAAAGCAGGAACGGAATCCCCGCTCCTTGGAACGGGCGCGAGGCAAAAGATTTGAAGGTGTGGCTGGAGTCCAACCCAACCGTTTCGCTGGAACAGTGGGGGGCAATTCTTCGGAATCGGGCACGGAGTCCTGTGGCCCACGGCAATCCGTTGAGTGCCTGGATCCGGTATGCGGCAAGTTGGTTGAATGGGGCCGCCGGGGAGTTTGGTCGGCCAATCGAAGGGGGAATGAATGGAAAATCAGGAAAAATCAATCACAACATCCAAATGCTCCGCGATTCACTTGGGCAAGATCAAGTGTGCGTTGACGGAGATGGCGTGTTACCGCCAGGCAACGATACCAGAGAACTTTCTGCCGCTCTTCTCGAAAGCTCTATCGAGTGAGCCCTTGGATGAGGTTCTCGCGGCCCTGGAGTGCTTGGGAAAAAGGCCGCGCCAGCAGGGGGAGTTTGCGCTTCCCGATCTTGGAACGATTCTTGTGGAGGTTCGCCGGGTAAGGGCCGCCAAGATGGGGTTCTCTAATCCAGAGATGGCGAATGTCTCGTTTGTGGGGGGCAAATGAAATACGATGACTGGTCGGTTCCCGAGGAGGCCCCGGAGATTGTTGATGTTTCTTACAAGTCTCTTCCCATGAACGAACACGCCGAGAAGACGATTCTCGGGGCGGTGTTGTTGGACAACAATGCTTTGTTGGAGGCGTCTGAGGTTCTTTGTTCGGACGACTTCGCATACGACTCGCATCGCCGCATCTTCCACGCAATGGTTGGCTTGGTGGATGGACAGAAGTCGGTCGATCTTGTGACCTTGGTCAATGAGCTGTCTCGCAGGAAGGAGATCGATGCTATTGGCGGGGTTGCGTACCTGGCATCCCTGACAGAGGGCCTTCCGCGCCGTCCGGTTATTGCGGAGTACATCGACATCGTGAAGGATCGCGCCATGTTGCGCGAGTTGATGCGCGTGTCGGGTGCCATGGCGGACCGGGCTCAGGACCAATCGGAACCAGCTCTCGACATCGCCTCATGGGCGGGCGAGAAGATCGGTTCGATAGTTGAGGGTGCCGGAAGCGTTGATCGTGTCAGCACGGACGTTTCTGAGGCAACAATGGCCGCCCTGAATGAGTTTGAGTCCAGGCGGCAGGCGGAAAGCGACGAAACTCTTTCCTATGGCATGACCCCAGAGATGGATGAGTTGACTGGGGGTATGTTTGCCGGAGAGGTTACGGTGGTTGGCGGCGAGTCGGGGGTTGGCAAGAGTTCCGCTCTGGCACAGGCTTTGATTCGCACCGGCCGGAACGGCTATCCTTCGGTTTGCTATTCACTGGAGATGACCAAGAGCCAGCTTCTTGGCAAGATGTGGTCAATTGTCGCCGAGGTTCCATATCGGTTTGTCAGGTTCCCAAGGACGGCAACCGAGGAGCAGGTGAGGAGGATTCGTTCTGCGGCTTTGGAGATTGCAGAGTGGCCTCTGGATATCTATGATCGCGGCGGCATGAGTCTGAATGAGATTTTGGCTACAGCCCGTCTTCACATCAAGCGCAAGGGAGTTCGTTTTGTCGGCGTGGACTATCTTCAGAGGATTACGGTTCCCGGCAACAAGGATGAGCGCCTGAAGGTGGCGGAGTGTTCCAAGAGGCTTGCGGATCTAATCAAGGGAACGGGGGCCCATCTGATGCTTTTGAGTCAACTGCGCCGCCGCGACGACAATTCTTTTCCAACCATGCGCGACTTGAGGGAGAGTGGGCAGATTGAGAACGACGCCCACTGTATCGCCCTTCTCTGGAGGGAGTACGACAAAGAGAAGGGGTACCACTCAACCAGCGGAATGATTGTGGTTCCCAAGCAGCGTTTTGGGTTTACGGGCAACGTGAAAACAAAATTCAACACCGACTTTGCGACGTTTGAAAGAGGGTAGCGATGAGTCTGCTTCCGCGCTTTGTTCCGAGTTACGGCAAGAAAGAGGCGTCGTGTATGGAGTGTCTTGGAAAAAGGACATTTGTGAATCACGCCGAGTTTACTGATCACCTGGTTAACGAGCATGGATACATTCGTCTCGGGGAGTCGGCATACAAGCACCGCCTCTGTCATTGCGGAAAAACCGGCTTGTACAAGGTGGGGGTTCTTGTGTTTTGCTCGGACCACTATCGCGAGGCCGAGGCGAAGAGGGTTAAGTGCAGGGAGCGTTTCGAGGCGAGGGCTGCAATTATCGAAAAACAGAAAAAAAGAAAGGGATGATGCCCTGTTTTCGAAGGACGCCTTACGCAAGGCAAAGAAGGGCCACTGAGGTTGTTTGTTACCAAAGTTTTGTTGATTACAAATCGATGAGGGGGTAGACTTTCACCATGTCTGATATGAGGTTTGAATCATTCAAAGATGCCATCTGGAGTATGCGTAGGCGGGGCCTGGAGATCGAGCGCCTTGTGGTTCATCCATCCAGCGCTTCCCAGCTTGTTGCATACCTGATTGAGTGGGGAGCTGATCCATTCCCATGCTCTCACTTTTCCATTCTTCATCCGTTTCGCAAGCTGGATAAGAGATTGTTTTTTTGTGGGGTTCCCGTGGAGTTTTCTATGGCCTGTCCTGCGGGGTGTATTGGGTCTTCGAATCACGGCGATATACTCCAAGGCTTACTGAACGCCCAGGAGGAGGAGGATGCCAAGCCAGCAGAGGGAGACGAAGTGTTGACCGAGCTGAAGAGCGACAGAAGCCTGACGGGGTTAATGATTAAGGCCATGGAGAACATGGATGCCGTCAAGGATGTCATTGTCTTCAGGTTTATGGATCATGGTGGAAGCGGACGCGTGGAAACCCTTACAACCTTCAATCCACTGGAACTCTCTGCTGTAATGCAGAAGACAGTGATGAGCATTTTACAAAACGGACAGTAGTCCGTATACGGACAAACAGGAGGAAGAATGAGCAAGACAGTGAACAAGGTGCAGATTCTTGGCCATGTGGGCAAGGATCCAGACGTCAAGGTAACTCCCGGGGGTACGGTTGTTGCCAACTTTTCTATTGCCACCACGGAGCGCGAAAAGGATTCTGGTGGTAACTGGACAGACAGGACCGAGTGGCACAACATCGTGACCTTCTCGAAGACGGCCGAAGTGATCAGGGATTATGTCCACAAGGGCGACAAGATTTACATCGAGGGGAAGCTCCGCACCCAGAGCTGGAACGACAAGAATACGGGCGAGAAAAAGTACCGGACGGAGATTATGGCGTTCGAGCTGGTGCTTCTCGGCAACAAACCCAAGGATGCTCAAGACGACCCTCAGTCGTCGGGGTCAGATTGGGATGCAGGCTTCCCCGAGTAGCGAAGGCGGCGGTACATGATTACCCGCTCCAAACCAATCGAGGCAAGCATTTCTTTTGAGGGGCCACGGTTTCCTGTCAAGACATCGGACATGAATTGGCGGGAAACCCCCATGGCCCTGGCATAGGCCGACGAGCTTCTTGCTCCCATCCTGGACCGAATCATAAGAACAGCATCTTCTGGACTGAAAAACTTTTTTGATTCCACATGGTAATAGTACCCCGTTTGTGCGGATACTTCAAGGAGTGGTTATGCCCAGCGTGTACACGATTTCTCAGGCCAAGAAGATCCTGCACAAGATTCTCAGGGAGGTGGAGTCTGGAAAAACTGTAATCATTTGCCATGGTGGCGCTGGCGTGAGACCCGTAAAAACTCCAATCGTAAAGATCATCCCCTACAAAGAGGAAAAATGAAGAAGAGCGGCTATTTCTGCTATCGCCATCGCGTGTTTGGTTTTCTTTGGAGGTCTCGTGTTCGCCTGGTTCGTCTTGGGCGGGTATACGAGTGTCCGGCGTGTGGCGAGAAAAAGTTGCTTTCTGAGTGGTCCAAGGATGCCAGGGGGTTTCTTGGGTCCAGCCAGATGCACTTTAGGTTTCCCGAATTCTGATCTTGTAAAAGTAAAGCATCATCTTCCGCTTCAAGATGTAATCCGGAGTGCGGAACCCCTTGCAGTCCTCGACAACAATCCTTCCATCCTCCACATATTGGAAGTCGGCGACATAGGAGCAGGCCCTCTCGATGGTCTTTCCTTTGTCGTCCACTTGTTTTGGGATGAGAACGAAGGTGATCTGAAACTCCAAACCAGAGATGGCTCCTGCCTTTTCCAGGAGCCTGAGTTCCTGAGCCCGATTGAACTCTTTCTTGCTGTCAAAGCCGCCGGTCTTACGATTGCGGAACTTGTTCAAGTAGCTCCTCGATCTTTACCTTGAGTTCATTGAGGGCGGCAATGCCAGACTGAGTTCCAACAAGAGGAATAGTTCCTCGCGCGGCGATTTTTTTCAGCCTGATAATTTCTTGGTCGATGATGTGGAAAAGCTCGCCTTTGTTCATGTTCACATTTTCTACCGGGCACATCTAATTGGCAAGGTATTTCTGGTAATTGTTACTTTGGTAACCATATCTCTTGCGTGGATGGTTGTGGTGGGGCAGACTGTTTTTAGCGGGGGCACCGAGAGACGCCGACCTCCCTGCTGGGCATCCTCCCCCAGCCATGTCCCCGCTTAAACCCGTTGCGATGCCGCACAAGTGCTGCTATTTTGTAACCTATGAACACTATCGGCGTTGTTGCTCTTGCCTTTATCGGGGGGATCTTTCTCATCGTGGTCTGCTTGGCCCTGGCGGCCTCCCTGTGGATCTCGTGGTTTGTATACAAGCAGGTGAAGGCTTTGAGGGTTGCTCTGGAGGCTTATGACGCCCTTCAGGTTCAACACTTGGAGGCCCAGAGCAAAGCCATGGAGTCGGGGAAGGGTGTGTTCCAGGGCATCAGGGCGGATATGAAGTCCATTCTGGATGCCCAGTCCAGCGAAATGCGTCAAACCTTCAAGATGTTTGAAGATGCGTTTCGTGGGGCCTTGAGGAACCTGAACGGCAAGGCCATGATGGAGGCGTCAAAGCAAAACGTTTCAGCCGTGAAGCGTCTTGAATTTGTGGCCCAGTCTCTTGGCGAGTTGATATCTTCAGCGGGAGCTGCGGATGGAACCCCCTCAGAGTGGTCAGAGTCGGCGCGGGCTACGGAGTCAGCTTCTCCAGAGCAGTCGAGGGTTGGCCGTTCTGTCTATGACCGCGATGCGGTGGATGAGACTGAGACCGGGGAGGCTTTTGATCGCATGGTTGGCGGGGAGCTGTTTACTCAATGACAATGGCCCTACAAAAGCCCACGGTGCGCGACAGGCAGCGCTGGTATCTCTGGCGCAGCGAGAAGCCTCTTGAGGAGATTGCGGCCCGGGAACGGGCATCCGTAGAGACCATTCGAAAGTCCATCGACAGGGTTGAGGCATATCGCTTCATCGCCTCCGTGGAGGAGGTGGATGTTGCTTACAATCATCTCGCCTTGAATCTGATTGAAGATCAGGAAAACACCCTTCGCAGCGCGATGGTGGCTGAGACGTGGAGGACATTTCCTGACGGCAGGCAGGAGTCGATTCCTGACCATCTGACGAGGCTGAAGGCAATCGATACCGCGAGGGAGTTGATTGAGGTGACCCGGCCGAGGGTTCCATCCACGCAGGTCAATGTGCAGCAAAATGTGGCGAGTGGGGTTGGGGCAAGCGGCGGCATGAGTTTTGAGCAGCGGCTTCGCGAGATAAGGGCAAAGCGGGAGGTTCAGCAGATTCCGGGGAATAATCCGATGCTCTTGGAGGCTCCTCCACAAATGACTCGCGCCGAGAAAATTGTTGCAGAGTTTGAGGAGGCTGGAATAGATTTGGAGGACGGCGACCTGGAGGACTTGGAGGAAGGGGACGACGATGAGGCTTCCTAGACAAGACCCCGACCTGAACGACGCCATCGAGGAGCTGGAGCGCCACTTCGCAAGATTCCACGGGAACAATGCTGTTGATGAGGCCAGCGCCGCCTTGTCTCGCTCGGAAAACGATTGGATCAACGAGGAGCTGGAGAGGTGCATTGATCCCGACTACTGGACGAAAAACTACTTTACAATCACAACCGAAAATGGCGAACTGAAAACCCTGTATCCGTACTGGGATCAGCAGGAGATCGTCAGCGCGGCAATGAAGGAGGAGTGGGAGAACAACGGATGCTGCAAGCTGATTCTTCTCAAGGGGCGTCAGTTTGGCGGCAGCACACATATTCAGGCGCACATGTTCCACCGCACGATCTTCTATCCCCACACCTTCACCTTGATTGTCGCTCAGGATAAAGTTGTGTCCACACACATCTACAAGATGTCTGTGAAGGCGTATGAGAATCTCCCGTGGTGGATGAGGCCGGAGTGGAGATACAAGTCGGTCGCGGAAGGTATTGACTTTCAACGCGAGGGTGAGGACCAGGTTATGTCCGATCCCGGCTTGGGATCTGTGTTGAAGATCTCTCACGCTCAAAAGATGAGCGGCGTGGCTATCGGCCGCAGCATACGGAGTGGCCACTATAGCGAGGTTTCGCGCTGGCCTGATGCTCAGGTTTTTGAGGCTGACATTCTTCCCTCAATGAACGCTATTGATGGGTTCTATGTGATGGAATCAACTGGTCTGGGAAAGAATGGCCTTTTCTACGATTGGTGGCAAGATACGGTGGCTGGCGATACCGGATGGCGTCCGGTATTTGTTCCTACCTATCGGGTTAGGAAGTATTTTCTTCCGGTTTCAAAGTCGGACAATATCGTCCTCAGCGAGACTGAGCAGGTGTTTCATGACCGGGTGAAAAAGGAGCAAAAATACGAAATTCCTCTCGGTTTTTGGAAGTTTCGCCATTTTGGCCTGAAGCGTTCCAAAAAGAACAAAGCCGGTTTTCTGGAGTCCTACCCGATTACCCCGGAAGAGGCGTTCCAGAACTCCGGCCTGTGCGCCTTTGATCGCGATGCTATGGATGAGCAGAGAATGAGGGCCCCTAAGAATCCTGCTTATGCGGGAGAGATTCGTCTCAGAGGAAAGCGCGAGGAGCTTGATATTCGCGCCGTGGATCCGGGGGAAGATCTTCCTGTTCGCAAGCGTGGAAAAGGTGGTCACCGTCTTCATGTTTGGCATTTGCCTGAGCCGGGAAGGTCTTACTATGTCGGCTCGGATGCTGCTCTTGGAAATGGCGGAGACTATAGCGTGGCTGAGGTGTTTATGGCCGGGTCTCTGGGGCAGAAAGACGTTCAGGTTGCCGAGTGGTGGGGCTGGGAATCGCCGAAGAGATTTGCCGGAATCGTGGCCGCCCTGGGGTATTGGTATAACGGGGCTGAGGTGACAAATGAATACAATGGACCCGGAATCACCACCGGAGACGCCTTGGTCGATATGGACTATCCAAACCTGTGGAGGCCGAGACATAAGGACAGGGTTCAAACAACCTTCACCCCCTACCTTCACTGGGTGACTTCAATCAAGACGCGCGACCTGGTGATTGACGAGATGCGCGATGCCCTTCTGACTGATTCGATTGTCATCTACTCACATGATCTTTTGGATGAGATGGGCGACTTCGCAACCCTCGACGAGGGGCCGGGGCGCAAGAGATACGAGGGTGTTGATTCCAACGACGACGGAGTGCTGGCTTCGACAATTTGTCTCTATTGCCTGCGTGAGACGCTACAGTCGGTGAGAGAGTCTCCAGGTTTGGCGATGGCGCAGCCACGCGATGCCGAGGGGAAGATTTGGGGATCTCTGCCTTTTTCGTGGCAGGGTCCGTGGGTTATCCGCGACTCAGCGATGCGTCCAATTGCGGATGGTGTTTTCCAGCGCCGGGAGGACGCCGAGAGGGCGATCAAGGGGCTGAAGGGGGTATACACAGTCAGTCCTCACTGGGCTTTTGCGGCAGCGAACCCCCTGGTTTCCCCGATTCACCAATCCTCTCCGCCGGGCTACTCCGGAAGTAGCATACAGTATCAGGCAAAGAGGGTTCTAGGTGTTCCAGATCAAGAGATAACGCCCGAGATGGTTTCTGCGTTCCGCAACTGGAGGGAGTCCGCCCGTTCCGGATCGAGCGCGGAGGAGTTGGTCGGCTACAATGATGATTGGTAGTTTGGAGGAGTAATGGCGACGACGGGTCAGTTTTTACCGCCCATGAGTGCGGAAAGTGGTATGTATTGCCCAATGTGCAGGGATACGCGCGGGGTGAGAGATGTCAACCTGAAGCGCTCTGCCCACCTGTTTAAGTGTGATGTTGGCCACGAGATTCCCTATATGCAGCTTCAGTCTATGCACCCTGACATGGTGCCGTTCGTCACCAAGGAGATTCCGAATCCTACCCTGGACGTGAAGGCGGAGTGCTGGCTGCGGAAGGATATCTGGAATCGCTTTTCCTCTAAATTCTCGGGGCGCGTGAACTCTACCTTGAACTCTGTTCTCTCAACCATGCTGGATGACGACTTTTTGTTTCTGACCGGGGATACGGTGAGGAAGCTGCAAAAGTCCAACATTCGCAAGCAGGAGGACATTTTGGCTGTGGTTGAGGACAACGCTCGTCTGGTTGCCGAGAACGAGCAGGTTACGCGCGACTCCCAGCGTTTGGCGGCCCTGTTTGCCAATGCGGCCAAGGGTCTACAGGGGCAGGGTTCACAGGAATAGACGTAACTCGCGACAAAACAGTGATGTCAGGATAAAATCCAAGCGTGAACGCCTCCCTACAAGAGCGCCCCGAAGTTAAGCTGGAAGCCGAAGTCCTCGATTGGGCAAATTCTGTCTATGAGGAAGCCGATTCAGAGCTTATGTCGTCTCCCGAATCGAAACAGGTTCAGAGAGTCATCGACTTCCTTGAGGGAAAACAGTGGGCTTCAACGGCCAGGCACGGACGCTCACGTCCGGTGGCTAATCGCGTTGTTCGTCAGTTTGTCGAGATGGCGTCGATGCTCACCGATATTCAGCCGGATGTCCGGGTCAAGTTCACCGATGCGGACGAGAACTACTCTGAAGTCGAAAGCCTGATGAATCGGATGCTCACGGATTGGACGTATATGTCCGATTTCGAGCAGGAACTGGTTCAGGTGGTCATGTATGGCCTGATCTCCTATGGTCCCGTCAAGGTTCAGTGGAACCCCTATCTGCGAAACGGCATGGGAAGCAACGATTTCCAGCCGCTGTCGCCCCTCGATTTTCTTCAGATTGGCGCTTCTGGCCGTCTTCAGGCCGAGGCTGAGGTTTGCATTGTTCGCCGGGTGGTTACCAAGCCATGGCTGGTCCGCCGGTTTGGGGAGGTTGCTTACGGAGTTCAGCCTGACATCGAGTCGGAGATGTCGGCTACCCCGCAAAGGCCGAACGCTGTGTCTTCTCGCCGCTGGGCCAAATTGAGTCCTTTGATGAGGAACATCCACTCCAAATTGGCCAACTCTGGGGCCGGGGCTCCAACCACCAAGTTTCCCAAGGTGATTTACAAGGAGTTCTGGTTTAAGGACGACAGCATTTGGGATGGGTCGGAGTCGATAATCATTGGAGATCCGAACGCCTGCTGGTCGTATCGGGTTGAACCGGGCATGCCGAAGTATCCTCGTGGCCGCGTGTTGGCGGTGGCCGGAGGAAGGGTTCTTGAGGATGCGCCGAATCCATATTGGCACGGCCGGTTTCCGTTCGCGATCTATCGCCCACTCCGCGTTCCGTGGAAGTTTGCCGGTCAAAGCATCATGGATCCCCTGTGCGCCATGCAGGCTATTTTGAATCGGATTGAGGGAGGAGTTCTGGATGTAATCAACTCCACTATAGAGCCGACGATGATGGCCCCTATGGCGGCGTTTAGCGATCAGGACAAAGACTCAATTGACCCCGGAGCCCCTGGTGGCAAGATTTTCTACCGCAACAACTCTCCTCGTCCTCCTGAGTTTCGCAAGCCTCCCGAGCTTGGCAACTACACCATGCCGATGCGTGACGGAATCGACAAGGAGATGGCGATGAACTCTGGCGCGGCGGCAGTGAACCAGACCCTCCAGAAGAAACAGATTCCGGGCGGCGATTCCCTGGAAATGATTGTCAACTCGCGGGCGGGAAACATTCGCCTGTATGGGCGCGGCCTCCAGTCTTTTATGGAAGAGGTCGGCGTGATGGTTGTCAGCAACATGTTGCAGTTTGAGACGGCCGATAAGCGCGTGGCTCAGTATGGATCGAAGGGATTGACCGACTCCGACTTCCACCCCTACTACAAGCACCTCTGCCCAGCCACCATGGAGCCCGAGGATTTCGTTCGCAACGTGTCGTTTACGATTCGCCGTGGTTCTTTGCTGGCGATTGAGCGCACGGATGAGCTGGCGCAGATGTCGCAGCTTCGCAGGGCGGGTGAGATTGATCACACCACCTTCCTTGAGTTCCTGAACTCCAAGTTCAACGCGAACCTGAACATCTCACTGATTCAGCGCCGCCTCGACGAAGAGTCCGCGAAGAAGGCGCAGATGGCCATGGCTATGGGGCAGGCTGCCCACCAAGCAAAGGAATCTGGGAAGAAGAAGTAGTTAGACTCCGAATGGGGTTGTAAATGCTTCGTGCCCCGGCTCTCCGCCCCACTTGCGGATGTAGTAGTCCCTGTAGAGCATGAAGGTTGCATTGTTCTTCAGTTTTATGGCTGGATCGCTGTTGATGGTCTGGCTTCCGGGGTGGTTCACCTGAAGACCAGTGTCAATGCACTCGTATCCAGCCAGACGAACCCTCCGATAGAAGTCGTTGTCGCAAAAATACTGCCAAAAGGTTGTGTCCCACTCGACGCCTGCCGACAGTAAATCTGTGTTGATAGCCGACAGCGTGTCGTAGTGGGTCCACAGGACTCCCCACTTTCTGCCTTGAAGGTTGGACTGACGCGCGATCTTGAGAAGCTCTTCGCATACGCCTGGGTGGGGCTCGGCGTCGTTGTGCATCCAGATGCAGATGTTTGCTCCCTGTTCTTGTGTCGTCCTCATGATGTAGTTGAAGGTTTGGGGGCATGAAAGGGGAACCAGGGGGCGAAGAACGTAGACTCCATGCCAGTGCATCCAGGTGTCTGTTGGCAGGCCTTCTGGGGAGTTGTCAATAATGATACGGTTTGAACCGTAGGCTTCAGATGACCTTACGGCCGTATCGAGAAGGTCGGGACGGTTAAGGTATGGAATCCACATCTTGTAATCGCTCACTCTTCCTCCGTAGTCCAGATTGAATCGATAATGCGAAACTTGGGTACCAGCTCATCCACCGCCTGCTTGACTCCATCCCAAGGCGGGGCTCCGTAATCGTGTCCGCAGAGGATTCCTCCGGGGCGAAGTTTGGGTCTCCATGCCAGGATGTCGTCTCTCACTCCTTCATAGGTGTGATACCCATCGATGAAGATCAGGTCGGCGGTGATGTCTGGAAAGGATGCGGCGATATCTGCCGATGGCCCCTTGCAGATGATGATATTTGCCGCGCATGAGGTGTATTTTCTGAATTCTCCAAGGAGCCAGTCCGGATCCTTGTCTGCCAAAAAGTCGCCCTGCTGTTCGGTTCCTTGCCATGTATCCACGGCATAGATTGTTCCGGCGGTATTGCAGGCCAGGGCCAGGGTGCTGCGTCCCATCCACGACCCTACTTCAACGATGGTTGAGGATTTGGATGCGGCATGGGCAAGGTACTCCAGGTCCCTTTCCCCCATCCATCCGGGTGTTGCGAGGGCTTTCTCAATGTTCATTTTGTCCTCAATATGTTGGTGGGCAGGCTCATGCCCATGCTGTGTTCATAGGCTACTGCTTCCGCCGCCGTGGGGTAAGGGATGGACAGTTTTGACCGCACCTCATCTTCTATCTCATCTCGCATCTGCGCCAGGCGTTCGCGCGAAATGAAGTCTGTCCACACATAGGAGCGGTATTCTCCCGGCTTTCCCTTGTAAAAGGCTTGCTCTTTGTTGAAGTCAACGCTCTCAAAGTAGAGAGAATCGCCAAACGTGTCGAACCTGTATATCGGGTGCGCGACCTCGATAGCGCTGTCATGGTACGGAGTTCCCGGATACACAGTGATCACGGTTACGTCGAAGTCGTCGGGCTTTTCGTCGAGCAGCCAGTCGCGCATGGCGAGGATTGTCTCTTCGCTCTCTGCGGGGTGGCCGACGCTCATGAGGGCTTTGACCTTTAAGCCGTGCTTGTGGGCGATTCTTAGCATGTTAGTGTTGTCTTGGACGGTGGCGTTTTTGGCGATATTGCGGAGGATGCGCGGATGCGCCGCCTCGAATCCACAGAGAAGCCAGCGAAAACCGGCCGCATACATCGACTCCGCCTGCTCTTCGGTGAACAATTCAGACTTCACGAATCCGCGCAGACGCCAGTCAACCCCGGTGTTGGCAATTTGCCTCATCAGTGGGATGATGCTTTTGTTGATATTGAGTTCGTCGTCGTAAAACATGGCTCCATCGGCACCATACACGTCGTGAAGGTGCATCATTTCGGCGACGATGTTTTCTGTGGACCGCTTGCGAATCTGCCTCAACATGGGAGAGTTTCTTCCTCCGCAGAAGTTGCAGTGCATCGGGCACCCGGTTTGGCCGATCAGAGAGTATGACTTTCTTCCGTCTACCGTGTAGTGGTAGGAAGACATGTCCACCAGGTGACGGGCTGGCCATGGGTCATCTGTGAAGTCTTTGGAGGTATTCCAGAGGATCGACTTGGGGTCGTCGGCGTCAATAAGCCCCCGCTGGTGTATGGCGGTGAAAATTGACTTCTCTCCATCTCCGGCGACCACTGTTCCAAATATGGAGACCAGCTCTGACAGCATCTCTGCTGACCTCTGGTTGCCCTTCTTGGCCGCTGCGTTGATTAGGGTGGTATGTGGGCCTCCCAGGATGGTGCGAGAGCCTGCAAGGGCAGATCTGATGGCTATCGCGGATGGCATTTGAGGGGTGGTTGCCGTGAGGGCGAAGATTGCGTCTTTGTGGGGGTAGTCCCTTATAGCCTCCTCGTAGTTGGAGACTCCAGTCAGGTCAACGTGGTCAACGGAGAACCCTTGGCGCTCAAGTACGGCTCCGACCTTCAGGATTCCGAGAGAGACAAAGACCCGCTGGTCGAGGAGGAATGGGCTGGGTGGAGTAACCAGACAGATTCTCACTTGGCAATTCCTCTCTTCAGCCACTCTTCCCAGCTCGCCCAGCAGTTGTCCCAGTAGAACTTGGGATCGAGGAGAGATTTTCCGGTTCCGAGCGATGCCGCGAAGATGGTTTTGTCTGCCCAGTCTGACACATTGAAGACCGGCCTCTGGTGTCCGTAGAAGTCGTCGTTGAAAAGCGCTATGGGCTCAACGAGCATATTGGGCGGTATGAATTCGGTGGCTCCGGCGTATTTTCCATGAACAACCGGAGTCCCGGCCGCAAGAGATTCGCTTAGGGGTAATCCCCACCCCTCGCCCCTACCTATTCCAAAGGTGACGTCGCAGGCGGAAAAGCAGGTAGCCACCTCGTTGTCGGTGAGGTGTTTGTTGGAGACGATAACCCTCCCATCCAACCCGTATTCGGCAATAAGGGCGGGGATATCCCAGTATTTTACATAGGCATCCGTGTGGCACCAGAGGCCGATATTGAGTCCGCGATTCACGAGTTCCCGCCCAACTTGGAACGCCAGTTGCCAATCCTTTCTGGCGCTGTTTGTGGCCACAACCCCAATCATCAGGGTTCCATCTTTGATTGGATAGTCGCCTTTTTCTGTGACCAAGTTGACCAGGGAGGACCGGGATGACTCTCTGTCTCGCGGATAGAAGATTGACGAGTCGGTTCCATGTGGAAGATGTTCTATGTTGCCGCCGATGGTCTTGTCGATCATGTCGGCCTCCCATTGCGTGTAAGCCAGGGGCCGGTCGAACCTCTTGATGATATTCGCAATTCCCAGTGGTACGCGGCCGTCCGGGCCTTCGGCGTCCAGGGGGAGGTATGCCCAAACATCAAATGGATCGGATTGGATGAAGTTTTTCAGCTTCCCGTCCGGCAGAAGCTCTGGATGCGTAAGCCACCCGAGCCATCCCGGATTCCATATCGTAAGCAGGGTTCCTCTTTCATTTCCGGCGAAGTCTGTCCATGCTTCTGGGAGATTTTGAGGGGCAAGAGCATTTGGACCAGCCAGTTCGTATTGTGGCCACGGGAAGCGCTTGGAGGCGATTCCTCCATACCCATAACTGGCAACCTCGAAATCTTCCATCTTATTGATTCTGCACGCCAGTTCGCGCGATATTTTCGCTAATCCAGAGCTGGATGTCGGTAAGTCCGAGAGAACAAGGATTTTATGTGGCACGTCTCCTCCGCAAGAACATTTTACTCTGGCGCAGAACGGGTCGAGGAAAAAAGATGTCAATTTGGACGTATCTCTTGACACGCCAATCTGATTGGGTACAGTTAAATCAACTCCAAGGTAACCATGTTTGGTTACTTTGGTGTTCGTGGAGACGGGCACGTTAAAAACGCCGATCCTTTCACGAAAGGAGTACATCCATATGGCACGTCACAAGGGCCGCAAGGGTGGAAAGCGCCACGGCAAGCGTAGCGCAAAGCGCGTGAAGTAATCACGCAGCAGATTTAAAACCAAGAGGGGGATGGAGACATCCCCCTCACAACTGGAGAATCCAGATGAAGAAGTTTGTTGAGACCAACAAGGCGACGGAAGACACCTTCGGACCAGCAGCCAAGACGGCAAAGCTGAAGAAGGGTGTGTTTCATGCAATTGGCGTGTCCTATCACGATGCCGGAAAGATCCCGGCCAAGGGTATCTCTCCCAACGTGAAGAACGCCTACCCGGATAACCAGTAAGGGACAAGATGGCAAACGCAAACGTAGTAGCGGACAGCTTCGGCGGCGGCAGCGGTGGGGGGCCTTCTGGGTCCACCCCCCCGGACTACTACTCCAGGGTCGCGTCCATGCGTCAAGCGCCTCCTCCGGCTAAGAAGGGTGGGGCAGGTGACGAGGTTATCGAGGCATTGAAGGCCGTGTTTGAGGTTTTCAAGAAGCTCGAAGCCAAACTTGGCGGAAAGCCGGATCCAAATCTGGATGCGGCCAAGGATAGCCTCAAGAAATTTGTTGCAACCTCTATGAAGCAGGATCCCTCCGTTCTTGATGGCGGCGGCGCTCCTGGCGGACAAGCACCCCCACCGGCTGAGGCTTCGGCTCCTCCGCCGCAACCAGGTCCCGAGGCTGTTCCGGGCGCGTAACAGGAGGATAGGATTTTATGGCAATCATTGACGAGCTGAAGGGTGTTCTCGGGGAAGACGCAATCGCCAAGATTCAGGCGGCAGGCCTTGCGGACAAGTTGGTGCGCGGCGAAGAGCTGGTCACCTATCTGGACGATGGAAGGGGTATTCCTGAGTCTGGCTCTATTTCTGGTTTCACCTTGGAAGATTTGACCAAGACCCTGAAGACATCGTTTACAGATTTTGAGACATCTCTGACGCCGAAGTTTAGCGAGATCGCAAAAGAGCAAGCCAAGGCTGTTGTTCAGGCTGAGGGCTCTGCCTTTCTCGGCCGCGCGATCAGGATGGCTGACGACACCATGCAGATCCGCAACGAGCACAAGCAGCTCTTTGGCGAGGATCTTGATTTGGAAGCCTTGAACAAGTTTGTGGGTGACTCGGGGAGGACTTTCTCGTCTCCGAAGGAAGCCTACAAGGAGTGGACCCGCGACCGCCACACGGAGCTTGAGGTTGAGCGCCGCGCGGAGGAGAAAGCGAAGGAGAAGAGTTCTTCTCAGTCGATTCCCGGGGTTACTCCTGCGGCAGCAACCGGGGTCCGTGGGGCCCTGAAGGCTTTTGGGCGGGCCGTGAACGCTGATGGCAAGACGCGGGCTGAAGTATTGAACGAGAAGCTGTCCCAGTTGGAACGGGCAAGCTAACCAAGGAGAATGAGCAATGGCGCTGAATTACAACAACATCAATGCGATCACCCTCCCATTCATCGTGCCGGAGATGGCGGACAACTATTATAAGTATTCGCCAGTTTTCTACTTGATGTTCAAGGGTGATCGGACAGCCGATTACAACGGCGGCACCTGGATTCAGCAGCCGTTCCAGTATGCACCGCTGAAGGGCGGGGCGACTACCTTCGGCTCAACCTTCGACATTTCGCAGGTTCAGGTTGACACTGCGATGACCTTCAACCCGAAGCAGTATTACGTCAACGTGACCATCGACGAGGCGCAGCTTGCCATTAACCATGGCGGCGCTGGTGTGATGGGCTACGTCGAGCAGCAGATGGTGAACGGCGGTCAGGCGATGGCAACCAACCTGGTTACCGACTTCTATCTGGATGGCCAGGGAACAAACTCCTCGATCATCGCGCTGGACGGCCTACAGGCCGCATATGACGACGGCACCAACTATCCCTCCTACGGCAACGTGTCGCGGTCGCTGGTTGGTACTGGAGCCTCAGCTGGAATCAACGGTTACTACCTGAACGTGGGTGGAATCGTCTCCCTGAACACGCTTCAGAAGGCATACGGTCAGGCGACGTTTGGCCCCATGCAGCCGAACCTGTTCTCAACCACGCAGATCATCTACAACGCCCTGTGGGCCAAGATGCTCCCGGCGCAGCGCGTTATGGATAACTTTGGCGAGGACAACACCCAGAACATCGGCTTCAACTCGTTCCGCTTCAACGGCCAGCGTGTTGTGGTTGACCAGTATTGCCCGGCTGGCTATCTGTTCGGCATGAACACCAACGCTCTCACGGTGTACATCTCGACGCAGGAGCAGTTTGCTTTCGGATTCACCGGCTTCAAGGAGCTTCCGAACGCATGGCAGGCCGCTGGACAGCTTTGCTTTATCGGCGACGTCGTTGTTTCGATGCCGCGCACCGGCTTTGTGCTGACGGGTATAACTGGCTAAAAACAACTGTTGTTCCGACTATTGTAGATGGAGAAAACCTTCTCGACTACAAGAAGTCAGAAGAGGTTGAACAGTTGGAACAACTAATGGGACAGTAGACCTTCAAGGAGACATGTAATGAGCTACGGAATTGATTTCCCGAATATCTCGACTGGAAACCTGTATACCGCCATCGACCCCTATGTGGCGACCGGCAGCCAGACCAGCCAAACCCAGTGGCCGAATGGCGCACTGAATCCTCCGGGCGCGGTGTATGCTGGCCTTCCGTGGCAGTATTTCACCCAATACTCCGGGTTCAGCACGAACTATGCCCCGGCAACCACGGTGCTTGGCACGACCAGCACATCCGTGAACGTGACGGCCGTAACCAACACCACCCAGTTGTCTGTCGGAATGACGGTCACCGGATCCGGTGTGCCTACCGGCACCACGATTGCGGCCATCCCGAGCACGACAACCCTGACGCTCTCAAAGGCGACGACGACCAGCGTTACCTTGGCCCAGTTGACCTGCTTCTTTGGCTCCAAGGTTCCGAACGGCGTTCCTCCGGTTGTGAAGTATGTGCGCTATTCGAGCCAGAACAACCCGACGTTGCTGGCCTACTCGGCCGGTGTTTACTACACCGACTCGACATGCACGACGGTTTCTGGATACGCGAACGAAGCGTATGGCGTAACAACCAACAACGCCGCCATGATCCCGAACGCATGCGCCGGGGTTCTTTTGGCCAACACGACCTCTGGTGCAACAGCGGCTGCCTTGAATGGCAACTGGTGCTGGATCGCGGTCGGCGGACTGGTGCCAAACGTTTCGGCTGTGGCCTCGGTGGTCATCGGAGACTCTTTGTCTATGTCGGTGACATCGACGAACGCGTTTACGGTGGTACGCACAGCCCAGGGAACAGCCAACCCGTATCAGAACTACCTCGGCGTGGCGTGGTCCAATCTTTCGACCAACACCACCTGCGACGTGCTTCTGAACCCGGCGTTGCAACAGATTTAAGGAGAAGTCATGGCGCTTACGATCACAATTGTTCCCGATACCCTGTTCTATGTGGGGCCCTCGATGAAGGCACAGATGGTCACCTGTGCTCCGGCAGTCTCGGATTATCCGACTGGCGGGTGGGTGATCACTCCGACCCAGGTTGGATTTGGGAACGGAAACATCTTTGGGGCTCAGTTGTTGGGCCAGAAGTATGTGTCCGGTGGATCATATGACTTCATGGTCAACATGCCCTCCTCCTTCTACACGAGTCAGCAGCCGACAGGCACGAGCTTCGCGGTTAGCGCGTATGGCGATGCGTCTTCTGCCGGATTGCAGCCGGAAGTTTCGGCCAGCACCGATCTCAGCGGATTCCCGTTTGGTCTGATCGTGTACGGCTACTAACTGGCATCTTTAACCGCTTCGGGGCTGGCTGCGATAAGCGGTCAGCCCCTTGGTGTATGAGGACGAAACATGCCTCAGGAGTAATTGTTTTGTTGTAAAATAACCTCATGGCTAAGATGGTAGAAAAACGCTGTGAGGTATGTGGTAACAATTTTATTGTTGCCGAAAGAGATGCAGATCGCCCCACTTGCGGTAAGTCGTGTTCTTATAGGTGGAGGGCAAGAAATAGTGTCGAGATTCCATGCTTGGGATGCGGGGTTATGATGCGCGTTGTTCCGAGCCATATTGGAAGGAGGAAGTATCACAGCAAATCCTGCGCGAATCGCAATTATCGTCGCCTATACAGGCCGGGAAGCGGCAAGAAGATCGAAAAGAAGTGCCTCGCGTGCGGGGGTAGTTTTTGGATAAGCCAGTGTGAGGATAACTTAAGAAAAACATGCAGCAGAAAGTGCCGTTCTGTGATTATGAGAAAGATTGAAACCCGCGAGTGTGTGGAGTGTGGGGATAAGTTCGATGTTATACCTTCCTCGGAAAAGGTGTGCTGTAAGGTGCGGTGCGCGGTGCTGTTGAAGAAGAGGATTGCAGAGCAAAAGTGGCATGACGCCTACCCGGAAAAGAAGTGCATATACTGCGGGAATCCTATACCTAAAGACAGGAGCAAGTCGTGGAAGAGGAATAATATGCTCTGCGGTAAGGAGTGCCAAGGGAAGTACCAATCAAGCCTTTCGAGCGGAACAATTGGATCTCGCAGGTGGTGGCCAAGCAGTAACGAGTGGTGCGTTAGGGCGGAGGATGGGAAATGGATTCCAGAGCATAGGTATATCATGGAGGTCCATATCGGAAGAAAACTAAAGCCTAGCGAACATATCCATCACATCAATGGAGATCACCAGGACAACCGCGTGGAGAACTTTAAGATAGTTACAAATTCGGAGCACAAGAAGCTTCATCATGAAGCTGAAAAGATTGGTTTTCTGGTAATGTGCGGTAAACTTCAAGTAGTGGCAGGATAGGAGGTAAGACATGCCGTTACCAGCACCACCACAACCAAGTGGTCAATTATTGCCTAACTCTTCGCCTCCTTACAGTCAGCAATATAATTATGGACAATTGCAGGGAAGAGTGGCGTCAGAGAATCCAGACACCGGGGGATCGCAGGCTGGCATCTTTGTGAACGAGGCGGTGCGCGTCATCTATGACCGGCGCAACTGGTTCGGCTTGATGATCAACGGGCAGGTCAATTCTCCGCAGGTCTACAATATCGGCACAGCCACGGTGGCGAATGGATCCCAATCGGTTACCGGAACGGGAACCACCTGGACGAGTTCAATGGTTGGCAGGCAGTTTCGCGTTGGCTATAACGCGCCGATCTACACCATCACGGCCGTGAACTCGACCACCTCCCTGACCATAAATCTGCCGTGGGGATGGAATAGCGGCACCTGGGGATACTTCATTGCCCAGTATTATTACAACATCGGCGGGAACATCAAATACGTCTACGAAATGAAGAACCTGTTGCTGGGTTACAGGATGTGGACGAATCTCAATCAGAAGACCCTGGATTCGACTGATCCATGGAGGGCGCAGCAGTTCTCTCCGTATGGCATTGCTCCGACCGCCCCCGACCAATACGGCAACTATGTCATCGAGATGTATCCGGTGCCGATTATCCAGCAGAGCTTCCCCTACTCGGCCTACATACAGCCTCCGAATCTGGTCTACGATACCGATAACCTGCCTCCGTTTATTCGCGGAGACATTGTTGCCAAGCATGCGATAGCCCAGGCGCTAACCTGGCGCGGCCCCAAGAAGAATCCGTACTATAATCTTCAGAGAGCGGCTCAGTTGATGGGGGAGTTCAATTCTGAACTCGACCAGATGGCAAGGGCTGATGAGAATCTGTACCGCCAGAATGTGGAGTGGAAGTCGGAGCAGTTGCCGATGTTCAACCCCGGCGGGGCTTATTGGGATGCGACTCACGCCTCACCCGCCACCATGGGTGGATGGGGACCGTTGGGAGAGGGTTGGTAATGCAGGTTTGCGATAGATGTCAGGTGCCACAATACCGCCGGGCCCTTCGTGGCAAAGAGTGGATTGGAACCGATTGCGGATGCTTGGGAAAAGACCACTCTGCCGACAACGTGAATTCTCCGTATCAGGGCCTGGTTCTTGAGCATGCTCACGATGAAAACGGAAGGCCGATAGTCGTGAACAGCTTGAGGGATATGAGCAAGGCTGAGGAGAAGTATCACTTTGTCCACGCCGTGACATCTTACGGTGAGAACTATATCCCTCCGGACCAGAAGGCAAACACCTTTGACTCTGGGCTGTACAAGAACATCAGGGACCGCAGGGAATATGTAACTTCGCGGCTGGTTGAGCGCGGAATCGACACGAAGTATCTAAGGAGAAGCTGATGCCGAAGATTGATGACTTTTACGGGCTCCGCAACCGCCGCAACGCCTCCGATTGGGGCGTTGAGGCAACCAGGGATTCTATTTCTCCGGAGTCGAGCTTCGCGATTGACCAGAGCCGCTTGAAGACCAAGTTGAAGTGGGAGACCAATCCTGCCTATCAGAAAAAAGCGGAGAAGATGGACAGGTCTGGGGTTTGGACATCAATTGGCGTGCCGCCGGGGAAGATGATTGAAGTCAAAGCCAGCGTCATGGACAACGTGAGAGAGAGCATGGGCGGCGTACTGAACGGGACCAGCTATAAGTCTGAGCCCAGGCGCAAGGAGCGGTAAGATGCCGATTTATGGTTTTGGTGGATTGTTGACATTGAATGGGTCGGCGCAGCCGTTGTTTGGCACGACGACGAGCGCGGCAGCTACGCCGGTATACGATCAATTCGCGGGAAACGTGACTGGCGCAAACCAGTCCCAGACAACCCTGGCCCTGACCTCGATGATGGGGTTCCGCATCGGGCAGATGATCATATGCGGAACGAGCAGCACTCTTTACAACTCCAGCATCCAGCCGAACGTTGGTCTGATTACGGGCCTCAATTCGGCTGCCTCGACCATCTCGGTAAAAGGCTTGAACGCCTCTGTTCCGAGTGGTGCGTATGTTCTTCTCAATGAGGCGATCCAGACGGTGACAGTCGCCCCGGTTCAGGGAAACTCCGCCCTTATTTACTTGGGCAGGGATTGGACAACTGGAGCCGCGAGTACGCAGACCTATTCGATTTTGACCAATCCCTCGACCGGAACCTATGTGTTCAATGTCTTTCAGACTCCGACCACGGATAAGGCGCATGCGTACAACACGACGGAGTTCTGGATCAACGGCGCAAACGGGGACAAGGTTGTTGTGCAGATGACGCAGGGCTAATCATGTCGATAACGGTGCAGCAGTCCGCGTATCTTGTTGAGGATCGCGTTGAGGAAGTACGCGGGGCTCCCGTTTTCTGGAGCGAGTCCTTCGAGATATTCACCGCAATCAATGAGGCTCTATGTGAGGCCACCCTTCTTGTCGGCCGCCCCACCCAAACTGTGACACAGGTGATGTCCATCGCCCCCAATACTCCCTGGCAGACAATGCCGACAGGGGTGTTGGCGATTACCGATATTCAGGGCCCGGCGTCTCAGGTGTGGAAGTGGACCTTGAGGGACATGGATTTTCTTCAGTCGGGGAATGGGTCTGACTGGGAGAATGACGTGACGCCCGGCCAGACAATCATGCGGTGGGGGCCCTTGGGGTTCACCAAATTTTTCGTGTGGCCATGTGTCCCACAGGCTCAGAATGTGACCATTACCGGCATCCAGAGCCCCATACAGACGGCGTGGCCGTTCCTGGGTACCCAGACCATCAATCTTCACGATGAATTCGTCCAGGCGGTAGAGAAGTATGCCGCCCACTACCTTCGCTTCAAGGAGAGCGGAATTGAGTTTCAGACAGCCATCAGCCTGTATGATGGGTTCTTGGCGGATATGAAGCGCATGACCGCCATCGAGGATCGCCGCGACCCCTACATTTTCACGCGCGGGGTTGGCGCGGCAGCAGACCGGGGACAGGCTCCGGATCAAAGGTAACGAGGAGGAAGTATGAATCTGAGCGATTATCGTGGGCCGGTCAGTAAGTGTGGACTGTGCCTTCCCAACCAGGGAGTGAGCCATGTGTTTTGTCAGCACTGTTTTGACCGTGGCTATGTGGCTCTTTGCCTGAACTGTGATGGCAAGGGGAAGACAGTGGTTTCGGTTGGCGGATCTGTTGGAACCATGGAGTCCACCTGCAATCTTTGTGGCGGCAAGGGGCACTTCCCGGCCTCCAAGGAGGCATATCTGGCAGAGCACCCCGATGCGGTCAGCGCTGAGGAAAAGGAAGGCGCTCCGCTTTTTCCCGAGGTTACCAACTCCGAGAAGCAGAGGCTGATCATGCCGGAGACGGTTGCCAGTCTCTAACCGCAACTGACATTCGAGGTGCAAGGTGATCCCCGGCAATGGATACAGGCTGGCGAACGATGTTTTGATCGAGTGCTCTCTTCACCTCGTTCAGCCGATAGTCTATGCAACATTGTCCAATCCTGTAACGGTGGGTCCAAATGTCTTTGCGTTGTCGTCTTTTGGGATCCCCACATATGCGGTGTATGTGGGGGCTCAACTTCTGGTCACTGATGCGACGAACGGCAACGAGGTTATCACCTTGACTGCGGTGTCTTCGAGCACTGTATCTGCAAGTTTTGTTTATGCTCATGCCGCCGGAGTGGTGGTCAGTGGGGCCACTTGGCCGCTTCAGCAGGCAACCGATCCAATCTACACCCAGGCCGAGTTTTTAAGCTACCTGTCTCGCGCCCAAAATGAGATTCTTTCCCAGCTCCCCGTGGTGTATTCGCAGTCTCCGGCGACGGCTGTGTTTGGTCAGATATTCCAGAGTTCTCCGGCGAACATGGTGGAGATGGAGCGGGTGTCCTTGTCCACGCAATCGCTGACAATGGTTGCTCTGACAAGGAACGGAACGGGAACCGTGACCGCCGTGTTTCCTTATAATCACGGCATGACTCAAGGGCAGACGTTCACGGTTTACGCGTCGTCTCCCGATACGTCGTTCCTGGGTGCGTTCAGTGTCGCCTCTGTCGTTTCCTTGACGACAATAACCTATATCCAATATGGATCGGCATCATCGGCTACGGCATCCTTCGCATTGTTTAACCGCCTCTATGAGATTACCCAGGAGGAGCAGACAATGCAGGAGAGGACATGGAGGAACGATACGTTTATCCCGCCGACATCTTGGTTTGAGGATAGGGCTGGGAATTATAAGTGGGGCTTGAACGCGAAGCCGCAGAGTAATTTTCCCATAAACCTGACGTACAGCATCCGCGACAACGACACACTGACCCTGGCTGACGGGTTCGTTCTTCCTGACTGCTTGGTGTATCTGGCGAAATGGAAGGCGCTGGAGTATGCCTGTTCGAAGGATGGAATATGGGCTTCTCCGCAACGCGCGGGGTATTGCAAGATGAGAGTGGATCGCGGGATTGCTATCGTACAGAGGTTTTTCGAGGGTGAGCAGGGAGCGGCGATGGGGGTAAAGAAATGACAGACACAGCCTACCGGCCGGTATCGTACCTTTATTCATCGAAGGGTTTGATTGCGCGGGATATCACGGACCGCGCTCCCGAGTACACATATCTGACGACCCTGAACTGTCAGGTTCGCGAAGAGACGTCCATGTCCTCGCGGTACGGTACGCTTGTGATCAATCGCAACGCCGTCACCGCCAACAACTACTACTTCTCATACCCTGTGACATCGCTTGCCCGGCTGACCTATCAAGGCAGCGCGTGGCGGTATGCGGGGACATCTGACGGGAGTCTTTACCGCATCTCCGGAAACTCTCAGGGAAGCTACACGTCTATTTACTCAGGGATGTCTGGAAAGCCATTCGATTCCCTGATTACTGCCTGTTTTGAGACCAGCCAGCCATACCTGTTCATCTACGACCAGAGCGTTTCAATCAAAGACAACGGCAGCCTTTCAGCTTCACAGTTGACAGGCATCGACATGTCTCCGTATACGGTGAACTCTATTCCGTATGCGCCGCTTCTGTCGATGATCGACTCGTTTGCGAATATATCAAACCCGTACAGCGTATCAGCAAGCGTGACCGGGTGGGGGTGGTCGAACATTGAAACCCTTAACGCATCGTCCGGTTCTATGGTTACGGATTTCAGTCAGTTTTCGCAGATATCTCCGGCTGGCGGAGGAGGCTCTCAGTATACCCCAACATCATCGACGAACATTTCTTCTGTTTCGATAAGCGTTCCCGGGAGCGTGGGCCCGCAGGCGGGAGCAAATGTTTATGGTTTTCCTTCTCTGGTTCCGGTGTCTGGACAGACCGTCACCGTGCAGGTGTTTGGAAGCGTAAGCTTCTCATTTTCCAGCAACGCCAACGGCAACGCTACGGCGACGTATGAGTATAGCCTGGACTCTGGGGTCACATGGATACCCTTGAACAGCTACTCGAATACGATAACCGGAAATGTCGTGTCTGCCGGAGGGGCTGCGACGTTTTCCGTGGCAAACATCAATACGGTGTATTTGAATGTAACGTGTCAAGCGACAGCGTTCAGCTACAACATCATCTCGTGCAGCGCCTCAATCACCGGGGCCGTAATCACCGTTTCCAACCCCGGAGCATTTGGTCCTGTTCAGAACGGCATGGTGTCAATTCTTAACACCAACACCACGATCAATGTTCCCATCTCCACCGTTACAGCGCAGACCTTGGTGGGGGGGCTGTATACGCAACTCCTTGTCACCACGACAACCGCCCACGGATTATCTGCTGGAAGCATGATTGGAATTTATGCCTCCTCCAGCGATTTAGTGGATGGTTTTTATCAGGTTGCCGCCACACCGACATCGAACACATTCACCATTCCATTTACTTCGGCAACGATCATTGGAGCCACTGGGGGGTATGTTACTGGAGGAGCGTCGTCTCCATATGCCTGCGCTTTGTCCAACCAGTACACGACTCCCTATCCATCTCAGATGACGGCTTGGGGTTTCTATCAGTGGGTTCCTGTTGGGTCTACCGTGTCGGCGGCGATTACATCGTACTCTGTGTCGGCCGGGAATGTGGTCAGCTTTGTTACTGCGTCCAATTCCTTTGTTTCTGGACAGGTGGTTTTGATCGCCGGACTAAGCACAACCATTGGGCTTCAGATGAATGGTCTTCTGTTCACGGTGGCCTCGACCGGATCGACCTTTACGGCAAGCAATTCGTCGTTTACCCCGGGAGCTGTTGGGTCTACCTCTGACAGCGGAACCGCATCGAGCACGTTGAACAGTTTTCCTATTGGCGCGTGGTCTGGGACCGTGGCGGCAAGTAGCGGATCAACCCCAACAACTGGAACCATCTCAAGAACGGTTGCCCTTGACCTGAACCAGAACAATCAGGTTACCGATGACGACCTGATTGTGTTAACGCTCCTTACATCGGCACCTATCAATGTGTCTCAGATTCAGCTTCAATTCTGGGTTGGGGCAAGCAATCTAGGCAATCCGGTCAACTACTACACCAAGTTCATTTCGCCAGCCTATTACCAGCAGGCGGTCGCAGAGACCCAACTGGCATATTCGGCAACGGAGCAGCAGATTCTAGCTGACAGCCTCAACCTGGTTACTGGTCAGCCTCCGGGGTCTATCTCGGCACAGATTCAGCCATCTAATATCTCTTCAGGCGCTGGTTCCTGGTCTGCTTGCTACATGAGGAGGGGAGATTTTTTGCCGGTCGGACAGGCCGGTCAACCCGGATTGAATTGGTCGAACGTCACCGGGTGGACCCTTGGCGTTACCACCAACACCAATACAGGGGGGGTTACGTTTTCTGTCAACGGCCTGTATTTGCAGTGGGGGTATGGTCTATCGTCTTTTGCTGGAGTGGGGTACGATTACCGCCAAACCTATTACAACGCGAACACCGGAACGGAGTCTTCTCCGTGTCCAGAACAGACCTTCAATGAGGATTTCGGATATCTCGCCTCAACAGATCCGCTGACGGTTCTTCGTCAGGCTGTTCGGGTGACTGGCCAGTATTCTTCCGATCCGCAGGTGACTCATGTTCGCAACTATCGCCGTGGCGGAGTTCTTTCCCAGGACTGGGTTCAGGTGGGACAGATTCCCAACATTACCGGCGGCGGCCAATATGTGTTCAAGGATGTGATCTCCGATTCCTATGTTGGTCAGGCGCAGATTCTGGTGGAAGACAACGACCCGCCGGTCACAAGCTCTCTCGTGAACCCGATTCAGACCACACTCGCACTGTCCACCACCCAGGCTGGTCTTAACTCCGCCTATAGCACCTTTTCTCCGCAGGCGGTGACAGTCAATGGCGTGTATTCGGGATTGGTCGTCAATCAAATTGTTATTGTCGGCAACCCTTCAAACCTGGAGGAGGTGGCAATTACTCAGGTTGGAGGAACAACCAGCACGACGACCACGTTTTATGCGATCCTCCGCCTGAAGCACAATCAGGGAGAGCCGGTAAACGTCTATGCCGTTCCTCGCCAACCATGTAACCTGTGCGCCCTTGCGTACAATCGCGTGTGGCTGGCCGGAGACAAAAACAACCCCGGATATCTTTACTTCTCGAAGCCGGGGCAGCCGGAAAACTTTGGTCCAGAGAACTACCTGAACGTATCCACCCCGTCGGATCCAATCAACGCGGTGATCAACTGGCGCGGAACGCTCTTTGTTGGCACTCTGACGACCTGGTATGTCATCCAGGGTGGGGCAAACCCCATCGCGCAGCCAACGGGCTCACAGCATGGCATTGTGGCCCAGCAAGGGTGGACTCAGACGGAGGGGGCAATCTGGTATCGTGCGGCGGACGGGCTGCGCGAGTTCAAAGGTTCGGAGGGCGCGTATATGAGCCTTCCCGTGGAGTGGGTATACCGCAACAATCCACTCACGCCACTTCCTCTGGCCGACAACTCTCAAGCCGCAAACGATGTGATGTGCTACTACAACAACGAGGTGTATGTTTCCTACATCTCTCTGAGCGGTTTGCGTTATCGCCTGATCTACGACACGGTATACAAGCGCTTCAGGAACGACTCTTTGCCGATGACGGCGATGTTGTGGGAGCGCGACACAAACACCTTTTTGGGCTCATATCTCATCTCCGCCGGGAACTACGCCATTGTTCAGGATCAGGTGTACTCAATGGATTACGACGATGGAGGGTGGTACTCGGGATACCTTCTCAAGAACCCAATCAACATCGCAATCCAGATGCCATATCAGGATCTTGGGAAGCCCCACTATCCGAAGCAGTGGAACGTGATCGAGACGGACGTAAACACCCAGGGTCAGGTGATGACGACTTCGCTGACCTTCGATGATGGTTCGGTTACCGTCCCGCTGGCCACGGCGTCAACAACCTCTCGCCAGAAAGTGCAGCTTGAGGTCAATGCCGGTCTTGGGCAGCAGGGGTACCGCATGTCTCTGACTCACACCATGCCGGTCACCGTGGCTCCTATTCTCTATCAGGAGAACGTATACGCGGCCGAGCTGGCGGCGTTCCGCTACACGTTTGACACTTACTGGATTCTTGGCGGGACCGAGCTTAACAAGCTGGTCAAGCAGTGCGTGTTTGATTACACGAGTGCACTGGCCGTGACGTTTGGCTTGTATGCCGACGGATCAACGGTCCCCTATTACACTTTCACTCTCCCGGCAGAACCTGGACGCGCGACGGTGCGCGTTCGTTTCCCGGCAATCAAGCTGCGCGACTTCAGAATGGTGGGAAACATCGCCTCGGGGTCTACGGGCTTCCAAATGTGGCAGTCTCCTCAGCTTTGGTGGAAGGCCTGCCTTGAGTCGGTTGGATATAAACAGGCGGATTTGACGACATGACCGTAAGGCTCCTTTGCTTCAAGTGCAACAATCGCCGCAAGCGCTGCGTGTGGCTTATTGACCACCACCCGTACTGCAACTCGTGCGGGGCGGCTCATATGGAGAGCCGCGATATCTTCGAACTCTCCATTCATCGCCTTACAGACTGCGAGAAGTGGTATGAGGACCGGCGTAGACCGAGCCGCAGCGTCGGCTTGATGGCGTAGGAGGATATATGGCAAAAGGCAGTGTTGCGCCCACAAAGAGCAATCCGGTTCCTATTCAAAGGCCCAACTTCCGCCCCGAGGATTTGGCTCCAGAGGGGGGGTTGGCATATTTCAACCAGTTCATGGATCAGATTGTCAACGCCGCCAATCTGGCGAATGGGGCCGTAGGCCCGTCCGTTCTTCCTGCCGGTGTGGATGTGGCCGGGGGTAAGCTAACGGGCCTGGCAAAGCCAGAGAACCCCACGGATGCCGTTTCTCTGTCTCACGCGAACAGTTCGTATAGCGCCCCAGCCCTCGGCCCCCAGTTGGACCTTGGCGGACCGAGCGCCCTGAAGGGTCTCACCGGACTCCAGCTTCAATTCAATCAGTTGACGCAGAGTGGGGCGAGTGGAACCGTGGTTCTGGCCAAGCTGACAGGCGGCGGATCGAACGGGTCATTGACCTTCAAGAACGGCATTGTTACGGCTTTCACGGCACCGAGCTAGACAATCGATCAGACGAATTGACCGCAGAAATGTTTTGACTTTGACGCAGCGGCCGTGCCATGCTATAGGCATGTTGCGGATTCTCAATTCGGAGTTTGATCGGCAGACCGGCGAGATTGCTGTTCATGTTCATGTGAATGGCGTGTGTGAGCCTGCATGGATTGATGTGGATTCTCTGATCAGCAACTACCACGGAGCAGGATCTCCCACCAAGGAAAGCATCCAAAGGGCTATCGGGTGCTGGTTGAGGGATCGTCACGCCGGAGAGATGGGGCGCAGCCGCGAGGTTACGGCCATGTCGGATGCTGTAGAATCTCTCAAGGGAAATGTTTTGACGTTTTAGGAGGAAATGTGTCGCTTGTAACGATGCCTGTCGGTAATACTCTTCCGTCCATCACTCTGGAGCCAGGGGCATCTGTTGCCCAGATCGCCCGGGCTGTCAACCAGATCAAGCTGTTTCTTGATGATGTGGTTACCGATGCCATCGGCAAGCGTGAGCTGGCCATCGCTGACCAGAGGACGGTTCTGCTGATGAACGTTGTGGCGACTCTGAACCACGCGGTGCGCGAACTTTCCGGCCCATCGAATATCGCCATCCCCGGGCGTCCACAGTAGTCCGTATACGGAATGTCCATCTTCGACGAACTAAAGAAAGAGAACTACCGGATTGGTGATTGGCAGGCGATCCGGTACGACCGCAATAATCCCATCTTTCCAGACGGATTCCTCGGCAACCTCTATTTTGCCTTGGCCGGTGGCAGGCGCTCTGTTTATCGCCGGGAAAACCTCCAGGCCATGTTTTGCGGCGTGAAAGATCTATCCTTCGACGCGATAACTACCTATCTAGCCATGCAGCCCATGGTGATTATGGGCAAGTGGGAGGGGGACGTCTTCAGAACCGGCGGGATGGTTTGGACGGTATCCGTGATGGGCGGCAAGGAGCGCTCCGCTTTTGGGGCCTACGGTTTCATTCGGTGGACGTGGGGGACAGAAGACCAGGAGATTATGACCTGGCTCGGAATTTCTCACCTCTTCAATGAGATGAACCTGCTCTATATCCACGCACAGCGCTACGAAGACAATCATCTGTCCGCCAACTACCTGAAACGGTTTGGCTTCAGGGATCTGGCGACAGTTCCCAAGATGATTGCCCGAGGAGATGGCTTGGTGGGAGGTGTTATCTCCACTCTTTCCCGAGAGGATTTTGAGATTCGTTTGACACAATGGATGCTGCAAACCTAGTCGTTGCCGGTGTTTTGGTCTAGGATGTTACTGAGGTAACCTCCTGTGGGAAAACCAAATATCGGGATATCCCCAAGCACTACCAGCGCCCAGACGGCAGATGTCAACGCTCTGACGCGGAATGCCAACAACTTCATGTCCCAGTCGAACCAGATGTACGAGACCGGGATTCAGGGTATCAGCGCCGCCAATCAGTTTTATCAGGCTGAAGCCAGCGGATCTCCCTCCGCGATTCACACGGCCATTGCTCCTATCGAGCAACAGGTCAACGAGGCTGCGGCCGGTGCCAAACAAAACATCATGCAGAACGCTCCGGCGGGCGGCGAAAAGAATCTCGCCTTGGAGGGCGTATCTGCCAAGCAGGGGGCAGACGTGGGCGCGGCTGCCACGCAGGGTTACCTGGGATCCTTCAATGCGCTCGGCCAGATAGGATCTCAGACTGTAGGCCTTTCACAGGGAGCGGGAAGTCTTGGTATCCAGGGAACCAGTGCCGCAGGAAACCTCTCCTCAACCATGGGGAGCCAGCAGCTTGAAACCCAACAGCTTCAGCTTCAGCAGAAGGGTCAGACGCTGGGGGCGTTTACTTCTCTGGCTGGAGATGCCGCCACCATGGGCGCGGCCGGTATTGCCCATGGGGGCGGTGGCGGTGGAAAGTGAGGTGGTGGTGGCATATTTGGTGGTGTTGGCGGTCGGTGAATTAGGACGTAGGAGATAAAAATGGCAAATGTGGCACAGTATGATCCAACCAATCCGACTCCTTATCAAGCACCAGAGCTTCCTCCGCTGAGGGAGCCGAGTCCTTCTCCTATTCCTGCTCCGGAGACGAAGCAGTTTTCGGTGGCTCCGACCAAGGCTGGAGGCGTGGCATCTGTCCTTGATTCCGTGATGCGCGGCATCATGGCTGGAAGGGCACAGGCTCAGGAGAAGCAAGCCAAGGAGCTTGATCGTACCGACAAGACCAATGTCGCCCTCTACACGATGGCGGCGCAGAAGCTCCAGGGGACGATTGCCGGTGCCGTTCAGAAGAGCGTCAAGCCGGAAGACATCCAGAAGCTCATGCAGAACCCCAACCAGAAGCCGGAGGGCATGACTGACGAGGACTTCAAGCTCCTTCATGACGACAAGGCTCTGGTGGATAACGCGTGGGGAAAGGTCAAGCAGTTTCGCGTGTCGCAATGGGATGACGGGAAAAAGAAAAAGGGCGGCAAGAAGCAGGATGAAATGACTCCTCAGCAGAAGGCCCAGTCTCCCGATCCCGCCACGAAGCGGGAGGGAATCATCGAGATGTGGTCAAAGATGCCTCCGCCGGTCTATGGAACCCTTCTTGGAGTGGCGCAGCAAGCTCACCAGGCGGCGCAGGCGATTCAACTAGAAGACTCGCAATTCTCATCCGCGAAGAAGACCAAAGAACTGATGGACAGGCGCGAGGCCTTACTGTTGAAGAGCCACCGGGGTGAAGAAGAAGATGGTGAATTGCAGAGATTGACAGAGACCCTTTCTCCAATCGTCGAGAAGGAAAAGTGGAAGAAACTTGACATGGTGGACGAGTCTGGGCAGCACTACCCATACTTCTATAACGAGAACAGTGGGGAGTACAAGGATCCAAGTGGAAAGGTAAGCTCCAGCATCCCTCCAGGTCTGACGTTTGCCTCGACAGCCAAGAAGAGCGCGGAGGATCAGGACAAAGAACTGTTTGCGAAGTCTATCAGCAAGCCAGTGAGTGAGTGGGGGTGGAACGAGGAGGGACAGTTTTACAAGTCTCGCTACGACAGCAAGAACCCGTATGCTTCCAAGCGCATGGCGTTGGCGGGCCACGCATCCCACTTGGCCGACTTGAATTATCAGTTGAGGAGGTCTGAGACAAACCTGAAAGACTTTCTCGCTTTTCAGAAGCAACTTGCCCCAATGGATAAGATTGAAACCACCGCAAGCGCTGCCGATGATTACATATCCAATCCGACCGGCCCGGGAGATGTTGCGCTTACGCTTGCCTTCTTTGAGGTTGCCAAGGATGCTGCTCCCGGGAGTGGTGCTGGTATTCGCTTTACGCAACAGGAACAAAAGTTGATTCAGGGTTCTCGTGGATGGGCGGATGCTGCGACCGCTAATGCGGAGAGATGGGGAAGCGGTACTCTTTACGACGACACCCAACGGAAGCAGATGGCCTCCATCATCAAATCTGCGGCAGATAAAATGAAAGCAAGGCGCGAGGCATTTTTGTCTGGCGCTGAAGAGTTCAACCCTGATGCTGTTTCGGCAGTTGGATCATCTTCGTTGAACAGGAAGAGGATAACTCCCGGAGTTGTTACGCAACCGGCACCTGCGGGTTCTGCTCCGAAATCTATGCCTGATGGATGGTAATAATCTATGCCTGATCGTTGGAATCCAATAGAGGATGTTCGCAAGAGGTATCCGGGCCTCAAGGATTGGGGCGATGGACGCATCTTGGAAAACATGTCTGACCCCGCCAAGTTCAGGTCAGCCTTTCCGGAGTATGCTCATCTTGATGATGAAAGGATCAAGAGCAATGTCTCGAAGCTGCAAGAGACGTATTGGGCCGATCAACAGAAAGACAAGGAGCCGCAGGGCCACTACCTGATGCGCCCCAAGGGCGGCGGCAAGCCGGTGAGTGTTCTGTATGGAAAGGTGGGGGAGGCCAAAGAGCTTGGATATGACTTCACTGACCCGGACCTGAAGAGGCAGTATGAGCACGATGTTGCACATGGCCCTAAGGTGGAAAAAGAGAACGCGCCCCCTGTTGGACTTTGGGCGAACGTAAAAGCGGAACTGAAGGGTATTCCGGAGGGGGCGGCATCCATGCTTGCTCCGCCTGCGACTCCCGCAGAGAAAATCATGTTCAAGGTGGATCCTCCTGTCGCTCCGGCCGCGATTGCCGCAGAGCGCTTTGCGAAATCCGAAATGGGGTCGCGCCAGGCGGCTGCGGAAGAGGCAGAGAGGTATATCGTTCAGGCGCACAATGATATCCCGAAAGGTAATGATCTTGTCAAAATGCTGGAGTATATTCGCGGCGGTACTACTTTAGCGGCATCTGTCACTCCTATTGCTGGAATTGCCGGGGTAGCTCTTAACATCAACGATGCCATGGATCGCGGAGACATCTCCGGGGCGTGGGGGCGCGGGTTGGTGGATATACCCCTCTATGCTTTAGGATTAAAAAGGTTCCCGGGAAAAGAGTTCGTCAAAGAGGCCGCATCAAAGATTGGCGACAAGGTGGTAGAGAAGGTCGTCGGAGATATCAAGCCATCCGAGGTTGATATCAACGGAACAAAGGTTCCAGTTACCATCATAGAAAAAGACCCGCAAAGCCGCGCCGGAGACATCGCAACCAACCTGAAGAAGTCTGGTGTTGGAAGAAAGCATTGGGCAAAGGTTGGACTGGCACAGCAGGCAGCCCTGAAGCAGGTGATTCGCGATGTTGCCCGTGAAACCTCCGGCATGACCGGGCCGATTCAATATGAGCCCGGGGCGGCCATGAAGGATGCGGCAACCGCGTCTTTTATGAGAGCCAAGCCGATCTATGCTGCCATGGACCGCTCTTTGGAATACGTTCCAAAGGATTGGGCGGATGCCAGCTCCTTGGTCAAGACGGCCATTGCGAGGGCCGAGAAATTTGGCATCAAAATTGATTCCGCAGAAGAGGAGAAGAATTTCCTTGTTGACAGGAACGGCAACCTGGTTCACAAACTCGATTACGGCCAGTCAACGATAGAGAAGGCCATCAAGGAAGGAAACCTTCGCATCGAGCCGATGAAGATGGCGAAACAGCCACTGCAAACGTATATGGAGGTTCGCTCGCAGCTTCTCAAGATGCAAAGAGCGGCGCTGGACGCGAATGACGCAAAAACCTCTTACGAGGTCGGAAAAGAAATCAGGACCATGAATGAGGATGCCAAGGTTGCCTTCAAGGACTCGGATATGTATGAGAACTGGATGGAGGCAAACAAGCTATGGTCGAAGGGGTATGCTCTTTCCGAGATCTCCGATGCTTTAAAGAAGGACACCGAGGGAACTCCTGAAGGTGTCATCAAGGATCCACTTATCAAGCAGGTTCCTACCGAGATGCAGGGCAGGAGGCTGGTCAGGACTCTGAACACCTTGTATGATGACGGTATTCTTGAAGAGGCGTTCAACGCCAGGCAGATTACCAACCTTCGCGAGTGCGCGGAGATTATCAAGCGCTCTCAGGATGCCACCCCGGGAATGAGTTCCGGCGAGTCAATCTCCCGCTCTCGTGCAATCACGCACTTTATCTCCGGGTTGTCTGGGAATCTCACTGGAGCGGCCGTGGGTGGAGCCATTGGAGGCGGCATTGGTATGCTCTCCGGTTCTCTTGCGACAGGGTTCGAGATGGGCGCGTTGCTTGGTTTTGCCATCCAGAAGATTGGAGAGCAGAGGCTGGTTATCGCCATGACCGATATTGACGGAGTGAGCGCCATGAGGGCCCTGAGCAAGGCAAAAACTCCTGCGGAGCTGAGGGTTGCCATGCGGCGTCTGATGATTGTGGCGCGTGGTGTTTCTCCGGCTCCCAAGAAAAAAGAGGAGCCCAAGAAAGAGGAGAAGCTGAAAGATGTAGAGTCCCCCGAGGGCGGCAAGGAGAAGGCACCCGAACCGCAATCGAAGAACTACACTCACGTCTATAATCACGAGACTGGACAAATTGAGGCTGCGTAATGGAAGACAACAACAACCTCGACACTACGCTGGGCCAGAACATGACGGACTGGCAGAGGCAGCACACGCACTGGGCATCGCCTACGGTCGTTGGCACAGGCAACGATGCGCGGATGCAGTCATCTGCCCCTCCGCCACGCACTCCCGTGAGCCAGGCTCCCCCGGTCATGACGGAGCAGCAGAAGCGCCAGACCCACTGGCAGTCTCCGCAGTTCCGTGGCGCTGGAACAGAAACCAAACTTCCTCCTCCAGCCACTCCTCCCGTGAATCCCCTCCTTCCGTCTCAAAAGGAGCCCAAGAAGTCTCCCGAAAAAACCTATGACGGCGCATATAGCGTCGGAGAGAAGCCGCGCCCGGAAGATGTTCCTCTTTTTAACACCTGGAAGAACACGGGGCCAAGCAAGGCGAAGGGGATGATTGCGCCGGGAACGATTGACATCACCAAGCGCCCGTCGGTTCATTTTCCCAATGGACAATCGGGGTCGCTGTTCAGCTACAACACGCCTATCCCCGGCACCACGAAGTGGATGGTAACTCCAGGCATTACTCCCGCTGGCCACATCCTCACCGAGGAACAGGCTTTTGATCGCGCAAGGGTCACCGGCCAGCACTTGGGAATTTTCGATGGCCCGACTGCGGAGAAAGATTCTGAAGAGTATGCTGTTTACCTTCACCTGAAGCAGGGTGGGTTTCAGGCCTACAGGAATGGCGGAAACTACAACGCCAACGGAGAGTATTGGCTGGACAAGAATCCAGAGGACATCGTTAATTCAAGAGGCAAGATACAGTACAACATCAGCGCCACGCCTCCAATGACTGCGGCACAGAGAGCGCAGTCTCATTTTGTGTCTCCAAAAGCATGGGCGGCAACTTTGCAAAAGCTCCCCTCAGATGAAGAGGTGAATTTGGCTCGTCATTCTGGAGACGTGGTGACCGCAGGCCCGGGAACCAATCCGGGAACGTACAGGATGATAAAGCCGGGAGACAGTGCGTTGTCCAAGGATCCCGTGAATGTCGAGTTAGGGGCGGTGCAGGATTATGTGCGGAACGGGTACAAGTTCCCCGATGAGTGGGAGCTGAGCCGCTACAGACAAGATGAGGCGCACGGAAGGCACCCCAACAGCGAGTTTTTGTCGCAGGTAAGAATGGCGAAGAAGTACCGGAATGAGGATGTTCCGAGTGAAATCGCCCCGCTTCCCGAGGGATATCAGCCGGAGTGGGAGAAGGAGATGGAGGAGACCCGCATCGGAGCGATAGCGAACGGGTTGATTCGCAAGACGGCGCGTCTGTTTTTCTCCGGCCTAGGAAAGGATAGCGAATCCAAGTCATACGACTGGGTTCCCAAGAAGCTGCAAAAGCAAATTGGCACGGACAAGCTGATGGAGATGAGCAAGCCGTCTTCGTCCAACTCGATACGGAAGGCTATTCGGGACTATTTGGACGAGGTGCCTACCCGCTCCGGCGGCCCGGTGGGGGAGATGCTGGGCGACATTATAGAGTTTGAAATTGGCGGTCGCAGTCTGGACTCGCTGTATGAATCCATCGGCTTTGTATTCAAGTCCGAGAAGATAGCCGACCTCGCGAGTGCCGTTAAGAAGTACAAGATGTCCAGGGAGGCAGCAAGTTGCAGCAAGGGTGTATCGCAGGACGCCATTACGGCCCTGATTCAGTCATATGCCGAAACAGGTGGAGACAAGGATGCAGCTTTGAGGGAGGCATACAAAACCGCCCGCCTTGGCATGGTGATTGCTCCCTTTGGGTTGGGAGTTTCCGGGATGGATGCTCTCCGTGGAGCGTGGCGCCCATCCAAGGACAACATTGACCGCGCCGTTGAGCGGGCTGAAGAGGATGCTGGCAGGGAGAAGGCTGAGATGGGCAACAACGATATGAGTTGGTATGATCGTCTATCCACCGTCCCCGACTCCGCTTCACTCTCCGGAAGAGATTACTCCATGGAGTACATAGAGAAAAGGGATGAAGAGAAAAAGAGATCCTCGGAGCATGCTTTAGAATTGCAGCGCTCCACGGACAGGTTGAGGAAGTTGCTGGCGGTTTTCCCATGAGCGACAAGCTGGTCAAGGTGGACGGGTTGGGCGTGGTCAAGTTTCCGGACGAGATGCCGGATGAGCATATTGCTGCGGCTATCGCCAAGCACAAGGGTCAGATTCACTGGAAGTCTCCGACTCCAACCGGAATCACCACCGAGGAGTCGGAGCACCAGCGCCAGCTCCACATGCCCAACATTCTGTCTCCGAAGATTGCCAAGAGCCGCGCCGCTCAGATTCACTGGAAGTCTCCGACTCCAACCGGAATCACCACCGAGGAGTCGGAGCACCAGCGCCAGCTCCACATGTCCAACATTCTGTCTCCCTGGAAGTTTCCGGACGAGATGCCGGATGAGCATATTGCTGCGGCTATCGCCAAGCACAAGGGTCAGATTCACTGGAAGTCTCCGACTCCAACCGGAATCACCACCGAGGAGTCGGAGCACCAGCGGCAGATGAAGCTGCGCGGGGCCCCGGCACCGGACGTCAAGACTATAGAGAACGCGACTTTTCCCGCCATGTCGGAGCCGCTTCTGCCGAAGCTGGTGAAGGGGTTGGAAAAGTACGCCGGTCCGGAACTCACGCCAGAAGAAAACAAGAAGTACCTGATCAGCAAGGGTGTACCGGAGGCCGAGGCCGAGAAATATAAGGCGATGACCAGCAGCCCGCTGCGTGACCTGATCAACGTCTACAACGCGAACGACCAGAAGAAGATTGACGAGATCAAAGATCGCGGCTGGTCGGTGGTCAACATGGTTCGCGGGGTTGAGGCGGGCGGGCGTCAGGTTGCTGATGGCCTGAGCAATCCAGAGAATCTCGCCCTTATTGGCCTGATGACGGTAATGGCCCCATTCCGCCTGGTCAGGATGATGGTGGACCTTGGTTTTACCTACAGCATGGCGAAGTCGGCCGCCGAGGGGTTCCAGAAGGCAGTCAAAGCCGCAAAGAAGGGTGATGCGATCAGCTTCTCCGAGGAGGTTACAACCTCCAGCGTGGATGCTCTTTTTGCCTTTTTAAGCGGCTCTCACCTCAAGAAGGATATGTCGCCAGCCAAAGCCTCCACGGAGGCCACAGAGGTCAAATCTGAGGCTCCGGTGGCACCTATAGAGGGGAAGGTTGATACCAAGATGGCCCCTCAGCCCCAATTCAGCCCCGAGGATGTGTCTGTTGCGAACAAAACCTCTCGCTCCTCTGGCGCGGTTGGGAAAAACGCTGTTGTGCCGAGGCATGTGGCCTCTATCGCTCGTCCCGGGGAGTCGATTCTTGATTTTGGTGCCGGAGTGGATGCCGGTCACGCCCGCGATCTAAGAGGGAGGGGCCTTAATGTCACGGCGCACGATTTTGGCTCCAATGCAAGGCCTGGTTTTCATGATTTTGACGCCCTGAGCCGGAAGTACGACCATGTGTACGCCTCAAACGTCTTGAATGTTCAGTCTTCTCCGGAAATGCTTGGCAAAACCCTCGATCAGATCCGCGATGCCGTGAAACCGGGTGGGGATGCCTTTGTGAACCTGCCCAAGACGCCGCGTAAGTTTGCCGGTCTGAATGGCAGCCTCTTGAAGTCCGAGCTGGAGAAGAGGTTTGGCAGGGTGGACAAGATCGGCGGAACCGCCGACGCCCCCATGTTCAAGGTGTCGGATCCACAGGATGGTTCTGGCGTTCAGGAGGCTCGTTCTTCCGAGGGTAAGCTGAAGCTGGGCGCTGATCCCGCTGCTCTCGGCAAACTTCTCGGGTCCAGTCTTTATGGCTCAAACAGCTCGATGGTTATCACGAAAGAGCTGGTTCAGAACGCCATGGACGCGGTGCGCGGAGAGTCAGGAGATAAGAACGTCACGGTGTCTGTCGATGACTATGAACACACCATTCAGGTCAAGGACACCGGCAAGGGGATGACCAAGAATGAGCTGGAGACGGTGTTTACCGATCTCGGCTCCAGCGGTAAACGTGATGATGTTACCGCCTCCGGAGGTTTTGGTCTGGCCAAGGCGGCTCCGCTCATGATGAGCAAGAGCATCAAGGTGACAACGGTTGTCAATGAGGGTGGATCTCTTTATCGCCATACCTTCGAGGCTACCCCGGAAGACCTGTTGGGTGGCGGTGTTGATATTCACACCGAAAAACTGTCCACCCCTGAGCCGACCGGAACCTCTGTGCTTTGCAAGCTCCCCGACAATGCGTACATGTACGGGGCTTACGAATACCTGGGTTCTTCAAGGCTGTCTCTTCGCCCTCCGGCAACCATCAAGGTGATTAGTAATGGGCACGAGGTAGGCCCAGAGGAGGCCAAGCAGCTTCCAAGCGCCCCGGACAGCACAGAGCACTATCAGGGCGCTGATATGGACCTGTATATCAGCAAGGTCAAGGGTGACAAGGCTTTTGACAGGTGGAACAAGCTAAACGTCGAGGTCCACAACAACGGAATTTACCAGTTCATGATGTACATGGACGTCCCGGAGGGGGTGAGGGGCCTTCCTTCGCGCGTGGCTATAGACGTTCACGCCACCGTCCCCGAGGGCAATCCGGATTATCCGTTCTTGCTGAACAGGGAGTCGCTTCGCGATGAGGCTTCGAGCGATATCAAAAAGCTGATTCAGGAGAGGGTGATTGATCCTGTCGTGCAGGGCCATCGGAACACCGTTGCCGGTATCTACAACAGCCTTCCCACCTTCAAGGGGCGGAAGGATATTCCGCTGTTCGACTCGGGGCAAAGGTTCACTCTGGAGGAGATGAAAGAGATTTCCGCCAATGCCCAGGTGATTAAAATCGCGTCCAAGATTCAGAGTTTGGCCCGCGGGGCCATTGACATGCTGAAGGGGTCGGAGATTCATGGAACCGGGTCCGGAATAGATCGTATCGGGATTGTGTTTTCCGACAAGGTTCACGGCGTGTATATTCCCAATCCGGCCGACACGTCAAAGGCGACAATTTTCATTGATCCATTTAATCAAATCGGAGAAAATCCATACCAGGCCGCAAGCTCGGTGTGGCACACCATCAAACATGAGATTCTTCACGACACCTATAAAGGGCACAACCAGTCGTTTACCACTGGAGAGGTGAGAATAGCCCGGTCCCTGGGTGAGATGGAGGTCAAGGCTCTCAACGAGCTGAGGAAGATTTATGCAGACCCCAATGACAGCACAAGAATACGCGAAGACCTTAGTGGACCGCTTCAAATCTATCGGGAAAGCCGTGGGAGAAGCGAATCTTCACCCGATATTTTTGGGGGCGAAGAACTGCGTTCCGAAATGGCTCACGCCAGAGGACAACAGGGTGGTGACGGAGGCGTACATCCTGGCGGAGAAGTCCCTGTTCCCGGATTCCACCAAAACCTCATCTACCGCTCCGCCGACCTCGACCAGCCGTTCTTCAACAAGATCTATGTGGACCCGAATACCGCCGGTCCAAAGGAAGTTGCTGCCGCCAAGAAGGAGTTGGAGGAGATATCCGAGCAATTGAAGAAGATGGCTCCTCCAGAGACCCCGGACGCGCAATTCGGAACCGACAAGTGGCTGAAGCGTCATCAGGACTGGATGCGGGCGAATCTTCCGCTTGTGTTGAAGCGCGATATGGCAGTTAAAAAATACCTCGACCTTGATGGTCGTGGGTTGGGTGAGGTGCGTAAATCCTCCGACGGAACGAAGATTGTGTTCCTGAGCCGCAAGGGATTGAGGGCGCTGAATACCACATTTGACGGCAAGGAGAACCTGGACTACGAATCGCGCGGATGCTCGATTAGTCCCGACGCATACAAGCACTACTTCAACCAAGCGAAGATCATGAACCCTCCAGAGGAGCTGAATAAGCTCTTGAGGATTGGGCAGAATTATGATGGAGGGGCTATTGTTTCCTTTCTTCCTCGCGGAGAGAAGATTCACAGCGTACTGGCCGTTCTTCGTGAAGAGCTGAATCACAAGTGGCAGGAAAGCCTTGTGAAAATCAGGATGAACCTGGGGCTGTTGTCGGTTTACGGCATGAAGGAAATGGACAAATCCATTCCCAAGCCCTTGGAGCTGTATTTGGAGACTAACGGATACCCGGACAAGAGCGACATGTCTGAAAACGGCGTTGAGCAGCGTGTTTTTGAGGCAACCGCGAAGCTGATGTCAGACAAGCCGAGCGAATTCGGTCTGACGGTTGACGAGGCGACAGCCTATCTTCTCAAGTTCTTCCAGCAGGTGTATCGTGAGTACGGGGTGCAGGGTTTCCAGAAACTGACTCACACCACCAACGCAGTAAGGCGGTTGAAGGAGGGTTTCATCGATGAAGCAAGAAAACCAAAACCAGACTGGGCTTCCCTCAGAAAAACAGATCCGGGAGTTGTGGGACGCGTTCGTTCGGCAGGGGCCCAGTGGAATAAAAAAGGTTCTTCAGGGCCGGGAGACGGCACCGCCGCCCTCAAAGTAGGGGGTTCGGTTAAGGGATTCGTTAACTCAAATGAGTCATTTGAACTTCTTGACTCAACCCTTCTGACCGATGCCGACAAGGCTAAACTGGACGAGTTGAGAGAAAAACTAAGGAGCTTCCAATGATCGAGGTTGAAGAGGGTCTGTTTATCAGCGAGTGCTGCATCATTGCCATCCAGGAGACCGGGGCGAAGAAATGCCGCGTCTACGTCAAGGGAAGAGTTGATCCGTTCGATGTGCGCCGCCCAGCCTTGGAACTGGCCGATATTCTCGATGAAGAGGATGAGGACGACGAGCCTGAGCCCCACAAGGGGAAGAAAAAGGAAGACCCCGAGGATGAGGATCAATCCTGATTGTCCTTCTCGATTTTCTGCTTGAGACCCTTCATCATTCTTTCCACCCTTGACTGGAGCGGTGTCTTCTTGGCAACCTTGACGACATCGCTGATCTTTTTCGCGTCCCTGAACGCCTCGTAGACCTCCATCGCGCGAAGCGTTCTCTCCGGCTGGGGAAGGAGCGAGATCCGGCGCAGTTCCTGCTCAAGTTTCTGGTCATAGGGTAGCGGCCGGACAAACTTCTCCGCGCTGCCGCTATCGATTCCGCAGAGGATGTTCAGGAACATTTGACGGTCGAATCTTGTCCTCTCATGCCACGGATAGATGACATTGAAAAGCCTGTGAAATGAGGCTATGGTCATCATTTCTCCCAGAAGAGGGTCGATATAAAGCACGATGTTGTGCTCCAAGATCATCTTTCTGAGGGGCCTCTCCTTCATGTCGAGCATCTCTGCCGCGTACTTGAGGGGAACGATGGGGACCATCGGCAAGGGGCCCATGGCCTGCCTGAGCCAGGTCATTCCGGCCATCTTGGGACGCCCCACAAGCCTCAACTGCCGCAGTTTGTGGTCTCGGACAATGTGCAGGTAGCCATACTGGATGAGCTTCTCGACCGTTTCCTCGGTGGTGCCCAGTTCCTCAGCCATGATGACAATGGGGATGCCATCTCCACTCCACAGGGCCTCCTTCGCGCCGACGAAAGAAAAATCCTTCATATTTTTCCATTGTAGCCGCAGAATTGTGGTACATTGAAATCATCTCCTGACGGTGTGTTTTGCGGGGTGGCCTCAAGGTTCTTCCAGGAACTGGTTGCCCCGCAGGTTACCAAAGTTTTCTTGACTTGGTTTGGGGATAGTGGCAAGATGAGGAAGGTTTTGAGTTTTGGTTTTGAGAGATTCCGTCTGCTTGGCAGCTTACACGAATGAATAGCTCACTCGGTAGAGCATTTGCATAATAAGCGAAGGGTAGTGGGTTCAAATCCCATTTCATTTACCAAGCGGTAATAGCTGACAGATTTGACGGAGTATTTTTTGTTTTGGCGGTACTGAATCGGCTTACATGACTCATTGATGAATCTAATAAAGCCGGTTCGACTTCCGCTGTAGGTTTGGCGTTCACTGTATTTGGTTACATGTCCTTGGGAGACCGAGTTGAAGGTTCGATTCCTTCGCCCTCCACCATGAGGGGGGTTAGCTTGAAGGTCAAGCGCGAAAACAACCAGAAACAACTTAACGCCAGAAATTTTATCGGGGCTTCTAAACAGGAACTTCAGACGACTTGTAGATTCGTCTACCACTGTCAGGAGCTACATGGTTTGACCGCTCGAAAGAGCGTTTCCCGCTCATAACGGGAAGCCCCGCCACCCTTCCCCACTTCGGCGAGTGGGGGCTTGTTTTGTCCTTCAAAGGAGGGGAAATGTCCAGTTTTGACAGATTCTACCAGTTAGACTTGGCGCACCGTTCCGCCTTGAAGGGCGACATCGGCAATCTCTTGAAGATCGAGGGTGTTGTGGTTGGCGGCGAAGGCGCTCAGGCTGTCCTCATGCTCCCCGGCACCAGTATGGATCTCAATAGGGGTGCAGCCGTGTGCCATTTGGATATGGAAGAGTGGACTGACTTCCTTCAGCGCAGCGACAACCCTGAAGTTCTGGTGATGCCAGCCAAGGCCTTTCACCGCAAATTGCGCTACGAAATCAGCGGCGCGGTGCAGCAGAAGGTGTGGGTTGCCGACGGCTTCAAGTGTGGGTATTGCGGCCGGAAGATGGGCGATGTGCAGATGACGGTGGATCATTTTATTCCGCTGGAGATGGGTGGAGAAAACAGCACCGCCAACTACCTGAGTTGTTGCCGCAGGGAGAATAAATTGAAGGGGGGACGAGATCCGAAAGAATTTTGCGCTTCCGAGGGTTACGACTATGACTTCTACGTTGATTATCTGAGGAACCGCACACTTCCGTAACTTTTCATCGAGAGGAGGATGAATACATGGAAACTGGAATCACGAGAAACAGAATCGTGTCCGAGTTGTCTCGGTCACCGCATGGCTCCCTGAAGGACTATTTGCCTATCGGTAAGGTTGCAGTCCAGCAGGAAGGCGAGTTTTTCCAGCACCTGATCGCATGGGATCGCCTCAAAGGGCAGATTCGCGATTCGAAGGTGGCTCTTCCGGTCGTCGGGTTGGCCTATGAGAACGACCCCGAACTGCTTGACAACAGCTTCGCGCATATTGCCCTTCTGGGGCCGCGTGAACTGGCGAGAGCGTATCGTTTTGCCCTGGAGGTACGCCCCAAGGGCAAGATGCGGGAGTTGCGCCGCCTGGTAGAGGCATATTTGCGCGAGAAGGAGTCTCAGAAGGGCTGGGACCACCTGGCCGTACAGCATCGCGGCACATTGAAGGAGCTGTATGCTCTTGGGCATGTAGCGCCGTCTGCTTACGCGGACAAGATTCTCTTCAAGGGAGAGCGTCCTCGCGGTTCCGTGTTTGAGGCCGTTGCTCATCTGGCGGAGATGTCGCCGACCGAGGCCGCAGGGGCAATCATGCACTTCAAGATCCCTTTCCTGATCGCCATGGGCGCGTTGGGAGAGAAAGCAAAACAGCCGGATCTTGTCAGGGCCCTGATTGAGCGCATGACGCCGACCGAGCTTACCACCAACGTCAAGATGTTGGAGAAGCTCGGCCTGAAGAGCAACCCGTCTCTCCGTGGAGCCTTCGATGAGGCTCTCCAGAGGGCGGCGACAAGCAAAAAGAACACCCTGAAGACCACCCGGGCGGCCGAAGCGGTCTCCGATAGCGGCTTGAAGGAGAAGCTGCGCGGCTTGCAGGACAAGCAGATTGCTGCGCTTGGCGGACCCGAGGGGAACTGGCTGGTTTTGGCTGACAAGAGCGGCAGCATGGGAAGCGCCATTGAGGCGGCGAAGCATGTAGCTGCAACCCTGAGCAAGATCTGTCAGGGGAAGGTCTACCTGGTGTTCTTCGATACCGCTCCGGTAACCGTGGATGTCACCGGGATGCCCCTGGATGAAATTCAGAAGGCAACTCGGCACATCAGGGCTGTCGGTGGAACCTCCATTGGGTGCGGACTGAACCGGATGTTGTCGGAGAAGGTCGAAATCGATGGGATCGCGATTGTCTCCGATGGCGACGAAAACACCGCGCCCTATTTCGCGGATGTGTACAAGCGCTACGCGGAGTTTGTCGGCAAGGAAATTCCGGTGTACTTCTATCAGTGCAGCGGCGGCTCGATGAACCTGTCGGGATCGATGAACAGGGCCGGTATCGAAATGCAGACGTTCGATATTCGCGGGGGAGTGGATTATTTTTCGATTCCCAACCTCGCGGCAACAATGAGAACCCGGGTGTATGGTTTGGCCGATGAAATTATGGCCACCCCTCTGCTCTCGCTCAACGACGTGCTGAAAGACACGAGAAAGGATAAGGTATACGCGTGAACATCAGCACTTTCAAGAACTTTTCCGCAGACCGCATGGACGTTGACGAGCTTGTCTCTCTGTGTGCCTTCGGAAAGGCGATTCGCGCCGAGTATGACGCTCTTCAACTGGACGAGCCGGAGTTTGTTGGAATTCAGCTTGCAAGTTTGAAGCGCGAGATTCGTTCTCGTGTCGCAGACAAGCTGGAGGCCCGCAAGCGTGAGCTGACGGCCCGTATCGACAGCCTGAAGACACCGGCCCAGAAGAAGGCCGAGCTTGAGGCTGAGCTGAAGAAGCTCGAAGCACAGTTGACCACTAGCTAACCACAACTACGATAGGGGTGTCAGCGCGGTAGCTGGCACCCCGCTTTATTGACCCAAAAACCTCATTGATGTGCTTGGAGAAAATATGGCAGGTGAATTTGTTCCACGCAAAGCGGAGAAGCGTTCGGTCAAGCTGAAGATTGGCGTTCAGGGCCCAAGCGGCAGCGGAAAGACGTGGGGAGCCTTGGTGCTTGCCAGAAACATGTGGCCGGATGCCAGGATCTGCGTCATCGACACGGAGAACGAGTCGGCATCTCTCTATGCTGACCGTTGGGATTTTGACACCATCCCCCTTCATGAGCCGTTTACGACGGCGAGATACAACCAGGCAATCGATGCCGTTATCGAGGCTGGATATGATGTTGTGATCATCGACTCAATCACCCCTCAATGGGACGGAGTGGGCGGAATTCTCCGGCGCAAGGAGGAGCTTGACAAGCGTCCGGGGAGCAACAGTTATACCAACTGGGCCTCCTTCACGCCCGAGCATGAGAGCTTCAAGCAGAAGCTCCAGCAATCCCCCATTCATCTCATTGCGACCATGCGCTCCAAGCAGGAGTACGCTCTTCAACAGGACGAAAAGGGCCGCTCCAAGCCGGTGAAGATCGGTCTGGCCCCGATTCAGCGCGACGGCATGGATTACGAGTTCTCCTTGGTGTGGGATGTGCAGATGGACCATCGCGCCGTGGTATCCAAAAACCGCACCGGCCTCTTCGATGGAGAGGTTCTCAACCTGTCCGACCCGAAGGTCGCCAAAACCCTTCGCGCGTGGCTGGAGAACGGAAAGCATGTTGAAGCGCCTCCGCCAAACCCTACCGCTCCCGCGAATACGACGAAGAGTACGAGCGCGGGAGAGACCAGTTCTACGGCATCGACGGATGGGGAGATTCATAGCCCGGATCTCGACAAGCGCATCACGACGGACCAGGCGCGCGAGTTGAGCCAGATGGCCCTGGTCGGCAAGCCGGGCGGCGTTGACAAGGATGCCTTGAGCGCTTATATGGCCTCCATCGGATACAAGCATGAGCCCGGAATCGGCGTGTGGTATTGCGTTACACTTGGACAGTACGAGTTGCTGAAGAAGTGGATCGTGGAACACAAAAAGTGATCAGGAAGATTCAGGGCGGCACCTTCGACGACGGCAATCATGAGTACCGCACTGATGCGGGTGTTTGGGTTCCATCGGTAACCCAAATCATCTCCTTGGTGCGGTATTCGCATTTTGACAACATAAACCCGTCCGTTGTTGAGAACGCGGCGCGGCGCGGCGGAAACGCGCACTTCCTCACCGAGCAGTATGATGCCGAGGGCGAACTCCCTCCACCATGGGCTCCGGAGGATGAGTTGATTCGTTTTGGAGGATACAAGGAATGGAAAGAGAGAGAGAACTTCGTCCCGGAGAGCGTAGAGCTGCCGCTGATTTCTTCCGTGTACGGAATGGCGTTCGCGTGTACTATTGACAGGGTGGGGATGATGGGCGGCCGGAAGACAATCGTGGAGCTGAAGTTCACATGTGCGCCCCCCAAGACGGCGGGCATACAACTGGCGGCGCAGGAAATTGCTCTGACCGGGAGCCCCACGCCTGGCAGGTATACGCGCGTGGTTTGCCATGTTGATTCCAGGGGAAAGGCGAAGACTATTGTCCATCGCGACTTTCAGGACGCACAGAGGTTCATCTTCGCTCTCGGTGTAGCGTACACGCGCATGGATCTCGGGCAGAACATACGAGAAGAAATTGTGAAGCAATAGTCCGTATACGGAGTGCTTATGTTGTCGGTCGAGGTGTACAAGTTTGCGTCGGAGCTGATTGATCGCGCCGACTACGATCCCCAGGCGGGTCAGTTGAGCGTCACCCTCCACGGAAGCAAAAAAGACCCCGAGAAGCGCACCTATGGCTACGCCGGGGTTCAATATAAAACGTGGTACGACTTCAAACACGCCTCCAGCGCCGGGAGGTTCTACAACACTGTTGTCCGCAAGAATCACCTTTCCCTCGGAGAGATTCCTCCCCTTGGCGATTCTATCGATGAAACCTACATTACCAGCGACGATTTTAAGGGGTTGATTGTGTCTCCATTTGATGATGTAATTGCGACCATTGAGGCGGAATTCAAGAAGCAGGATATGTCGGAGTGGGATGTCCCCGAGGAGGGCGAGGTTGCCCCCGAAAGGCCGGTGGTTGGCGTGGCTCTGGCAAAAGCGGAGCCAATGCCTCAAACCACCTCCGCGATGTTCATTCCGGCGGAGAGAATCGAGCAACTCTGCGACCTGGCCCTGAGCTATATCAACAGCGCCGACGGTCTGCTGATTCTGGACAGCGACACCTTGGTCGCGGCAGAGGAGGAGTTCAAAAAAGGCAAAGATCTCTACAGCGCCATCGCCGGAGAGATTCAGCCGGTTACCCGTTCGCACTACGAAACATGGAAGGCTTACAAAGACGACGAAAACAGGATTCTCAACCCAATCGACGAGGCAACTGCGAGGCTAGGTAAAGCGATTTACCGCTTCCGTGCTGAGGCGGAGCGCCTGGCAGCCATAGAGAGGCAGCAGAACCTCGAAGCGGCCCGGTTTGCGGCCAAGGCGGAGCAAGAGAGGCAGACCGAGGCCTTGAGGGCTCAATTGGCCTCCGAAGACCCCGAGAGAGCGGCGGAGATCATGGCCGATACGGGGATTGTGGCCATGCCGGTGCCGGTTTTCGCCGATCATGTTGACATCCTCCCTCCGAAGACCGGCGGCATTGGCGTCAAGAAAAAGTTTGTTGCCGTAGTGGACGACATTGAGTCCTTGATTTTGGATATCGCAGAGGGGATTCAGGTAAAAGCCACCACCGGATACCCGACATCGGCATGTGTTGCGCCGGTCAAGTCGGTTTTGGATGCGGCGGCGAAGGCGAAGGGGAGCGAGGGAGACCTTTACCCTGGTGTCCGGGTTGAAATTGAAGGGTCGATTGTGAAGACCCGGGAGAAGAAGTGATGGCCTTGAGAAAACTGGATATTTCCGAAAGCACCAACGTGTCCTCAGCCGAGTACGACGAGGAGCGGGGTGAGCTTCATGTCACCTTTTACTCCGGCGAAAGCGGATTTTATACCGGAGCCACTCCGCGGGACGCCAACGAACTTGAACAGGCAGAGTCTCCCGGGAGATACCTGCATCGCAGCTTGAGGTTGAGGTGCCCATGGGTTCGCCGGTAAGGATCGATATTTGCAAGGTGTGCGGGATGCGGATTCTCAGCCCGGCCGGTGCGTCGTACTGGATCCACATCCCCCTCTCCCGCCTTAAAGGTGTGGTAAAATAGACACACAGCGAGAATGAACGCAACTCAGCCTCCGGGGTTTATCTGTTGTTGCTCTATGTACTGGCGAATGACGGAGATGGGTGCGCCTCCGCAACTGCCAGCGAAGTAGCTTGGCGACCACAATGCCCCACCCCATAGCTTCTTTCGGATGCTTGGGTACATCTTTTGGCGAATCATGCGGCTTGACACCCCTTTCAGACTGTTCACGAGGTTGGATACAGCCACCTTTGGGGGGTAGTTCACGAGCAGGTGTACATGGTCGTCTTCGCCATCGAATTCCACCAGTTCCGCTTCAAAGTCGTTGCAGACACCGGAAAAGATGCTTCGCAGATCGTCAAGCACCTCTTTGGTGAAGACTTCGCGCCGGTATTTCGTGACAAAGACCAAGTGTACGTGCATATTGAATACACAATGCCGTCCATGTCGAATATCATTGCTTCCCTGCATAGACCAAGTATACAATAAAGTCATGCAACGGCTTCAGGCTTTCAAGTTTGAACTCATGCCAGACGGTAATCAGGAGCGCGATATGCGCCGCTTTGCCGGGTCATGCAGATTTGTGTTCAACAAGGCCTTGGCGTTGCAAACAGCCAACCATGAAACGGGAAACAAGTTCATCAGCTATGTGGAGATGGCTAACCTGCTTCCAGCATGGAAAAGCGAGTTTGAGTGGCTCAAGGAATCTCCTTCGCAAGCCCTGCAGCACTCGCTCAAGAACCTGGATCGCGCCTTCATCAACTTCTTTGAGAAGCGAACCGAATACCCGCGATTCAAGAAGCGTGGGCTCGGAGATAGTTTCCGTTTCCCGCAAGGCTTCAAGCTGGACCAGGCTAACGACCGTATCTTCCTGCCCAAGCTCGGATGGGTTCGGTATCGCAATAGCCGCGAGGTGCTGGGCACCGTCAGAAATGTCACTGTAAGCGCAAGCAACGGCAAGTGGTTCATCTCTATTCAGACCGTGCGCGAAATCGAGCAGCCGGTCGCCCAGGGCGCTGCCGTGGGCATCGACATGGGGATTGTGCGCTTTGCCACGCTCTCGGATGGAACCGTCTATCCGCCTCTCAACATCTTCAAGCGGTACGCTGCTGATCTGCGTAAAGCGCAGCAGACCATGAGCCGCAAGAAGAAGTTCAGCAACAACTGGAAGAAGGCCAAAGCCCAAGTCCAGCGCATCCATGTTCGCATTGCCAACGCCCGTCGGGACTACCTGCACAAAGCCTCTACCACCATCAGCAAAAACCACGCGATGGTCGTCGTCGAAGACTTGCAGGTAAGCAATATGTCCCGGTCTGCTGCTGGCACTGTCGAACAACCCGGCAGGAACGTCCGCGCCAAAGCCGGTCTCAACAGGTCGATACTCGACCAGGGCTGGGCGGAATTCCGGCGGCAACTGGAGTACAAAATGCTCTGGGTGGGCGGCCTATTCCTGGCCGTGCCACCGCAGAACACTTCCCGGACGTGCCCACATTGTGGCCATGTCTCAGGAGAAAACCGCAAGACACAGGCAGAATTTGCTTGCGTCGAATGTGGCTTTGCGGAGAACGCTGATCTAGTCGGCGCAATCAACGTACTAAGGGCGGGACACGCCCGGTTAGCCTGTGAAGTGAACGGCGATGTAAGCCGTCAGCAGCAGGAACCCTCCGAAAGAGCGGCGTAAGCCGCCCTCGTAGGAATCCCCTTCCTTCAGGGAGGGGAGGATGTCAACCTGGGGGCTCTTTTTGTGCTTTTTTGGGGGATGAGCGGGGTGACCATGTGATTCTGCTCAAGGAGTCATATGGGAAGGAGTGAAACAATCACCCCGCAGAACAATCTTCGCACTAACGCTGGACAAAATCAAGCCTCCTGTTATTCTGTAGCCACTCAAGGTTGTTTTATGGGCACTGCAACGACAATCCGGTCCTTCCAGTATCCCTTATCCTCCTTGGCCCGTCTCGGGCATGGCGATCCTCCCCCGAGGGTTGGAACGGTACAGGAGAAGAGCGTTTTCCAACAAAGATATTGGCAACAAGAAGGTTAATCTGCGCCAGGAATTGAACTTCCTCTTTAGATGGCCATGCTGCCGAAGGGGAGGCCAAAGGGGAGCGCGGTAATTGAGAACCAACGGTTTCCGCGAGAGCGGTTTACCGGGCAACGATGACGGCTTGCGACCCGGCGAAAACGAGTAGACCAAAAAACCAATACGGGACTCGATTACTTCTTGGTAGGGCTGCTTCTTTCACCCAACCCCGTGCGAGTCTCTACTCCAAAGGGGAAAGCCGTACTATTGTCTAAGAGAGGATAAAAGCCTCAACTCGTTACTTTTTTCTGTCCTCATGCTAAATTTGGGGCTATGAGCGCCTCTCTTCATGTTGTGTCGGCCCCTGCCGTCTCGGAGATCCGGGAACTGGATAAGAACATCCGCCAGTCGGTCAGGGAATACAACCTATCCTTCGCCCATTTGGCCTATTATGGCTGGCGGCTCAAGCTGAATGACGGATTTGCCGAGCTGGGCTACAAAAACGAACACGCATACATGTTGAGCTTGGGGATTGGCAAGACCTGGTGGTTCCAGGCGGTTGCCATCGGACAAGCTCTTTCCTCCCTCCCCCTTTCCGAGCTGGAAAAGATCCCTGTCGGCCAGGCTCTTCTCCTTCTGGACGTAAAGCCTGAGATTCGCACCCAGTTCCCATGGGCCCAAGAGGCTCAGGCGGACAGCTTTTCTCAGTTGGCAAGGAAAATCGAGGACCGGAATCGCATTATTCCCGGCCCGGAGAGGGTTCCCATGACCCCCTTGTCGATTCGCGTTCCGGCAACAGCCAAGGGGTCCATCTTCAGGAACCTGCAAGAGTTCAAAGACAGGCACAATCTCAGCTCAATTGGACAGGCCCTGGAGTTTGCGGTGGCCGACAAGATTCAGGACAACAGCGTCTTGGGCGACCTGAACGATGCGATTCGCTTGATCGAGGGGGTCTACCGTTCGCTGGGAAAAAGGGGTGGCATGGAGGATGAGAGGGATTGGACTCATCTTGCCCTGGAGCGCGTCAGGTCGGTGTATCGGAAGCTGTTGGATGTAAGCCGGGAGGACGACGATGAGGTTCATGAGGAAGCGGTTTACGAAACCGAAGACGCAGGCGGCGACCAAAAAGACCCGGGACGGGCGGGAGGTTTGCCTGAACAACACGGCCGGACGCATGGAATACAGGCGGAGATTGGCGGAGATGTGGAAGAGGCAGAATGGGGTGTGCCCGTCGTGTCTCCATTACTTTGAACTCGATGATATGACCTTCGATCACGCTCGTGCCAGAGGGATGGGAGGAGGAAGCAGAGATGACAGGATTGAAAACGATGGTGAATATGTTAATCAAGCGCTTTGCCGCAGGTGTAACAGCAAAAAGGGCAGCAGGAATATCACTTTTGATCTTCCTCGCACTGGCTTCCTCTCGCCTGATGGCCCAGGCGACAGCGGTGATCTCTAATCAGGTCGTCACGCTGTCTGGTGTGCCAGCCCCCTACGCGACGGTCAGAATCTGCCCCTATGGGGCCTCTGGTGTTCCCTGCACCCCGCTGTCTTCCCTCTATGCCGACGTGGCTGAAACGATACCTCTGCCCAATCCGTTGACGACGGACCAGAATGGGTGGTTCTCTGCGTTCGTATCCGGATCCTCGTTCTATCTGATGCAGACCAACCCAACGTCAACCACGATATACAGCAGCTACCAGAATGGCGGATCTTCCGGGACGATCACGACAGTCACCGCCACGAGTCCTCTTGTGTCGAGCGGCGGAACCACCCCCAACATCTCTCTTCCCCAAGCCACCACATCATCGAATGGCTGGCTCTCCTCGACTGACTGGAACACGTTCAACGCAAAAGCGACTCCGTTCACACTGACCACATCCGGGACATCGGGCGCGGCGACGTATATCGGCAACGTGCTGAACATTCCGCAGTATTCGTCGGGCGGCGGAGGCGGCATTGGATCGGGAACAATTGGACAGATTCCGATGTACACCGGAACGACGGCGCTTGGTCCTGCCCCGGAGTTCCTTGACGCATCGCAGTACAGCACTCTTGCCCTGGCTTGCGCGGCGGCATACGCCAACAATTCCACGCTGTTGATCACAACCCCATGGACGGCGGTTCCTGCCCAGACCTGCCAGGCCCCCAATATCCAGTTCTACCCGGGCGGTTCGATTCAACCGGCGTCTTTGGCGAAATTCTACTTCACGTCGGCCATTTGCCCTGCGGACCAGATATGTTTTGACACAACAGCAGGTGGAGCGTTTTACGCCACCCAGCAGCACCTGTTCCGTCCCGAGAACTTCGCCGGGGCGACTCCGGATAACCAATTCAACGCGGCCGACAATACAACCATCAACAGCGGCGGCGGTACGCTGGATGCGTCCAATTTCTATCCCAGCACCGACTTCGCCGGAGAGATTGAGTGTGGATCGAGTGCTGGAGTGGGTGTTCACGTCCTGCTTCCCGCTTCGCAGTTCTGGCACTGGCAGGGTCTGAACAGCACAACCACCTGCGCGGTGCGCCTGCACAATAAGTGCTCTTTCGATGGAACGGGACCAGGCGATCAGGCTGGCTTCCGGATGGACTCGATGCTTTCGAACACCGTGATCGGGCCCGCGCAGACAATGGATGGGTTCGTATGCACGGCGGCGAACGAGGTGGTCGGAAACAATCCCAACTGGATCGAGGCTTCCCGGTTCTGGATTTTCACCGCATCCAACGTGACCTTCTCGAACTCCGATGCCGCTCTGACCCTCGCCCATATGTGGGGCAACAACAACTTCTCGCAGATTGGCGTTCTGACTCAGACAGCTCCATCGTGCGCTTTTTATGACGTCTCTACTTCCGCCTCGTTCGACAGCGTGACATGTGACAGTTCGTCTTCGACAAACAGCATGCCCACGACGATCATCGGCAAGGTTGGTCTTAACCACGTCACCGGCATAAGTGGAAGCGGATTGGCGGGGCCTGGATATGTGACCCTGAGCAACTTCAACAATGGATGCGCCGGATCGACCGCAACCGTTCAATTGGATTCAAGTGGTAACTTCCTGTCGGCAGTCACCAATCTTTCAGGAAACCTCTGCTCCTATGCGCCGACTTCCGCCACTTGCGCCAGCGGAACAGCGACCTGCCCGGCAACGGTCACAATCACCTCCACCCTCACCGGCAGCTATACGGCCGGACTGTGGTTCCGCAATCTTCAGACCACCCACCCTCCATTCGGCCAGTATGCCCTTTACATTCAGGGCAACAATTACACCCAGGAACTTAGCTTCATAAACACATATTCCGAAGGTCCAACCACCCAGCTAACCAACAAGAACACGGTTCCCTATATCAGGGTGGGATCCGGCATTGGAGCGGTCAACCTCATTCGCACCACCTGTGCGGAGCAGGCGGGAACGGTTTCCGATGGAGCCTATTGCGTGGATGTTGCCAGCGGCAATCTTGGAACATCGGCTACGAACACCACGGCCCGCAATAGCCATCTGATTATCAATGACGAAGCAAACAATGTGCAGATCACCTCATCAACACAGGGTGCCGGTGGGTACAACGGAAACGCGACCTGGCTTCCGACATACAGCACAAATGTGTCGGGCCTCCCTGTAACCTCCGCACTCAGCCCCGCCTATCTGACCAACGCCAACCTGCTCACGAACAACGGATTCGAGAGTGGAGGCATTACCGCAACCGCATCGGGAGGAACTACGTCCTATGGTGGAAGCTGGGCCGGATACTGCGGGACGGGCGCAAGCTGCACCTATCTGCAAGATGGAACGTTGGAACTGGCGTCAGTAACTGGAGTAAGCGGAGGTGGAGGTTTTTCGGGATCGGGAACAATCCTTCTGACCAACTTCAATAACGGATGCTCTGGAGCAACGGCTACTGTTACACTGTCGAGCGGTTCGTTCAGCAGCGCGGTGATTACGGGAAGCGGAAGTAGTTGCACGTCACCACCAACCACGGCAACCTGCACCAGCGGCACCGCAACCTGCACCGGAAGCCCTGTCACGATCACGGTGGTTACCACAACGGCCGCCAACGCTGTGACCGGCTCCTACTCGCAGGAGTTGACCATGACCGGCGGATCCTATGCGAGCGTTTATCAGGGTTCAATCAACGTAACATCCGGGCAGCAATACATCCTGTCTTTCTGGATGAAGGGGGATGGTGGTTCAGAGGGAGTCACTGTCAGGTTGATCAACACCAGCAATACAAACCAGTATTGCGCGGGCGTAGTGTCTGTCAAAAGCACAACGGTATGGACCTATTACTCAACGCCCTGCGTGTCAAGCGCAACAGACTCGGGGGCTGGAATGACGATGTTTATCGATGCTCCTGGGACCGTGTGGATCGATGACATGTTCATCAGCTCCCAAACGTCGCTGACATATCCTGGGTTTGGAGCGGTATCGCAGTATTCTTCTGCGCTCACCAGCTTTGCGGCTCCTTCGGGGAGCTGGCCGACATGGCTTGTTCCCACCGTCACCAATTCCACCACTACGCCCTCGCTGGCTGTGGCGGCAAGCGCGGTGCCCACCTCGGTTGGAGGGCTCGGGGCAAACAATGGATCGGCGACAGGCGTCCCCGTTTTCGCATCGGGCACGGCCACGGTAACAGCCACAACAGGGAGCGGATCTCCAGTAGCGGCGGTCAGTCCGGCCCTTACCGGGTCTCCGACGGCTCCCACACAAACAGCCGGTGACAACAGCACAAAGATAGCCACCACGGCCTATGTCGCGACAGCGGTCACGGCGGTCACTCCCACCGTGACATTTGCGGGCGGTGACTTGATTTGCGCCCGTGGATCGGATACAGGCATTGCCTCGACGGCGATTACGGGGGGAACGGCAACCAGCCTGACGGTTGGCTCCCTGCCTCCGGCGTTTGTAGTTGGATCGCTGGTTGGTGTTACGGGGGCGTCTCCGGCGGGTCTGAATACAAGCGGCACAAGCTATTACGCGGTTACTTCGGTGGTAAGTAACACGTTGAACTTTGCTTCCCTCGGTGGAACGTGGAGCAGCGGCGGAACGATCTTTCTGGGATGCGCGAACACGTCGGATGCGGCTGGCAACTACGTCTACGCCTCCTACAACGCGCCGACGTTGACTCCGGCCGCGAACGCAACATACTCCAACACTGTGCAATTTGCCGAGTGGACCACCGCCACCGCACCGAGCTTGATCGTGAGTTCGAATTACGGCACGGCTGGTTCTCACACGGTGATCTTCAACTGCAATTTTTCAAATTCGTTGCCCACCAGCCAATCGGGAGGCGGCGGACAGGTGACATGGGATCTCACATTCCCGTCATCGACCTCGGTGATTGCAACACAGAAATCACTGCTGCAAAGCGGAGCTGGTTCCTGCGGTCCGAGCACGAAGGCGCCTGTGGCGATCAGCGGCAGTAAGACCCTACTCACAGGATTCAATTTCACGGCAACGGGCATCGGAATACCCACCTACTCAAGCGGCGGCACTCCGACCGGAACGGGAACCTGCGTGGTGGCAGCAAGCGGCGGCGGTGGATCCAATGGCCAGTTGACCGTGAACGTGTCGAGTGGTGCGGTAACCGGATTTACCATGCTGAATACGGGGTACGGTTATACATCGGAGCCGACCAGTTGGACCTATGTGAGCGGAAGCGCTTGCTCAACCACAATAACAACCACAGGAGGAAGCCTGGGCGGGGCGCAGGGTAACGCGATTCTCGTGCAGGCATCGAAGCTGTCTCAGTAGTGTGGAGCTGTAACTACCCCGCAAGTGCAGTAATCGCGCCGTGAAACCGGGGAGGGGTAGAGAATAGATACGGAGAGCCAATGTGGCTGATTTGGAGATTGAGGGCACTTTTGAGGAGCAGTGGGGGACTGTGAAAATGGCTCTCAAACAGCTACACGGGGCTATCAACGGGAACGGAAAGGAGGGACTGGTGGAGCATATTCAAAATGTCGATGTTTCTCTCGCCGAGATCAAGGCTTATGGCAGCGCATCCGTGTTTTGGGGAAAAGTGATTGCGGGCTTGCTTGGAATTCTGATCGCCGCCCTGACGCTGTATTTCACCAGTCTCGAAGTGCGCGGCAAAACCACCATGCTGAGAGTTCCGCGCCTGTACTTCGTGTCTCATCCCTTCAGCGTATGCGCTATTTTGAAAGCGTTCGGAGAGTGCGGGTGATGTTGAACTGGCTGAGATCGCTGTTTATCTGCCGCGAGTGCGACAATAAGGGCGGATACGAAACCAGTGGGGGTTGGGTTCCTTGCTGGCGGTGTTTACGGAAACGGAGAAAGAAATGCAGACTTTTTTAATTTGGCTCAGAGGGCTTATTTCGGCTACCATTTCAGCAGCGGCAGGTGGTGTTGCTTTGATTGTGGTGGACCCGACAACATTCAACTTCCATCAGGGAATCGGCAAGCTGGCGGAGGTGTGCGGGGCCTTGGCTCTCGTGCATGCCGCCGGGTATCTTCAGGCCTCACCGTTGCCTGGCGTGAAGTCTGACCCAAGCCCTAAACCGTAACAAAACCGTAACAGGAATCGAGAGGAATATGAGCATCTTCAGCAACATCGTAAACGCAGAACATACTTTCGCGGCGTGGGCCGAGAAAGAGCTTCTCAAGCTCGAAGGCGTTGCGCCAACCATCGAGCGCGTCGTGGATACCGTCCTGACCTATGCCGGGCCCGCCCTGCAAACCGTCGTCACCCTTGAGGCGGGGGAACCGGCTGGCGCATTGGTTGCCAAGATCATCGGAACAGTACAATCGGATCTCACCGCAGCCAGCGGCCTGATTAACGACTTCGGCGCAACGCCCAGCGTGGCAAGCGTCTTCAGCGCAGTGGCATCGAACCTCAGCACATTGCTGGCAGATACTGGCGTCAAAAACCCCAAGTCGGTTTCCACGGTGACAAAGATCGTCGGCGAAGTGAACGCGATTGCGGCAGCGATTGCAGCAGCAATTCCTGCGGCCTAAGTTGCACCCCTCCACACGGGCGGCGCTTGGGACGGTGCCGCCCGTCTTTTTAGGCTGTGGCGAGTCGAGGGATGCTAATCACCTAGGAGCGAAGGTGGTTTGGGGTAAAGGCTCTGAGCGGTAACGCTGTGACGAGCCGATAGTTTAGCGCTCCCTGCTCGGTATGGACGACTCGCCCAGCGGTGCTCCAGTGAACACAAAGGCGGCAAGGAGTGAGAATAAGCCCCACGGAACGGGAATCTATACGCTTAATGTTTGGCGGCAAATGTGCATACTGCGGCGATGAGCTGAGCGGAAAATGGCATCTTGACCATGTAGAACCTGTGCGTCGGGAGAGCGTGTATGTGCCAGGAGAAGTTTCTCGGTCGAATTACCCCAACATGCGCTCCACCGGCAAACTCTTTGCTCCGCAAAATGACAGGCGAGAAAACCTATATCCATCATGCGTGGCCTGTAACATTTTGAAGGGGGCATCAGATGTAGAGGGTTTTCGGCAAGTGCTTGCGTACTTTGCCAGAAGCGTCCCAAAAATCAAAACATACTCACATGTTCGCCATCTGATGAGGTTCGGGAAGTTGATTATTGACCCAACACCCGTAGAATTTTGGTTCGAAAAATATCGCAGAGGTATGAGGCAATGAATCGCAGCCTACAAAACGTCATCGGCATCTGTTGCTGTCTCACCCTGCTCTCCATCATAGGTGTCTGCTACTACGCGGCTTTTACCATGCAGGAATGGGCGGCAACCGGGCGACAGGCTACCGTTACCCTACAGGCCATCAGCGGCACCTCCGCCAAGCTGGACGCAACCCTGGACCAGATTGACGCGCCCTGCACCGGGTTCCATGGATCAGAGACCTGTGGCCCTATCGCCCAACTGAGCCAGACGGAAAAGAATATCGGCATTATGGCGGGTCAGTCAGCGGCCCAGGTGAGACAAACCGGAGCGCTTATTTCCGGGGCGACCGCCGCCCTTACATCGGCATCGGCAGACCTGCATACGGTGGCCATGGGGCTCACCACGTTGACCGGAGAGGCGTCGGCCGACCTTCGGGAGGGGAAACAGTCATTGGAGGCCCTGCCGCCCGTCCTGAGCCAATTTCGTGGCTTCGTGAAGGACGCGGATGTGGTGGTGACAGATCCGGCCATTCCGCGCACCTTGCAGCATGTGGAAGGTATGACGGTTTCAGGGGATAGCATCATGCAGGACGGCAAGCGCGTGTCCGACCATGTGGAAGAGGCGATTGACCATCCGCGCCCTATGACTGCCTGGCAGAAAATCATGGCAGGCTTGGAGATTGCGTGGAAGGTCGCGATACTGGCGAAGTAGGAGATGCAGGCGGCGGGAAAGAGTTTCTGTGGATCCAAAACTGAAAGCGTTTCTCGACCTTGTGGCTTGGTCGGAGGGCACCAGCACCAGCCCCATCACCCAAAACAACGGTTACGATGTGATTGTGACCGGCGTCAACGGGCCGTCCATTTTCACCGACTATACAGACCATCCCTTCGCCCACGGCGGCGCGGTGACGGTGCGTCCAGGTCTCATCTCGACCGCCGCTGGACGCTATCAGTTGCTTGCCCGGTACTGGAATGTGTATAAGGCGCAACTGCATCTTCCCGACTACTCTCCTGCCAGCCAGGATGCGGTCGCTATTCAGCAGATGAGGGAACGCGGGGCAGTCTCATTGGTGGAGTCCGGGGATGTGCAGGGGGCCATTGAGGCCTGCTCGAACATCTGGGCCTCTCTACCTGGAAACTCATATGGGCAGGGGGGACACTCGATGGAGGCTTTGCTGGGACAATACCAGAACATCTCCAACCCTGTCTCCGCGTAGGGGTTCGGGATATAATCCTCGCAGGAGGCGGTTATGCCGTTGATCGAGTCTTCATCGCAATCCGCAACCAAGGATAATTTCCGCGAGTTCGGCAAGGGCAAGACCTACGCGAGAACCAAAAAGAAGTTCGGCAAAAAGAGGGCTGACCGGCAAAGGATCGCGGTGGTTCTCAAGAATAAACGTGCAGCCAGGCGCAATCATAAGAAGAGAGGGTCATCGCGTTCGCGGTGATTGGAGGATAGATGTCGAGACGGTCCAGTGCTTCATTTGTGGAGGTTACACCGGAGATTGCGGAGAAGATGGCTAGGGTGCGCGACGAGGAAGAAAGGTCTCACCTGGTCCCAGATCTGGCTGTTGAGGAAATACGCCTGCTGCGCGAAGAGCTGGAGGCGGCAAGGTCATCCAGGGATCAGGCGATAGCCCAGGTTGCAATTCTCAAGCATGGAGCCAAACCTATCGCGGGATCGTCATCGTCGCCGGATGGAAGCATCACCCTGCCTGTCACGATAAACGCCGACCAGGTTCTTCTCGTTCATGACTGGGCGCAGCAGGCTGGCATGCCTTTGGATGACTTTATCCGGCAGGAGATCGGCATTGCCATGGAATCCTACTGGTCTGGGGTTTGATCTACCCCATCAAACTATTCTTTTCTCTCAGCAGCCCTCGGCTATGCCGGGGGTTCGCTGTCTGCGGTAACACTTATCTTACCCTGTTAGGTCGGTTCGACTTCTCCCATACGATTAGCCTTGCGCTGCAAGCCGGTCCACAGCAACGGCGAATCCCCTTACGGCACAGATCAACCATCTGCGGATGCCAAGAAAAGAGCAACTTGCACCACTCGCAGCGAATCCGCAACATCGGCAAATGATAGGCCATGCTCACTCCTCCGTTACCCTGTCCACCAACCTCGAACCTCAGATTTACGGCTCAGATGTTGGCCCCGTTTATCGAATCCACCAGTGATTGCGGATCGTTCTCCTGATACCATTCACGGGTCTTCTTGCCTGGTTCTGGAATGATCTCGCCGACGTAGTGCTTGCATGGGACACATGCTCGCGGGTCCGGGCCGATAATCATAGCGCCATTTGGGGAAAATCTCCGTTCACAGTTACAGGTGCAAGTCTTGCGGTTACAGCGATGATTCTTGGCTGTGAGGGTTTCAATCTGTTCCCTGTTCATAACTCTCCCCGAAGTGTCCTGTCTCGCAGTGTGATGCTCTGTGCATCCTCAAATGCAGCTTCCCAGGATGCACCTATGCCATAGATCTCGTCGCAGTCCGTTACCAAAAACCTCTGATTGGGGTCTTCCCTCCAAAAACGGTCTGAGATGTGCGCCCTCCGCCCAAATGTTTGCAGGGCTTTGTCCATAGCCTCGGTGGCTGTCATTCTGTTTTCCCCTCTCTCAACTTCTCAGTCAAGGCCCTCATTGTTAGACTTGTACTCAAGTTCGGCGATGCGCTCGATGAGTTTCTTGACCATGAGACATTGACCACCCCAAGCCTTTTGCTCGGTGGTTAGCAGATCGAGTGATTCCATATCCTCGCACTGCTTGACAATGAGGCACGACTCGCCGTATTCCATCAACAGGTCATGCGGAAGCGGATATGCGCTGGCAGGCGTTTTGGCTCGCGTTCGGCATGGTCCTGCCAGAGAACCAGCACCTGCCATCCTCCAAAACCTCTCCGGCGCGGTTGCACTTCTGTACCCTAGCTCCGCCAGGTATGGCTCTAAAGACTTTCTGGCTGCATCTTTTCGCTGTTATACGCATCAAAACTCCTGCAATGGCTCTTCCTTATTATCTCCACACTGAGAGAAAACATATGTCTTTGCCATATAGGTTCTCTCTTCGTCGGTGCGAGGATCGAATGGTCCCCTTTTCCCGTATACGGCAGGATTGATGCCCAGGTAGATCCAGTCGTGTCCTTCGAACCACCTGCATGGTCTTGTCTTCGCCTTCTGGCCTTCAGTGGCCTCGCCAATGTTATTCGCGTCGTCAGTCATAATTTCCTCCACCATCCCCATCCATACAACACACAGAATTCGATAAAGTACAAAGCGGCGAGGATCGAAAGCCATACCCCGGCAGCCATCAGGCCGGACAAAAACCTTGTAAGCGCTCTTGTCATTCATCTCTCCTTCTCGCCCAGGGCCAGAAACAGGCAGTCTCCGCTCATGCGCTTTCCTTGTAACACCCGCCACACACGAAGTGCAGCGGGTGTCGTGGTTATGGTTCCAAGATGATAAAGCCGTCGCCGTCGCCGGAGCCGGAGCCGTAGCCGGAGCCGTCGCCGGAGCCGGAGCCGTCGCCGGAGCCGTCGCCGTCGCCGGAGCCGGAGCCGTAGCCGGAGCCGTAGCCGGAGCCGGAGCCGTCGCCGGAGCCGGAGCCGGAGCCGTAGCCGGAGCCGTCGCCGTAGCCGTCGCCGTAGCCGTCGCCGGAGCCGTAGCCGGAGCCGGAGCCGTAGCCGTCGCCGGAGCCGGAGCCGGAGCCGTCGCCGTAGCCGGAGCCGGAGCCGTCGCCGGAGCCGTAGCCGGAGCCGTCGCCGGAGCCGTAGCCGGAGCCGTAGCCTATCTTTAGACTTCCCACGGTTTCACCCCCTCAATGCTTTTTTGGGCAACGGAAGTAGCCGGAAGAATTTCGATTGCCTCCAAAAGCAATACGCGGCCCACAGGTACGGGAAACTTGCAGTTCTGCGGCTTGGATGTTCCCAACGCCGCCAGTTGCGAAAGTGAAGCAGCGCCATCCCAATACCATATCCGGCGCGCATTGGTGAGTTCCACTTCCCTTCCCTTGCGGGATGCGAGCGTACCGGCAAACACTCCGGCGCTGTAAGTGCGAACGATAACATAGGTTCCTTTGGTGATTGCCATTCTTTCCTCCACTACACGGTTGATGTTGCGTTATTCCTTTGGCCGGGTGGCCGCGTGTTTGCGCGTGTCTCTTGACCACGAGCGGTTAATGTCCATCGACTGAGGCACCCACCGGCTGAAGCTGGCGGGATGGACGCGGCAGCCTGGGTCTTGGCTGATGTACATATGCCCGTCCGGTCCCTCGTAGGGTTCATGGTTGTGGGCGCAGGTGCAGACGGGCGGCGCTTTCTCGTCTTCAAGGCGTTGTGCATCGCGCTCCGCTGCCAGTTCTTGCGCGGTGAGGAACTTGATGCTGCTGTCAACGTTGCCAGCGTTGCGGCTCATCTGTGCCTCCACATCGGCGCGGCCCGGAGACGGCGCACCAGATCGGCATGGGCCAGCGGTTCAATCCGCATCATCCATTCGCTCAGTTCGGCAAACTCGCTTCGAGTCAATCCGCCCTTGATGCGATTGCACAGTTCGCAGATGCACTCCAGATTGTCCAAGCCAAGCGACCCGCCACGGCTCAGGGGCGTCATGTGGTCGATGGATGCGCTCAGGGCGTCGATGGGCTGAAGGCAGAACGGGCAACGGGTCAATGTCTGTGCGTCATACCAGCGGAACAACTCAGCTTCGCTGAAGGGTAGTTCTTCGCCTACTTGCCGCAACTGGCCCTTGCGCTTGCCGGACTGCCAATGCTTCGCGCCAACCCGCCGTTTTAGCGCGGAGTAGATGCCGTGGATGCGCGTCCTAACGGTTGCCATCTTCATCCTCCAAAAACGTCTCCCTGGTCGAAACCGAGGATAGTTTGTTTTCCAAGAAACCACAAGATGCCTTTGGTAACCAGTATGGAGGTACAATGGTTGCATGGTGAATGGCTGGAAATTGGGGACCATGTACTATCCCGGCGGTGGTTTTGGGCTCCCGGGCGTCGGCCGGGGATTCACCCAGCCAGGCGGGGCCAATACCCCTGTCCTTCCAGCGCAGATTGTTAATCCCTCCAGCACCATTGCCCCTTTCAGTGGCCAGCCGGTGACAGAGCAGACCGGCGTGATGTCGGGAGTCTGCTCTCATTTCTTCGATGAGCCCCTGGTTGTGAGAGAGTACGATTACACCCTCTCCTCCTCGGTGGCCCTGATATGCTGTCCGCTTTGCTCGTGCGTATGCGGAACCATTTACCCCTACAGCGCATGGCTTAACACCGTCACAAACCCCGTCACCTTTCCGTGATACCGTGCTGCCGAAGGGCCTTCTCTACAAGTTTGACAGCGTTGATCTCCGCCCTGTTGTCCGATGGAGAGACGGAGACGGAAAATTGCCCCACCCCTGGAATCCTCCAGACCTGATGCCTCCCGGTTCGGATCAGGGTGCCGTTGTGCTTTCGCATAATGGATCGAAAATTCTTCCAGTCCTTCATGATGTCTCCTAGAATATCCCTATGCTAAACCGGGAAGGCTTCAAGATCCTCGCCTCATTTGGTCCCGAGAAACTTGGTTTCACGGTGTTCCTGCTGGCCAACTTCGACCTGAAAAAATTCACCGCCATGAACCCCAGGAAGCTGATTGAGTTTGGCATCAACGAAGGGTTCGGGGTTCGGAGAAATGAAACCACCCTCAACCGGAGAGTCGATTTCTTGGTGAAGTCCGGCCTCCTCGAATACGGCCCTTTCGTGCGTGGGTGGAAGGGAGTGAAGATCCCCACCATACGCATCCGGCAACACCTTCTCACTCCAGCCAGGAGCTATACGGCCGAGGCCAAGAGGGTAAAAGAAAGAAAAGAGCGGGAGGCCCTTCTGGAGCCCCCCGCCCAGCCTACTGGCTGACAACGTACCCCCCCCCCATATGAACTACCGGGTCCTTCGGATCAAACGAACCGAAGGCCCCCCATTCACAACAAACCTTTTCCCGGGCTGAGACTGCGTGAACACCGCCAGCCTCTGCTTGATGGCCTTGAACCCCCTCGATGTCACCAGGAGATCCTCTCCCACCTTCATCCCCGTCAGGGCAACATCGAGAATCGTCCTCTTCTCTGAACTCTGCATGGTGCCTCCTATACCGGATATCCACGGTCCTCTTCGGCGAGTCCGGTAATCTTGATCGTTGTTGTCGAGTCCAGGCGGTGGAAGAACAGCCAGAGAATAAAATCCCCCACCCGCTTGGCAATGAACCGGCGAGGGGTGAGCTGAATCCCCTCGACCAGATAGCTTCCGTTAGTGACTGTCAGGGTCGGCATGATCCTCTGGTCACTCCTCCCTCGGGATGATTTCCATCCCGGCCTTTTTGGCCAGTCTGAGGATCAGTCGGGAGAGCCTCCCGGTGATCTCGTTATCGGTGTGGTCGTAAAGGATCTCCTGGGCCAGCGCGATGGCGTTGTCCGCGAACTCCTTGAAGGGAACCGAGGTGTCGGCTTTCTTTACCGGCTTCACGTCGGCTACCTTGACCTTGCCTGGGATGGCCACTCTTGCCCTCTGCTGGTCCTTGGAGAGCTTGGCGAGGGCCACGGCGGCCGTAACCTTCATCCGGCCGTCACGAACCGCCTGGGCGGCTTCTGGGGCCAACTCGATCAAGCTGGCGCGTTGCTCGATGAAGCGCAGGGCGGTCGCCTTGTCGGCCTCCGTCTTGGCTCCCGGGAAGTAGATTTTTGCGATGTCCTCATCCGCCAATCCGAAACGCTTGCGGAAGATCTTGATGTTGGAGGCATCGTCGATGGGAGAGACGTCCTGCCGGAACCGATTCTCCGACACAGCCATAGCCAAGGCTTCAGCCTCGGTGAGGGAGAAATAGTTTCCGACCAGTTTTCTCTTCTGTTCGGGAGATCTCTCGTTCAGGAGGGAGACCGCCCTCCAGCGGCGATGCCCGGCCACGAGGACGGGGCGTCCCTGGTCGTCCTTGCGGAGAATAACCGGCGTGTTCTGCCCGTTGGCCTCGATGTCGGCCGCCAAGCTCTCGATGTCCGTGTGCTCATGTCTGCCGTTGAGAACCGGGTCGATGAGAATGTTTTCCGGATAGTCACAGTAGAGTGCTCCGGCCCTCTTCACAGTTTCGCTGTTGAATTCTACGGCCACTGCATCCTCCTTGCTCGATGGTGATGGGGAGGCCGGAGCCTCCCCGGGTTAAACGGAGACCTTCTCGATGTTCTTGAGGGCCTCGTCCTCGGCAATCTGCATCCTGCGCCCGAGGCGATACCCAAGCCAGAAGAAGTCCAGGGGAACGCCGTTGACAGACTCGTCGCGGGCTGTCTTGCTGGGGGTGGAGAACCTCTCCAGGGTCTGGTTTTTACTCGTGGTCAACTCCAGGAGGTTTATCAGGAACGAAACCGTCAGCTTGGTGCTGATGGTTTTGTTTTCGAGGACCGCCTCGGCCAACTCGGGAAACTCCCGCCCGTTGCGGGCTCCAAAGTTTTCGGTCGTGTACTGTTGAGATGCCGCGATTTCCTCTTCAAGAATCTTTTTGATCTGCTCGGTCATGCACTTCCTCCTTCTTTCCGGTTGTGGCGCTCTTGAGGAAAATCTTCAGGCGCGGGTAGACGTTGACAATTTCCGGATGGGCATTGACGTACTGTGACCTCCGGGAACTAAGGGTGCAGCGGGCAATGTTGGTGACGAGCGATCCATTCGCCCTGCGAATACCCAGGTAGCCGATGCTGTTGGCGACACGGGAGAGCGGTTCCCCGTTCTCGATGCGATGGATCATGTTGAGGATGTGTTCATCCGTGAAGACTTCCTTGCCGCCCCCAAACAAGTTGTTTTGCCGCGCGATCATAATGCCCTCGCGCTGGCGCTCCTTGATGATGGATCTTTCGAACTCGGCGAAGGCTCCCATAACCGACAGAAGGAGAGTGCTCATCGGATTGGCTGAGTTGGGAGAATACTTCATGCTCTCCTTGACAAACTCAACCGTGACTCCCCTCTCGACCAGACTGAAGACAATCTTCCGCAGGTCGTCCAGATTTCTCGCCAGGCGATCCATCGAGTGAACGATGAAGGTGTCCCCTTCGCGCAGATAGGCAAGGGCCTCCTGAAGGGCGGGGCGATTGGCGCTCTTACCGCTGGCCTTGTCCTCGAAAATTCTGTCCAGCTTGATGTCCGCCAACTGCCGGGCAGTATTCTGATCGACGGAGGAAACGCGGATGTAGCCTACTCGTTTTCCCATCATAGCTCCTCCTCTCTTGGTGATTCTGTTGGCAACTCTTCGGCCGATGCCTCTATCGGGTCGGGAGCCTCCAAAGCTGACAGCTCCTGAGAGAGCAGCTTGTGGGCACATCCTTCTCCGCAGAGGCACATGGAGGATTTCCTCCCGGCCCGTTGATAGGTGAATTTGGCGAAACGCAGAACCCCGTCAATCTTCCACGTCACAAACCATCGGTTTGCGACTCTCTTCTGGATACCGCAGGTCGCGCAGATGAATGTTTTCTCTCCAGCCATCACCACCTCCCGGGGAATAGTCCCCCCAAGATAACCAGCACCATGTAGACAAACAGCGACACGGCCGCGATGGAAATTATGGTTCCGAACACATGCCTCCATGGGATGTCCCACACCAGATCGGCGAGGGCCCCCACGGAGCACACGCTTACCGCAGTCATAATCTTGGCCAGATAGGGATGCGATCCCCAGGTAAGGCAAGCCGCCACGGCCGCGAGTACGGGCACCATGACGATAGATGCGCTCATGGTTGCCTTGAGCAAGCGAAAATCGTTGCCTCTCATTGCTTCATCCTTTCCCAGACGGCCAGCCCCACAGTCACCCAGAGGGGTGAGGTGAGAACGGCTATCCAAAACAATCCCCCGAAGAGGGTGGGGCCGGAACTCTTCTCGTGGTTCATCATTTTCTCAGCCCCGCCTTTCTCTCTTCCTCCGCCAACCACAGGTAGAGATCTTTGTTGTGAATGTTGACGTCGGCCAGGGCAATCGGGCACTCGGCAAGAACTTCAATGGGAGAGGTCATGCCGTAGGCTCGATCTGTCTCCCGATGATACTCTCCATTGAGATACGGCTGCCCCTTGTAGTCGTGGGTGCCGATGAACTCCTTGCCTGTCCAGACTCCGGCCATCAGCTTCCGTCCTCGAAGCCGGTACAGTATCCCCGGCTTGCATTGCGACAGGTAGATCATGAGTGGTTCCATTACTGAACCGCCTCTGGCCAGAACAGCACCAAGGCCATCACTGCGGCGATTACCAAGGCGATGGACCCGTAGGCGATGATCTGGAGGGCCATGGATGGACGGAGAGATGTGTTCTCCCCGCCCAGAACGTTACTCCAAGATGCGGCCAGCCAGCGGCCGGCAGCATCGCGGCCGGCAGTCATTTGACCTCCTGAAAGTCGAAGTACAGGCGGGGCGAGTGCTGAAACGTAAGGCTGCCCACCTGCCCATCGGTCTTGCGCTCCACGACGACAAACGGAGCGGCGAACCCCTTGACGCGGAAATCTTGGGTGAGTTGAGTGGTGTCCCACACCTGACCAAACTCGGCCTCAAGGGCCTCGCGTGTCCCGGGCGTGGAGTTGATGACGTCCAGCAATACTCGACGTGCGGTTTCGGTTGTCATGATTTCTTCCC
>Ga0316221_1000170_pt1 | contig 91175 bp, 89 predicted proteins | sample TBH18007metaG_FD_206003 | JGI IMG/M metagenome (GOLD analysis project Ga0316221, IMG submission 206003) | Freshwater microbial communities from Trout Bog Lake, Wisconsin, USA - TBH18007 | ecosystem: Environmental > Aquatic > Freshwater > Lake > Hypolimnion/Profundal zone | place: USA: Wisconsin... | reverse complement strand
TGGACCGACCGCCTGACCGCCTGCGACCAATACCGCGCCAAGGCCTATAAGGTGGAGCCGGTGCCGGGAACGCCGGGGCAGTATTTCTGCTATGTCGCCTATGATCTGATCCTGTTTGAACCCGGATCGATTGCCAATCTGACCGCTTCGATCATCGGCAATGTGTTCTCGTTCAAACCGCTGAAGGCCGCACGGCTGGAGGATATGCGTTTCCCGGTGGGTTACATCAAAACCTTCAAGGGTCCGCCCACCGGCATCGTGGTGGAGCGTGAGCGTCTGGACAAGTTCGGCCGTCCGCTGCTGGGCGCGACGGTGAAGCCCAAGCTGGGGCTGTCGGGCAAGAATTATGGCCGCGTGGTTTATGAGGGGCTGAAGGGCGGCCTCGATTTCATGAAGGACGACGAGAACATCAACTCGCAGTCGTTCATGCATTACCGCGAGCGGTTCCTCTATTCGATGGAGGCGGTGAACAAGGCCTCTGCGGGTTCGGGTGAGATCAAGGGGCATTACCTCAACATCACCGCCGGAACGATGGAGGAGATGTACGCCCGCGCCGAATTCGCCAAGGAATTGGGATCTGTCATAATCATGGTCGATCTTGTGATCGGCTGGACCGCGATCCAGTCGATCGCCAATTGGTGCCGTAACAACGACATGATCCTGCATATGCACCGCGCCGGCCACGGCACCTATACGCGCCAGAAAAACCACGGCGTATCGTTCCGGGTGATCGCTAAATGGCTGCGTTTGGCGGGCTGTGACCACCTGCACACCGGCACCGCCGTCGGCAAGCTGGAGGGCGATCCGCTGACCGTGCAAGGCTATTACAACGTCTGCCGCGAGACGAAGAATGAGGTCGATCTGCCGCGCGGCATCTTCTTTGAACAGGACTGGGCCGACACACTGAAAGTGATGCCGGTGGCATCGGGCGGTATTCATGCCGGGCAAATGCACCAGTTGCTGCACCTGTTCGGCGATGATGTGGTGCTGCAATTCGGCGGCGGCACGATTGGCCACCCGATGGGCATTCAGGCCGGCGCCACCGCCAACCGCGTCGCGCTGGAGAGCATGGTGCTGGCCCGCAACGAAGGCCGCAACATCGCCGAGGAAGGCCCGCAAATCCTGCGCGACGCCGCCAAATGGTGCAAGCCCTTGGGCGCCGCGCTCGACACATGGGGCGACATCACATTCAACTATGCCTCCACCGACACATCGGACTTCGTTCCGACACCCACTGCTGCCTGAACTGGAGCCACATCATGCGTATCACCCAGGGATGCTTTTCCTACCTGCCCGACCTCACCGACGCGCAAATCGCGCGCCAAGTGGATTATTGCTTGGCACAAGATTGGTCGGTGGGGCTGGAATTCACCGACGACCCCCACCCGCGCAACACCTATTGGGAAATGTGGGGGCACCCGATGTTTGACCTTGCCGACCCCAAGGGCGTGATGATCGAACTGGCCGATGCCCGCAAGGCGCACCCCAACAGCTATATCCGGCTGGTGGCGTCAGACTCCACGCGCGGGTTCGAGACGTTGCGGATGTCGTTCATCGTGCATCGCCCGCAGATTGAACCGACGATCAAAATGATCCGCCAAGAGGTGCGCGGCCGCACGGTCAATGTCAGCTTTGAGGTGGTTCCCGCATGACCCAAGCCGCCCCCGCGCCTGAGTGGACCCACGATGCGGGGGCGCAAACATTTGACCTGCGCGCCGAATATGAATCCTCTGGCGTGGGCGAGGTGGTGGCGGGGCTGGAGCATGACCTGATCGGCCTCGCCCCCGTCAAGCAGCGCATCCGCGATATCGCCACGCTGTTGGTGGTGGAACGGGCGCGGGGGGCGCTGGGCCTATCCGCCGAGCCGCCGACGCTGCACATGAGCTTTACCGGCAACCCCGGCACCGGCAAGACCACGGTGGCGATGCGCATGGCCGAGATTTTGCACAAGCTGGGCTATGTGCGGCGCGGGCATATGGTGGCGGTGACGCGCGATGATCTGGTGGGGCAATATATCGGCCACACCGCGCCAAAAACCAAGGAAGTGCTGAAAAAGGCGATGGGCGGTGTGCTGTTCATCGACGAGGCTTATTACCTCTATCGCCCCGAAAACGAACGCGATTACGGGCAAGAGGCGATCGAGATCCTGTTGCAGGTGATGGAGAATAACCGCGACGATATTGTGGTGATCTTGGCGGGCTATGCCGGCCGTATGGACACATTCTTTGCCAGCAACCCAGGATTTCGCAGCCGCATCGCGCATCACATCGACTTCCCCGATTATTGTGATGCGGAACTGGGTGAGATCGCCGATAAATTGCTGGCGGAGCAGAATTACCGCTTTGACGATGAGGCCCGCATCGTGATGGCGCGTTATGTTACCGCGCGCCGCCAGCAGCCGCATTTCGCCAACGCCCGCTCGATCCGTAATGCGCTGGACCGGGCACGGCTGCGGCAGGCGGCGCGGCTGTTTGGCGACGCCAACGGCATCGTTACCGCAGAGGACCTCAGCACCATCCGCGCCGCCGATCTGGCCGGCAGCCGCGTGTTGACCGGCAATGGAGAGATTGCATGAAGCCCGTTTTGATCGCACCGTCGCTGCTTTCGGCGGATTTTTCGATTTTGCGCGACGAAATCCATGCGCTGGAACGCGCTGGCGCCGATTGGCTGCATCTGGATGTGATGGATGGGCATTTCGTGCCCAACCTGACCTTTGGCCCGCCTGTGGTGAAGGCGCTGCGCCGCCACACCTCGCTGCCCTTTGATTGCCACCTGATGATCGAGCCTTGCGATGGCTTCATCCCCGCCTTTGCCGATGCCGGCGCCGACATCATCACCGTCCATGCCGAGGCGAGCAAACATCTGGATCGATCGCTGCAGTTGATCCGCGGCGCGGGGTGTCAGGCGGGGGTGTCGCTGAACCCGCACACGCCTGAAAACGTGCTGGAATATGTGATGGACCGGGTCGATCTGATTTTGGTGATGAGCGTCAACCCCGGCTTTGGCGGGCAGGAATTTATCCCGGCGATGGTGGACAAGGTTGCCCGCATTCGCGCGATGTGCGGGGGCCGGCCCATCCACATTCAGGTTGACGGCGGGGTGACGCCCGAAACCGCCCCCGCATTGGTGACAGCGGGCGCGGATGTTCTGGTGGCGGGGTCCGCTGTGTTTCGGGGCGGGGAGGAGGCGGCCTATCGCGCCAACATCACCGCCCTTCGCGATGCCTGTCAAACAGCGCTCTGAGGTCACGAGGCTGGCAAGCAGCTTTCCCTTGCGCCGTGTAACGCCGTGGAAAGTTGGCTTGCAGATCGCAAGGTGACCAGTCAATCGACCCGAGTTACCCCAAGGATAAAGTCCCGGAACAAGCCAACATACAGGTTTGGCACGGTTCCTGCTTTAATCAATTTGTAACAACAAGGGGTGGCGGACGCGTGATCGCCGGGCGCCCCGTGATGGAAGGGGCAGGCCAGTATGGCGATTGAGACATTCTATGATGTGATGCGTAGGCAAGGCATCACGCGGCGCAGTTTCTCCAAATTTTGCAGCCTTACCGCCGCTGCCCTCGGCCTCAGCCCCGCCTATGCGCAGGAAATCGAGCATGCGATGGCCACCAAGCCGCGCATCCCGGTGCTGTGGCTGCATGGGCTGGAATGCACGTGCTGCTCGGAAAGCTTTATCCGCTCGGCGCATCCGCTGGCGAAGGATGTGATCTTGTCGATGATCAGCCTTGATTACGACGATACCATCATGGCCGCCGCCGGCCATCAGGCGGAATCGATCATCGAGGAAACCATCCAGAAATACGACGGCCAATATATCCTCGCCTGCGAAGGTAACCCGCCGCTGAACCAAGAGGGCATGAGCTGCATCATCGGCGGCAAGCCCTATCTGGAGCAGTTGAAGCACGCCGCCGAGCATTGCAAGGCGATCATCAGCTGGGGCAGTTGCGCCAGTTGGGGCTGTGTGCAGGCCGCGCGCCCCAACCCCACGCAGGCCACCCCGATCCACAAGGTGCCGGGCCTCGCGTCAAAACCGATCATCAAGGTGCCCGGCTGCCCGCCGATCGCCGAGGTGATGACCGCCGTGATCGCCTATATCCTGACCTTTGATCGCTTCCCGGAGCTGGACCTGCAGGGGCGGCCCAAGATGTTTTATTCGCAGCGCATTCACGACAAATGCTATCGCCGCCCGCATTTCGATGCCGGCCAGTTCGTTGAGGCGTTCGATGATGAGGGAGCGCGCAAGGGTTACTGCCTGTACAAAATGGGCTGTAAAGGGCCGACGACCTACAACGCCTGCTCGACGGTGCGGTGGAATGGCGGGCTGTCGTTCCCTATTCAGGCCGGCCACCCCTGCATTGGCTGCTCGGAAGATGGTTTTTGGGACAAGGGCGGGTTCTACAACCGCCTCACCGACATTCACGGCTTTGGTATCGAGGCTAACGCGGACCAGATCGGCGGCACAGCCGCGGCCGTGGTGGGTGTGGCAGCGGCGGCCCATGCGGCGGCCAGCGCGGTTAAACGCGCCCGCGCGAACGCTGCCCCCCAAAATACCGGGGCCACCCAATTGGAAGGACAAGACTAATGACGATTGCCACTCCAAACGGCTTTAACCTAGACACCAGCGGCAAGCGCGTGGTGGTCGATCCCGTCACCCGCATCGAGGGGCACATGCGCTGCGAGGTCAACCTCGACAGCAATAATGTGATCCGCAATGCCGTTTCCACCGGCACCATGTGGCGCGGGTTGGAGGTGATCCTGAAGGGCCGCGATCCGCGCGATGCCTGGGCCTTTACCCAGCGCATCTGCGGCGTGTGCACCGGCACCCACGCGCTGACTTCGGTGCGCGCGGTGGAGAACGCGCTGGGGATTATGATCCCCGAAAACGCCAACTCCATCCGCAATATCATGCAGCTGTCGTTGCAGGTGCATGATCACTTGGTGCACTTCTATCACCTGCACGCGCTGGATTGGGTGAACCCGGTCAACGCGCTGAAGGCTGACCCCAAGGCCACTTCTGAATTGCAACAGAAGGTCAGCCCCCACCACCCGAACAGTTCACCGGGTTATTTCCGTGACATTCAGACGCGCCTGAAGAAGTTCGTCGAAAGCGGTCAATTGGGCCCGTTCAAGAACGGATATTGGACCAACCCAGCCTATAAACTGCCGCCAGAGGCCGATTTGATGGCGGTGACGCACTACCTTGAGGCGCTGGATTTCCAGAAGGAAATCATGAAGGTGCGCACCATCTTCGGCGGCAAGGATATTCACCCCAACTGGCTGGTGGGCGGCGTGCCTTGCGCGATCAACATCGATGGCGACATGGCGGCCGGTGCGCCGATCAACATGGTCAGCCTCGATATGGTCACCTCGATCACCGACCGCTGTATTGAGTTCGTCAACAACGTCTATATCCCTGATTTGATTGCTATCGCCGGCTTCTACAAGGGGTGGCTCTATGGCGGCGGGCTGTCCAGCACGTCGGTGATGGCCTATGGCGACATTCCCGATAAGGCCAATGATTACAGCCCTGCCAACCTAATGATGCCGCATGGCGCGATCATCAACGGCAAGCTGACCGAGATCCACGATATCGACCTGCGCGACCCCACGCATATTCAGGAGTTCGTGCCGCACTCGTGGTACAAATATGAGGACGAGAAGAAGGGTCTGCACCCGTGGGACGGCGTTACCGACCCGCATTACGAACTGGGCGCCAACGCCAAGGGCACCAGCACCAACATCGAACAGATCGACGAAGGCGCGAAATACAGCTGGATCAAGGCCCCGCGTTACAAGGGGCACGCGATGGAGGTCGGGCCGCTGGCGCGCTATATCGTCGGTTATATGCAGGGTAAGAAGGAGTTCAAGGACCCCGTCGACAACCTGCTGAAGACGCTGGACGTGCCGATCGACGCGTTGTTCTCCACGCTGGGCCGCACGGCGGCGCGTGGGTTGGAGGCCGCATGGGCGGCCGACAAGCAGAAGTATTTCCTCGACAAGCTGATCGCCAATATCAAGAACGGCGATACCGCCACCGCCAACACCGCCAAATTCGACCCCAGTACTTGGCCCGATGAGGTCAAGGGCGTGGGCTTTACCGAGGCACCGCGCGGCGCACTTGCCCACTGGATCAAGATCAAGGGCGGCAAGATCGAGAATTACCAATGCGTCGTGCCAACCACATGGAACGGCAGCCCGCGTGACAACGAAGGCAATATCGGCGCCTTTGAAGCCTCGCTGATGAACACCAAGGTTGAACGCGCTGAGGAGCCCGTGGAAATCTTGCGCACATTGCACAGCTTTGACCCCTGCCTTGCCTGCTCGACCCATGTGATGGGGCCGGACGGTCAGGAAATGGCCGAAGTCAAAGTACGCTAAGGGGGATGGTACAGATGAAAGCGAAAACATTAATCGGCGCCGGGTTGCTGGGCGCACTGTCACTGGCCTCGCCCGCGCTGGCGCATCCGGGGCATGGCACCGGGCTGATGGCCGGCTTTGTGCACCCCTTTACCGGGGTGGACCACATGGCCGCAATGCTAGCGGTGGGGGCCTGGGCCGCCACCCGCGAAAAGGGCAAGGCTTGGACCGCGCCGGCGTTGTTCATGGGGTTGCTGGTCGTCGGCGGCTTGCTGGGGGTACGTTTTGGGACCTTCGCGCCGGTGGAACCGATGACGGCTCTGTCGGTGGCAGCACTGGGGGCGTTGTTGTTACTGGCACCCTTTATGCCCAGCCGCGCTGGTTTGGCGGTGATCGGTGGCTGCGCACTGCTGCATGGCTATGCCCACGGCACAGAGGTGAGCGGTTCGTTGACCGAATTTTTCGCCGGTTTCGCGATGGCCTCGGCCATTTTGCATGCCGCCGGCTGGGCCTTGGGCCGCCAGTTGTTTGGCGCAAAATCCGCAAGGATTGCGGCAGGTTTGGCGCTGGGTGCAACGGGCATCGCGCTCACCATCCTGTAAACAAAGGGGAGGTTCGCCATGAGCGATACCGCACTAACCAGCCAAAAGCAGGACGCCGTTTATGTCTATGAGGCGCCTGTGCGCATCTGGCACTGGATCAACGCCGCCTGCATTATCGTGCTATTCGTCACGGGCTATCTGATCGGATCACCACCCGGCACTGGCAGCGGAGAGCCATCGGCGCATTATCTGTTCGGGTGGATACGTTTTTTCCACTTTACCGCCGGGCAGCTGGTGGTGGTGGGCTTTGCCTTTCGGCTATACTGGTCGTTCATGGGCAATGACCACAGCCGCGAAATATTCCGCCCCCCATTCCGCAACCGCGAGTTCTGGGACGGGGTTAGGCATGAGATGCGCTGGTACGCCATGATCGAAAAAGCCCCGCGCAAATACAGTGGTCATAACCCGCTGGCGATCCTGTCGATGCATTTGCTGTTCGTGTGGGGCATTGGCTTTATGATCCTCACCGGCCTTGCGCTGTACGGCGAGGGCGAAGGCACGGGCATGATACATTGGTGGATTACCAAGCCGGTGCTGTGGTTCTTCAGCAATAGTCAAGAGGTGCATACGTTGCACCATCTGGGGATGTGGGCGATCGTGATCTTTACCATCGTGCATATCTATGCCGCGATCCGCGAGGATATCATGTCGCGGCAATCGATTATGTCGTCGATGTTCTCTGGCTGGCGCACATTCCGCGATGAGGAGCCGCTGGACGACGGGCATTGAGTTATACAGTATAGCCAGAAAGGGCCAATGTACCCAAAAGGGTCGCCGGAAGGGGGAGGCATAGCCTCTCCCTTTTGTGCATTTACCATCCACCTGTGCCATCTTGTGGAAGGGCAGTATCCACTATATGGTGCACGCCTGACGCCACTCCGGGGCTAAACCCTGCAAATTTAACCTTTCGGCAAGTTTGGCACACCGCTTGCTAAGTAACTTGCCGCAGGGTCGCCAACAGATGCGACAAAAGGGGATGTGGGGATGTCAGGGCAGATGATGCCGGGGCCGAATGTCGCAGGCGCAGCGCCAGAGGTGCTGCTCCTGGGGATCGGCAATTTGCTATGGGCCGACGAGGGCTTTGGCGTGCGGGCGGTGGAACACATGCACCGCAACTGGCAGATGCCCGACAACGTGCGGATGCTGGATGGCGGCACGCAAGGCATCTATCTGGTGCAGGAAATCCGCGATGCCGATGTGCTGGTGGTGTTCGATGCGGTCGATTACAATCTGCCGCCGGGCACGCTGAAACGTGTTGAGGGTGACGAAGTGCCCAGCTTTCTGGGCGTGAAGAAAGTTTCGCTGCACCAGACCGGCTTTCAGGAAGTCTTGGCCATGGCCGAAATGATGGGCGACCCGCCGACGCACCAACTGTTGATCGGGGTGCAGCCGGTGGAACTGGATGATTTCGGCGGCAGCCTGCGCCCTGTTGTGAAGGCGCAAATCGAGCCGGCCATCGCCTTGGCGTTGGAATATCTGGCGGGGTTTGGCATTGTGGGCCAGCGCCGCGACCAGCCTCTGCCGCCCGAACAGGGGATCGGCAGTCTGGAAATGCTGATCCACCATTATGAAGGCGAGCGCCCCGATGAGGCCGTCGCGTTTCGCCAAGGTGATGATCGCGTTATCGGATCGCCCGGCTGGCAGGCGCCCAAGGATTTCGATGCCGAAATGGCCGCTCTGGTCTCCACGTCAGAAGCGCCGCGCTGATGTGCATCGGTATCCCCATGCAGGTGGCCGAAGTGTTTCCGGGCCACGCGCGCTGCCGATCGGGCACAGAGGAACATCTGATCGACATAGGCCTAGTGGGCGCCATCGCCCCCGGCACATGGGTGATGACCTTCCTCGGCGCCGCACGTGAGGTGATGAGTGAGGCCGAGGCCCTGCGCAGCCGCTCTGCCGTAGAGGCGCTGGCGGCGCTGATGCGCGGCGAGAACGTCGATATTGACGCCGCCTTTCCTGATCTTGCGGGGCGGACACCCCAATTGCCCGAACATCTGCACACACCGGAGGCTCTATGACCGAACCTAATCCCCCCTATTCGCCGCTGCTGGAGCGGATCATTACCGAGCGCGGGTACCGCAAGGTGGGTCTCGAAGACGTTGAGGCGCTGGCGGGCGGTGCGTCGCTGGTGATGCTGTTCCTGGCCGGCGACCATTGGCGTTTGGGCGAGAGCAACGATGTCGCTGTGGTGCTGCCCGAACTGGATACCGCGCTGGATGGATTGGTTACGCCGCTGATCGCCAAACGCGAAGACGAACGCGGTTTTCAGCGCAAATTCCACTTTTCGGCCTATCCGGCTTTGGTGTTTCTGGCGGGCGGTGAATATCTGGGCGTGATCGAGGGTATCCGCGATTGGGTCGATTACATGCGCGAAATCCCCGAGATTTTACTGCGCGAACCCGCCGCTCCGCCGCCATTCAAAATGCCAGCCGGTTGCGACAGCTAAGACATATCAAAGGAAAACCAGATGAGCGGGATCGGACAAGGACTAAGCAGCATTTTGGCGGGCAGCGGCCTGACAGGACCGGGCACGCAGCCGGTGGACGCCGATGGCAGCCAGCTCGAATATATGGTGATGCCAGAAGGGATGGCGGTGTTCTCTGCCGCGCATATTCCCGAGCCAGAGGTGGCCGCGCAGTTGACCGAGGGCGTGGCGGCAGGTGATGCGATCCTTGCCGCGCTGCGCGGGGTAGATGCCGGCGGCGAAAATGCGCGCGTTGATCTGACCCATCTGGATGCCGCGAACCTGGCCTTCGTCGATCAATTGCTGGGCGAGGGCGAGGTGTCGGTGGTGGCGGGCGGCGCTTTGCAGGCGCAGGAATCGGTGCTGGCGGGCGTGTGGCGGGTACGCGAATATGACGCCGCCGGAAAACGCGCGGCGGATTATGCCGAATGCGGGGCGATCCCCTCTGCGGCATTGGCGGGGGCGTTTGCTGGCGCCCAAACCGCCGCGAAATTGCCGACCACAGAGCGGCCCAACATTTTCAACGCCCCCGCGCTGATCGCAGAGGTCAATGCGCACATCCCCGAGGTGGGGCTAAAGCCCGCCGGCGCGCCACCGCATGTGATCAACCTGTCGTTGCTGCCGCATACCGAGGAAGATCTGCTGTTCTTGGAGGAAGCGCTGGGGCGCGGCGATCTGATCATCTTGTCGCGTGGCTATGGCAATTGCCGGATCCGCGCCACCGCCACGCGCGGCTGCTGGTGGGTGCAATATTTCAACTCGCAGGACACGCTGATCCTCAACACCATAGAGCTGAGCCCGATACCAGAGGTCTGCTTGGCGGCGCCAGAGGACATCGAGGATTCGGTCGAACGCCTCGAAGGGATCATGGACATTTATCGGTGAGCGATCACTTTTTCAAAGGCTCCTTTGGTGGGGACAACAGCAAGATCGGGCCGGAAACCAAGCTCGAATGCAAGATTTGCTGGCACCTGTATGACCCTGCCGAGGGCGATAGCTATTGGCAAATCCCCCCCGGAACGCCCTTTGCCGGCTTGCCCGATCACTGGACCTGCCCCGAATGCGACAGCCCCAAGGCGGGCTTTATGGTGGTGGAATGATTGAACTTACCGCGCGGATTGAAACGGCGTTCGGGGCCGCTTTGCAGCGCATGGAGGGCGTCCCGGTGCTGAACCGCGCCCTGCGAGTGGAGGCGCGGGGATTCGCCAGAATGCGCGATAGCTGGGCCGGGATGCTGATTACGCCGTGGTTTATGAATGTGATGATTGTGCCCGATGATGCGCCCACACGCCAAATCGGCACTAAAACAACGCAGATGCTCCCCTCGGGCCAATATGAAGCCGTGTGGGGGCATGAGGAGGCGTTGGGCGGTTTTTGGAGCATATCGCTGTTCTCGCCGATGTTCGAATTTGAAGACCACGCGAGCGCGGTCGCCACAGCCGATGCCGCGTTGAACGAAATGATGGCAATCCCGGATCAAACCGAACCAGCGGGCGACCAAGTGGCGCAAACCCGCATGCAAATGATCTGGGCCGGGGCCACGGCGCATGGCGCAGCGCCGACGTCCCCGGCCGAGCCCGCCGAGGCCCCCGCATCCGGCCCTTCGCAAATCAGCCGCCGCGCCTTGTTTCGTTTGGCCCCCACCGAGGGCGCTGCGTCATGACTCCTTTGGCAGCGCAAGGCGCGATCACGCTGAGGATCCCCGCCGAGGAAGGGGCCGCCATGCAATTGAGCTATCGCGCGCCGGCTGACATCACTCCAATGATCCGGCAATGCGCGCCCGATCAGGTGCCAGGCCTAGTGCGGCGCCTTTTCGCCATTTGCGCCGATGCGCAAGGTCATGCGGCGAAGTTGGCGTTGGATGCGGCACGGGGCCTTGCGCCGGATGCCGACCTGGCACGCCGGGAAATACGCGTCGCCGCAGAGACTTGCCGCGAACATGGCTTGCGCATTGCCTTGGACTGGACCGCCATTCTGGGGGAGCCGCCAGACAGCGGCTTGGCCCGCAGATTTGTTAATGCCGCGCGGGGCCAAGATCCTGCGCAGCTTGCCTTGGTGAGCAGCGAAGGTGTTTTCGCACAAGCGCCCGCCGCATGGCTGGCGATTGACAGCGCCTCTGGGCTTGCACACTGGGCCAGCGGTGGGCGCACTGCGGCGGCCCGGTTTATCGCCCAATTGTTCGATGCCCGCAGCTTGGGGGCGCTGGTTGATGGTGATCCTATCGGGCTGTCTGCGCGCCATGCCGAACACCCCCTGCTGGCGAGTGCTTTGGCGCCGGGGTCTTTGATCGCGGCACATGTCGCGCGCCTCATCGATTTGGCGCGCTGGGGCCAGCATATCGATGATCTGGAAACCGGGCGCGCTGCGCCTCTTCATGGGCATAGTCTGGCGCCCGGGCAGGGTTGGGCCGAGGTGCCTTGCGCGCGTGGTATGCTCCGCCACGAGGTCACTTTGCATGCGGGGGTGATTAGCGCCTATCGGATCACCTCGCCGACAGAGCGGCTATTCGCCGGCGAGGGCGCGGCCCAGCGCCTGATAGCCGCGCTGCCAGCTTTGCCAAAGGCGCCGCGTGTGGCATTTGCCAATTTATTGATGCAGGCGCTGGACCCTTGCATCGCCTATACGATTGAGGCCGCCTGATGCATGAAATGGCCATCTGCGAATCGATCCGGGGCATCATCGAAGAACAGGCGGTGGCGCAGGGCTTTGCCCGCGTCAGCCGTGTCTGTCTGGAAATAGGCGCGTTGTCGGGTGTGGAGATCGAGGCACTGCGTTTCGGCTTTGATGTGGCGATGCGCGGCAGCCCGGCGGAAACCGCGCGGCTGGATATTGTCGGGGTTCCCGGCACAGCATGGTGTATGCCTTGCGGGGCATCGGTGGCGGTGGCGCAGCGATACGACCCTTGCCCGCATTGCGGATCGCACCAGTTGCAGGTCAGCGGCGGCGAGGACATGAAAATTCGCGAATTGGAGGTGGAGTGATGTGCAATGTCTGCGGCTGCGGCACGGGAGAGGTAAAGGTAGAGGGGGCGCACGATCATGGGCATCACCACCACCACACGCACGATCAGGATCACGATCACGCGCACCATCATCATCACGATGAGGCCCTCGATTACGGCGCGGGGGCGGCCGGTGTGGCGGTTGCGGGCATGAGCCAGAGCCGCTTGATCCAATTGGAAACCGACATCCTCGCCAAGAACAACGCCTATGCGGGCCAGAACCGCGCCTTGTTTGCGGCCAAGGGCATTCTGGCGCTCAATCTGGTGTCCAGCCCCGGTTCGGGCAAGACCACATTGCTGTGCGCGACGCTGACCGCGCTGGCGGGGGAAATGCCCTGTGCCGTCATCGAGGGCGACCAGCAGACCAGCAATGATGCGGATCGCATCCGCGCCACCGGGGCCCCCGCGATCCAGATCAACACCGGCAAGGGCTGCCATTTGGATGGTCATATGGTGGGCCATGCGCTGGAACATTTGGCACCCGAAGACGGCGCGGTGGTGTTCATCGAGAATGTCGGCAATCTGGTGTGCCCGGCCGCCTTTGATCTGGGCGAGGCGCATAAGGTGGCGATCCTCTCTGTGACCGAGGGGGAGGACAAGCCGCTCAAATATCCCGATATGTTCGCCGCCGCCGATCTGGTCTTGGTCAACAAGATCGACCTGTTGCCGCACCTCGATTTCGATGTGGAACTGGCCATCGCCAATGCGCGCAAGGTCAACCACCGGCTACGGATTATCAAACTCTCGGCCAAAAGCGCCGAGGGGATGCCGGCTTGGCTCGATTGGATCAGGGGCGCGCGCTTGATTGCCAAAACCGAACAATCAACCACCGAACAGGGGGCATAGGCCATGTGTCTGGCAATCCCGGTGCAGGTCACCGCGCTGCTTGCGGGTCAAATGGCGACGGTTTCGGCCGGCGGCGTGGTGAAACAGGTGTCGCTGGCGCTGCTGGATGATGTGGCGGTGGGTGATTATGTGCTGCTGCATGTCGGTTACGCGCTGCACAAGGTGTCCGAGGAGGAGGCGCAGCGCACCCTTGCCCTGATGGCCGAGGCGGGCGCGCTGGAGGAAAGTCTGGCCGAGATGAGGGCTGCGCCATGAAATATGTCGATGAATTCCGCGACCGAGCGCGGGCCGAAAGCCTGGGCCGCGCCATCGCCGCCGCCGCGGACCCGGCGCGTCAGTATAATTTCATGGAGTTCTGCGGCGGGCATACCCACGCGATCTTTCGCTATGGCGTGCAGGATCTGGTGCCGGGCAATGTCCATTTTGTGCATGGGCCGGGTTGCCCGGTGTGTATCCTGCCGATGCGGCGCCTCGACGATGCCATCGAACTGGCCGAGGCGCATGGGGTGATCCTGTGTTCCTATGGCGATATGTTGCGGGTGCCGGGCTCGGGGCGTAAATCGCTGCTGAAGGCCAAGGCGGACGGCGCCGATGTGCGGATGGTGTACTCGACGCTGGACGCGCTGGAGATCGCCCGCGCGCACCCTGACCGCGAGGTAGTGTTCCTAGGCATTGGCTTTGAGACAACCACCCCGCCCAGCGCCGTCGCTATCGCCACCGCGCGGGCCGAGGGGCTGCGCAATTTCTCGTTATTTTGCAACCATGTGATGACCCCGCCCGCCATCCGCCACATTCTGGAGGCGCCCGATATCGATCCGGCGCAGGCAGTGCGTTTGGATGGGTTTTTGGGGCCGAGCCATGTGTCCTCGGTAATAGGATCGCGGCCCTATGAGTTCCTTGCGGAACGTTACGCCAAACCGGTGGTGATCGCCGGGTTTGAACCGCTGGATGTGATGCAGGCGACCCTCATGCTGATCCATCAGGTCAACGAGGGGCGGGTGAACGTCGAAAACCAATATGCCCGTGTGGTAACGCGAGAGGGCAATGTGAAGGCGCAGGATCTGGTCGCGCAAATCTTTGAGGTGCGCGACACATTCGAATGGCGCGGGCTGGGTTCGGTGCCCGAAAGTGCGCTGCGCATCCGCCCGGAATATGCCGCATACGATGCCGAGGCGAAATTCCAGCTCACCGAGAAAGAGAGCCGCGAGAATAAGGCCTGCGAATGCCCTGCCATCCTGCGCGGCGTAAAAAAGCCCAAGGATTGCAAGCTGTTCGGCAAGGCCTGTACGCCGGAATCGCCGATGGGGGCGTGCATGGTGTCTTCGGAGGGGGCCTGCGCGGCCTATTGGACCTATCGCCGGATGGAAACGCTGGCCGAAATGGCTGCGGACCGCGCCGCGGCGAAGGTGGCCGCAGCATGAGTCGGCTGACGGGTAATGTAGAGATGGCGCACGGCGGCGGCGGGCGGGCGATGGTTGGCCTGATCCGCAACATCTTTGCCCGGCACTTCGCCAATCCTCTGTTGGCGCAGGGGCATGATGCCACGGCCATCGCGGTGCCGGCGGGGCGAATCGCTGTCACCACCGATGCGCATGTCGTCTCGCCCTTGTTCTTTGCGGGCGGCGATATTGGCAGTCTGGCGGTGCATGGCACGGTGAATGATCTGGCAATGGCGGGCGCACGGCCATTGGCGCTGACGGCGGCCTATATCATCGAGGAGGGCTTTCCGCTGGCCGACCTAGACCGGATCGCGGCCAGCATGGGGGCGGCGGCGCGCGCGGCGGGCGTGCCCATCGCCACCGGCGACACCAAGGTGGTCGAGCGCGGCAAGGGCGACGGGGTGTTCATAACCACCAGCGGTATTGGCCTGATCCCCGATGGGGTTGATATTGGCCCGCACCGGCTGGCGGGCGGCATGGCGGTTCTGATCTCTGGCCCGATTGGCGATCACGGCATCGCGATCCTGTCACAAAGGCAGGGGCTGGATTTCGGCACCACCATACAGTCCGACAGCGCGGCGCTGTGCCATATGGTGGCCGACATAGTGGCGGCGGTGCCGGGTATCGCCTTGCTGCGTGATCCCACACGCGGAGGGCTGTCGGCCACGCTGAACGAGCTGGCGGAGGCCGGGCGGATCGGCATGATGCTGGATGAACGCGCCATTCCGGTGCGGCCAGAGGTGGCGGCGGCGTGTGAATTGCTGGGGCTGGACCCTCTGCATATCGCTAACGAGGGCAAGCTGGTGTGCATATGTGCGCCCCAAGACGCCGACACATTGCTGGCCATCATGCACCGCCATCCAGAGGGGCAGGGCGCAGCCAAGATTGGCGAAACCACCGCGCAAAACCCCGGTTTCATCCGCATGATCACGGCGATTGGCGGCACCCGCGTGATTGACTGGCTTTCGGGCGAGCAATTGCCCAGAATCTGTTAGAGGTGTGGTGATGACTCAGCCTGCTACGATTCTGATTGTCGATGACGAAATCCGCAGCTTGGAATCGCTGAAGCGTATCCTTGAGGACGAGTTCGATGTGCTAACCGCCTCTTCCACGCGTGAGGCGGAAGGCCTGCTGGCTGAACATTGGGTGCAGGTGATCCTGTGCGACCAACGCATGCCTGAACGCAGCGGCGTGGAGTTCCTGACCGAGGTCAAGACCCGCTGGCCCGATGTGATCCGCATGATGATTTCGGGCTATGCCGATGCGCATGACATCATCGACGGCATCAACGATGCGGGAATTTTCCAATATATCACCAAGCCTTGGCACCCAGATAATCTGCTGCTGACGCTGCGCAGCGCCTGCCGCCTGCATGATTTGCAGCGCCAGAACGAACTGCTGGCGGTGGAATTGCGGATGCTGCCCGAAACCGCCACCCGCGTGGTGGGCGAGCGCAAGGAACGCCTGCGCCGTGCCTATGACTTTGACGATGGCATCATCCGGGCGCGGGGCAGCCCGATGGACGCGGTGTGTCATGCGCTGAGCGAGGTCGCGCCGTTTGATGTGCCGGTGCTGTTGTTCGGCGCATCGGGCACTGGCAAGGAACTGGCGGCAAGAGCGCTGCATTATGGCTCTTTGCGGTGGAATAAGCCGTTTGTGGTGGAAAATTGCGGCGCTTTGCCCGACGAATTGCTGGAAAGTGAGCTGTTCGGCCACAAAAAGGGTGCGTTTACCGGGGCGATAGACGATCACATCGGCATGTTTGAACGCGCCGACGGCGGCACGGTATTCCTTGATGAAATCGGCGAGGTTAGCCCTGCCTTTCAAGTAAAGCTGCTGCGTGTGCTGCAAGAGGGCGAGATCCGCATGCTGGGCGGTACACGCACTCGCAAGGTAGATGTGCGCGTGATCGCCGCCACCAACAAGGATCTGGAGGAGGAAGTCCGCGCCAAACGCTTCCGCGCGGATTTGTTTTATCGGTTGGCCGGGATGATTGTGCGCCTGCCCGATCTACGCAGCCGCAAATGCGATATGCCGGTGCTGGTGGATGCGCTGCTGACCCGCGCCATGGGGCATATGGGCAAGCATGTTCCCGGGATTACCGACGAGGCGCTGGAATGCCTGACCCGCTATGACTGGCCCGGCAATGTCCGCGAGTTGCAAAATGAGGTGCAGCGCATGCTGGTGCGCGGGGCTGAGGGCAAGGTGCTGGGGGCGGACATTATCTCGCCCCACATCCTGCGCGCCGAGCCGGGCGAACCGGCAGTGGAAGACGCCGACATCGCGGGCCTGTCGGGCGATCTGCGCGAGCGCGTGGCGATGATGGAGGCGCGGATCATTCGCGAAACCCTCATCCGTCACCGCTGGAACAAGAGCAAGGCAGCGCGCGAACTGGGCCTGTCACGCGTGGGTCTGCGCGCCAAGCTGGAACGGTATGGGCTGGAAAACGTGCTGCCCTTGGCGCCCAAACGCGCCGTGGGCGGGGCGGGTTAAATGGCCAGCCATGCTCCTCCCGGCTTGTCAGCCAGCTTGGTGCCAGCTGCGGCTCTGGGCCAAACCGAGGATATGTGGATCGATGTGATCCACAAGATGGACGAGGTCTATACCGATCTGGTGGCCAGCCAAGTGGCGCTGGAACAGCAGAACGAGCAATTGGAACAGGCCCGCACCTTTATGAAATCGGTGCTGGGCACCATGACCGATGTGTTGATCGTCAGCGATGCGGGCGGGCGGATTGCTCAGGTAAACCCGGCGCTGTGCTCGGTTGTGGGCAAGCCAGAAGAGGCCCTGCTGGGGCAACCTTTGGTTGATCTGTTCGTGCCTGCCGAGCGCGGTGAGGTAGCAGGGTGCCTAACGACCGCGCAGGCCATCGAGCAGCGCGACTGGCATCTGATGGCCGCCGACGGGAACTTCGCGGCAGTTTCGGTCAGCGGCGCGCCGCGAAAAATTGGCGGGCGCGGGCATGCCGGTATGGTGATGGTGGGCCGCCCGATCGGCGATTTGCAGCGCGCCTATCGTGAACTGGACAGCGCCCACCAACGCCTGCGTCAAACCCAGCAACAATTGCTGACATCGGAGAAAATGGCGGCGCTGGGCCGATTGGTGGCGGGCGTAGCACATGAGTTGAACAACCCGATCAGCTTTGTGTTTGGCAATATGTACGCGCTGAAACGCTATGGCGGGGCGATTACGCAATATCTGGAGGCCATTGACGCTGGAGCGCCGCCGGTGGAACTGTCCGCCCTTCGCGCCGAGCTGAAGATCGATAAGGTGCTGGGCGATATTGGCCCCTTGGTCGATGGCACCTTGGAGGGCGCAGAGCGAGTGCGCGATATTGTGCAGGATCTGCGGCGGTTCTCATCCAACCAGCGCGAGGAGAGCGAGGCGTTCAATCTGGTGCGTCTGGTCCACACCGCCGCCGATTGGGTGGTAAAGGCCCAGCGCGCCAAGCCTGAACTGGTGTTCGATCTGCCCGATGCGCTGGAAGTGGTCAGCCGCAAGGGGCAGTTGCATCAGATCGTCGTCAATCTGGTACAGAATGCGGTGGATGCGCTAGATGGCGTGGCCCAACCGTCTATCACCATATCGGCGCACCAGGATCAGGGCGAGGTGCTGCTGGCCGTCACCGACAATGGCCCCGGCGTCGCCCTGCACCATCAGGACAAGATTTTCGAACCGTTCTTCACCACCAAACCGATTGGAACAGGCACCGGTCTAGGGCTCTATGTCAGCTATACCATGGCCGAAAAACTGGGTGGGCGGATCGAACTGTCCGAGGCGCTGGGCGGCGGTGCGGTGTTCACGGTGCGCCTGCCCTTGGTGCCGGGTGAGGCGCCATGAGCGCGCCTTTATCGCTGGTGTGGCTGCAATCGGGGGGCTGTGGGGGCTGTACGCTGTCGCTGCTGGGGGCGGACGCGCCCGATCTGCTGGCCACGCTGGCCGCCGCCAATGTCGATGTTTTGTGGCACCCCAGCCTCAGCGAAGCCAGCGGAGCGGAGGCGCGCACCCTGCTGGCCGACATCGCCGGGGGGCGGCGCAAGGTGGATATCGTCTGCCTCGAAGGCTCGGTGATCAATGGCCCGGCGGGCAGCGGGCGGTTCCATATGGCCGCCGGCACGGGCGAACCCATGCGCGACCTGGTCGCCGCGATCTGCGCGCGCGCTGGCGTAGTGATCGCGGTGGGGTCTTGCGCGGCCTTTGGCGGGATCACGGCGGGCGGCGACAATCATGTTGAGGCGACCGGCCTTTCCTATGACGGCACCGCGCCCGGCGGCTTGTTGGGGCCTGATTTTCGGGGCCAAGGCGGCTTGCCGGTGGTCAACATCGCGGGATGCCCGATTCACCCCGGCTGGTTCACCGATACGCTGTTGCAATATGCCGCCGGCGCGCTGACCCGCGAAGACCTCGACGAATGGGAGCGCCCCTTGGCCTATACCGCGCATCTGGTGCACCACGGCTGCGCCCGCAATGAATTTTACGAATTCAAGGCCAGCGCCGAAACGCCGGGCGATATGGGCTGCATGATGGAAAACCTCGGCTGCAAGGGCACGCAGGCCCGCGCCGATTGCAATATCCGCGCATGGAATGGGTCGGGATCGTGTTTGGACGGCAATTACGCCTGCATCAACTGCACCGCGCCGGGCTTTGAGGAGCCGGGCCACGCCTTTGCTGTCACCCCCAAAGTAGGCGGCATCCCCATCGGTCTGCCGACCGATATGCCCAAGGCGTGGTTCGTGGCGCTGGCCTCCTTGTCCAAGGCCGCCACGCCAAAGCGTTTGCGCGAGAACGCCACGCGCGCAACCCCTTCGGTATTGCCCCATGACAAGCGGAGGGATGGCAAATGAGCCGCCTGATTGTCGGCCCGTTCAACCGGGTAGAGGGTGATCTTGAGGTTCAGCTGGACGTTTCTGGCGATGCGGTGGTGGGGGCGCGGGTCGTATCACCCCTGTACCGCGGGTTCGAGGCGATGCTGGTCGGCAAACCGGCGGGCGACGCGCTGGTCTATGCGCCGCGTATCTGCGGGATATGTTCGGTATCGCAATCGGTGGCGGCAGCGGGGGCGCTTCAGGGGGCATCCGGCGTTGTGGCACCGGTGAACGGCCATCTGGCGGTCAATTTGGTTCACGCGGTGGAGAATATCGCCGATCACCTTACCCATTTCTATCTGTTTTTCATGCCCGATTTCGCCCGCGCTGTGTATGCCGGCGAGGGCTGGTATGCCGCCACGGTGGAACGTTTCACCGCGCTGAAGGGCAGCGCCAGCGCCGATTTCCTGCCCGCGCGCACCGGGTTTATGGCCTTGATGGGCATTCTGGCTGGCAAGTGGCCGCATACGCTGGCGATCCAGCCGGGCGGTTCCACGCGGGCGGTATCGCGGGCGGAAATCGCACGGATGGGCGGGATGCTGCAGGGGTTTCGGCGCTTTTTGGAACGGGTGACTTTTGCCGACACGCTGGAGAATGTCGCGGCACTGGCCAGCCGCGATGCGCTGCTGGCATGGGCGGAACCTCGGGCAACCACCGGCGATTTCGCGCGGTTCGTGATGTTATCGCAGGGGCTGGGCCTGAACCAGCTGGGCCGCACCCACATCCGCCACATGAGCTTTGGCGCCTATCACGATTCTGACGGCCACCTGTTCGCGCGCGGCACCTTTGCCGATGGCGCGCCCGGCCCCCTGCCGCTGAACCGCATCGCCGAGGATGTCGCCCATGCGTGGTATCAGGGTGCGCCGGCCCATCCCGCAGCCGGCCAGACCCGGCCCGATGTCTCCGCCGATGGGTATAGTTGGTGCAAGGCACCGCGCCTTGACGGCCAAGTGGCGGAGGTGGGCGCGCTTTCGCGACAATTGGTGGCGGGGCATGCTCTGGCGCTGGACTGCGCGAGGGGAGGCGCGAATGTCGAGGCGCGGGTGGCGGCGCGGATGCTGGAGGTGGCCCTTGTGGTGTCCGAAATGGAACGCTGGCTGGCCGCCATCGACCCCGCCGCACCCTTCATCACCCACCCCATCGACCCTGCCGACGGGGCAGGGGCGGGCCTGACCGAGGCGGCGCGCGGCAGTCTGGGGCATTGGTTGCAGGCTGATCAGGGCCGCATTGCCAATTATCAAATCATTGCGCCGACCACATGGAATTTCAGCCCCCGCGATGCCGCCGGCGTTCCGGGGCCATTGGAGCAAGCCTTGCAAGGCGCCCCCATCCGCACCGGTGAAACCGAGCCGGTGGCGGTGCAGCATATCGTGCGTTCGTTCGACCCCTGCATGGTATGCACGGTACATTGATGCGGCTGGAGGGGCGGGCTATCCGGGTGCGCGGGCTGGTGCAGGGCGTAGGGTTTCGTCCGCATGTCTGGCGTCTGGCGCGCGTCCTGGGCCTTGTCGGCCATGTCGCCAATGACGGCGAAGGGGTGGCGATCATCGCATGGGGCAGCCTTGCGCAATTGGCGGAATTTGCCACAAGGTTGACCACCGAAGCGCCCCCGTTGGCCCGTATCGACGCGATGGAGCAGGCCGCGCACACCGGCGCCGCGCCGGTCGACTTTACCATCCTTGCCAGCCATGCCAGCGCCCCGCGCACCGCCATCGTGCCGGACGCAGCGACGTGCCCCGCCTGCCGCGCCGAACTGTTCGACCCCGCAGACCGGCGCCACGGCTATGCCTTTGGCAATTGCACCCATTGCGGGCCTCGGCTGACGATCATCCGCGCCATTCCCTATGACCGCGCCAACACCGCGATGGCGCCCTTTGCGATGTGCGCCACATGCGCCGCCGAATATGCCGACCCTGCCGACCGCCGTTTTCACGCCCAGCCCACCGCCTGCCCCGCATGCGGGCCAAAGCTGTGGTTCGAGGGCGGTGCTGGAGATGACCCCTTGGCCGATGCGGCGCAGATGCTGCGTGCTGGCGCCATTGTGGCGATCAAGGGTATCGGCGGGTTCCACCTCGCTTGCGATGCGCTGAACCCGGCGGCGGTGGCCCTGCTGCGCCAGCGCAAGGCGCGTGATGCCAAGCCCTTTGCGCTGATGGCGGGATCGCTGGCGGAAATCCGGCGGTTTTGCGATGTTTCGCCAGATGCCGCTGCGCTGTTGTCGTCCCCGGCCGCGCCGATTGTGTTGCTGCCCCTGCGCCGCGGAGGCGAACCTCTGCCTGCTGGCATAGCGCCGGGGCAGGATCATGTGGGCTTTATGCTGGCCTATGCACCGCTGCATCATTTGCTGTTGGCGGCCCGCGATGGCCCGCTGGTGATGACCTCCGCCAATCACGCCGACGAGCCGCAGGTAACCACCAACGAGGCGGCGCGGGAGGGGCTGGCGGGCCTCGCCGATGGCTGGCTGATGCATGACCGCGACATCGTCAACCGGCTGGACGACAGCGTGATGGCGTTGGCGGAATGTGGGCCGGTTCCGATCCGCCGCGCGCGGGGGTTTGCCCCGGCGCCGATCCGGCTGCACCCTGATTTTGCGGGACTGCCCCCGGTTCTGGCCATGGGCGGCGAGCTGAAAGCGACGTTCTGTTTGCTCCGTGATGGCGAGGCGGTGGTCTCGCAGCATATCGGTGATCTGGAAGATGCCGCCGCGCTGGGCGATTACCGGGCGATGCTGGCGCTGTATCGCAATTTGTTCGATTTCACGCCTGCTGTGGTCGCGGTGGATGCCCATGCCGATTATTTGTCGGCGCAGGCCGGGGCGGCGCTGGCGAAGGAATGTGGCGCGCGGTTGGTGCGTGTGGCGCATCACCACGCGCATTACGCGGCCTGCCTCGCCGATGCGGGGCTGGGGATGGAGGCGGCGGAGGGCACGCTGGGCCTGATGTTCGATGGGCTGGGGCTGGGGCCGGATGGTACACTGTGGGGCGGAGAATTGCTGGCGGGCGGCTATGCCGGCGCGCGGCGCGTGGGCGGGATCGTCGCGCTGCCTTTGCCGGGCGGGGCGGCGGCGATGAAGCAACCTTGGCGCAATCTTGTGGCCCATTTGCGGGGCGCGTTTGGGGCAGAGTGGCTGGCGCGTGCCGGGGCGGTGGCGCAGCATTTGCCGCCGCCCGCCACGCTGAATGTGATCGAACGTATGATAGACAGCGCCACCAATTGCCCTCCATGTTCCTCGGCAGGGCGATTGTTCGATGCGGTGGCGGCGGCGCTGGGGCTGTTTCCGCAGGCCATCGGGCACGAGGCGCAGGCGGCGATGGCTTTGGAGGCCTGCGCGCGCAGGTTTGTCGCGGGGGCCGGGGCTTATCCGGCGGCAGAGCAGGGCGGTGTGATCTCGTGGGGGCCAATGTGGGGGGCTTTGTTGGGGGATCTGGCGGCAGGTGTTGAGGCGGGCGCGATTGCCGCGCGGTTCCACAATGGGTTTGTGGACGCGTTGGTGCGGCTGACGGCGGCGCGGGCTGAACCGGGCACGCGGGTCGCTCTGTCGGGCGGAGTGATGCAGAACCGCATTGTGCTGGACGGCTTGGTGCGGGGGCTGCGGAAGGCGGGGTTGGTGCCGTTGGCGCATGGCCAAGTGCCGGCCAATGATGGCGGGCTGGCGCTGGGCCAGGCCGTTATTGGTGGGTTGATGGCGAATAAGGGCGTGAACTTATGACGATGCGTGAACATCCGTTACGGCAGCAGGTCGTGCAGGAAATGCACCTGCGCCGTTGGCCCCCGCTTCACGCGCCGTCGCAGGTGGTGCAGATCCTGCGTCTGGTGGACCCCGGGGCGCGCGCCGCCGAACATGCCGCGCTGGCCTGCCTGCCTGCCGGTTGGGTGCTGGAGGACAGCGACAATTCACGCCACCATTCGGGCAAAACGGGCGCTGGGAGTTTCGTGCTGGAACAGCACAGCGAGGCCAGCGCGCTGACGCTGATCATGCCGGGGATCATACCGGGGATCGCGCCCGATGCCGCCGCTCTGGCCGAAATGCTGGACTGGGCAGAGGCCATGCCCGGCGAGGTCATCCGCGCCACCCGCATCACCATCGTTGCCGACGAAGCCGCCGCCGCGTTGATCCTGCCCGGCATGGAATGTTCCGAACCCGAACTCGTCAGTTGCCGCATTGGTCCGCAAACCGGCGCATTGCGCATCTGGACCGATTTTCGCGTGCGAGAGGACCGCTTTGGCCGGTTGCTGGTGGCGGCGGGCGGTATGACCCCCGCCGACCTGTCGCGAGCGGTGCAGAGGGTGCAGGAACTGGGAAATTACCGCAATCTGGCGCTGCTGGGTCTGCCGACGGCGCAAGGGTGCTGGACGCGGTTGGACGCGGTGGAGGCGGCGATGGGCGAACTGGCGGGCGATGTCGCGCGGCCGGACATCACCGATGATGCGCTGCTGGAACGCGTTTCGGCGCAGTCGCTGGAACTGATGGCGATCACCACCACCACCGGATACCGGATGAGCGCCACCGCCGCCTATGCGCAGATCGTCGAGGAACGCTTGGCGGAACTGGCGGCGCGGCCGATCGCGGGGTTCCTGTCGCTGGGCGATTTCACCCAGCGGCGGCTGCTGCCCGCCGTGCGCACTTGCGCCGCGCATGTCCGGCGAGAGAGGGAATTGGGCGCGCGCGCCGATCGCTTTGCCGCTCTGCTGCGCACCCGGATCGAAACCCGGATAGAGAACCAGAACGCCCGCCTGTTGCAATCCATCGAGGCCAGCGCGGCGATGCAATTGCGGTTGCAGCAACTGGTCGAGGGGCTGTCGGTGGTGGCGCTTAGCTATTATTGTGTCGGGCTGCTGGGATATATGCTGAAGGGCGCGGAGGATGTGTTTCCGCGCGTGCCGGCGCCCGCGATGCTGGGGTTGATTACGCCGTTGGTGGTATTCGCCGTGTGGCGCGCGGTGCATCATTTAAAGGAGCGGCTGCTGGGCGGGCATAATTAGCGATGGGCCAGATTTTCCGACAGATTGCTCGCCGCCCGTCTCGGTCTTGGCATACATACTATGGAGATAGGGAGGATGCGGGATGAAGGCCCTGCATTTCGCAAGCTAGGGGGGGCGTCTAGTGCGAAATGCCGCGCCGGACCTAGATGCCTTAGCTGATAGCGCGGGGCGGATTAATACGGGGGAGGCGTTCGCTGCGCACGGCAGGGCAGCAAAGGCGGAGAGGGCGTACCTGAATACTCAAGCACATTGCGTTTTCTAAGTGTTTGAAAAGTGGTGGACGCACTTGGGCTCGAACCAAGGACCCGCTGATTAAGAGTCAGCTGCTCTGCCAACTGAGCTATGCGTCCACACCGGTTAAATCGCGCCGTTTCAGGGTTTGGCACCCTGCGCTGACACCCGAAAGTGCCCGCCCGATTCGCTGCGGAGCGCTTCCTATAGCGGCTGTTTCGGCGGTGAGAAGGGGCAATCCGTCATAAATCGCATCGCGCGCAACTTAATCATAAAAATCAGCGCCGGCTCCAGCGATCAACGGCCATGATGGTGCCGATACACAACATGTTGGTCATCATAGAAGACCCACCATGGCTGATAAAGGGCAGGGGGATGCCGACCACCGGCGCCAAGCCCATCACCATCATCATGTTGATCGCGACGTAGAAAAAGATCGTCATCACCATGCCAGCGGCCAACAACTGCGAGAAACGGTCTGGCGCTCGGCGTGACACCTCCATGCCCCAGCGGAAAATCACCAGAAAAAACACCGCGAGGATGAACAATCCGCCGATCATCCCCCATTCCTCGGACATGGTGGCGAAGACGAAGTCGGTTTCTTTTTCGGGCAGATATTCCAGATGGCTTTGCGATCCGTTGCCCAGTCCCTTGCCGAAAAAGCCGCCCGAACCGATGGCGATCTTCGACTGCATGATGTGATAACCCGAACCCTGCATGTCGGCCTCGGGGTTGAGGAATACCGTGACGCGTTTGCGCTGGTAATCATGCATGGCGAAGAAATAGGCCAAGGGCGCCATAATCGCCGCCAAGGCTCCGCCGCCGATAAACCACCAAGATGGCACGCCCGACAGGAATATCACCACCATCGCCCCAAGGCAGATGGCCATCGCGGTGCCCAGATCAGGCTGCACCATCACCAGCCCCGCTGCCAGCCCAATCAGCAGCATCGGCGGCAGCAGCGCCCGCCAACTGCGGGTGAGCGCCGGGGGCAGGCTGTCGTAAAACTGCGCCAGAACCAGCACGATGGCGGGCTTCATCGTCTCCGACGGTTGCAGCGTCATAAAGCCAAGGTTGAGCCAGCGCTGGCTACCGCCGCCGATCCGCCCCACCGCCTCCACCAGCACCAGCAGCACGATCAGGCCGATATACAGTGGATAAGCGACCTGTTTGAACCTCTCGCGCGGCTGATAGGATATCACCACCGCCAGCCCCAGAAACACCGCGTAATGCAGCATATGCATCGCCGCCCAAGGCCACAGCTTGCCCCCCGCCGCCGAATAAAGCACCGTAGCGCCGAACACCACCAACGCCGTCAACGGGCCCAATACGCGCCACGGCAACCGCGCCAGCGGTGCTGGGATCAGCTCGCGGCTCATTGCGGTGTTGTTCCTGTGGGGGGGGCGATAGGGGCGGGCGGCGTTTCAGTTGTGCTGTCCGCCGCAGGCTGAGGATCATCGGCAACGGGCGATGCGGCATCGGTTTGGATGGCCCGGGGTTCGTTGTCGTCAGAGCTGTCTGCTTGTTCGGCATCGGGCTCGGCCACTTTGGGCGCTTTGGTGCCGTATTGTGCCTCGTAGGAGGCATATTTGCGCGCCATGCGTTCCTGCGGCGTGCCGCCCCAGCCGCGCTCCAGGGGCAGCAGAGCGTCCCATGCCTTGGCCTCGTCGAACAAAAAGGTCATCACATCGCGGGCGATTGGCATGGCGGCCTTGGAGCCGCCGCCGTGTTCCACCAGCACATGGCAGGCAAAGCGTGGGTTGTCATAGGGGCCAAAGCAGATGAAATGCCCATGATCGCGCCGCTTCCACTGGCCGCCCTTGCCGTTGCCGAAATTGAGGCCGACGACTTGCGCGGTGCCACTCTTGCCGGCAATTTTCACATTATCCAGCGGCAATCGCGCGGCGCGGCCGGTGCCCGGCCCGTTGACCATCTGAAACATGCCGTTGCGCACCAGATCAAGATGCTCCGGCTTTACCCCTAGCAGCGGCGCCTGCACCAGCGGATCGCTGGCCATCAGGCGCGGCATGATCGAACGCCCACTGGCGAGCCGGCTGGTAACCACCGCCTGTTGCAGCGGGTTCACCAGAATATAGCCCTGTCCGATGGTGCAGTTCACCGTATCAAACACCGCCCAAGGCTTGTGGAAACGCTTTTCCTTCCATGCAGCATCCGCGACCGTGCCGTATGACTGGCTGTCGAATGGCAACGGGAAGGTTTGTCCCAACCCCATACGGCGCATCATCGCCGCGATCACATCCATGCCCATCTTCTGCGCGAAGTGGTAGAAATAGACGTCGCAGCTCTGGTAGATGCCCTTCAGCATATCGACGCGGCCGTGGCCGTGGTGGTTCCAGCAGTGGAAGACGCGGTTACCCACTTGCAGCCCGCCGTTGCAGACCACGCTCTCATTCGGGTCTAAACCGGCTTCCAGAAACGACAGCGCGGCGGTGGGTTTTACGGTTGATCCCGGCGGGTACAGGCCGTGCAGGATCTTGTTGCGCAAGGGGACGTGGTCGTCGTCCGCCAGCATCTTCCATTCCAACCGCCCGATCCCACCCGAAAACGAGTTGGGGTCAAAGCTGGGCATCGACACAAAGGCCAAAATATCGCCGGTATGGGTGTCCATCACCACCACCGTCCCCGATTCCAGCCCCAAACGCCGCGCTGCATAATCCTGCAGCCCGGCGTGGACGGTCAAGTGAATGGAATCGCCGGGAACATCCTCTTTGGTGTCGAGGTCGCGGACGATTTTGCCGCCGGCGGTTACCTCTGCCCGCCGGGCGCCAGGGACGCCGCGCAGGATGGAATCGTATTTTTTTTCAAGGCCATCCTTGCCGATTTTAAAGCCCGGTGTGATGAGCAAAGGGTTGCGTTCCTTCGCGTAATCCCCTGCCGTGGCGGCGCCGACATAGCCGATCAAATGGCCAACACTCGGGCCAGTGGGATAGAATCGCGAATAGCCGCGTTGGGGCACCGCGCCCGGCATGTCTGGCTCTCGCACGCTGATGGCGGCGAATTTTTCGGCGTCCAGATGCGCGGCTGCCTCCACGGGTTGAAACCCGCGTGCGGCCTCCAGCCGGTCCTTGATGTCTTGCTGGGCCGCCGCATCCAGTCCCAAAATCTGCCCCAGCTCGGCCAGTGTCTTGTCCGCATCCACCAGCCGGTCGGGGATCAGATCGACGCGGAAATCAGCGCGGTTCGAGGCCAAGGGCTGCCCCATCCTGTCCAAAATCCAGCCCCGGCGTGGCGGGATCAACGACAGGTTAACCCGGTTGCTCTCGGCCATCAGCTTGTAATGCTTGTTTCCAACGAGCGCGATATAGCCCATCCGCGATGCCAGCAGCACACCGACGGCGCCCTGCATTCCGCCCAGCAACATGCTCCGCCGGTCAAAGCTGTTCGCCAGCGTGCCGTTGGTAATTTGGCCCTGCGTGCCTGCCGCGCGAGCCCTGTTTCTGCTGCTTCTGCCAGCCATTAACCGAAAACCCGAAAACGGGTAAGCCGAGCCTGATCGATCCTAGCCACAACCCGCCCCATTACCGGATAGGCCAAGACCCCCAGCAGCATTTGCGGCGCCAGCACGAGCAGCGACGTTGCCCCGCCACCTGCATTGGCAATTTCCAGCGACATCATCAGATAAGCAATGATCATCGCCGCCGCCACCAGCCATTCGGTTACAAAATTGCGCCAAGGAAAGCGGTGTTCCAGAACGTCGAGAGCCAGCATGGTTACCGACCACAGCAATATCGCGCTGCCAAAGGGCTGTCCGCTGAACAGATCATCGATCAGGCCCAGCGGCAGGCCAGCCCATACCGGCAGCAAATCGGGGCGCAATTGGCGCCACGCCACCAGCATCAGATAGCCCAGCGGCGGGATCAGCGGCCCAGCGGAAATAATCACCCAGCCGGGCAACATCGAGGCGACGATAATCGACAGCCAGGGCGCCAAATACGCCAGCGCCGGCGACGGGGTGAGCGCAGCGCGCTGCTTGTTGGTCCGGATGGGGCGGGGTGAGGCGCGCTGGTCCTTCATAGCCAATGCTTGTGCGCGGGCTTTGGTTTGGCGGGCTTGGCGGGATGGGGCAGGGGATGTGCCACCTGCGGCGGGCCAGAGGGCGCCGGCAGACTCGGATCGTCCATCGGGTTCCACAGCGGCTCTACTTCGACCAACTCGCTGGCGCCCGGATCGCTGAGCATATGCGCAATAGCACCGTCGCGCGTCACCGATGTGACGACAGCAATCGGCGTACCAGGCCAGTAAAGCCCGCCCGAACCTGATGCGACAAAGGCATCGCCGGGCTTCAGCGGGTTGATCCCCAATGTCAGCAGCTGAATTTGCAAAGTGCCATCGCCCAGCCCTTGCGCAAAGGCCGGGGTGCCATCGCTGGCGCGGCGCACAGGCACTTTGCTCTCGGAATCGGTGATCAGCAGCACGCGGGCGGCAAAGTGCCCGGTTTCCAGTACCCTGCCCACCAGACCCAGTGACGTGCGCACCGCCATGCCCGGCCGAACGCCTTGATTGCTGCCCGCCGAAATGGTCGCATACCGGCGGGAAGAGGTGTTCGAGGAGGCGACCATCCAAGCAGTGGCTACCGCATGCGGATCTTGGGTGCTCAGGTGGAGCAAATCCTTGAGGCGGCGGTTTTCGTCTGCCGTGGCGGCGGCCTCCGCCAATTGCACACGGGCCAGCGCAACTTCCCTCTTGAGCTGGGCGTTCTGGCTACCCCATGTGGCAAAGCCCGCGAGCGTGTCGATGCCGCTATCCGCGCCGGCTCGGGTGGCTGTGGTAACGCGCGCCACTGGCTCTGTGACATCCGCAGCGGCCCCGCGCGCCCAGCTAAATCCAGCGTGGTTACCCAGCGAGGTCAGCAAAAAATAGCCGCCAACCAGCACGCCCAGCACCGCAGCGACGTAGGCGTAAAACCTGCTATATTGCGCCCTGCGCGAATTGCCGGAGCGCCGATTAACTGGCGGCGCCATGCGTCGCTCTTCCTTCTTGGTCAGCGCCCCCGCATGATTGACGGAGGAGCCCTAAAATTTATGCGGCTGCTCTGCTAGGCCTCAGAACAAAACGCCGCGATAGAAAGGATCTTCCATCGCGCGGCCCGTGCCGACAGCCACGCAGGACAGCGGGTCTTCCGCGATGCTGACAGGCAGGCCGGTTTCCTCGCGCAAATGCTCGTCTAGCCCGCGGATGAGTGCGCCGCCACCGGTCAGCACAATGCCCTGATCGACGATATCGGCGGCGAGTTCGGGCGCGGTATTTTCCAACGCGATGCGCACGCCCTCGACGATCTGGCCGATCGGTTCGGACAGCGCTTCGGCGATGTTGGCTTGGGTAATGGTGATTTCCTTGGGCACACCGTTCACAAGGTCACGGCCCTTGATGTGGATGGTTTCACCCACGCCGTCACCCGGCGCGCGGACGCAGCCATAGTCCTTTTTGATACGTTCGGCAGTGGATTCGCCGATCAGCAGATTGTGATGGCGGCGCACGTAGGACACGATCGCCTCATCCATCTTGTCACCACCGACCCGGACGCTGGTGGTATAGGCAAGGCCGCGCAAGGACAGCACGGCGACCTCTGTAGTGCCGCCGCCAATGTCGACAACCATGCTGCCGACGGGCTCGGTCACGGGCATATCGGCGCCGATGGCTGCGGCCATAGGCTCCAGGATCAGCGAAACCTTGCTGGCGCCGGCGTTGCTGGCGGCATCGCGGATGGCGCGGCGCTCGACGCTGGTGCTGCCCGATGGCACGCAGATCACGATCTCGGGATAGCGGAACAGGCTCTTTTTGCCGCCATGAACCTTCTGGATGAAGTATTTGATCATGTGTTCGGCGATTTCGATGTCGGCGATCACCCCGTCGCGCAAGGGGCGGATGGCCTCGATGCTGTCGGGGGTTTTGCCCATCATCATCTTGGCTTCGTCACCAAAGGCCTTGGGTGAACGAAATCCGTTGATCGTTTCCATCGCCACAACGCTGGGCTCGTTCAACACAATGCCGCGATCCTGCACATAAACCAGGGTGTTCGCCGTGCCGAGGTCGATCGCCATATTTTGGGCGCCAAATTTGAAGAATCGGGAGAAAAACGAGGCCATTAAAAATTCCGTGTTTTTTCAATCACTTGCTTGCGGCATGATGAGATGCGCGGCCGGCAGGCGGGTGTGGACTGGGGCTCCTTAACCCAAGCCTTGCGCAATGCGCAAAAAGTTTGTTGCACTTGCAGCGTTACAGCACACTTCTAGTCGCAAATGCCAACCGGACTGCCTCAGAAGATCGGTCCAATTCGGCCGAAAATATGAAGGAAACAAGGCAAAACTGGATGGCAGGCCCTGTGCGTGGGCGTGTGAGGGCGCTATAGCCATGCCATGCCGATTATTCGCCGCCTGCCCGAAACGCTCGTCAACCGCATTGCCGCCGGCGAAGTGGTCGAGCGCCCCGCATCGGCGCTGAAGGAACTGGTCGAAAATGCCATAGACGCCGGCGCCACCCAGATTACCGTGCGGCTTAGCGAAGGCGGGTTGGATGGTATCGAGGTGACTGATGACGGCTGCGGCATGTCGCCTGATGACATCGCGCTGGCACTGGAACGCCACGCCACTTCCAAGCTGCCTGATGAACACATCGAGCAGGTCATGACGCTGGGTTTTCGCGGCGAGGCCTTGCCCTCGATCGGGTCGGTGGCGCGCCTCACTATCGAAAGCCGCCCGCATGATGCATCCGAAGGCTGGCGCCGCATCACCGACCATGGCGATGTGGTCAGCGAAGGCCCCGCCGCCTTGCCCCCCGGCACCCGCATCCGGGTGGAGGCGCTGTTCGCCCGCGTCCCCGCCCGCCGCAAATTCCTGCGCAGCGCCCGTTCCGAATATGCCGCCTGTCTGGAGATCGTCCGCCGTCTGGCGATGGCGCGGCCCGGAGTGGGCTTTACGCTGGAGCATGACGGGCGGCGTGTGCTGGCGGTGCAGGCGGGCGAAAACGGCGCTCAGCGTGTGGCGCGCATCGTGGCCCGCGAACTGGCCGATGACGGGGTGCTGATCGATCTTGAACGGCCCACCGCGACTGGCCCGGTGCGGCTGACGGGGGTGGCTGGCTTGCCGACCTTCAACCGGGGCGTGGCGGATCATCAATATCTGTTCGTCAATGGCCGCCCGGTGAAGGACCGCCTGCTGGTCGGCGCGGTGCGCGGCGCCTATGCCGAGATGTTGGCGCGTGATCGCCATGCGGTGCTGGCGCTGTTCCTCGAACTGCCGGCCGAGGAAGTCGACGTCAACGTACACCCCGCCAAGACCGAGGTGCGTTTCCGCGACCAGGCGTTTATCCGGGGGTTTATTGTCTCCGGGCTGCGCCATGCCTTGGACAGCGCGGGCGGGCGCAGCGCCCAATCTCCCGCGACGCCTGCGATGGGCAATTGGCAGGCCGAACCGGTGCAGCCGCCCCCCCGCCTCGAAAGCCTGTTCGCCAGGCAATATTCTGGCCAGTACACGCCGCCGTCGTCGGTTGTGCGTGAAACAGGGCAAATCTGGAGGGGGTATGAGGCCGAGGTGCTGGCCCGCCCCGATGATATGGCCCCCGCCGCGCGGGCCGAAGTGGCTGTCGAGGCACCATCGGTTGCGCATCCCTTGGGCGTGGCGCGGGGGCAAGTGGCCGAAACCTATATCATCGCCGAGGCCGAGGATGGGCTGGTTATCGTCGATCAGCACGCCGCGCATGAGCGGATCGTGCTGGAGCGTCTGCGCGCCGCAAGAGGTGAAAGCGCGTCGTCGCAAGCGCTGCTGATCCCCGATGTGGTGGAACTGGAGGAGACCGATTGCGACCGGCTGGAGGCTGCGGCGGACGCTCTGGCCGAACACGGGCTGCTGTTTGAGCGGTTCGGCCCCTCGGCAGTGCTGGTGCGCAGCGTTCCCGCGATGCTGGCGAAGGATAACACGGCGGCGCTGCTGCGCGATATCGCCGATGATCTGGCGCAAAACGGCGCGGCTCTGCTGTTGCCAGAGCGGATCGATCATGTTCTGGCGACGATGGCCTGCCACGGCAGCGTGCGCGCCGGGCGCCAGTTGAATGTCGCCGAAATGAACGCCTTGCTGCGCGAGATGGAGATCACCCCGCGCTCAGGCCAATGCAATCATGGTCGGCCGACATGGGTCAAACTGGCCCATGCCGACATAGAGAAGCTGTTTGGCCGCAAATAATCTGCGTTAATTGTGCAGGAAATGCATCACGTCGCCGTCCTGCACGACATAGGCCTTGCCCTCGGCGCGCAGCTTGCCGGCCTCGCGTGCCTTGGCCTCGCCGCCCAGCGTGACGAAATCGTCATAGGCGATGGTTTCCGCCCGGATAAACCCCTTTTCAAAGTCCGAGTGGATTTCGCCCGCCGCATTTGGGGCGGTTGCACCCTTGTGTACGGTCCAGGCGCGGGCCTCCTTGGGGCCAACGGTGAAGAAGGTCAGTAGGTGCAGCAGGTCGTAGCCTGAGCGGATGATGCGGGCGAGGCCGGTTTCGTGCAGGCCCATTTCCTCCAGAAATATCATGCGTTCTTCGGCGTCCATGCCGACCAGCTCAGCCTCAATCGCGGCGGAGACGATGACGGCGTTGGCGCCCTCGGCCTTGGCCTTGTCGAACACTTTTGCGGAGAAAGCATTGCCGCTGGCCGCCGATTCCTCGTCCACATTGCAGACGTACAGGACGGGTTTCGCGGTGATCAGTTGGGCCTGAGCAAAGACCCGCGCCTCATCCTCATCCTTGGGGACGGTCAGGCGGGCAGGCTTGCCCTCGCGCAGCAATTCCAAGGCTTGGCCCAGAACGCTGGCGATGATCTTCGATTCCTTATCGCCTGCCATCGCCTTTTTCTGCGCCGCCGGAACGCGTTTTTCCAGGCTCTCGAGGTCCGAAAGCATCAGTTCCGTCTCAACCGTATCGGCGTCCGACACCGGATCGACCTTGTTCTCGACATGCTGAATGTCGTCGTTTTCAAAGCAGCGCAGCACGTGGACGATGGCATCCACCTCGCGGATATTGCCGAGGAACTGGTTGCCGAGGCCTTCGCCCTTGCTGGCGCCGCGCACCAAACCGGCGATGTCGACAAAGCCCAGCTGCGTCGGGATAATCTTCTGGCTGCCCGCCACCCGCGCCAATTCGTCCAAACGCGCGTCGGGCACGCCGACTTGGCCGACGTTAGGCTCGATGGTGCAGAACGGATAGTTCGCCGCCTGCGCCGCCTGCGTCTCGGTCAGCGCGTTGAACAGGGTGGACTTGCCGACATTTGGCAGCCCGACGATACCGCAACGAAAACCCATTATGCGTCCTTCTTGTCAATCCAGCGCGCATATACGCGCACAGGCTGGGATTCCCAGCCTAGCTTTTCATAAAAACCCGTGTCAGGCCAACCGCATCGCCACATCGTTCATAAAGCGCGCGTCGTCGCCCTTGGCCAGCCATTCGGCCTCTGCGGCGAGGGCGCCCAGCATGTCCGCCAACGGATCAATTTCGGATTTGGCGTAATTGCCCAAGACATGGCCGGTGACGCGCTCTTTGTGGCCGGGGTGGCCGATACCGATGCGCACCCGGCGGAATTCCTTGCCCAGATGCGCGTCGATCGATCGCAGGCCGTTGTGACCGGCAGTACCGCCACCACGCTTGACCTTCACCTTCACCTTCATCGGCGCGAGGTCGAGTTCGTCATGGAACACGGTCAGCGCGTCCAGCCCCAGCTTGTAAAAGCGCAAAGCCTCGGCCACCGAGCGGCCGCTTTCGTTCATGAATGTCGCAGGTTTGAGCATGATGACACGCTCCGTGCCAATACGGCCGTCCAGCAGCCAGCCCTGAAATTTCTTTTGCGCCGGCCCAAAGCGGTGCATTTCGGCGATAGTATCCACCGCCATAAAGCCAACATTGTGCCGGTTCATCGCATATTGCGTGCCCGGATTGCCCAGACCGACCCAGAGTTGCATGGCGCGTCACTCCTGCGGCAGGGGAAAGGGGCTTGTTCTTGATGGAACAAGCCCCTCCTGATTACTCGGCCCTGATTACTCAGCCTTGTCGCCGTCGCTCTTCAAACCAGCGGGGGCAACGATGGTGGCGATGGTCAAATCGCGCTCGTGGCTGTCATCCAGCACGCCTTCGGGCAGGGTGATCGAGCCGATGTGGATCGCTGCGCCAATTTCCAGGCCGGTGACATCGATCACCAACTCGTCAGGGATATGGCTCGCGTCGCAAACCAGCTCAACCTCGTGATGGACGATGGTCAGAATGCCGCCCTTCTTCAGGCCGGGCGATGCTGGCTCGTTGATGAAGCGCACGGGCACCTTGACGTGGACCTTGGTGGTGCTGGTCACGCGCAGGAAATCGGCGTGCAGCGGGCGCGAGGTGACGGGGTGGAAGGCAACATCCTTCGGCAGCGTACGCAGCTTGACGCCGCCCAGCTCGATCTCAACCACCGAGTTGAAGAAGTGGCCGGTGCCCAGCTGGCGGGCCAGCTCTTTTTCCTCAACGTGGATCGAAACAGGAGCTTCGTTGCCACCATAGACAACGGCGGGGACGCGGCCATTACGACGCAGTTCACGGGAGGCTCCCTTGCCATTCCGTTCGCGCGCCTCGGCCGGCAGGTTAAGCGTATCGCTCATGATATTGCCTTTCGAAATCTTGGATAATGCAAGGCGCCGCGCTTATCGCCGCGCCCAGTTCGTGCCACGCCTCCAGGGATGACCATGCACACGAAGCGCGGGCCCTTAGTGGTAATGCGGCCAAAAGGCAAGGGTGGATAGGGTTATTCCACCCGCTCCACCTTGAAACCGGCCTTGGCGAGCAGCGCGACTAGCCCCTCCGCCCCCGCCATATGCGCCGCGCCGACGGCCACGAAGGGGCGTTTGCCGGCTGTAATCTCGCGCGCGATGATCGGCACCCATCGCTGATTGCGACCCGTATACAGCGCCGCACGCAACGCCGGGTCCGCCAGCAGGCCTGTGTGGGTTTGATGCTCGATTTCCGCCATATCGCCCCGTTCCCACGCCGCCGCGAGCAGGTGGCTGTCGGCGTCGGCTGTAGGCGCGCTGGTTAACACTTGGGCCAGCATCAGACGCTGGCTGGCTTCGGGCAAATGGTCGAACACGGCGAATTGGGCGGCTGCGCCTTCCAGTTCGGCGACGGGGCGTTTTGTTCCCGCCAATAAGGCCTGATCGACGCCATTATCCGCATCGTCGCCCGCGCCCGCCGTGTTCAACGTCAGCGCGGCGGCCCAGGTCTTTTCGCCCGCAAGGCTGACTTCGGAAAGGTGACCTTTGGCGATCATGGCCGCCAATGCGGGGGCTGCGGAGGCGGGCAGGCGTTGGCCGAGCGGCACCGGTGCGGGCGCATTGGCAAGGTGCTGAAACGCCGCCGAGATGGCCTCGCGGTCGTTAAGGCCGGCGATCTCCACCATCAATTCACCCGAATGATCGAGCGCGGCATCCACGAGACGCGTGTGCCAATCGGCGGGTTCCGGCAGAGCGTGGATGGTGCCGAACAGCCATCCGCGCGCGCCGTCCGTGGCCGTTATTTGCCACAGGGCGGGGCTCGCGGGCCGGCCATGCGGCGCACAAGACGCCAGCAAACCCAGCAGCGCGACGCAAATCGCCAAACGCCGGTGCTGCCCCATCCGCGTTATTGCACCCTGATGGCGCGAATGCCGTAGCCTTGCAACTGGTCGAGCAGGCTGCCCGCCCCCGCCAAATGCCCCGCGCCAACGGCGATAAACAACGTTTCCGGCTTTGGGTGGGAGGCGGTGAGCTTGGCGTCAATCCATTTGGCCCAAGCCTTGTTGCGGCTCAGCAGCAGCAGTTGGCGCATTTTCGGATCGTCGTGGTCCGCATTCAGCAGTTTGGCGAGACGATCGGCCTGACCCGTTCGCCATGCCTGCACCATGTTGGCGAGCATGGCTTTGACCTTTGGTAAAGTCGTCACCACCTCGTTCAAATAGCGGGTTTGGGTGGCCATCGGCAGGCCTGCGAACAGCCCCAGCTGAAACTCCGCCGTCTCCAGCGCGATATGTTCGCGCCCGGCGGCCTTGGCGCGGGTGGAGAGCCTCGTATCAACCCCATTGGTGGCGTCATAACCCGAATGCTGCAGCGGCAGCGTCGACAGCGCCACCGCCGCATACCACGGCTGAAACCGATCGAAAGTGCCCACCGGCAAGCCATTGGCCGTCAGTGCCTGCTCGAAAGCATGACGGTTCCGGGTTGTCATTAGGTTGCGCAAACTATGCCCTTCGGGCAGCAGTGCCTTGGCCGTGACAATTTCGCGCATTTGTTCGGGGCTTTTGTCGAGAATTTCGGTGACGAGCTCGTCCGAACCGCCAAACGCGCGGGCCACGGGCCCATCAAACCAGTCCACCCCCCCCGGCAGCGCGTGAACGGTGCCGAACAGATAAATTGTTGTGTCGCCGTGCATGACCTTCCACAGCGCCGGATGCGCAGAGACGTGCCCCACGGCGGAACCGTTTTCAGCGGTGAGCGCGAAATCAGTGGCGGGCGCCGCAACGGCGTAAGGCCCCACTAATCCGATCAGCAAGCCAGCCACTGACGATATAATTATTTTAAATAAGCGCATGTGGTGCGCATCGTAGCGGCTTTGGGCGTGTCCGTCGATATTTCTCGTCGTGGTTTACAATAGCTTACATTTATGCGCTGCGAGCATCGCGTTCACCTGCGTGCACGCGCTCAGCACATTGGCGAGTTCTTGCCACATAGACCTTGCGCCCCCATTGACCGTTTGGGCGCCATCGGCCAAAGGCGCAGGCGCCATGAGCGAGATTAAAACACACTCCGAACCGTCCTCCGCGCCGGCCATAGGCGCTCCCAAAGCACCGCTGTGCTTTCAGGACATGATCCTCACCCTGCACGCCTTTTGGGCTGCGCAGGGGTGTTTGATCCTGCAACCTTATGACATGCGAGTGGGCGCGGGGACGTTTCACCCAGCGACCACGCTGCGATCGCTGGGGCCTTGCCCATGGAAGGCTGCCTATGTCCAGCCATCGCGCCGCCCGACCGATGGGCGCTATGGCGAGAACCCGAACCGCTTGCAGCATTATTACCAGTATCAGGTGATCATGAAGCCCAGCCCGGCGAACTTGCAAGAGCTGTACCTGCAATCGCTGGCCGCCATTGGCATTGACCCGTTGGCGCATGACATCCGCTTTGTGGAAGACGACTGGGAAAGCCCAACCTTGGGTGCATGGGGCCTAGGCTGGGAAGTCTGGTGCGACGGGATGGAGGTGACACAGTTCACCTATTTCCAGCAGATGGGCGGCTTTGACTGCAAGCCCGTTTCGGGCGAGCTGACCTATGGGTTGGAACGCCTCGCCATGTATATTCAGGGCGTTGACCGGGTTTATGACCTGCGTTTCAACAATGACGGCGTGTCCTACGGCGACGTCTTCCTGCAAAACGAGCGCGAGCATTCCAAGTACAACTTTGAAATCGCCAATACCGAAGCCCTGTTCGACGGTTTCGCCAAGGCCGAGGCAGAGGCGCAATCCTGCATCGCGGCTGGCATCCCCCTCGCTGCCTATGACCAAGCTATTGAGGCCAGCCATTTGTTCAACTTGTTGCAGGCGCGCGGCGTGATCAGCGTGCAGGAACGCGCCAGCTACATTGGCCGCGTCCGCGATCTGGCCAAGGGTTCGTGCCAGGCATGGATCGAGAAGAACGAGGCCGAATGGGCCGCAAAATTTCCGGGGTGGAGCAAATGAGCGACCGGCTTGCCTCCGGCGCGCCTACAAAGGCGAGCACGTTTCTTCTGGAGCTGCGCAGCGAGGAAATCCCCGCGCGGATGCAGGCTGGTGCGCGCGCGGAGCTGGAAAAGCTGTTCACGCGCGCTTTGGCCGATGCCGGCGTGCAGGTGGGCACAATTACGGTGTGGTCTACCCCGCGCCGCCTTGCGCTGATTGCCGAAGGTCTGCCTGCCGAAACGAAGGCCGTGAGCGAGGAGGCCAAGGGCCCGCGTACATCGGCGCCCGATCAGGCGCTGGAAGGTTTCCTGCGCAAAACCGGCCTGACCAAGGATCAACTGACGGAGCGCGACGGCGTCTATTACGCTGTGAGCCACAAGCCCGGCAAACCCATGCAAGAGGTATTGCAAGCCGCAATTTGGGGAATTGTTCGCTTGTTCCCCTGGCTCAAATCTATGAGATGGGGCGCGGCATCCATTGAAACTGCAAGTTTGCGTTGGGTAAGACCCCTCTCCGGAATAGTTGCCTTGCTAGATGGTGAAGTCGTCCCTTGCACGGTCGGTGACGTTATATCGGGCCGCAGCACTATGGGTCACCGTTTCCACTCGTCAGGCGCGATCGAGATCACCTCGGCGGAAACTTACGCCGACCAATTGCGCGCCGCGCATGTCATCGTTGACCACACCGAGCGCGAGGCCATCATCCGCGAGGGCGCCGCCAAGGCCGCCTCTGCCGCCGGGCTGACGCTGGTTGCGGACGAGGGGTTGGTGATCGAGAACGCTGGCCTCACCGAATGGCCGGTGCCTTTGCTGGGGCGGTTTGACGCGGATTATCTTGAGGTTCCACCTGAGGTTATCCAGCTAACAGCACGTATAAACCAGAAATATTTCGTCTGCGAACAGGGCGGCAAGCTGGCCAACGCCTTCATTTGCACCGCCAACATCGGGGCGCTGGACGGCGGCGCGGGTATCATCGACGGCAACCGCAAGGTGCTGGCGGCGCGGCTATCGGATGCGCGTTTCTTCTGGCAGCAGGACCGCAAAACCACTCTGGAGGCGCAGGCCGCCAAGCTGTCGCGTATCACCTTCCACGAGAAACTGGGCAGCGTCGCCGACAAGGTGGAGCGCGTTGCCAAGCTGGCCCGCTGGCTGGCAGAACAGCGCATCGTCCCCGGCGCGGACCCCGCGTTGGCCGAGCAGGCGGCGCGGCTGTGCAAGGCCGACCTGGTCACAGAAATGGTCGGCGAGTTCCCCGAACTACAAGGCCTGATGGGCGGCTACTACGCCCGCGCCGAGGGGCTGCCCGACGCGGTGGCCGACGCCATCAGCGATCACTACAAGCCGGTAGGGCAGGGCGACGACGTCCCCACCGCACCCGTGACCGTCTGCGTGGCGCTGGCGGATAAGCTGGATACGTTGGTTGGTTTTTTTGGGGCCGATATGGCTCCAACAGGTTCCAAAGATCCTTTTGCATTACGTCGAGCCGCGCTGGCAGAATCTGCGCTGACGTTGATGAGCCAACTACGATTCCATCAACAAAAGGCATTTAAAAAGGCTTTTCAATGCTATGTTGAACAAGAAATAAAGCTAGATCATTCAAGATTACCTGAATTGCTCGACTTTGTCGTTTATAGATTGAAAATCCAGCAACGCGAACTGGGTGTTCGTCATGACATAATTGATGCTGTTTACGAGCAGGCCGATGTGTCTGGATTAGGTGATTATAACCTTTTGGACGGCGATCTCGTTCGCCTGCTCGCCCGGGTCCATGCCTTGCAGGCCTTTGTCACCACCGACGATGGCAAAAACCTGCTGGCGGGCTACAAACGCGCCGCCAATATCCTGAAAGCGGAAGACAAAAAAGGCTGGGAACAAGGCGCCAGCAACCCGGCCCCCGAACCCGCCGAGGCCGCCCTCATCGCGGCGCTCGGCGCTGCCGAACCGCAGGCTGCCAACGCCATCGCTGCGGAGGACTTCGCCGGCGCCATGGCCGCGCTGGCCAGCCTTCGCGCGCCCATCGACGCCTTCTTTGAACAGGTCACCGTCAACGCTGACGAGCCCAACACACGCGCCGCGCGCCTCGGTCTGCTGAACGCTTTTCGTGCTGCAGTGCACAAAGTTGCAGATTTTTCCCGCATCGAAGGCTAAGCACACTCCGACTCGAAATACGTAAATAGGGAAGGCGCATCCATGTCCGCATTCGTATTCACTTTCGGTGGAGGCGCATCCCACGCCGACAAGCGCGCGAAGGACAAGATCATCGTTGGCGGCAAGGGCGCCAACCTCGCGGAAATGGCCGGGATTGGCCTGCCGGTGCCGCCGGGCTTCACCATCACCACCGAAGAATGCGTGCGCTATCTGAAGGAAGGCGCGAATTTCTCCGACGCTTTGCGCGCCGATGTCGCCAAGGCCTTGGTGCATATTGAAACCACCGTCGGCAAGAAATTTGGGCACGCGGGCGATCCGCTGCTGGTGTCGGTGCGCTCTGGCGCGCGGGTTTCGATGCCGGGGATGATGGATACGGTGCTGAACCTGGGCCTGAACGACGCCACGGTTGCGGGGTTGGCGCAGAGTTCGGGCGACGCGCGCTTCGCGTGGGATTCGTATCGGCGGTTCATCCAGATGTACTCGGATGTGGTGCTGGGGATCGATCACCATTTGTTCGAGGACGCGCTGGAGATCGTTAAGGAAGACAATGGCTTCTTTACCGATGTTGAGATGCAGGCTGAACATTGGCAGGCGCTGGTCGCCGAGTACAAAACCATTGTCGAAAAGGCCCAAGGCAAGCCTTTCCCGATGGATGTGCATGAGCAAATGTGGGGAGCCATCGCCGCCGTTTTCGACAGCTGGGACAGCGACCGCGCCAAGGTTTACCGCCGTTTGAACGACATTCCGGGCGACTGGGGCACGGCAGTCAACGTACAGGCGATGGTCTTCGGCAATATGGGCGACACCTCGGCGACGGGCGTGGCGTTTACGCGCGACCCGGCGACCGGCGAAAAGGCCTATTACGGCGAATGGCTGGTCAATGCACAGGGCGAGGACGTCGTCGCCGGCATCCGCACGCCGCAGTATCTGACGCTGGCCGCACGCACCCGCGCCGGCGCCAAGGCGGCCAGCATGGAAGAAGCGATGCCCGCCGCCTATGGCGAGCTGGCAGCGGTGTTTGAGCTGCTGGAAAAGCACTACCGCGACATGCAGGACATTGAATTCACTGTGGAACGCGGCAAGCTGTGGATGCTGCAAACCCGCAGCGGCAAGCGCACCGCCAAAGCCGCGCTGAAGATGGCCGTCGATATGGTGGGCGAAGGGTTGATCGACGAGCCGACCGCGATTTGCCGCATCGATCCGATGGCGCTCGATCAATTGCTGCACCCGACGCTGGACCCCAAGGCGCATCGCGATGTGCTGAGCCGGGGTTTGCCGGCGTCCCCAGGGGCGGCTTCGGGGGCGATTGTTTTGGACGCGGAAACCGCCGAGCGGCTGGCGGGTCGCGGTGATGCTGTGATTTTGGTGCGTGTTGAAACCTCGCCTGAGGACATCCACGGCATGCACGCGGCGCGCGGCATCCTGACGGCGCGCGGCGGAATGACCAGCCACGCCGCAGTGGTCGCGCGCGGCATGGGGCGGCCTTGCGTTTCGGGGGCTAGCGGGGTGTCGATCGACATGGCCAGCCGGACGCTGCGCATCGGTACGCGCGAGCTGAAAGAGGGTGATATCATCACCCTCGACGGCTCCAACGGCGAGATCATGGCCGGCGAAGTCGCCACCGTCGAGCCCGAACTGGTTGGCGATTTCGCGGTGCTGATGGGCTGGGCCGACAAGCATCGCCGGATGAAAGTGCGGGCCAACGCCGAAACCCCTGCCGATTGCCAGATGGCGCGGGCCTTTGGTGCTGAGGGCGTGGGCCTGTGCCGAACCGAGCATATGTTCTTTGACGCAGGCCGTATCAGCGCCGTGCGCCAGATGATTTTGGCCGAGGACGAGGCCGGGCGGCGCGCAGCTTTGGCCAAACTGCTGCCCGAACAACGCGCTGATTTCCATGCGATCTTCGACATTATGGCGGGCCTGCCGGTGACCATCCGCCTGCTCGATCCGCCGCTGCATGAATTTCTGCCGCATGAGGACGCAGAGTTCGAGGATCTGGCCAAGGCCATCGGCATTGGTGTCGCCACGCTGAAACGCCGCGCGGGCGAATTGCACGAATCGAACCCGATGCTGGGCCACCGCGGCTGCCGTCTGGGCATCACCTTCCCAGAAATCTACGAAATGCAGGCCCGCGCCATCTTCGAGGCCGCCTGCGACGTGGCTGCGGCATCTGGCGCGGCGCCTGTGCCTGAAATCATGATCCCGCTGGTTGCCACGCGACGCGAATTGGAGATATTGCGCGCATTGGTGGACCGGGTTGCAGCACAGGTGTTCGGCGAAAAGGCCCGCACATTGACCTATCACGTCGGTACGATGATCGAACTGCCACGCGCCGCCCTGATGGCGGGCGAGATCGCCGAAGTTGGTGAATTCTTCTCCTTCGGCACCAACGATTTGACGCAGACCACGCTGGGGGTCAGCCGCGACGACGCCAGCAAATTCCTCGGCGCCTATGTCGAGCAGGGCATCTATCCGCGCGATCCGTTTGTCAGCCTTGACGTGGACGGCGTCGGGCAATTGGTGGCCTTGGCGGCGGAACGCGGGCGCAAAACCCGCCCGGACATCAAGCTGGGCATCTGCGGCGAGCATGGCGGCGACCCCGCCTCCATCGCCTTCTGCGAGAAGGTGGCGCTGGATTACGTCAGCGCCTCGCCGTTCCGCGTGCCCATCGCGCGTTTGGCCGCCGCGCAGGCCGCTTTGGGTTGACCGAGGGGGCTGGCGGTTATTGCCGCCAGCCGCTCAGCGTCAGAATTTCGAAATGTTCGCGCGTTCGCCCATCGGCGTCGGCAGCGGCGGCAAAGGCGGTCCGCGCCCGCGCCAACCCCGCTTTGCCGATGGGCGGCGCGGTGCTGGCCAGCACGGACGTCAACCCCTGCGCGCGTAAATCCGCGATCAGCCCGGCCAGGGAGCCAAACCGCACATCCAGCCCGCGCGCATCGGCCACCGGATTGGCCAACCCGGCACGTTGCAGCAACCCGGCGCCGCTGCGCACATCAACCATCGGATGCAGCCTGGCCGCCGGGCGTTCGCCGTCCGCGCTCAGCATCGCGCCTCGCAAGACGGGCAAGCATCCCGCACCCACCATGCTGGCGATCAGCAGCCCCCCCGGCGCCAAAGCGCCCCGCGCGTGGATCAGCGCGCCGGGCAGGTCGTTCACGCTGTCCAGTGTGCCAAGGATGGCGATCAGATCGAAGCCGCCCACCGGCCACGGAAGTTGTTCCTCCAGCCCGATCTCGCCCGCCATGGGGGCCGGGTCGGCGCGGGTCACCTCCGCGCCTTGCGCCGCCAGCGCCCGCCCCAGCGCCCCGTGGATATCGCCCACCACCAGCGCATTGCGTGGCTCCACTCGCAGAAAGGCGAGGCGCTCGATCACATCTTCCACCATATCATCGAGCAGATAGCGAGCGGCATTGGGGCGCGTTTGCAAGGCGCGGGCGCGGCGACGCAACGCAATACGTCGCTGGGGCGCAAAGATGGTGGGCGGGGACTGGCTCATTGCCCCGCACTGCCGTCTCGTCGGCCCTAAAGCAAGCCGCTTGCCCATTCCGTGCGTGCAACTACAATCGCTGCATGGCGTTTATCAAAGCTGTTTCTCCCGTAATCGACCTCATCTATCCGCCGCGTTGCCCGGCTTGCGGTACGGCGCTGGCGGCGCAGGCGGGGCTGTGTGCGGCGTGTTGGGGCGATTTGGTGATGCCCGGCGCCATGTCTTGCCGGGGGTGCGCCTTGCCGATGGTGGCCGCCGCCGAGGATGACACATGCGGCACCTGCCGGGAAACGCCGCCTGACCACGACGGGATCGCCGCCGCAACGCTCTATACCGATGGCTCGCGCCGGTTGGTGTTGCCATTCAAACATGGGCGCAAGCTGGCTTTGGCACCGGTGATGGCACGGCTGATGGCGGCGCGGCTGGTCACGATGATGCCCGAGATTGCGCAGCAGGGCTGGCTGCTAGTTCCCGTTCCGCTGCATCGCTGGCGGCTGTGGCGGCGCGGTTACAACCAGTCTGCGGTGCTGGGCGAGGAACTGGCGCGGCTGACGGGGGCGCGGTTGGTGCATGACGGCCTGCATCGTACCCGGCGGACGCCCTCGCTGGGAGGGCTGGGGCGAGAGGAGCGGGCGAGGGTGATGGACGGGGCGATTGCTGTAACCCGCCGCCGTGCGGATATGCTGACGGGGGCGCGGGTCGTGCTGGTGGACGATGTTTTGACCAGCGGGGCCACCACCAACGCCTGTATTGCGGCGCTGCGACAGGCGGGCGCCGTGCAGGTGGTTGTGGTCTGCTTCGCGCGGGTGGCAGACGGGATCGGTTAGTCAGGGTGCCCAACGGAAAACGCCCGGAGTCTTCACTCCGGGCGTGCCCGTGACGAAACCAAATATAAACTCGGGGGGTGTCCGCATTCAGCGGTTTCAGCGGTCAGAAGACCGTCGTTTCACCCTAACCTCATGTTGCCGCCTGCTTTGCCGGTCAGCATTGTCCCTGAACCAAGGCTCTTTTTATCAGCACGGGATCAACGCTCCTATGCCGCGGCGCGAAGTTACCCTACGCCTGCGAGTTCCCTCAAACCCGCTGATTGTGTGTTTCCCTGAATCGCCCTAAAAGATAAAGCGTGATCGCCGGCATCGGTGGATTTTGCCCGCAATATGTGGTTATCCAGCAACAACGCCGGGGTGCTGGAGATCAACGTTTCGGCGTCCGACAGCAGTGTAACCCGTTCCATGGCAGGAAGTTCATAATGTCCACCGACAGTGCGACCCGCGAAACAGGCACGCAATTCCTGCCCCGCTTTGATGACAAGGGGCTGCTTACAGCCATCGCGCTCGATTCGGTCAGCCGCGAGGTGCTGATGGTCGCCTTTATGGACGCCGAGGCTTTGGCGAAAACCCGCAGCTCGGGCCTTGCACATTTCCATTCACGTTCACGGGGCAAGCTTTGGCTGAAGGGGGAAACTTCCGGCCATTTTCTGCGGGTGGAGGAAATCCGCGTTGATTGCGATCAGGATGCTCTGGTGATGCTGGTCCGCCCCGAAGGGCCGGCCTGCCACACCGGCGCCACCAGCTGCTTTTACCGTCGTTTGGTGGGCGATGTGCTGGAGCCTGTGCCGGGTTAACCGAATAGCTCGTCAAAGAAACTCAAAGTGGCGGCCCAACTTTGGCGATCGGCGCTGGGGTTATAGCGCACCGCGTCCACCCCCCGCGCATCACTGGCGGGATCGGTGAAGCCGTGGCGCACGTTGCCGTAGCTGTGGAAATGCCAATCCGCCCCGGCGGCGTCCATCTCCTGCCAAAAGCCCAGCACGGCCTCGCGCGGGGCCATTGGGTCTGCGTCGCCGTGGCAGATGAGGATACGCGCGCGGATGGCGCCGGCTGCGGCAGGGCGCTTGGTGTCAAACAGCCCGTGATAGCTGATGGCTGCGCGGATGTCAGCGCCGCTGCGCGCCAGTTCCAAGGCGGCCTGCCCGCCCATGCAGAAGCCAATTACCGCGAGGGGTAGGCCCGCCGCTTCGGGCAGGGCCGCCATTGCCGCCAGACCAGCCGCGATTCGGTTGCGGTAAACGTCGGTGTCGGCGCGCAAGGCGCCGGCCAAGGGGCGCGCTGCGTCGAAGCTGGGGACGGGCTCACCGTAAAAATCGCCGATGAAGGCCAGATAACCCGCTTCGGCCAGCGCCTGCGCCTTGCGTTCAATGTTGGGGGTGATGTTGACGATAGTCGGCAGCACCAGCACCGCGGCGCGTGGGCGCCCAACCGGACGTGCTACGTAGCCGGTGAGCGGGGTGGCGCCATCCTTGTAATCGATGCGGTCGAACATACTTACTCCGGCAGAAAATCGGGCACGGAGAGGTAGCGCTCTCCGGTGTCATAGTTGAAGCCCAGCACGCGGGCGCCGGGGGCCAGATCGGGCAGTTTCTGCGCGATGGCGGCCAAAGTCGCGCCGCTGGAAATGCCGACTAGCAGGCCTTCCTCTCGCGCGCTGCGCAGCGCCCAGGCCTTGGCGTCGGCGGCGTCCACTTGGATCACGCCGTCGATGGCAGCGGTATGCAAATTGCCCGGAACAAAGCCTGCGCCAATGCCCTGTATGGGGTGCGGGCCGGGTTGGCCGCCACTGATGACGGGGCTGAGTGCAGGTTCGACGGCATAGGCCTTCAGCGCCGGCCAGTGCTGTTTCAGCGTCTCGGCGCAGCCCGTCAGGTGTCCTCCGGTGCCGACGCCGGTGATCAGCGCGTCGATCGGTGTGTCGGCGAAATCGGTCAGGATTTCCTGCGCGGTGGTGGCGACGTGGACGGCGATGTTGCCGGGGTTGTCGAACTGCCCGGGAACCCATGCTCCGGGGGTGGCGGCGGCCAATTCACGGGCGCGTTCGATGGCGCCCTTCATGCCCTTTTCGCGCGGGGTGAGATCGAATGTCGCGCCGTAAGCCAGCATCAGGCGGCGGCGCTCGATGCTCATCGATTCGGGCATCACGAGGACCAAGCGGTAACCCTTCACCGCCGCGACCATCGCCAGGCCGATGCCGGTGTTGCCGCTGGTGGGCTCGATGATGGTGCCGCCTGGTTGCAGGCTGCCGTCGGCCTCGGCCGCCTCGATCATCGCCAGCGCGATGCGGTCCTTGATCGATCCGCCGGGGTTGGCGCGCTCGACCTTCACCCAAACCTCGTGATCCGGGAACAAACGCGCCAAACGCACATGCGGCGTGCCGCCAATCGTCGCCAAAATGGATTGCGCTTTCATGAGGGGAACTCCTGTGAAAAGCTGCGGGCGCGGCGAATCTCGGGGAAGCGCCACGCCCATAGCGCTGTAATTACTATGGCAGCCACGCCGCCAAAAACAACTGCCCCCGGCGCGCCCATCACCGCCGCCGCGACGCCCGATTCCATCTCGCCCAGCTCGTTAGAGGCAGAGATCGCAAGGCCCGAAATCGCCGAAATCCGCCCGCGTTTATCGTCCGGTGTGCGCAGTTGGACAAGACTGTTGCGAATGAACACGCTGATCATATCCGCCGCGCCCAGCGTTACCAGCATGGCCAGCGACAGCGGATACCAGCGCGAAACGCCGAAAATCACCGTCGCGAGCCCGTAAATCACCACCGCCCACAGCATCTTTACGCCGACATTATGCGCCAACGGGCGAGCCGACAGAACCAATGCGACCACCGCCGCACCTACTGCCGGCGCCGCACGCATCTGCCCCAAACCCACGGGGCCGACATGCAGAAGATCCCTCGCGTAGACCGGCAGCAGCGCCGTCGCCCCGCCCAGCAGCACAGCGAACAGGTCCAGCGTGATGCAGCCCAGCAAGAAGCGCTCGCTGCGGATATAGGCGAAACCATCGGCCACCTGACGCAAGGGATGCACATCGCGGTTGCCGGGGTGCGGAGGGATGGGGCGAATGGTCGAAATCGCCCCCGCGCCCAGCGCCAGCAGCCCCGCCGCCAACCCATAGGGCGCAGCGGCATAAACGCCGAACAATATGCCCGCCAAGGCTGGCCCGCCGATGGTGCCCACCTGCATGGAGATCGAACTCAGCGCGATCGAGCGGGGCAGAAGCTCTGCCGGCACGATCTTGGGGGGGATGGCGCTCATCGCCGGGCGGACGAAGACGCGCGCCGTGCCGTGCGCCGCCGCCAGCGCGAACAGCAATGGCAGGCTCACCACCTGCCACAGCGTCACCAGCGTCAGGACCAAGGCGATGGCAAGATCCGTCAGCATGGCCAGCGCCACGACGCGGCGGCGGTCATAACGGTCAGCAACCACACCGGCGACAGGGGTCAGAATGAACAGCGGCAGAAACTGCGCGAGGCCGAAAAGCCCCAATTGCAGTGAGGCATGGGCAATGCTCATGCCGTAAACGCGGCGCGCCACATCATATAATTGATAGCCGAGGATCACCACCATGCCGCTGACCGCCAGTTCGGACGCGGCGCGCGCCAGACAATATTTGCGGAAATCGCTGATTTTCAATGGGTGAGCGGGCAGGGGGGTAAAGTTATCCACGAAGGCGACTTGGCAGCATGAGCGGTGCTTGCCAAGTCACTTCGCGTATCAAGGGCGATAGGCTGCGTTTAGCGCGCGTTTTTTGGCATGGGGCGCGTTTAGCGCACCTTGCACAGGCGCGGGTTGGGTTGCAGCGTCTCGATCATCGCGGTGAAGTCTTCGAGGCGCAAAATGCGTTCAAACTGAAAGCCGGTGCGGTCTTCGGTGGTCCAGATGACATGCGCCTCGATCCTGCCGACACGCGGCAGGCGGACGATCACCCGCTGGCCTCGCGTCAATGGGCTGGGCTCGTTTATCATGAAACCATGCGCCGAAATGTTCGCAATGGTCATTCGCAGATCGCCGAGTTGCTTGTGTTCGGCGATGACTGGATATTCCACCGGGTGCCGCGTCGAACGCCGCAAATCGGTTACTGTAAGCTGTGCGCCGCCTGCCATAATTGATTGTCCCGGTTTCATTAACGTGGACACATCATGCAGGAAATTGCCGAAAAAAATGTAAACACGGCAAGAAATTGCCGCTGGCGGGGGTTTAGGCCCCCCGCAGCACCCCATGCTTCTTCTTTCCAAGGCTCAACTTGCCAGAATGTATGGTTAAAATTGGGTCGAGAATCACCTGTCCGTCGAGTCGCACGGCGCCTTCCAGAACTTTACGTTTGGCCTCGCCATTGGAGGCGGTGAAGCCGATAGCGGTTAGCGCGGCGGCCAGACTCATGCCTTCGGCAGGAACATCCAAAACCGGCAAATCGGCGCCTTGTCCGCCATCGGCAAAGGTGGCGCTGGCGGTGGCTTCGGCGGCCTTGGCTGCGTCCTCGCCCCGGCACAAGGCTGTGACTTCATTGGCCAAAACTACCTTGGCGGCGTTGATTTCGCTGCCGGGCAGGGCTTCTAGGCGGGCGATTTCATCCAGCGGCAAATCTGTGAACAGCCGCAGGAAACGCCCCACGTCGCGGTCATCGACATTGCGCCAATATTGCCAGAAGTCATAGGCTGGCAGCTGCTCCTCGTTCAGCCACACCGCGCCCGCCGCCGTCTTGCCCATCTTGGCACCGTCCGCCGTGGTCAGCAGCGGGGTGGTCAGGCCGAACACCTCGATGCTGTTCATCCGCCGGGTCAGCTCGATGCCATTGACGATGTTGCCCCATTGGTCCGACCCGCCCATTTGCAGCCGGCAGCCTTGGTTCAGCGCCAGTTCGCGGAAATCATAGGCTTGCAGGATCATGTAATTGAATTCGAGGAAGGTCAGCGGCTGTTCACGTTCCAGCCGCAGCTTGACCGAATCGAAGGTCATCATGCGGTTGATGGTGAAATGCGGGCCGACGTTCCGCAGCAAATCCACATAGCCCAGCGCCGACAGCCACTCGTCATTATCGACCATTATCGCGTCGGTCGGGCCGTCTCCAAAGGTCAAAAACCGTTCAAAAACCCGCCGAATGCCCGCAATATTGGCCTGAATGCCCGCATTGTCGAGCATCTTGCGGCTCTCGTCCTTGCCCGAAGGATCGCCGACTTTGGTGGTGCCGCCGCCCATCAGCACGATCGGCTTGTGCCCGGCCTGTTGCAGCCGGCGCAGCATCATGATCTGCACCATACTGCCCACATGCAGCGATGGCGCGGTGGCATCAAAGCCGATATAGCCCGGCACAACCTGCTTGGCGGCCAAGGCATCGAGGCCCGCCGGATCGGTCAGTTGGTGGATATACCCCCGCTCGGACAGCAGACGGAGGAGGGATGATTTGTAGTTTGTGGCGTCGGTCATGCTCGGCCCCATAGCAGCGCAATCCGTCAGCCCCAAGAGGCTTGCTCACTGCGACGCGCCGCGCAATAGGGGGGCGATGGAAAATCTTATCTTGCACCCCGCTTGTGCGCCCGGCGCCATCCACGCGATCACCGCCAGCATCGAGCCCACCGACACCGGTTGCCGCGCCGTGTTTGAGGCCCATGGGGCGATAGACGGCATCACGATCCCCCCGCTGACCGAGGCCGGCCGTTTTGACGACCTGTGGAAGACAACCTGTTTCGAGATATTTTGGCAAACGGGCGAAGGCGGCGATGGGGCGCCATATCGCGAGTTTAACCTTTCGCCATCGAGCCGGTGGGCCTGTTATGATTTTGACGCGTTTCGGCTCAACTCGCGAGACGGCTCTGCCGAGGTGGAGATTTCCGTGGCGGTGGGGGGCGGCGTGTTGAAGCTGGTCGCGGACATCGTGTCGGACCTGCCTCTGCCCGCCAACATCGCGCTGAACGCCATTATCGAGGAGGACGGGGTGAACCGCTATTGGGCCTTGGCTTTCCCCGACGGCAAGCCAGAGTTTCATTCCCAAGCGAACCGTAAATTGCGCGTGGAGGCACGGTAATGTCGGTGCAATTCGGTATTGATCGCCTGTTGGCCGATACGGCCCTTCGCAAACCCCTCGATGGCAAACGTGTCGCCCTGGTCGCGCATCCGGCCAGCGTCACGGCGGATCTGACGCACAGCCTTGATGCCCTCATCGCGGCGGGGGTGAACATTACCTCTGCTTTCGGGCCGCAGCATGGGCTGAAGGGCGACAAGCAGGACAATATGGTCGAAACCGCCAACGAGGTGGACCCGGTGCTCGGCATTCCGGTGTTTAGCCTGTATGGCGAGGTGCGCCGCCCGACGCCAGACATGATGGCGACGGCGAATGTGTTTCTGTTTGATCTTCAGGATCTTGGCTGCCGTATTTATACCTTTGTCACAACTCTGCTGTACCTGTTGCAGGCCGCGCATGGCACCGGCAAAGCGGTGTGGGTGCTGGACCGGCCGAACCCCGCTGGCCGCCCCGTGGAGGGCACCACACTGGTCGCGGGCCAGGAAAGTTTCGTCGGCGCCGGCCCCATGCCGATGCGCCACGGGTTGACGCTGGGCGAGATGGGGCATTGGTTCATCCGCCACTATGCGCTGGACGTCGATTACCGGGTGATTGCGATGGAGGGCTGGCAGGGCGAAGGCCCCGGATACGGTTGGCCGCAGGAACGCATTTGGATCAACCCCAGCCCCAACGCCGCCAACGTCAACATGGCGCGCGCCTATGCCGGCACAGTGATGCTGGAGGGCGCGACGCTGTCCGAGGGGCGTGGCACCACCCGCCCGCTGGAGGTGCTGTTCGGCGCACCCGATCTGGATGCCAAGGCGGTGCTGGCCGAGATGCGTGCCTTTGCCCCCGAATGGCTGGCCGGCTGTGCTTTGCGCGAGTGCTGGTTCGAACCGACCTTTCACAAACACGCCGGCCAATTGTGCAGTGGACTGATGATCCACGCGGAGGGGCCGTTCTACGACCACGCGGCGTTCCGTCCGTGGCGCCTGCAAGCCTTGGCCTTCAAGGCGATCCGCCGGTTGCACCCCGATTACCCGCTGTGGCGCGATTTTCCCTATGAGTATGAGCTCAGCCGCCTCGCCATCGATGTGATCAACGGCGGGCCGGCTTTGCGCGAATGGGTGGATGACGCGGGCGTTGGGCCGGGTGATCTCGACGCGCAGGCCTCTGCCGATGAGGCCAAATGGCGCGGGGAAATCGCCAGTCTGCTGATGTATTAGACCGGCGGCGGGGCCGGAGGCTGTTCGGCAAATTGCTCCAACGCTGAGTCGATCACCGCCCATTTCGGCGCATCGCTAGTCCAAATCGCCATTTGCGGGGCCAGATCGTGGGGCTGATCGATCACGCCCAGCCGCATGGTCTGCAAATGCATCCGCGCCGAACTTTGCCCATAGACCTGCGTGCCGCATTGGGCACAAAAGTGGAAGGTCAGCGTGTTACCGCTGGCCGCCTGCCAAGTCGATGCACCCAGCGCGCCGTCGATCCGCACATCCTTTGCGGCGAAGATAGCGTTATGCGTGGGGCCACCCGCCGCCAAAGTCTGGCATTGCCGGCACCAGCACTGGCGCACCCCCAAAGCCTTGCCCGAAATCGCAATCGTCACCGCCCCGCACAGGCATTTTCCGGTGTAGGTCATGGCGTATTCCCCCGATAAACATGCCAATCGTTTAAAGGGTTGTGTCCCAGCCGGCAAGCCGGTCGTGTCAGCGGAGAGGGCACCGTGCCCCCTCCGCCGATCGCAAATTAGAAGCGTACACCACCGGTCAGTGCGGCGTGACGGCGTTGAAAATTCACGCCATTGTACTGGCCAAGATCTGCATACGATCCCTCAAAGCCGATATAGCTGTGGCGGCCGACATTAAATTGATAGCCAAGCGCCCCCATGGCCCCATTCAGATTTTGTGAAGCCGACACACCGTTGACCGATGCCTGCAGCTTGAACGAATCATAGCCAGCTTTGGCGTACAACTGCCCGTTACCAAGAATAATGCCCACACGCCCGCCGAAGGCCACATTGCCATCCGAACCTATGCAGCTGCCCGCGTAGCAGGTCTGCGCATGCGCATAATCATAATTGGCGAACACGCCCGCAACCACGCTACGGCCCAGCTTGACGTCATATCCAGCCTCTGCACCGATGGAGGCCGAGTTGCCCAGCTTGTACAGCGTGCCGTTGTTGACACTATCTGCGTTAACGGTGGGCGTTTCATAGCCCACGCGCGCTTCCAGGCGAAAGCCAGATTGCTTTGCTTCATCGGCAAAAGCCGGGCTAGCGATAAGGCTGATGGCGAGTAGAGCATATTTTTTCATTGAGGGCCCCCTAGGCTTGTGATTGCAACTGAATTTCAATCTATTTTCGTTGCGGCTGGCGCGTAGGGGGAGGAGCTTCCAAAAGTCAATTAAATTGAAGACTTTCAATCAAAAAATGGGAATGTTACGCGTCGATCAACTCCGGGTCCAGTTCGCCGGCGCGGTTCTGGATGAACATGAAACGCTGCGCCGGATCGCGGCCCATCAGCCGGTCCACCAGATCCTTCACCGCCGCACGGCCTTCGTATTCGGGGGGCAGGGTGATGCGCAGCAGCCCGCGCGTTTTGGGGCACATGGTGGTTTCGCGCAGCTGGCCGGGGTTCATCTCGCCAAGGCCCTTGAAGCGGCCCACCTCGACCTTTTTGCCCTTGAACCGGCCGTTCTCCAGCTCCTTGCGGTGGGCATCGTCGCGGGCATAGGCGTTTTCCTTGCCGCAGGTCAGGCGGTACAGCGGCGGCTGCGCCAGATACAAATGCCCGCGCCGCACCAGCTCGGGCATCTCCTGAAAGAAGAAGGTCATCAGCAGCGTGGCGATATGCGCGCCGTCAACATCGGCGTCGGTCATGATGATGATGCGGTCGTAACGGAGGGCGTCGGGGTTGCAATCCTTGCGCATCCCACAGCCCAGCGCCAGCGCGAGGTCGGCGATTTCGCTGTTGGCGCGGATTTTGTCCATGGTGGCGCTGGCGACGTTGAGGATTTTACCTCGGATCGGCAGGATCGCCTGACATTTGCGGTCACGCGCCTGTTTGGCGCTGCCGCCTGCAGAATCGCCCTCCACGATGAAGATTTCGGTTTCCGCGTCGCCCTCGCCGCTGCAATCGGTCAGCTTGCCGGGCAGGCGTAATTTCCGGGAGTTGGTGGCGGTTTTGCGTTTGACCTCGCGCTCGGCTTTCCTGCGCAGGCGTTCGTCCATCCGCTCCATGACCGCGCCCAGCAGCGCCTTGCCCCGGTCCATATTGTCGGTGAGGAAATGGTCGAAATGGTCGCGGACGGCGTTTTCCACCAAACGCACCGCCTCTGGGCTGGTGAGGCGGTCCTTGGTCTGGCTCTGGAATTGCGGATCGCGGATGAACACCGACAGCATAGCCTCGCAGCCCACCGCGATGTCCTCGCTGGCGATGTCCTTGGCCTTTTTGTTGCCGATGAGGTCGGCAAAGGCGCGAATGCCCTTGGTCAGCGCCGCGCGCAGGCCGGCCTCATGCGTGCCGCCGTCGGGGGTGGGGATGGTGTTGCAATAGTACGAATAGGCGCCGTCGGACCACAGCGGCCAAGCCACCGCCCATTCGACGCGTCCCGCCAGATCGCCCGCCTCGTTCAGCGGGAAGTCCTGCGTGCCGGAGAACGCCTGCGTGGTGACGCATTCGCGCGTCCCCACCTGCTCGGCGAGGTGATCCGCGAGGCCGCCGGGGAACTGGAATACCGCCTCGGCAGGCACATCGTCGCTGGCGAGCGCGGGGGCGCAATGCCAGCGGATTTCCACCCCGGCGAACAGATAGGCCTTTGACCGCGCCAATTTGAACAACCGTGCCGGCTTAAACCGCGCATCGTCGCCGAAAATCTGAGGGTCCGGGATGAAGGTGACGCTGGTGCCGCGCCGGTTGGGCGCCGCGCCCAGCTTTTGCAAAGGCCCGGTGGGGATACCGCGCGCGAATTCCTGCGCGAACAGTTCCTTGCCGCGCGCGACTTCGATGCGGGTCAGCACCGACAGCGCGTTGACCACCGACACGCCCACCCCGTGCAAACCGCCGCTGGTGGCATAGGCCTTACCCGAAAATTTGCCGCCCGAATGCAGCGTGGTCAGGATTACCTCCAGCGCCGATTTGCCGGGGAATTTGGGGTGTTCATCGACCGGAATGCCGCGCCCGTTGTCGGTGATGGTCAACCGCCCTGCCGTGCCGTCCGGCCCTACCTCAAGGCTGACCTCAATGCGGTTCGCGTGGCCCGCAACGGCCTCGTCCATGGCGTTGTCCAGCACTTCGGCGGCGAGGTGGTGCAGCGCGCGCTCGTCGGTGCCGCCGACATACATGCCGGGGCGGCGGCGGACGGGTTCCAGCCCCTCCAGCACCTCGATTGCCGAGCCGTCATAGGTTTCGCGGGGGACGGTTGCGTTGCCCGATGCGTCAAAAAGGTCTTCTGCCATTCCGCCCGCATACCCTGCGCAGACTCGTCTGCGCAAGGCGAACAGCCCAAGTTCTCGTCAGATTTGAAAGGCCGCCATCAATCGCCAAACCTTGCGGGCGCCGGGCTGATCACAATGATCGCGCCGCCCTTGGCCTGCCGCACTTCCAGCGCCCGCTCGATCACCCCGGTCGAGCTGAAGCGGAACGCACCGTCCAGCCCTAGAAATCCGCCGTGGTCATAGAGGTTGGCGGTGGGGAAGGGGGTGCCCTGTTTCCAGTCGCGCGCGATGCGAAGGGTTAGCAAAACGCCATCATAACCCAGCGTGGCGATGCGATAAGGCGCGGCGCCGAACCGCGTTTTATAACTGTCGGCAAAGCGGTGGAACCGCGCGTCGGTCAGCGCGGCAAAGGTCGCACCGTTCAGCGCAGGCGTATGCGCCACCAAGGCCTCGCCATTCCACAGCTCTGTTCCCAGGATCTGCGTGTGCCCCAGCAAAGGCGCGGCCTGCGCGCCCACACGCGCCGAATCGGCGATCAGCACCGCGTCAAACGCCCCGTGGTGCCGCAGCCGCTTTGCCGCCGCCGCCACGGAACCGGCTGTGCGGTCATAGCTTTCCATGCCCACCATCGTGCCGCCATGCGCGTGGACCGCCGCCAACATCGCTGCCGAAGCGCGCTCGCCATAAGCACCCACCGGGATCAGCGCGGCAAAGCGCTTGGCGCCCGTGGCATGTGCATAGGCGACGACACGCACGATGGCTTCGTCGGGGATGTTGCCCATGACGAAAACGTCAGCGCCCGCCACATCGACATCGTTGGAGAACGCAATCACCGGCACATGCGCGCCCCGCGCGGTTTGCGCCACAGCCAGCACATCGCTGGCCATCAAGGGTCCCAGAATCAGCTGGTTGCCATCGGCTACGGCCTTGGCGGCGGCGGCGGGTGCGCCGTTGGAAGTGTCATAAGTGGTGATGCGGATGTTCTCGGCATTGGTGTCGAGGATCGCCATCGTCGCGGCGTTGGCGATGGATTCGCCGGCCCCGGCATTCGGCCCCGCCATCGGCACCAGCAGCGCGACTCGGTGGCGCTGGACGTCGGTGGGCAGAGCGGTGGTGGGCGGCGGCGGAGCCGGCGGCGGCGCGACCTGCGGTTTGGGGATCACCGCGCAACCGGCCAGCAGCGCCGCCCCGGCCAAGGTCAGTGCCAAACGCAAACGCGGTGCTTTCGCCCGCAAAGCGCCTATGCCGGCCTGCAAAAAGTCGATCATCACTTGCCGTTCCTTCCAGCACTGGTCCATGAGGGGATCATGGACAAGGCCCCCAATATCAGTCTGCCCGAGGCGCATCCCACGATTTCAGACCTTTCCCCCGGTCTTTACATCGTTGCGACGCCGATTGGCAATCTCGGTGACGTCACGTTGCGGGGGATGGAATGTTTGCGCAAGGTCTCGGCGGTGGCCTGCGAGGATACGCGGGTGACAGGGCGCTTGTTGCACCATCTGGGCATCAAGCAGCGGCTGATCCGTTATGACGACCACGCCGACGCGCATGCCCGCGATGGCCTGCTGGCGCTGATGGCGTCGGAGCCTGTGGCATTGGTGTCGGACGCCGGAACGCCGCTGATTTCCGACCCCGGATACCGCTTGGTCAAGGCCGCGAGGGAGGCGGGGATTGCCGTCACCAGCCTGCCGGGGGCGTCGGCGGTGATCATGGCGCTGACGCTGAGCGGCTTGCCGTCGGACCGGTTCATGTTCGCAGGGTTTTTGCCGAACAAAGCCAAGGCGCGGGCAGAAACGCTGGCGGAACTGGCCGCCGTGCCCGCCAGTCTGGTGTTTTACGAAACCGCGCCGCGCTTGCTGGATGCGCTGGCCGCCATCGCCGATGTCTTGCCGGGGCGCGAGGTGGCGGTGGCGCGCGAACTCACCAAGATGTTCGAGGAATGCCGCAGCGGCCCACCCGCCGAACTCATCGCGCATTACACCCAGCAGCCCCCGCGCGGGGAAATCGTGCTGGTGATCGGCCCTCCGGTGGCGGTGGCGGCCAGTATGGAGGATGCCGAAGCCATGCTGCGCGCCGAACTCGCCCATGCCAAACCCAGCCAAGCCGCCGCCGTCGTGGCGCGGGCGACGGGGCTGGATCGCAAGGCGCTGTACACGATGGCATTGAGCCTGAAGTGAAAGCGCCGCCCAGCCCCAAACGTGTCGCCGCCGAACAACGCGGACGGCAGGGCGAATGGCTGGCAGAGGCCTATCTGGCGCGCGAAGGCTGGGAAATCCTCGCCCGCCGCGTCCGCACGCCGCTGGGCGAGGTGGATATCGTGGCGCGCCGCGCCGGTTTGGTTGCCTTTGTAGAGGTCAAGTGGCGCCGTACCGAGGCAGACCTCGCCCTCGCCATCGACGAACGCCGATTGGCGCGGGTCGCCGCCGCCGCCGAATTGCTGATCCCTCGCTTTGCGGCCGATGGCGAAGATTGCCGCATCGACGTGCTTCTACTTGCGCCGGGCCTCGCGCCGCGCCACATCGAAAATGCATGGATGCACTAAGCATCCTATTCGGAGCCTGCCCAATGACTTTACGCGTTGCCGTCCAGATGGACCCCTTGCCCGGTATCAATATTGCCGGGGACAGCAGCTTTGCGCTGATGCTGGCCGCGCAGGCGAGGGGGCATCAGCTGTGGTATTATGATGTCGGCAGCCTCGCGTGGGATGAGGGCCGCGTCACCGCCTATGCCGCGCCGGTGACGGTGCGGCGCGTGCAGGGCGATCACTTCACCTTGGGCGAATTCAGCCGCATTGATCTGGCTGCCGACATCGATGTGGTGTTGCTGCGCCAAGACCCGCCGTTCGATCTGGGCTATATCACCGGCTGCCATATCCTTGAAAAGCTGGCCGGAAGGACTCTGGTGGTCAACGACCCCGCCAGCGTGCGCAATGCGCCCGAGAAGGTGTGGGTGCTGGATTATGCCCAGTTCATGCCCCCCACGCTGGTCGCCCGCCGGATCGAGGATGTCCGCGAATTTCATGCCAAGCACCCCGGCGATCTGGTGGTGAAACCGCTGCACGGCAACGGCGGCAAGGCGGTGTTTCGCATCCCCGCCGACGGTAGCAACCTCGGCGCGCTGACCGAAATGTTCAGCGCGGTCTGGCCCGAACCCTTCATGGTACAGCCCTTCCTGCCATCCGTGGCGGAGGGCGACAAACGCATCGTTCTGGTTGACGGCGAGGTGGCCGGCGCCATCAACCGCCGCCCCGGCGCGGGCGAATTCCGCAGCAATCTGGCGGTCGGCGGCAGCGCCGAGGCCAGCACCTTGACAGCGCGCGAGCAGGAAATCTGCGCCGCGTTGAAGCCGGAATTAAAGGCGCGCGGGTTGCTGTTCGTCGGCATCGACGTGATCGGCGGGCATTACCTGACCGAGATCAACGTCACATCCCCCACCGGCCTCGTCGCCATAGACCGCTTCAACGGCACCGACACCGGCGCGATGATCTGGGATGCGATAGAAGCGCGGTGGGGGGCGATGTGATGCCATGCGTGATCCGCTGAGGCCGACGGTTTGGGATTTCATTCGGCAATCATGGCTGGTGATCACAGTGCTCACCGGAATTGCATCCATGATTGCATTGATCACATTTTCCCAACGGTGGATGCCACCGCCGCTGCCTAGCCAAACCTCAACGGGCGTCATCACGCAATTTGGCAATCGCGGTTCAAAGTACCATCCCATTAACCCCTATGCCATTGTTCGGCTGAAAAATGGATGGGAGCGTGAGATAGGTATTTCACTCAATGAGTTGAGGAGTTGCCAAGTTGGCGACAAAACACCGCTGATCGTCACTGGTGTGACGGTTCAGCGGGGCTCTGGACCTCTTTGCCCGGAGCGTAAGGGAATTTCGGAATAGCCCCCCTCAAGCCGCCACAGACTTCGGCGCGGCGGCCAGTTCGCCCTTCCACTTCATCAGCGCGCGGACCAGCTTTTCGGACGCCTCAGTGTAGGCGCCCTCCATCGCGGTGTTCGCGGCAGAGGGGTTTCCGCGCTCCACATAGGCTATGACGCTGCCGGCGGTGGTGTGAAACTCAGCGTGCAGGCGCTTGATCACCTGAAACGGCGTCCCTGTTTTTAATCCAGCATTGATCGATGGCCCTGCCAGCCACTTGCCAAAGGCGCACTGGTCGTCGCGGCAGGCGGTGTGCGATGGGGTGTCACAGTTGCCGGTCTTGATAGCGGTGCGCAGGCGCATCTTCCACAAGCCATGCGCGCCGATGGCGTCATTGATTTCGTTGATCATCGCTGCATTCGGCATGGCATAGTCCTATTTCGCTGTATCTTGCTTGCCGCCATAGCGGGGCGAAATGGGCAAAACTTTTCGGCCGCCCTCAGGATTAATCCCTGTTCGCGCGGGGGTGGGCGGTGCGATAGACATCCAGCAAAACCGCCGCATCCACCCGCGTGTAAATTTGCGTGGAACCGAGGCTCGCATGGCCCAGCAATTCCTGCAAAGACCGCAGATCGGCCCCAGCCCCCAGCAAATGCGTGGCGAACGAATGCCGCAGCGCGTGCGGCGTCGCGCTGGCGGGCAGCCCCAGCGCCACCCGAGCCTGCGCCACCGCCTTTTGCACCAGCTGTTGCCGCAATGGCCCACCCTTGGCGCCGCGAAAGATCGGCTCATCAGCGGCGGTGCCCCAAGGCGACAGGCGCAGATACTCCTCCACGGTGCGCACCACGATCGGCAGCAAAGGCACCATTCGCTGCTTGCCGCCCTTGCCGGTGACCATCAGCGCCTCGCCCAAGGGCAGCACCGCACCGGTCAGCGACAGCGCCTCGGCGATCCGCAAACCAGCTCCGTACAGCAGCAACAGCACCGCCCGGTCACGCGCGCCGATCCACGGCTCAGCGGCGTTTTCATCGACGGCGGCGGCAAGGTTCACCGCCTCGTCGGGGGTGACGGGGCGGGGCAGGCCCTTTTTGACGCGGGGGCCCCGGATGCGCGGGGGGCCGGTGGTCACCCCCGCCTGTTCGCGCGCAAAGGCCAGAAACGCCTTCAACGCCGACAGTTCCCGCGCCGCCGACACATTGCCGATGCCATCTAAACGCCGGTCCGCCAGATGCAAGCGCAGCGCCTGAATGTCGGTCGCCGCCAGCGTGGCCCAATCGGCGGCCCCGATAGTGTCGATCAGCCGCGCGGCGGTGGCGACATAGGCGCGCACCGTATGGGCTGAACGGCGGCGGCCATGGCTGAGGTAATCGTGCCAAGCCCCCAGCAAATCGGCGCGGGCGGCGAGGTTCATATGGCCACCAGCTCGGCGATTAGTGTGTTGAGCACCAGCATTCCGGACTCTGTCACGCCTATGCGCCCGCCCTGTTGCCAAACCAAGCCCTGCGCCTCGTAGAGCGCCACCGCGCGTGCCTCCAGTAGCGCTTGTGGGGCCATCTGGAAACGCGCGGCCAGCTCTCTGGCATCCACCCCTTCCGCGAGGCGCAGCCCCATCAGCAGCGCTTCGGCGGCCTGTTCCGGGGCGGGCAGGGGGCGCGCCTCGGATATGCCATCGCCTTGCCGGGCAATCGCGGACAGCCAGTTTTCGGGCTTTTTGTGGCGCACCGTGGCGACACCACCCCGCCGCCCATGCGCTCCCGGCCCAATCCCGGCGTAATCAAGGTACCGCCAATAGGTGAGGTTGTGGCGGCTTTCCTGCCCCGCGCGGGCGTGGTTGGATACCTCATAGGCGGGCAGGCCGGCGGCGTTCATCATCGCACGGGAAAGGCCAAACAGATCGGCGGCGGGGTCATCGGGCAGCGGGGTAAAGGCCCCCTCGCGGACATCCGTTGCGAAGCGGGTGCCCTCCTCAATGGTCAGCTGATACAGCGACATATGCCCTGTACCCAGTGCCAGGGCGCGGATCAGTTCCGCCTCCCACGCCGCCGCCGTCTGGCCGGGCCGGGCATAAATCAGATCGAGGCTGACGCGGCCGAAATGCGCTTGCCCCACCTCCAGCGCTGCCAGACCTTCATCCGCGCTGTGCAACCGGCCCAAAAAACGCAACGCCGCATCATCCAGAGCCTGCAAGCCCAGCGACACGCGGTTCACGCCCGCCAGCGCCAGATCGGCAAACTTTGCAGCCTCGACCGAGGAAGGGTTAGCCTCCAGCGTGATCTCTATGCCGGGAGCGAAACCCCACAAACGCTCCGCCTCCGCCAGCAACCGCGCCACCAAGGCGGGTGGCATCAGGCTGGGGGTGCCGCCGCCGAAGAAGATGCTCTCTAGCGGCTCGCCGCCCGCCAATCCGGCCTCGCGCGCCATGTCGGCCAGCAGCGCGCGTTCCCATAGGGTGTGGTCCACCGAGGCCCGGACATGGCTGTTAAAGTCGCAATAAGGGCATTTTTTCAGGCAAAAGGGCCAATGGATATAAAGCGCGCGGGCCATGCAGGCGTTCTACGCGCCAAATTGATCCGCGACCAGCTTTGCGAAGGCGTCTGCGCGGTGGCTGATCGCGTGTTTGGTTTTGGGATCGAGTTCGGCGAAGGTCTGCGTATGGCCGGCGGGCACGAAAACCGGGTCATACCCAAAGCCCAGCGCGCCGCGCGGCGGCCAAGTCAGCGCCCCCGAAACGCGGCCTTCATAGGTGGCGCTTTCGCCCGAGGGCCAAACAAGCGCCAGTACACAGGCGAAATAGGCGCTGCGGTCGGCACCCGGCCCCTGTTCGCACAACAAGCCTTCGACCTTTCCCATCGCCATGAACCAGTCGCGGCCCGGTTCGCCTTCAAACGTCTGTCGTTCGGCCCAATCGGCGGTATAGACGCCGGGCCTGCCGCCCAGCGCCGCCACGCATAGCCCGCTGTCGTCGGCCAGTGCCGGGAGCCCCGATGCCTCCGCCGCTGCCCGCGCCTTGATCAGCGCGTTCTCGGCGAAGGTGGTGCCTGTCTCGGCGGGCTCGGGCAGGCCGAGATCGCCTGCGGACACGCATTCCAGACCATAGGGCGCCAGCAATGCCGCGATTTCGCGCAGCTTGCCGGCGTTATGGGTGGCGATAACCAGCTTGCCCGACAGTTTTGGCATTACCCGCGCACAGCCTTGTCCTGCGCCGCAAAGATCGCCTCGCAGCCGATGCGGGCCAAACGGAGCAGCCGCAGCAGGCCTTCCTCGTCGTATGTGGCGCCCTCTGCGGTGGCCTGAACTTCGGCGATGTGGCCGCCCTCGATCAGCACGAAATTGGCGTCGGCATCGGCGGATGAGTCCTCGATGTAGTCCAGATCCAGCACCGGCACGCCGTCACAGATCCCGCAGGAAATCGCCGCGACCTTGCGGGTCATCGGGTCTTCCTTGATCAGCCCCTGCGCCATCAAGCCATTGATCGCCAAGCGCAAAGCCACCCAGGCGCCGCTGATCGATGCCGTGCGCGTGCCGCCATCGGCCTGAATAACGTCGCAGTCGATGACGATCTGCCGCTCGCCCAGCTTTTTCATATCTACGACACTGCGCAAACTACGCCCGATAAGGCGCTGAATTTCCTGTGTGCGGCCCGACTGTTTGCCCTTGGCGGCTTCGCGCGATCCGCGGGTGTGGGTGGCGCGGGGCAGCATCGAATATTCCGCCGTCACCCAGCCTTCGCCCTTGCCCCGCAGGAACGGCGGCACTTTTTCCTCGACGCTGGCGGTGACCAGAACCTTGGTGTCGCCAAAGGCGATCAGCACCGATCCTTCTGCGTGTTTGGTGTAGCCGGTGGTGATTTCGATGGCGCGCATTTGGTCTGCGGCGCGGGCGGAAGGACGCATTTTAGTCTCCATCAACAGATTTCCGGGTCGCTTTGGCCTGTTGGGCTTGAGGCTGCAAGCCCATGCCCTAAATAACACGGCCATGAGCCCCAAATTGCCCGAACTATCCACCCGCGCCCGAGAGATTTTCCGCCTCGTGGTAGAGGGTTACATCGGCACCGGGCAACCGGTGGGCTCGCGCACGTTGGCGGGGGCCGCGCATTTGGGTCTGTCGCCGGCCTCGATCCGTTCGGTGCTGGCGGAGTTGGAAGGCGTTGGCTTGCTCGGCCATCCGCATACCAGCGCCGGGCGAATGCCCACCGAGCAAGGGCTGCGTTTGTTCGTCGATGGCATGATGCAGGTGGCCGAACCTAGCCAAGAGGAGCGCGCCGCCATCGAGCGCGAAGTGGCCCAGCCCGGCCCCGTCGAGGCGGCGTTGGCGGCGGCGAGTGCTGTTTTATCAGGGCTTTCCGCCTGCGCCGGAGTGGTGATGGTGCCCCGGTTGGAGCCGCGTTTGGCGCAGCTTTCGCTGGTGGCCTTGGCGCCGGATCGGGCGCTGGCGGTTTTGGTGAGCGTCGATGGCACAGTGGAAAACCGCGTGGTGGAGTTGCCATTGGGCTTGGCCCCCGGCGCGCTGGAGCAGGCCAGCAACTACATCACCCACCATCTGGCCGGGCGCACCCTGGCCGAGGCAACGGCGGCGATGCAGGCGGAAATTTCCAGCGGGCGCAGTGCCTTAGACAGCGCCAGCGCCGATCTGGTTGCGCGCGGGCTGGCCGTTTGGAGCGAGGACGCAACACGCCGCCCGGTGCTGATCGTGCGCGGCCAAGCCAATCTGCTCGACGAGGCCGCGCTGCAAGATATTGACCGCGTGCGGCTGCTGCTTGATGATCTGGAGAATAAGCAATCGGTGGCGGAACTGCTTGATTTGGCGCGCGAAGCCGAGGCGACGCGCATCTTTATCGGCGCCGAAAACCGGCTTTTCGCGTTGTCGGGCAGCGCGGTGATCGCCTCGCCTTACCGCGATCGGGGCGGGCGGGTGATCGGCGTGGTGGGTGTTATTGGCCCAACGCGGTTGAATTATGCGCGTCTTGTCCCCATGGTAGACTTTACGGCCCAGTCGCTGGGCAAATTGATCGGCTAACACTGGAATTTTGATACACATGACCGAAGAAACCACTACCCCTGCCGCCGAGGAAGTCGTTGAAAATTCAGCGGAAGATACGCAGGCGGAACGCATTGCTCTGCTGGAAGACGCGCTGGAGGCCGCCAAGCAGGATGTGCTTTACGCCAAGGCCGAAACGCAGAATGTGCGTCGGCGGTTGGAAAAGGATATTGCGGATGCGAGATCCTATGCCGCGACGGGTTTTGCCCGTGATATCTTGTCTGTAGCGGATAATTTGGCGCGTGCGTTGGAGGCTATTCCCGCCGAATTGCGCGAGGATGAGCGGATGAAGGCGATGATCGCCGGTATCGAGGCGACGGGCCGCGAGATCGAAAAAGTCTTTGGAATGCATGGGATTAGCAAGATCGCGGCGCAGGGCATGCCTCTGGACCCGAACCAGCATCAGGCGATGTTGGAAGTGCCTCATGAGGCCGAGCCCGGCACAATTGTCCAGGTTTTACAGCATGGTTACACCATAAAGGACCGCTTGCTGCGTCCGTCGATGGTGGCTGTGGCGAAATCACCCGAGTAGGGGCGGAACGATTTCTTCGCATTCTCCGCTTAGGGTGGTCCGGAGCAAGTGGCGGAGAATGTGATGTTTTTGAAGATTTTGGCCCTTTGTGCGGCGGCGTCTTTGTGTTCGGGGTGCGCGGTGGTGGATGCTACTACCTCGGTCGCGTCGGCGGGGGTTAGTGTGGTCAGCACCACGGTCAAAACCGGCGCGCATGCGGTGGGGGCTGGCGGGCGCGCTATCTTTCGGAAATCAAAGGGTAAATGCTACACCAGCGATGACAAGGGCCGCGAAGTCCGCATCGAATGCCCCAAAGGCGCTTGATTTAGGCGCAAAAACGCACAAAAAATGGCCTAAATTTGCGAGTTAAAACAGTTGGTTGCGTCGATTGCTGTTTTTGGTGCCGTTATGAGCGCGTTTTGAGGGCTGTTTGGCCGGCGTTTTTACATTTTTTGGGCCGGCGCGGAGTTGGATGCGGCGGAGCCTGCGGACTCGATTTGGAGTTCCACAGCAGACTGAGAATTGTCGCCCCCAAAGCTGAGGTAGGCATATGCTCTTTGTCCTGGTTTCTCTTTGGGCATCAACCCGAAAAACATAACTTGTTTGCCTCCGGGAGAAAATGTGACCGATCCGCAGGGGGGAATCCTAACTTGCTCTAGTTGTCGCACCGTTTTTCCGATATTTTCGTACATTCCACTTTTGCCGGCCAACGGTATTTCAGGTGAAGCGTCGTCTATTTGGCTTACAATGCGTACGCCTGTTAAAATATATGGATCGGTAAAGTTGTTGTTTATGGTAAAATAAGCGACAGCCGGATTGCCCTTTACGGTTGGAAGTACCAATCTGCCTATACTGTCGCTATATATTTCTTTTTGGGCAGCGGAATACGCAGCGTTCGGATCACGGTCTCCATCACAATATCGACTGGAGGAGCCATTGCTATGATGACACCCGCCCACCAACAACACCCCACCCATCACGCAGGCCAAAGACATCATTTTACGCATATTCAATATCCTTTGATGCCCCCGGCCTGCTGGGATGGGTTACTTCTTGTCGCCGGGCGCGGTGCCGGCGGCTTCTACCTTCAGCGTGCCCAGGATCACGGTGTCCTTGCCCGATCCGTCGTCAAAGGTCAGGGTGACGCCGGTGGTGGTGCCTGCTTTGACCATCGGCATCAGGCCGAACACCATCGCATGCTTGCCGCCGGGGGCGAAAACCACCGAACCCTTGGCGGGGATCGTGACCGACTTTAATTCCTGCATCGCGGTGCCGGTGGTTTCGTGCATCTCGGCCTTGTCTGCTCCGCTGATGACGACTTTTTTCAGCGTCGCGGGGGCCGCGCCGTCGTTTTCAATGGTGAAATAGGCGGCGGCGGGGTTTCCGGCCACCGCGGGCAGCACCAGACGCGCCGGCGCGGTCTTGGGCATGGTCAGGCTGTTGGTCGATGCGGAGTAGGAGGTGACCTTGATCGGCGTGGCGTCCGAATGCTTGGCAGGCTCGGACTCGGTTGCGGCTGGCTGCGGGGCCGGTTTGTTACATCCCGCCAGCGCCAAACTGATCACGGCGGCACATGCTATTCCAGAGATTTTCATCAATTTCGCTTCCTTTTGTCCGTTCCGGGCCATTTTCGTGGGGCCAGATGCAACAAGCATAGCCGATAGCCCTTGTGCCATGCAATCGCGCACCTATATCGCGTCCGTCAACGAGCCGCTGCGCCGCTCTGCCGGGGAATTTCCGGGGGGCGCAAGGGCGGTGTCATAGCTGCAAGGAACTGAACTCACATGGCTAAAGTTATCGGGATCGATCTGGGCACCACCAATTCCTGCGTGTCCGTGATGGACGGGGGCACCCCCAAGGTTATTGAAAACGCTGAAGGCGCGCGCACCACGCCCTCGATCGTGGCGTTTACCAAGGATGGCGAGCGTCTGATCGGCCAGCCCGCCAAGCGTCAGGCCGTCACCAACCCCGACAACACCATTTTCGCGGTAAAGCGCCTGATCGGCCGCCGCTTTGATGACCCGATCACCCATAAGGATATGGAGCTGGTCCCCTATAAGATCGCCAAGGGCAAGAATGGCGATGCGTGGGTTTCGGCCGGCGGCACCGATTATTCGCCGTCGCAGGTTTCCGCGTTCATCCTGCAAAAGATGAAGGAAACCGCAGAGGCCTATCTGGGCGAGACGGTCACGCAGGCTGTCATCACCGTGCCCGCCTATTTCAACGACGCTCAGCGTCAGGCGACCAAGGATGCCGGGCAGATTGCCGGCCTTGAGGTGCTGCGCATCATCAACGAGCCGACCGCTGCGGCGCTGGCATACGGTTTGGACAAGAACGACGGCAAGACCATCGCGGTTTATGACCTTGGTGGCGGTACGTTTGATATCTCCGTGCTGGAAATCGGCGACGGCGTGTTCGAGGTGAAGTCGACCAACGGCGATACCTTCCTGGGCGGTGAGGATTTCGACAACAACGTCGTCGATTATCTGGCCGATCAGTTCAAGAAGAAGGAAGGGCTGGACCTGCGCGGCGACAAGCTGGCTTTGCAGCGCCTGAAGGAGGCCGCTGAAAAGGCCAAGATCGAGCTGTCCAGCGCGCAGACCACCGAGATCAACCTGCCCTTCATCACCGCCCGCATGGAAGGCGGCGCCACCACCCCGCTGCATCTGGTGGAAACCATTACGCGCTCGGATCTGGAGCGGATGGTGGGCGACCTGATCAAGCGGACCATGGACCCTTGCAAGAAGGCTTTGGCGGATGCGGGCTTGAAGGCCAGCGACATCGACGAGGTCGTTCTGGTCGGCGGTATGACCCGCATGCCCAAGGTGCGCGACGCGGTGAAGGACTTCTTTGGCAAGGAACCCCACACCGGCGTCAACCCGGATGAAGTTGTGGCCATGGGCGCCGCCATTCAGGCCGGCGTGTTGCAGGGCGATGTCAAGGATGTGCTGCTGCTGGACGTGACCCCGCTGTCGCTGGGTATCGAGACGCTGGGCGGGGTGTTCACCCGGATGATCGACCGCAACACCACCATTCCCACCAAGAAGTCGCAGGTTTACTCGACCGCAGAGGACAACCAGCAGGCCGTCACCATCCGCGTGTTCCAGGGCGAGCGCGAAATGGCGGCGGACAACAAGATGCTGGGGAACTTTGACCTGATGGGCATTCCGCCCGCACGCCGGGGTGTGCCGCAGATCGAGGTGACGTTCGACATCGACGCCAACGGTATCGTCAACGTCAGCGCCAAGGACAAGGGCACCGGCAAGGAGCAGCAGATCAAGATCCAAGCCAGCGGCGGTCTGTCGGACAAGGACATCGATCAGATGGTCCGCGATGCCGAGAAGTTCGCCGACGAGGACAAGAAGCGCCGCGAGGCCGCCGAGGCCAAGAACAACGCCGAAAGTCTGGTCCACGCCACTGAACGTCAAATTGAAGAGCATGCCGACAAGATCGATGCCGGTCTGAAGGGCGAGATCGAGGCGGCGATTGCCGAGGCCAAGACCGCGATCGCCGGCGGCGATGTGCAGGCGATGACCGACAAGACTAAGGACCTCACCGAAAAGGCGATGAAGCTGGGTCAGGCGATTTACGAGAAGGAGCAGGCTGCGGCGGCGTCTCCGGGCGCGGAAACGGCGCATGCCGGCGCTGAAGACGTTGTCGATGCCGAGTTCTCGGAAGTTGACGAGCATAAGTGATAGGCTCTGGGGGTCTTAGGTGCCCCAGACGTTACGGGGTGCAGGGGTGGTAAACCCCTGCGTTCTAATTTAGGGCCTTATATCTATGTCGGCAGAAGTCGATTTCTACGAACTGCTCGAAGTCGAGCGCGGCGCGGACGATGCGGTGATCAAATCATCCTATCGCAAGCTGGCGATGAAATGGCACCCGGACAAAAACCCCGGTTGCGCAGACAGCGAGGCGCGTTTCAAGGAGATCTCTCAGGCCTATGATTGCCTGAAGGACCCGCAGAAACGCGCCGCCTATGACCGGTTTGGCCACGCGGCGTTCCAGAACGGGGGCGGGCAGCAGGGCGGCGGCTTTGGCGGCGGCGCGGGCTTTTCGGACATTGGCGATATATTCGAGAGCATCTTTGGCGGCGGCGGGCGGCAGCAGCAGCCCCGGCGCGGCGCGGATTTGCGCTATGACCTTGAAATCGAGATGGAAGACGCCTTCCACGGCAAGGACGTCACGATTGAAATCGACGTCTCCATGCCCTGCGAGCCGTGCAAGGGCGCGGGCAGCGAGCCCGGCACTGGCAAACGCCGCTGCAACCTGTGCGGCGGGCATGGCAAGGTACGGGCGCAGCAAGGTTTCTTTATGGTGGAGCGCACCTGCCCCACCTGCCACGGCCGCGGCGAGGTCATCGAAAAACCATGCCGCAGCTGTCACGGCGAGGGCCGCACCGACCAGCGGCAAAAGCTGGACGTCGCCATCCCGCGCGGGGTCGATAATGGCACCCGCATCCGCCTGACCGGCAAGGGCGAGGCGGGGCCGGCTGGCTCTCCGCCCGGCGATTTGTACATATTCCTGCACATCCAGCGGCACCGAATGTTTGAACGCGATGGCACCACCTTGCTGACCCGCGTGCCGATCAGCTTTACCCGCGCGGCGCTGGGGGGAGAGGTGGAGATACCGGGCCTCGACGGCGAACGGCATGTGATCGAAATCCCCGCCGGCATCCAGTCCGGCAAGCAACTGCGCAAGCGCGGGGCGGGTATGCCGGTGTTGAACGGGCGCGGCACTGGGGATCTGGTGATCGAGGTTGAGGTGAAGACGCCCAATAAGCTGTCGGCGAAGCAGAAGGAATTGCTGCGCGAGTTTCAGGCGACCGAAACCGGCGAAGAATGCCCCGGGGTTAAGGGGTTCTTTGACCGGATCAAGGATGTTTTGAGCGGGAAAGATTAAAGGGTTTAAGGTACGAGGGGCACGCCCCTCGCGCTCCCCTTGCTTTTGCGGTGCGCTGCGACAGCTACCTCATGCCTTTGCCGCGTAGCGGCTTTAAAAGCCTGCGGCGCTGAGGGGCGGCGTGCGCATGTCACGCACCAAAAATTCGGGGGGTTTGGGGGTGTAACACCCCCAAGAACCTTAAGCTTTTAAAACCTCCGCTCGAATTCCCGAAACCAACGAAGGATCAGCAGTCAGCCGCGTCTCCTCCTCGTCCAGAATGGCGAGGAAGGCGGCGCGTTTGATGCGGGCGATCTCGGCGGCGGGCAGGGGGGCGGCGCCGTCGGCCAGCGAGGAGGCGACGAGGTCTATCATCCGCTCGGCGCCGTGGAGGCGACCCCAGAGGTAGTCGTTCTCGCGATAGGCGCGGCTGAAGAAGGCGCCGAAATTGTAGAATTCGACGCCGCGCAGGCAGGCCTCGGCGCCGCCCTTGCGGATCGAGGTGGCGTCTTCGGGGCTGATGCGATCGACCTTGACGGGGTCGAATTCGGTGAGGTCCGCGCCGCGCAGCAAGGGCAGGGTGACGACGTCGTAATAGGGAAAGCCGAGGTAGGTCAGCAGCATCATCCGGCGCAGCGGCTTGGGGGCGGCGGCCATCGCCTCGGCCAGAATGGCGTCAACCTCGGCGTCGGTCGCGGTCAGCTGGCGGGTGGCGGCGATGGCGTGGAGCGCGGCTGCGGGGTCTTGCAAGGCGGCGGCGGCGATGGCGGGGAATTCCGGGCCTAGCGCTTCTTGCCCGTCGCGGGCGAAATAGAGCGCCAAGGCCTGATAGACCGCGTCGCGGGCGGCCTCGCGCTGGTGGCTGGTGACGCCGGGTTGCTCCTCCCAATCCTCGGCGAGGCGGCGGGCGAGCAGGCGCAGGCGGCGGATGCGGTGGGCGAGGTCGTGTTCGCGCAGAAAGGCGATGGCGGGCGGGGTGAGGCCGCCGCCGCCGTTGGCGATGCGCGACAGGCCGATGTCGGCCAGATGATGCTGCACGGCGTGGGCGAGGTGGGCGCGGTCGAGCGCGGGGGCCGCCGCCGCGATAACGCCGGTCAGGGCGTCCGCCACGCCTGCGAATTTCAGCTGGGCATAGGATTGGTAGGCGTAACCGGCTTGGCTCGCGGCGCCGTGCTGGGCCTTTTCGCGCCAGGCGGAGATGCGGCGCTGGTTGGGCTTGTCGAGGAAGAATGTGTGGCCGAACAGATGCTCCACCGCGTGTTCGACATCGGCGCGAAGGGCGGTGATGACGCCGCGCAGCCGCTCCATTTCGCGGCTTTCGTGGGCCAGCGTGTCGAGGTTGTCGCGGATCGGCTGCTCGCGCGGGATCGCCGACAGAGAGCCGAAGATCACCGAAAACCAGTTGGGCGGGCGCGGATCGCTGCGCTCCATGCCGCCGACGCGCTGGGGGTGCGGGTCGATATAGACGAAGCGGCGGTCAACCTCGCGCTGGGCGGGGCGGGCGGAGAGGACCGACATCGCCTCGGCAAAGGGGGCGTTGACCAGAACGGAGCCGTCGATCAGCGCGGCGCCGGCGATTTCCTGCGCCGTGGTGAGGTGGGGCAGGACGCGCGCCAGGAAGGCGGCGCGGGTGGGCCATTTTGCCTTGCGCTCGGCGGCGAGGGCGTCGATTTCGGCGATCTGTAGCGCGGGAAAAGCACCGGGGAAGCTGGCCGTGGCGCGCGCCGCCAGCACCAGTTCCAGCGTCTCGGCGAGAGGGCCGCCTTTGGCCGGGGTGATGCGGCGGAAACCGATGGAGAGGCGGTGCTCGCCCTCGTCCACCTCTGGCGGGCTGTTGAGGCGCAGTTTTTCCAGATGGCCCTTGAAATCGGTGACGGTGACAAACAGGTCGAGCGGGTGGCCGCGTGGCAACAGGGGCGCACTGACCGGGCCGGCGGCCATCGCGTCCAGCGCCTCGGCCAGCAGGCGCGAGAAGCCGATGCCGCCGAAGGGTGCCTCGAACCAGCGCGAACGGACGAGGCGCGAGAGTTTCCCGCGCACCTCGGCGCGGGTTTCGGGGGCGACGCTGGCCGAGACCATATTGCCCGGCCGGCTGAGCAGGAAATTGACCACCGGCACCGCCCAGTATTTCAGGAACCGGGTGGCGAGGCGGGCGTCGGGATCGAGCAGCACATCGACGTCGGCGCGTTCCAGCCAAAGGGCGGTTAGCGGCTCCAACGACTGGCCCGAATGGATGGCTTGGGCGAGGAACACCCCGTTGATGCCGCCCGCGCTGGCCCCCGCCACGATGTCTGGCAGCACGCGCAGGCGCAGGTCATGTTGCGCCTCTATGCTGCGCAGCATATCGCGGTAAACCACTTCAACACCGTGGATGCCATCGCCGCCGTTGAGGTGGGCGCGGCTGGCGCGGGCCAGTTTCCACAGCTCCTTGGTGACGCCGTGCATATAGACGGCAAGGCTGATGCCGCCATAGCACACAAGCGCGATCCGGAGTTCTTTTTGCCGCATAAGTGGAGTGTGGCAGACTATGGTTAATATTGCCAATCACGTGACGTGGGGATGTTGCGGAGGGGACTTGCGTTCTGCATTCGTTCCGTTTATGCGGGGGCATGGTGAAGGCTAAACGACGGTATGTGTGTGCGCAGTGCGGCAGCACCAGCCCCCGGTGGGCTGGGCAATGCGGCGATTGCGGCGGGTGGAACACGCTGGGCGAGGAGGCGCCGGCGACGGTGTTTTCCACCAAGCATGATCTGTCGGCGGGCGGCCGCGCGATCACGTTTGAGAAGCTGGATGAGGCGGTGGCACCGTTGCAGCGGATATCCACCGGCATTGCCGAGTTTGACCGGGCGCTGGGCGGCGGATTGGTGCCGGGCAGCGCGATTTTGATGGGCGGGGATCCGGGCATCGGCAAGTCCACCTTGCTGTTGCAGGCGGCGGCGCGGATTGCGCTGGCGGGGCGGTCGGCGGTTTATATTTCGGGCGAGGAGGCGGGCGGGCAGATCCGACTGCGGGCCGAGCGTTTGGGGTTGGCCCAGGCGCCGATTGCCTTGGCCTCGGCGACGTCGGTGCGCGATATTCTGACGACATTGTCGCGGATGGAGCCGCCGGCGCTGGTGGTAATCGATTCGATCCAATGCATGCATTCGGACACCATCGAGGGCGCGCCGGGGACGGTGTCTCAGGTGCGGGCATCAGCGTTTGAGCTGATTCGTTACGCCAAGGAGAGCGGTGCGGCGCTGGTGCTGGTGGGGCATGTCACCAAGGATGGCAGCATCGCGGGCCCGCGCGTGCTGGAGCATATGGTCGATGTGGTGATGAGCTTTGAGGGCGAGCGCAGCCATCAATACCGCATCCTGCGCGGGCTGAAGAACCGCTTTGGCCCGGTGGACGAGATCGGGGTGTTCGCCATGGAGGGCGCGGGGCTGACCGAGGTGGGCAATCCGTCGATGCTGTTTCTGTCGGGGCGCGAGGAGGCGGTGGCGGGCAGCGCGGTGTTCCCGGCGATGGAGGGGACGCGGCCGGTTTTGGTCGAAATTCAGGCGTTGATTGTGAAGTTGCAATCGGGCGCGACGCCTCGGCGGGCGGTGGTGGGCTGGGACAGCGGGCGTTTGGCGATGTTGCTGGCGGTGCTGGAGGCGCGGTGTGGGCTGAATTTCTCGTCTTGCGAGGTTTATCTGAACATCGCGGGGGGATACCGCCTGGCGGACCCGGCGGCGGATGTTGCGGTGGCGGCGGCGCTGGTTTCGGCGCTGGCGGACAAGGCCTTGCCGGCGGATGCGATCTGGTTTGGCGAGGTGTCGCTGGCCGGCGAGGTGCGGCAGGTGGCGCATGCTGGCCTGCGGATTCGTGAGGCGGCCAAGCTGGGTTTTGGTAGGGGGTTTGGCCCTGCGGAAGGGGCGGGCGCCGAGGCAGCGAAGGAGGCCAATGGGCGTTTCGCGGAAAAGGGGGCGGTTCAGGTGAGGTATGCTGGTTTGCGGATGTTGCCAAATCTCGTTGACCGGATCGTGGGGGCGGAATAACGCAGGGGCCATGATAGGTGTTCAGCTATGACCGGATTTGATGTAGCCGTTTTGATCCTTGTGGGCCTGGGCGCGGTGCTGGGCTTTATGCGCGGTTTCGTGCAGGAGTTTGTCGCGCTGTTCTCGTGGATATTTGTGCTGTTTGCCATCCACTATATGCATACGCCGCTGACCGCGATGTTGGTTGGCTATGTGCATACCCAATCGGGCGCGGCGGTGCTGGCGTTCGCGCTGTTGCTGCTGGTGCCCTATGCCGGGACCAAGCTGGTGGCGCGGTGGCTGGGAGATGCCAGTCGTAATTCGTCGCTGGGGCCGATTGACCGGGTGCTGGGCTTTGGCTTTGGCGCGGTGAAGGGCACGTTGATTGTGGTGCTGGGCTTTTCGGTGCTGGTGCTGGGTTATGACACGATCTGGGGCGTCAAGGGGCGGCCTGACTGGATCACGCAGGCGCGCACTTATCCCTTTGTGAACGCGTGCAGCGATGGGCTGGTGAAGATGATTGGTGAGCGCCGCAAGGCCGCTGCCGACGCTGCGGATAGCTCGGTCGCTGGGAATTAACGTGAGCGCGGCGGCGAAGCTCTATACCCCAGAGGTGCTGGGGTTGGCGACGTCGCTGGCGGGGTTTGCGCTGCATGATGGGCTGGTTTTGCGGGGCTCGGCGCGCTCCTTGGCTTGTGGGTCATCGCTGACGCTGGGTTTGGCGCTGGATGGGGGGCGCATTGTGGATGTCGGCGTCACCGCCAGCGCTTGTGCCATCGGGCAGGCTGCTGCTGCGATATTTGTGACGGCGGCGAAGGGGAAAACTGCCGCCGAGATTGCCGAATTTGAGGAGGCCATCGCGCGGTGGCTGGCGAGCGCGGCGAAAGGCCAAACTGCGGCGACGCCCGATTGGCCGGGGCTGGGGGCGATTTCGGCCGCTGCCGCTTACCCCGCGCGCCACGGAGCGATCATGTTGGCGTGGCGGGCCGCGGGCGCTGCCTTTGCTGCGGAGGCCCTTCCTTCCGGAACGGCGCTTCGCTAGGGCGGGGCAGAGGGGTATTGATCATGAGCGAGCTGGCCCGCCATCCAGACGTAGAGCCCACCGCCGCCGACATGCGGCTGGTGATCGCCGCCAGCAGCGCGGGGACGATCTTCGAATGGTATGATTTCTTCATCTACGGCACGCTGGCCAGCATCATCGGCAAGAGCTTTTTCCCCGCAGGCAACGCGACGCTTCAGGTGCTGCTGGTGTGGGCTGGTTTCGCGGTGGGCTTTGGGTTTCGGCCGCTGGGGGCGATGTTGTTCGGCTATTTGGGCGACCGGTTGGGGCGCAAATATACGTTCCTCATCACCGTGGCGCTGATGGGCGTTGCCACGGCGGGGGTGGGGCTGACGCCGCCTGCCGCGCAGATAGGCATCGCGGCGCCGATCATCGTCATTGGCCTGCGGGTGTTGCAGGGGCTGGCGCTGGGCGGGGAATATGGCGGGGCGGCGATCTATGTGGCCGAACATGCGCCGGCGGGGCGGCGCGGGTTTTACACCGGGTTCATTCAGGCCAGCGTGATCGGCGGATTTGTGTTCAGCCTGATGGTGGTGCTGGTGTGCAAAACTCTGCTCGGCCCGGCGGTTTGGGCCGCATGGGGCTGGCGGGTGCCGTTTGTGCTGAGCCTGCTGCTGCTGGCGATATCGCTGTATATGCGGCTGAAACTGTCCGAAAGCCCGGTGTTTGCCGCCATGCGGGCCGAGGGGGAGCTGGCGGGCAATCCGTTTGTCGAAAGCTTTACCTATCCGGGTAACAAAAAGCGTCTGTTCGTGGCGTTCCTGGGGCTGGCGGCGGGGATGACGGTGATTTCGTACACCGCGATGTTTTCCGCGCTCAGTTTTCTGAAGGGCGCGATGCGTCTGGAGGATACCCATGCCGAGGTGCTGGAGGGGCTGGCGGCCGGAGTGGGCATGGTGCTGTTCGTTGCGGTGGGGCATTGGTCGGACAAGGTGGGGCGCAAGCGGCCGATGGTTGTGGGCTATGTGCTGACGCTGGCGCTGCTGTTTCCGCTGTTTTGGATGGTGGGCGGGGCGGCCAATCCGGGGCTGGCCGATGCCGCGCGCCGAGCGCCTGTGATGGTGGTTGGGCCGGATTGTTCCTATGCCCCGTTTGCCAGCGAGCAGCCGACACATTGCGGCAAATTGCTGGGTGATCTGGCGGGGGTGGGGGTGCCCTATCACTTGGCGGCGGCGCCGATGCTGGCGGTTTCGGCGGGCGGCAAACCGTTGGACTTGGGCGCTTATCCCTGGGGCGACAAGGCGGGGCGCGCGAAGGCTTTGCAGACGATGCTGGCGCCGTCGGGGTATAATTTCGCGCATGTGACGCCCGGATTCGTTCGCGATCTGGTGATTGTGCTGGGCTTGATCGGGATTATGGGGCTGAGCGCGCTGACCTATGGCCCGATGGCCGCGCAGCTGACCGAGATGTTTCCGGCGCGCATCCGCTATTCCTCGATGAGCATTCCCTATCATTTTGGCACCGGGTATTTTGGCGGGTTTTTGCCCTTGATCGCCAGTTATATCATCGCGCGGACGGGCGACCCCTATGCGGGGCTGTGGTATACCTGGGGCGTGGTGGCGTTGGGGCTGGTGGTGACGCTGTGGGGGCTGAAGGGCGGCGCGCACTCCGATTATGCTGAGGAAATTTCCTGAATGTTTAGCGAAACCGCTGTGCCTGCGCCCCCTTCCGCGCTGCGCCTCGCCCTGGATGCCGGGGCGCTGGCGGGCAATTGGCGCAGGCTGAATGCGATGTCTGGGGCCGGTCTCAACGGAGGCGCGCGTGCGGGCGCGGCGGTGAAGGCGGATGCTTACGGCCTGGGCGCGGTGGCGGCGGTGCCGGCGCTGGCGGCGGCGGGGTGCCGTGATTTCTTCGTCGCGCATTGGGGCGAGGCGGCGGAGATCGCGCATCTGGTGCCGCCGGGTGCGATTTCCGTGCTGCATGGGCCTCTGACCGCCGCGGATGCGGATTTCGCCCGTGCCATCGGGGTGCGTCCGGTGATCAATACTTTGCGGCAGGCGCATTTGTGGCTGGATGCGGGCGGCGGCGCGTGTGATTTGATGGTGGATACCGGGATGAGCCGCTTGGGGCTGGCGCCTGCGGATCTGGGTGATGAGGTGATTGCGCGGCTGCATGTCGATGTGCTGTGTTCGCATCTGGCATCGGCGGATGAGGATGTGGCGCAGAACGGCGCGCAATTGGCGGGGTGGCGGGCGGCCTGCGCGCAGGTGCCGCATCAACGCGCCAGCCTTGCCAATTCGGCGGGGATTGCGCTGGGGGCGGATTATCATGGCGACCTGACGCGGCCGGGTTTGGCGCTGTATGGCGGCATTCCGAGGGCGGAGTTCGCCGGCGCAATTGCTCAGGTGGCGCGGCCCATGGCGGCTTTGATGCAACTGCGCGATCTGCAAGCGGGCGACAAGGTTGGCTATAACGCGACCTTTACCGCGCCGCGTGCCATGCGGGTGGGGGTGGTGGCGCTGGGCTATGCCGATGGGTATTTGCGCACGTGGTCTGGGAAGGGCGCGATGCTGCACGATGGGCGGCGGCTGCCGGTCTTGGGGCGCGTTTCGATGGATATGTCTGTGATCGACCTGTCCGCCGCGCCTGATTTGAACGAGGGCGACTGGGTGGAGGCGGAATATGCCCTGCCGCAGGCGGCGCGGGTGTCGGGCCTCAGCCAGTATGAATTGCTGACATTGCTGGGCCGCCGTTTCGCCCGTTAAGGGCACACGGCGGTGGCGCCATTTTGCTGCGCAGCATTTTGTTGCGCTGCACTGGCCCTCGGTGTTAGGTTGACGGCAGAGAAGTTGGAGAAACCGCAGATGTCAGACACCACGAGCGCGCAAGACAATACCGTCATTATCAAGAAATACGCCAACCGGCGGCTGTATAATACGCGTTCGTCGAGCTATATCACGCTGGACCATCTGGCCAAAATGACCCGCGAGGGAATCGATTTCCGCGTGCTGGACGCGAAGAGTGGCACCGATATCACCCATCAGATCCTCACCCAGATCATCATGGAGGAAGAGGCGGGCGGCGAACAAATGTTGCCTGTGAACTTCCTGCGCCAGTTGATTGGAATGTATGGCAATTCGATGCAGGGGATGCTGCCGGGCTATCTGGAGGCGTCGATGGAACATTTCCACGCCAATCAGGTGAAGCTGCGCAAAGCGTTCGAGGAAAGCATCGAGGCCAACCCGCTGGCGAAATTGGCGCAGCAAAACATGGCGATGTTCAAGGCGGCGACTGCGGCGTTTATTCCGGGGGCCGAGGGGCTGGCAGAGAAATCCGACGCGACCCCGGCCAGCGGCGATCTGGATGCCCTGCGCGCGCAAATGGCCGAAATGCAGAGGCAGTTGGACGCGCTGTCGAAGTAATTGCGCAGCGTTACGTCTGCGGCTAACAGCGCGGCATGACAAAACCAGCCCCAAATCCGTCAAAGATTAAACACGCCCTTACCGCCCGCCGCGCGGACGACTTCGCCGCTTGGTATCAGGAGGTGATCAGCGCCGCCGACATGGCCGAGGAATCGGGCGTGCGCGGATGCATGGTGATCAAGCCGTGGGGATACGGCATTTGGGAGCGTATTCAGGCGCTGATGGACGCTCGCATCAAGGCGGCGGGGGTGGAGAATTGCTACTTCCCGCTGTTCATCCCGCTGTCCTACTTCGCCAAGGAAGCTGACCATGTGGAGGGTTTCGCCAAGGAAATGGCGGTCGTCACCCACCACCGCCTGATCGCGGATGGCAAGGGCGGCTTGATCCCAGACCCCGCCGCCAAACTGGAAGAACCGCTGATCGTTCGCCCAACCAGCGAGACGGTGATCGGCGCGGCGATGGGCCGCTGGGTGCAAAGCTGGCGCGATCTGCCGCTGTGCGTCAACCAATGGGCCAATGTGGTGCGCTGGGAAATGCGCACGCGGATGTTTTTGCGCACCAGCGAATTCCTGTGGCAAGAAGGCCATACCGCCCACGCCACCCGCGAGGATGCGTTGGAGGAGACACTGCGGGCGCTGGAAATGTACCGGGAATTTGCCGAAAACGTGTTGGCGATGCCGGTGATGGCGGGCGAAAAGCCCGAAAACGAGCGCTTTCCTGGGGCGGTGGCGACTTATTCCATCGAGGCGATGATGCAGGATGGCAAGGCCCTCCAGGCGGGGACATCGCATTATCTGGGCACCGGGTTCGCCGAGGCTTCTGGGATCAATTATCAGGACCGTGAGGGGACGCAGCAGCTGTGTCACACCACATCGTGGGGCGTTTCGACGCGGATGATTGGCGGCGTGATCATGGTGCATGGCGACGATGACGGGCTGCGCGTGCCGCCCGCTATTGCGCCGCAGCAGATTATTATTCTGCCGATGCTGCGAGAGGATGACGGCGATGCGGCGCTGCTGGCTTACTGCGAGGAGTTACGGCGCGATCTGGCGGGGCTGATGGCGCTGCGTGAGCCGGTGCGGGTGCTGCTGGACAAGCGGCCCGGCAAGGCGACTCAGAAGCGCTGGGCCTGGGTCAAGAAGGGCGCGCCGCTGATTCTGGAGATCGGCGGGCGTGATGCGGCGGGCGGGCAAGTCAGCGTATTGCGCCGCGACCAGCTGTGGCGCGAAGATGGCAAGCCGGCCTTTGTGGGCGAAGCGCGGGATAGCTTTGTGGCGCGTGCTGCGGCTGAGATTGAGGCGATCCAGCAGGCGCTGCATGCTGAGGCGTTGGCGCGCCGCGACGCGCAGATTACCCGCGGGATTGATACTCTGGAGGGGCTGAAGGCGTTCTTCAGCGAAGATCAAAAATACCCCGGCTGGGTGGAGATGGGCTGGAGCCGGCCTACGGGCGCGGCGCTGGACAAGGTGGTGGAGGTGCTGAAAACGCTGAAACTGACCATTCGCAATACGCCGCAGGGGGGGGCTGCGCCGCGCGGGGTGTGTCCCTTCACCGGCGAGGCGGCGGTGGAGACGATCTATGTGGCGCGGGCGTATTGATGTTGCGCGTGTTGGCAATTTTGGCGCTTGTCGTGGCTGGAGCGGTTCAGGCTCGTCAGCCAAGCGAAGTTGAGCGCCGCTTTAGCCCGGCCTATGCTGCTTGTCTCAGCCACGGCGAGGCGGCGCAGGGCGTGACAGTTGCCATGCGTGATTGCAACGGTGACGAGCTTGCCCGTCAAAACATCAAACTCAACGCAGCATATAAGCAGGCAATGCAGATACGCTCGGTCGAGCAAAGGCTAAAGTTACGGGATCTGGAGCGTGGGTGGATCAAGGCGCGACAAGCCAAGTGCAATCATGAAGCTGCGGGTGAAGATGGCGGTGACGGCGGGACAATGGGCTTGTTGAACTATGACGGCTGCATGCTTGACGAAACCATCCGCCGCACAATCTGGCTGGAACATTTGCGCTAAGCTGGCGCGGGGCGCGGGCTTGCCCTAAGGCGGGCGGCATGAGCCATTCCAAACATCCGCAGCGCCCGACTGTTCTGGGCCTTCCCTCGCGCCAACAGGTGCTGGATTTCATCGCCCACGCCACTGACGAGGTCGGCAAGCGTGAGATCGCCCGCCACTTTGGGCTGAAGGGGGCGGAGAAGATACAGCTGAAATCGCTGCTGAAAGACATGGCCGAGGAGGGGTTGATTGACGGCAAGCGCACCGCTTTCCACGCGATGGGCGGGGTGCCCAAGGTCACGGTGCTGCGGGTGATCGAGATTGAGGACGGCGAGCCTATCGCCATTCCCGATAGCTGGCAGCCGGACGATGCCACCCCGCCGCCGCGCCTGCGGGTGGTGGCACCCAGAACGAGCGGGGGAGGCCCGCGTAAGGGGCCGCGTGACAACGCTGCCTTGGGCGTGGGCGACCGCGTTTTGGCGCGCACCGAGGAGACCGAGACGGGCTGGATCGCCCATCCGATGAAGAAACTGCCCGCTATGGCCGACCAGATTATGGGCGTGGTGGAGATCGGCAAGGACGGAAAAGGCTGGCTGGCGCCGGTGGATAAACGGGTGCGGTTTGGCTCGGCGATCAGCGATTTAGGCGGGGCGGTGGCAGGGCAATTGGTGCTGGCCGAGCCTTCGGGGCGCTCGGCGCGCGCCGGGGTGCGGGTGACGGCGGTGCTGGGCGATCCGCTGGCGCCGCGTGCCTTCAGCCTGATTGCCATCCACAAACACGGCCTGCCGCATGTGTTCAGCAGCGAAACCTTGGTCGAGGCGGAATTGGCGGCAAAGTTGCCCCTGACGGCAGAGACGCGCGAAGACCTGACGCATCTGCCGATCGTCGCCATCGACCCCATCGATGCCCGCGACCACGATGACGCCATCTGGGCTGAGCCGGACGGCGAGGGCGGTTTCCGCGCTTTGGTGGCGATTGCGGATGTGTCGTTCTATGTTCGCCCCGGCGGCGCGCTGGACCGCGAGGCGCGGAAACGAGGCAATTCGGCCTATTTCCCCGACCGCGTGGTGCCGATGCTGCCCGAGGTTTTGAGCGCCGACGTTTGCTCGTTGAAGGCGGGCAGCCCTCGTGCCGCGATGGCGTGTCATTTGGGCGTTGATGCCAAGGGGCGGATTACGTCTTGGCGTTTCACCCGCGCGATTGTCCGTATCCATGAGGTGATCGCCTATGAGGAGGCGCAGCGGCGGATTGATGCTGCCGAGGCCGAACCGCATTTGGTGAACCTGTGGGCGGCGTGGGCTGCGCTGGCGGCGGCGCGTGACGAGCGTGATCCCTTGGCGCTGGAATTGCCAGAACGCCGGGTGATGCTGGACGAGCGCGGGCGGATTACCGAGATTGCCCTGCGTGAAAGGCTGGATGCGCACCGCGTGGTCGAGGATTTCATGATCGCCGCCAATGTCGCCGCCGCCAAGGCTCTGGAGGCCAAGGTGCAGCCGGTCGCCTATCGCATCCACGAACCGCCGAGCCGCGAGAAGTTGATCGCGCTGAAGGATTATCTGGCGACGTTTGAACGTAAATTGTCGTTGGGGCAGGTGATTACGCCGGGGCTGTTCAACCGTATGCTGAAGGATGTCACCGACGAGGCCGAGAAGGCGCTGGTGATGGAGGCGGTGCTGCGCAGCCAGACTCAGGCCTATTACGGGCCGCGCAATGCGGGGCATTTTGGGTTGGCGTTGGGGTCTTATGCGCATTTCACCTCGCCGATCCGGCGGTACAGTGACCTGTTGGTGCACCGGGCTTTGGTGGATGGATATGGGTTGGAGCAGCCTGCGCCTAAATCGGATTTGCCGCCGCATTCGGGCCTGTCCCCGCGCGACCGGGCCGATTTGGGGCGGATTTGCGATGCGATATCGGTCACCGAACGCCGCGCGATGGAGGCGGAGCGCGATACCATCGACCGTTATGTGGCGGCTTGGCTGTCCACCCGTGTGGGCGAGGTTTTTGATTGCCGGGTGACCGGGGTGCAGCGTTTTGGTCTGTTCGCCACCATTTTGGGGCTGGGCGGCGATGGTTTGGTGCCGATATCGGTGCTGGGTGATGAAAGGTTCGGGCATGACGAAAAAGGGCAGGCTCTGGTGGGGGAGCACACGGGCACGCGATTTGGTATGGGCGATTTGCTGCGGCTGCGGCTGGCGGAGGCCAACCCGCTGACGGGGGCGCTGAAGTTCGAGCCCGAGGACAGTGACGGCCGCATCGAAAAGCGCGGCAGCCCCCGCCCTGAACAGGGCAGGCGCGGTTCGCATCTGGTAGGCAAACGCGGGCGTCCAGCCAATGTGCGCCACCAAGGGCGCAAACGTTAGCTCAGCCGGTCGAGATCCGCGTCGGTGAAGGTGCCGGGGATGATGTAGAGCGGGCAGCTGATCCCGCCCAGACCTTGGCCCGAAAAATGCGAAACCAGCGGGCCGGGGTGGCCTTCGCGTGCGGCGCCCAGCACGAGGGCAGCCACCTCGGGGTGCTCGGCGATATATTCGCGCACCACTTTGGCGCCCTCGCCGTGGCACACCGATATGACCGGGGTGTGGCCATCCTTGGCCAGCACATCGCCCACGGACGCGCTGGCCATTTGTTCGGCGCGGGCGAAAGCCTCGGCCTCTATGGTGGCCTGAATGCTGCCGAATGCCAGGAAAGGCTGGGGTTCCACCACCGCCAGCACATGCACGGTGCCGCCCGTTTTGGCGGCGCGCCGGCTTGCAAAGCGCAGCGCTACGCCGGCTTCCTCGCTCTCGTCCATGATTACCAGATATACGCGCATGGTTTTGCCCCTGTCGCCTCTATGGTATCTCTACAAACGTATTTGTTGCAAGCGTCTTGCCCTTCGCCCGCAATTTGGCCAGAACGTTTGCCATAAACATGCTCATCAGAGGGTAAAAAGCCACTCATGTCGATCGCCATCAAGATGCCCGCCCTGTCGCCCACCATGGAAGCGGGCAAACTCGCCCGATGGCTGGTCAAGGTGGGGGACACCGTTTCATCCGGCGACATCATGGCCGAGATCGAAACCGACAAGGCCACCATGGAGTTTGAGGCCGTGGACGAGGGCGTGATCCTGTCCATCGACGTGGCCGAGGGCACAGAGGATGTGAAGGTGGGCACGGTGATCGCCACGCTGGGAGGCGACGGCGAGGAGGCTGCGCCTGTGGCCAAGGCCGCGCCGGTTGCGGCTGCACCTGCGGCGGTTGTGGCTGCCGCGCCTGCGCCGGTGGCTGCGCCCAAGGTTGCCGCTGGCGACCGCGTGGTTGCCTCTCCGCTGGCCAAGCGGATCGCGGCGGACAAGGGGATTGATCTGGCCGGTATTGCGGGTTCTGGCCCCAAGGGCCGTATCGTGCGCGCCGATGTTGAGGGGCTGACGGGCGGGGCCGTTGCGTCTGCGCCGGTTGCTGCGCCTGTGGCCGTTGCCGCGCCTGCCGTGCCGGCCGCCCCGTCTGCGCTACCGGATTACGGCATTCCGCATGAGGATGTGGCTCTGTCGGGCATGCGCAAGGTTATCGCGCGCCGGCTGACCGAATCGAAGCAGACAGTGCCGCATATTTACCTGACGGTGGATGTGCGTCTGGATGCGCTGTTGGCGCTGCGTGGGCAATTGAACGCGGCACTGGCGGGGCGCGGAGTGAAGCTGTCGGTCAACGATCTGCTGATCAAGGCGCTGGGTGTGGCCTTGATCCAGGTCCCCTCGTGCAATGTGGCCTTTGCGGGGGATACTCTGCGCCAGTTTAGCCGCGCGGATATCAGCGTGGCGGTCAGCATTCCGGGCGGTTTGATCACCCCGATCATCACCGATGCGGCCGGCAAGGGCGTCGCGCAGATTTCCACCGACATGGGCGCGCTCGCCGCCAAGGCCAAGGAAGGCAAGCTGCAACCCGCCGAATATCAGGGCGGCACCGCCAGCCTGTCGAACATGGGGATGATGGGGATCAAGCACTTTGAGGCCGTCATCAACCCGCCGCAGGGCATGATCATGGCGATCGGCGCGGGCGAGAAGCGGCCTTGGGTGATGGAGGACGGCAGCCTTGGCGTCGCCACCGTGATGTCTGCCACCGGCAGCTTTGACCACCGCGCCATTGACGGCGCCGACGGCGCGCAACTGATGGCCGCCTTCCGCGCTTTGGTGGAGAACCCGTTGGCGTTGGTGGCTTAAAGCGTGCCTCGCCCCACATCTGAACCCGTGATCCGGGTCACGGCGATGCCGGCGGACGCCAATGCCTATGGCGATATATTCGGCGGGTGGTTGATGAGCCTGATGGATATGGGGGCGGGGCTGATCGCTTCGCGCCGGGCCAAAGGGCGGGCGACCACGGTGGCGATGGATGGGATGCAGTTTCTGGCGCCGGTCAAAATCGGCGATGAGGTTTCGGTTTACGGTGCGCTGGTGAAGGTGGGGCGCACGTCGATGACCATCAGCATCGAGGCTTGGCGGCGGCACCGCAGCGAAGAAAACGGCGTGAAGGTGACCGAGGCGACCTTTACCTTTGTGGCAGTTGATGATGCGGGCAAGCCCCGATCTGTTGATTTGGAGACGTAATTCCGTGGCTGATACATATGATCTGATCGTTCTGGGTTCCGGCCCCGGTGGCTATGTGGCGGCGATCCGGGGGGCGCAGTTGGGCCTGAAGGTCGCGGTTGTCGAGCGGGAGAATTTGGGCGGGATTTGCCTCAATTGGGGCTGCATTCCGACCAAGGCCTTGCTGCGCAGCGCCGAGGTGTTCCACCAGATGAAGCACGCCAAGGCTTATGGCCTGTCCGCTACGGGTGTTGCGGCGGATCTAGAGGCGGTGGTGGCGCGCTCGCGCGGCGTGGCCAAGCAGCTGAATCAGGGCGTGACGCATCTGATGAAGAAGAACAAAATCGCCGTGCATATGGGCGTGGGCAAGCTGCTGGGCGGCGGCAAACTGGAGGTGACGGGCGATAAGGGGAAGGAAACCCTGTCGGCCAAGCATATCATCGTCGCCACCGGCGCGCGGGCGCGCGATCTGCCCTTTGCCAAGGCGGACGGCCAGCGCATCTGGACCTATCGCCACGCGATGACTCCGAAGGAAATGCCGACCAAGCTGTTGGTGATCGGTTCCGGCGCGATTGGGATCGAGTTCGCCAGCTTCTACAACGATATGGGCGTGGATGTGACGGTCGTCGAAATGATGGACCGCGTGGTGCCGGTGGAGGATGCTGAGGTCTCGGCATTCCTGGAGAAGGCGCTGACCAAGCAGGGGATGAAGATCCTGACGGGTGCGGGGGTGGAGAGCATCACCACCAGCGCCACCGGCGTCAAGGCCAAGATCAAGGGTAAGGATGGCAAAGTCGTCGATGGCGATTTCAGCCATGTCATCGTCGCGGTGGGCATCGTGCCCAATACCGAGGACATCGGGCTGGAAACGCTGGGCATCAAGGCCGAGCGCGGGATCATCGCCATCGACGCCATGGGCCGCACCAATGTGCCCGGTATCTGGGCGATTGGCGATGTCACGCCGGGGCCTTGGCTGGCGCATAAGGCCAGCCACGAGGGCGTCACCGCCGCCGAGGCCATCGCGCAGGCGCTGGGCAACAAGGATGTTCACCCCCACGGCATGGACCGCCGCAACATCCCCGGTTGCACCTATTGCCACCCCCAAATCGCCAGCGTCGGCATGACCGAGGCTAAGGCGAAGGAAGCCGGATACACTTTGAAGGTTGGCAATTTCCCCTTCATCGGCAATGGCAAGGCGATTGCGCTGGGCGAGCCAGAGGGCTTTATCAAAACCGTGTTCGACGCCAAAACCGGCGAATTGCTGGGCGCGCATATGGTCGGGCCAGAAGTGACCGAGCTGATCGCCGGCTATGTGGTGGGTAAGTCGCTGGAAACCACCGAGCAGGAATTGATGCAGACGGTCTTCGCGCATCCGACGCTGAGCGAGGCGATGCATGAGAGCGTGCTGGCTGCCTATGGGCGTGCCATTCACATCTGATGATGGGGGCGGGGCCTGCGCGGTCCCGCCTTAGTCGGCGTGGCCAGCGACGATATGTGCCAAAACGGCCTCGTGCAGCGGGGTTTGGAAGGCGCAGCCGATGGTGCGTTTTTCGATCCACGAAATCTTTGCCGACAGCACCTGATAGCCCGGAATGCGCACACGCACCAATTGGCTGGGGTCAGGATGGGCCAAGCCCGTCATGCGGAACCCCTCGGCTGACAAATCTTTCAGCGACAACCACACCCAGGGGCTCAACCCCTGCCGTGCCTCGCAGCGGATATATACCGCGGAACGGCTGCGTGAACGGCGGGTGGAGGCATGTTTTTCAGCGCTGGGGGATGCTTGTGGCACGTTTGCGTGATCCATTGAAAAGGTTAACCAGCGGCAGCATATAGCCCGCCACCCTTAAGGAAGTCGTAGTAAAATATTGCGAATAAACAATTAACACGTGTCTTTGGGTGCGCCCCGTAACCGGCATCGCGCAGGAGGAAATGGCGGATCTGCAGAAATAATGGGCGAAATTGACCATTTTCCCCTTGCTTGCCGGGGCCGCATGTGATTCTTACAAACTATGGTTAAGAGACGAGGTAACCCCAAACTGGCGCGAGAGTATGTGATGCAGGGCATCGCATTGTGCAGCCTGATGATTATGGGTGCGCTGGTCATCGCCGGGCCCAGCGGGCTGCTTGCCTGGGGGGAGAACCGCCACTTGCTGACCGAGCGGCAGGCGCAGATTCGCCAGTTGACGCAGACGCGAAATCGGCTGCAAAATCGCGTCAATTTGCTGGACCCGCATCATGCGGACCCCGATTTGGCCGGCGAACTGCTGCGCAGCAATCTGAATGTCGTGCACCCTGACGAGTTGGTTTTGCCGCTGCGCCGTTAGGGTTTTTGACGGATCGATAGCTGGGCATCCACACAATCATTGCCTGATTTTGCCACTCACGCGTAAGTCAGATGACAAATTCGCATGCGACGGTTTTCGTTATCGCCGTATCGTCCTATAGAACCATATTAAGCCATCGTGCAGTCACGCATTAGGGGGAATCAGTCTTGGCCAAAACCGGCAAATCCCAAGCCGCAGCGCAAACCGCCGCCAGCGAGGACGAATATCACCTCCACAGCCTTCAGGCGGCCTATATGGCCGATGATCGTTACGGCGCCAGCGACGCGGAATTGTTGCATTTTTACGAGCAAATGCTGCTGATCCGCCGCTTTGAGGAGCGCGCCGGGCAACTGTATGGCCTCGGCCTGATCGGCGGGTTCTGCCATCTGTATATCGGGCAAGAGGCGGTTGCGGTGGGGCTGCAATCGGCGCTCGATTCGGCCAAGGACAGCGTGATTACCGGCTACCGCGATCACGGCCACATGCTGGCCTATGGCATTGATCCCAAGCTGATCATGGCGGAATTGACCGGGCGCGGATCTGGCATCAGCCGAGGCAAGGGTGGATCGATGCATATGTTCAGCACCGCCCACAAGTTTTACGGCGGGCACGGCATCGTCGGCGCGCAGGTGTCACTGGGCACCGGGCTGGCCTTTGCGCATCAATATACCGGGGATGGAGGGGTCTGCGTCGCCTATTTCGGTGACGGCGCGGCTAACCAGGGGCAGGTGTATGAGAGCTTTAACATGGCGAGCCTGTGGAAGCTGCCTATCGTTTATGTAATTGAAAACAATCAATATGCCATGGGCACGGCGGTCGCGCGCGGCTCGGCGGAGACGCATTTCCACCGGCGCGGCGATGCCTTCCGAATTCCGGGTATGCAGGTGGACGGCATGGACGTGCTGGCGGTGCGGCAGGCGGCCAACAGGGCCGTGGAATACGTCCGCGCGGGCAATGGTCCGGTGCTGATGGAGCTGAACACCTATCGCTATCGTGGGCATTCGATGTCGGACCCGGCCAAGTATCGGACGCGCGAAGAAGTGCAGGATATGCGCGAACACCGCGACCCCATCGACCACGCCAAGGCCGAATTGATGGCGCGCGGCGTCACCGAGGACACATTGAAAGACATCGACAAACGCATCCGCGCTGCCGTTTCGGCTGCTGCTGATTTTGCAGAAAACTCGCCCGAGCCAGATCTGGCCGAATTGTATACCGACGTGCTGGTGGAGACCTACTGATGGCGCTGGAACTGAAAATGCCGGCGCTGTCGCCCACCATGGAAGAGGGCAAGCTGGCCCGCTGGCTGGTCAAACCCGGCGACGAGGTGAAGTCTGGCGACATTCTGGCCGAGATCGAAACCGACAAGGCAACGATGGAATTTGAGGCCGTCGATGAAGGCGTGATCGGCAGCTTGCTGGTCGCCGAGGGCACCGAAGGCGTGAAAGTCGGCACGGTGATCGCGGTGATGCAGGGTGAAGGCGGAGAAGCTGCGCCAGCGCCCGTCGCCGTGGCCCCTGTCGCGCCGGCCCCTGTCGTGGTTGCGGCCCCCGTCGCCGCGCCGCGCCCCGCTGATCCTGCCGTCCCGCATGGCACCAATATGAAAACCTCCACCGTGCGCGAAGCCCTGCGCGATGCGATGGCCGAGGAAATGCGCCGCGATGGCCGCGTCTTTGTGATGGGCGAGGAAGTGGCGCAATATCAGGGCGCTTACAAGGTCACGCAGGGCTTACTCGACGAATTCGGGCCAAAGCGGGTCATCGATACGCCGATCACCGAGTACGGTTTCGCCGGCATCGGCGCGGGCGCGGCGATGGGTGGGTTGCGGCCGATCATCGAATTTATGACGTTTAACTTCGCGATGCAGGCCATTGATCACATTATCAATTCGGCGGCGAAAACCAACTATATGTCGGGCGGGCAGATGCGCTGCCCGGTGGTGTTCCGTGGCCCCAACGGCGCGGCGACCCGCGTCGGCGCGCAGCATTCGCAGAACTACGGCCCGTGGTATGCCAATGTCCCCGGCCTGGTGGTGATCGCGCCCTATGATGCGGCCGATGCCAAGGGCTTGCTGAAGGCGGCGATCCGCAGCGAGGACCCGGTGGTGTTCCTGGAAAACGAGCTGGTCTATGGCCGGCAGTTTGAATTGCCCGAACTCGACGATCACGTTTTGCCCATCGGCAAGGCGCGCATCCACCGGGAGGGCAAGGATGTCACCATCGTGTCCTACTCGATCGGCGTCGGTTTGGCTTTGGAGGCCGCCGAAACGCTGGCCGCCGAGGGGATTGACGCCGAGGTGATCGACCTGCGCACGCTGCGTCCGCTGGACAAGGAAACGGTGCTGGCGAGTCTCGCCAAAACGAACCGTCTGGTGGTGGCCGAGGAAGGCTGGCCGGTGTGCTCGATTGCCTCGGAGATCACCACGATTTGTATGGAGGAGGGTTTCGACCACCTCGATGCGCCGGTGCTGCGCGTCTGCAACGAGGATGTGCCGTTGCCTTATGCGCATAATCTGGAGAAGCTGGCCTTGATCGATGCGGCGCGAATCGTCGCGGCGGTGAAGCAGGTTTGCTATCGCTGATTTAATCGACGCGCTGCCTGCCGAACACCGGCTCGCGCTGGCTTATGCGCCAATGGGGGCAGGCGGCGCGCGGGCGCGGGGGGCTTGGTTGGCGCTGCTGGCGCTGGATGCACGGCTGGCGGGGGTTGTTCGCAGCGCGCGGGAGCCTTTGCTGGGCCAAATGCGGTTGGCGTGGTGGCGGGACCGACTGAACGAAGCGCCGGGAACCACGCCGCGTGGGGAACCATTGTTGGCGGCTTTGGCGCCATGGGCGGCGCGCCGACAGGGCTTGGTCGCGCTGGTCGATGGCTGGGAAGTTCTGCTGGGCGAGGCGCCTTTACCGGCTGATGCGCTGGCCGATTTCACTGAGGGACGGGCCAAAGCCTGCGCAGCGCTGGCCGAATTGCTGGGTGCGGATGCTGTTTATACGGCGCGGCTGGCCAAGGGCTGGGGGCTGGGAGATCTGGCTGGGCACCTCTCGCACGCGGGTGAATTGCAAGCGGCGCGCGATCTGGCCGCCGCGCATGATTGGACGCCGGCGCGCCTGCCTCGGGCGATGCGGCCGTTGGTGATCTTGCATGGGCTGGCGCGGCGGCGGGTGCAGGGGCGGGCCACTGGCGCCGGGGCGTTTTTTACCGCGATGCGTTTGGGGTTTTGGGGTTCCTAGGATCAATACCTATGGCTATGCTTGGGTTCACATCTGGGGGGAATCCTAAATGAACCGAATGGTGCTGGGGGCGGTCGCAGCCTTGCTGATGGTGTCTGCCGGGATATTCTGGTGGCAGGGCCGCGCGGAGGTCCAGCGCGGTGTTCCGCCGCCAGACATAGCGGGCAATGCGGCGGCGGGCGATGTGCCCATTGTTCTGCCCAGCGCTGGCCGGCATGGGCGAGGGGCGGCCTTGCCCGCCACCGGCGCCAAATCCGCGCAAAGCGCCGAGGACCGCAAGTTCAACCGTTACGACAAGAACCACGACGGCGATATCACCCGAAACGAAATGCTGGCGACCCGCGTCAAGGCCTTCCAAAAGCTGGACACCAACCACGATAATTTGCTGAGTTTTGAAGAGTGGGCGGTAAAAACGTCCAACCGCTTCAAAGACATGGACGCCAATGGTGACGGCATTATCACCCGCGCAGAATTCGACGCCTATCAGGCGGCGCATGTGAAGAAAAAGAAGCCCAGCTGTGCCTGTTCTTCCGCGCGGGCGCCTTCGCACGGCGGCAAGGGCGAACCACAGGGCGAGGATTCAGAGGGCGACGCTGCCGATCCAGGCCAATAAATCCGCCTTGGCGCGTTGGGTATAGGCCAGCTTGCGGTCTGGCTTGCGCAGCTTTTTGCCGTTGGTGTTGGTGGCGGCGATGGGCGGGAACAGGCCGAAGTTGATGTTCATCGGCTGATAGGTTTCCGCCTCGGCGTCGCCCGTGATATGCGCCAACAGGCCGCCCAATGCCGTGGTGCGCGGGGGTGATTGCCATTCGCGCGAGGTGGCCTCGGCCGATGCCATCAGGCCCGCCAGCAGGCCTACGGCGGCGCTTTCGACATAGCCCTCGCAGCCGGTGATCTGGCCGGCGAAGCGAATGTGGGGATGCGATTTCAGCCGCAGTTGTCGG
>Ga0316221_1000168_pt1 | contig 91714 bp, 80 predicted proteins | sample TBH18007metaG_FD_206003 | JGI IMG/M metagenome (GOLD analysis project Ga0316221, IMG submission 206003) | Freshwater microbial communities from Trout Bog Lake, Wisconsin, USA - TBH18007 | ecosystem: Environmental > Aquatic > Freshwater > Lake > Hypolimnion/Profundal zone | place: USA: Wisconsin... | reverse complement strand
TCGTCATGGGCACGCGAAACCTCACGAAATTTCGACAATGGGGTCCCCCTCGTTCAGGAACTGGTCGGAGGTCACGAAGACCTGTCGAACCGTTCCCTCCTGGGGGCTGCCCACGGGGATCTGCATCCTTTCGGTATCCCCTGCGGGGATACGCGAAACCTCAGCACCATTCGTCATGGGCACGCGAAACCTCACGAAAGTTCGACAATGGGGTCCCCCTCGTTCAGGAACTGGTCGGAGGTCACGAAGACCTGTCGAACCGTTCCCTCCTGGGGGCTGCCCACGGGGATCTGCATCTTCATGGACTCGATGATGGCTAGGTCCTGGTCCACGCCCACGGTATCACCCACGGCGACACAGACTTTGAGCACCATCCCGGCCATCTCGGCCCGCACCACGGCCATTCGGTCACCTCATGAGGACGAAGGCCCAGTGTAACGGCCCGGACTGCTATTCGTCCCGGTCCGAGTCCCCGAGCACCACCAGGTCATCGTCTTCGTAGGCGAAATCGCCTTCCTCGAGGAGGATCTCCCGGACCTTCCCCCCCTCGGGCGCATTGATGTAGAAGGACGAGCGGGAAGAATCCGTGCCCTCGAGGATCATGAGGGGCTCATCTTCTTCCACTTCCTGGCCGGGGCGGACGAGAACGTCCACCACGTAGCCCGGCCATTCCGCCCGTACGATCATGCTGCCTCCCCTTCGCCGCCCGGCGACCTTGGCGGGGAGAGTATGGCGCTCTGCGGCTCCGCGCAAGGCCTGGAAGCCTTTCTTTTCGTCACAACCCCGGTCTGAGATACTGGAGGGCTTGGAGGATGGAATGGCTGTCGCCTGTGGCATCGTGGGTCTACCCAATGTGGGGAAATCCACCCTTTTCAACGCTCTTACCCGTGCGGGCGCGGCTTCGGCCAATTATCCCTTCTGCACCATCGAGCCCAATACCGGGGTGGTGGACGTGCCGGATCCCCGCCTGGGGATCCTGGCTGAGATCGTGAAGCCCCAGCGCATCCTCCCGGCGGCCCAGGAGTTCGTGGATATCGCCGGGCTGGTCCGGGGGGCCAGCAAAGGGGAGGGGCTCGGCAACGCCTTCCTGGGCCACATCCGGGAAACCGATGCCATCGTCCAGGTGGTGCGCTGCTTCGAGGACACCAACGTCACCCATGTGGAAGGCGGCGTCGATCCCGAGCGGGACCTCGGCATCATCGAGATGGAACTGGTCATCAAGGATCTGGACGCCATCGAGAAGGGGCTCGACCGTCACCGGAAGGTCGCCAAGACCGGCAACAAGGAGTCGCTGGCCCTGGTGGGCGTGCTGGAGCGCCTCTACGCCGCGCTGAACGAAGGCCGTTGGGCCCGGACCGTCGGGCTTTCGGCGGAGGAGAAGGCCCTGGTGAAGTCCTACGGACTGCTTACGCTCAAGCCCACCCTCTTCGTGGGCAATATCGGGGAGGAGGACATCCGGAACCCCGATGGCAACGCCCACTACCGTAAGCTCATGGCCCTGGCGACAACCCGGGAGGCCCCCTGCATCCCGATCTGCTCCAAGCTCGAGGCCGAGATCCAGGACCTGCCTGAAGAAGACCGCCCCCTGTTCCTGGAGGAGGCCGGTCTGGCCGAGCCCGGTCTGAACGTCCTCATCCATGCCAGCTACGCCCTCCTGGGACTCCAGACCTACTTCACCGCCGGGGTCAAGGAAGTGAGGGCATGGACCATCCACAAAGGGGACACGGCGCCCCAGGCGGCAGGCGTCATCCACACGGATTTCGAGAAGGGCTTCATCCGGGCCCAGGTCATCGCCTACGAGGATTTCATCCAGTACGGTGGAGAGCAGGGCGCCAAGGACGCAGGGAAAATGCGGACCGAAGGGAAGGAATACGTGGTGAAGGACGGGGATCTGATGAATTTCCTGTTCAATGTGTAGAGGCATCTGCCCATGATCCGGTCCCGGGACTGCAACCCCTTCGAAGTCTCGGACTCAATCCAATCGGCCTAGGGCCCGATGCCATAGTGAAGGCGGGGCCATGAATCAGGGGAAGACACCGGGGTGGACAGGGCGCGGGGCGCCCGTGGAGGCCCCTGCCTTCATCCGGCAGACCATGCAGGACCTGTTTCAACAGGAAATCGAGTTCTCCATCAAGGTGGAGGGGACCCACACCCTCCCCTACACGGCCCAGATCCAGCACCTCGATGCCCGGAAGGACCTGGTCCATATCAAGCTCATTCGTCCCCTTCCCCACGAAATGGTCGAGGGGGCGGCTTTTGACATGCTGTTTTCCGTGGCCGACCAGCGCTACGAGGCCCCCACCACGTTCCAGGGGCGGGAGGGCTATCTGCTCTACCGCTTCACGGTCCCGACCCTGCTGATGCCCTCGGACCGCCGCCGCCACAAGCGGTACTCCTTCCGCCCCCGGGAAAAGGCCTACGTCATCGCCCAGGACGGAGGGGTGCCCGGACATGGACTCTCCGGCCCCCTGGCCAACCTGTCCCTGGGGGGATTGGCCTTCCGGGTGGACCGGGTCATGCGACTGGATGACCACATGCGGGTGACCCCCGGGATGGGCTTTTTCGAGCGGGGCAAGTCCTTCCCGATGCTCAAGATCCGGGATCTCCCGAACCTGCCTGTCTTCGAGGCGCGGGGGGTCCTGGCCAATGCCTGGGAGCGGGACGGCGAGGTGATCGTCGGCATCCAGTTCCGGGAACTCGACGAAGTGGAGTCGAGGTACATCCAGGGCGTGCTGTCCCTCCGCGAGCACCTGCAGCACGCCCCCTCGGCCCAGGCTGCCGACGGAACGCGGGATCCCGGTGCGCGGAGCCCTGCCGAAGCCAAGGGTCCGGCGGCGCGCATGGCACCGGCCGGGAGCCTGACCCCCGATGCGCTTCGGCGTCTGGGCCGCCGCTGCTCCGGGCTCCAGCTCGCGATGGCGGCCGGTCCCGATCGCGAGCTGGTCTGCCAGGCGCTGGGCGCCGTGGGCTTCCTGCGGCTGGAGTACGCGGACTCCCTGGATCAGGCGCTGGCGGCGTTCAAGGCGGCCAGGGCCCAGACCCATCCCCTGCTGGTGCTGGACTCGCGGCTCATGGATGACCACTCCCTGGCGGAGATCCGGGCCCTCCAGAAGGAGCTTGGGGAGTCCCACGAGCTGCCGGTTGCGCTGATCTCCCGGGAAGCACCGGTACCGGATCCAGATGACCCGCTCATCCGCCCCCTGCCCTGGCCCTCGGTGGAGGATCTTTCCTGGCTCCCCCTCATGGATGAACTCGTGGGGCTGGACTAGATCGGCGCCATCTTGACCAGGTTTCCGCCGGCATCCACCCTCAGGAATCCGTCCTCGATGCGATTCCCGCCCCGCAGGATCGGGTCAGCCGCCTCCTTGGCGAGGAGGATCCCGCCCCGGGCGTTGCGGTGAACCACGCACTCCTCCAGGGTCACTTGGGAATCCTCCAGGAGCAGCAGTCCCGTATCCCGGCCCTCCTTCAGGGTGCAGCGCACCAGGAGCAGGCTGCCCCCGGCTTCCACCTGGACACCGGCCCCCGCATTGCCCGAGATTTCGCAGACATCCAGCACGCCCTGGCCACCCTCGGAACAGTCCACTCCCAGGGAGCGTCCCCCCGAGAACGCGCAGTTCCGGGCCTGCACCGTGGCGCCATGATGGATGAGCAGTCCCGTCCCGCCGTTCGCCTGCACGAGGCAGCCTTCCAGGGTGGCCAACCCGCGATCCATGATCGAGACGCCGAAGCCGGCGTTACCCAGCATGCGGCACTGGCGCAGGACGACATTGGCGCCAGCCAGAACATGCACTCCGGAACAGGCGTGATTCCCGATATCACAGGATTCCATGACGACCTGGCTGTGCTCGAGGGCGAGCAGTCCCGCGAAGTGGCTGTCCATCAGCCTGCAGTGGCTGAGCTGGACCCGGGCATCTTCCTCCACCTCCACGCAACCGCCTCCGGAGGAGAGGATGCATCCGTCCAGGGTGGCCTGGCCACGGCTGCGCACCTTCAGCCCGACTCCTTCCCCGGGCCCCAACATCACGCCCTGCAGGGTCACCTGGGCCCCGGCCCCCACGTCCACCCCCGCGCCGAGGAAGCCCAGGATCCGGCCCCCCTCGATCCGGGCAAAGGTTCCGGCCTCGGCCCGGAGGCCCACCGGTCCTTCCGTCAGGAAAGTGCAATCACGGAATACGGGCGAGGTGCCGGCCGCGTCCAGTTCCACGCAGCAGGCCCCCGCCTTGAGAATGCAGGCTTCGATCCGGGGAGCCCCGCCGGAGACCCGGAGCGCTGGCGACCCTGGAGCTGCCTGGAGAGTCAGGCCCCGGAGGTTGATTCCCGGGCTCCGGAGCACCAGGGCCGGACCGGCCACGCCTTCGATGACCACCTCCCCCGACTCGCCCAGGGCCAGGATGGTCACGTCCTTGTCCACCACCACGGATTCCCGGTAGATCCCGGGGAGCATGACGATCTCATTGCCGGGACCCGCCTGGCGAAGGGCCACTTTCAGGCTCAGGCAGTTGCCCTGCCCCCCCTTGCCCACGCGGATCTGTTGCCCCAGAGCCTCCTTTTTGGGTTCGACCAGTGAGACCGCAGTCCCGCCGGGCGGATCCTTCAGGGCCTCCCGGATGGCCGTGGCCAGAGCCTCCGCATCCGGGTATCGATCCTGGGGGGCCTTGGCCAGGGATCGCTCCACCACCTGCAGCAGTTGGCCCGAGACATCCTTCAGATCTGAAGGGAAGATCGGATCGGGCGGGTGGAGCAGGATGCGGTTCAGCACCAGGGTCGTGGTGTCGCCGATGAAGGGTTTCCGGCCTCCCGTGAGGATCTCGTAGAGGATCACCCCGAGGGCGAAGAGATCCGAGGCCTGGGTGGCGGTCCCCGTGTCCAGGTACTCCGGAGCCATGTAGCTCACCGTCCCCATCCAGGTTCCGGCCTGGGTGAGGCCCGAGGGCCCCATCTGGGCCACCCCGAAATCCATGAGCTTGGCCCGGGGGCGTTTCCCGTGCCGGTTGACCAGGATGTTGGCCGGCTTGATGTCGCGATGGATGACCCCGTGCTCGTGGGCGAAGGCGAGCCCATCGCAGACCTGGGCGAGGATCTCCAGCAGCTCAGCCTTCGGCACCACCCCCTCGCGGATGAGTCGTTCTAGTTCCTCCCCATGCACGTACTCCATGGCCATGTAGTGCAGGCCCTCGTCCTCGCCGAATTCGTAGACGGTGACGATGTGGGGATGGTTCAGCAGGGCCGAGGCCCGGGCTTCGCGCTCGAACCTTGCCTGGGCCTCGTCGCCCATGACCGACCCCGGCGTGATCACCTTCAGGGCCACCTCGCGGCCCAGCTTCGGGTCCCGACCCAGGTAGACCTCGCCCATGGCGCCCTGGCCCAGGAGCCGCACCACTTCAAATTTGCCGAGCCGTTCCCGCATGGCACCCTATCGGCAGGTTCCGCCGGACCTTTCAGTTCGGACTTGCGCTTCCCGGGGTTCCCCGCAGCACCTGCACCCCGCGCCCTGGGCAGCCTTCGCTGGGGCGGCTGCCTACCTTGCCTCGATGGGCATGTGCCGCAGGCGCTCCACCCGCACCGCCAGGGGTGGGTGGGTCGAGAACAGGCTCATGAGCCCGCCCCCGCTGAGCGGGTTGACGATCATCATGTGGGCCGAGGCCGGCTCCGAGTGCGCCATGGGCTGCTGCTGGTTGCAGCTCTCAAGGCGTTCCAGGGCTGCGGCGAGCATGTCCGGTCGACCTGTCAAGTGGGCGCTGTACGCATCCGCCAGGTACTCGCGGGACCGGCTTACCGCCATCTGCAGCAGGAAGGCCGCCAGGGGACCCAGGATCATGATGGCGATCCCGGCGATCGGATTGGACCGTCCCTCCTCGTCCCGGGCCCCGAAGAAGCCCGCAAACCGCGACAGGAACATGATGGCCTGGGCCAGCACTGCGGCCAGGCTGCCGATCAGGATGTCCCGGTGCTTGACATGGCCCAGTTCGTGTCCGAGGACGGCCTCCAGCTGGGGCCGGCTGAGGATCCGCAAGATGCCTTCGGTGACCGCCACCACCGCGTGTTCGGGGTCCCGCCCCGTGGCAAAGGCATTGGGCGTGTCCTCGGGGATGACGGCGATCCGGGGCATGGGCAGCCCGGCCCGCTGGGCCAGGTTGGCCACGATGGCGTAGAGTTCGGGCGCCTCGGCCTGGGTGACGGGCTGGGCGCCGTAGCTGGCCAGGACGATCTTGTCCGAGAAGAAGTAGCTCACGCCGTTGAGGACCAAACCGATGGTGAGCGCCAGCACCATGCCGGACCGGCCCCCGACCATCCCGCCGATCCAGACCAGGAGACCGGTCATGGCCACGATGATGAGAAGGGTTTTCGTCTGGTTCATCGGCCTGCCTCCGGATGCCAGGATACGCGCGACGGGATGGGCCGGTCAGCCCATGCGTTTGATGACCACCAGGGTCACGTCATCCCTGAATTTGCCGTTACCCAGGTGCTGGAAAGCCTCGACCAGCAGCGCCTCGAAGATCTCCTCCGCCCCGGCCTGCGGGAGGCGAAGCACCACCTCGGCGAGGGGTCCGTCGCCCAGTTCTTCGCCGGCGGCGTTTTCCGCTTCAACGACGCCGTCCGTAAAGATGACCAGTACATCCCCCAGGTCCAGGTGGGCACGCCCTTCGCAGAAGGTGACGCCGGGCAGCAGGCCCACCATGGGTCCCGTGGGCACCAGCCGGACCACCTCCCCAGACACTCGGACCAGCAGCGGCGGATTGTGGCCCCCATTCACATAGCGGAGGTTCCCGTTCAAGGGGTTCAGGCTGCCGGCAAATAGCGTGGTGTAGCGGTTTCCGTCCCGCACATCGTTCATGCGGCGGTTCACCCGCTCGGCCAGGCGTCCCCAGTCCTCCACCCGCCGGTCCGCCATGGCCCGCAGGAAGGCCGAGAGCTGGGTCATCATCAGGGAGGCCGGCAGTCCCTTGCCGGAGATGTCGCCCACAGCAAGGTGAAGGCGCCCACCCAGGCCCTCGTCCGCGGCCATCCACAGGTCGTAGAGGTCCCCTCCGACGGCCTGGTAGGGCAGGTTGGCCGCGGCGCACTGCCAGCCAGCCGGTTCAGGCAGAGTCTTGGGGAGCAGGCTGCGCTGGATGTTCCGGGCCAGGTCCAGGTCCTTTTCCATGCGCTCGGTCTGGAGGCGGGCCTCCCTCAGTTCCAGGCTCGACAGCTGGGAGGAGGTGAGGTTCAGCAGGGTCCGCAGGAAGACCAGGTCATCCTCGGACAGCTGCCCCACGGCGGGCTCGGCCGCATAGGCGAAGCCATGGCTGTGGGTCTGATCCACCAGTTCAATGGCATGGACGAGGCCCCTGGCCTGCACCACCTCATGCAGCGCTTCTCCGACCAGGGCCTCGGGCAGGGTCCCGAGACCCTTGGCGTGGAGGACCAGGCCCTGGGCGTCCACCACCAGCAGCCGCATGATGCGGAACTCGCCCATGAGCGTGTTGGCCATGAGGCGCACGAGGTCCCGGCGGGTTTCCACTTCGCCCAGGTTGCGGGTGAGTTCAAAGACCGTATTGAGCCTGGAGAACTGAAGAGCCAGGGTCTGGTTCTGGGAGAGGCGGACGGCCTCGGCCCGCCGCCAGGCCAGGAGGGGCGCGCTGATGGACAGCAGCAGTGGAATGGCATCCGGGAGGGTCTCGGTGTGCAGGACGAGATGTCCGTACACCTCCTCCCCATACCGCCAGGGCGCCACCTGCCAGCCGCCCCCTGGATGGGTGGGGAAGGCGGGCGCGGCACCTCGGAGAAAGAGCCACTTCCCGCCGTCCCAGAGGCCCCCCTGGCTGGCTTTGGCGATTCCCATGCCCGTGATGCCCACTAGGTGGACCAGGTCGTTCTCGCTGCTCTGCTCCGGGAAGGTCTCCAGGAAGTCGATGAGGGGGAGCAGTTCCTGGGCGCCTTCGGGGATCTTCAGGGCCAGCTGGCGGAGGCGGTCGAAAGAGGTGTTCGCCATGACCGGATCCGCCCGGTTCAGCTGATCTTCTTGATCAGGCAGCACTCATTGCGGCCGGAGGCTTCGTCCGACTTGAACTTGACCTCGTCCATGAAGCGGCTCATGAGCAGCAGGCCCAGTCCCCCCTTCCGAGGATGCTTGATGTACTCCTTGGGGTCCGGCAGTACCAGCTGGTCGCCCCGGATGCCCTGCCCCGAATGCCAGATGTGGATCTCCAGGGCCGCTTCGGTGAAGCGCAATTCCAGCTCCACGCTGTGTTCGCCCTCCCCGTGATAGGCGTGGAGGATGACATTGGTAACGGCCTCGTCCACCGCGATGCTCACTTTGGCCGCCGTCGCGTCATCGAGTCCCGCCACCAGCGAGGCGCGCTTGGCCAGGCCCGTCACGAGGTTCAGGTAGCGGGTCTGACTCGGGATGATGAGCCTGAACTGGGCTTGGTCCACCTCAGACACCACGCTCAGCCCTTCTGCTCCGGCGCGGCGGCTGCCAGCGCCTGGTTCTCGTCTCCGAATACCCTGTAGAGCTGGGTGAAACCGAGGGTATCAAAAATGGTGAACACGTTGTCCTGGAGGTTGGACAGGAGAATGTCGCCGTCGTGCTCCCGCACCGTCTCGATGAGGCCCATGATGGCGCCCAGGCCAGCTGAACTGATGTAACTGAGATCCTTGCAGTTGAGAAGGATCGTGTAGTGACCGTCCTGGACCAGCTTCTCCAGGGCCTCTTCGAAACCCAGGACCGTGTGGGCATTGATGAAGCCGGCCGGGAGGAGCACCGCCACCTCGCCAACCTGCCTTACCACGATGGAAAGATCCGCCATCCAGCGACTCCAATGAACCAGGGCCATCCTATCGGTTCCCCGGAGGCCTGTCCAAGCATTCGAGCGCCAGGGGCGAGGGGCATTCCAATTCTTTCGGGTTGTCCCCAAATCATTTGCCGGGTCAAGGGCGGAGGCCGGGAATCGGATACCCTTTAGGCTAACCTTCACCGAGCCCCTGATGAGCGACTCCCGCCCTGTGGACCAGCCCCAGCACGATGCCTTCCGCGCCCGCCTGGAAGGCTGGCTCAACCAGCAGAACCAGCTGCTCCTGGAAGAGGTGATGGCCACCTGGCAGACCGCCCTGGGTCGCTTCAGCCCCAGTGAGGCGCTGCTCGCCCAGTTCCTGGAGGCCGCGGTTCCCGGTTCGCTGGTTCCTCCGGGCCGCCAGGACTCCGAGCTGGCGTCGGCCCTCGACCTGCTCGAGGGGGCTGCCAGCCAGAGCGACCTGCTTCGGCGCTTGCTGGACGCCCTGTCGGTCCTGGTGGAGCGGAGCGCGCTCTACATCCTCAAGCAGGGAGTGGCCTCCCTCTACGCGCACCGGGGCTTCGAGGCCGACGCCCCCTCAAGGGCGGGGGGCGTGGTGCCCCCGCCGGAGCTGGAGTCCGTGATCCAGGGTGGGACCCCTTCCATCCGCCGCAAGGGCCCTGGGTACACGGCCCTGGTCGCCCCCATCAGCGGCTTCGAGGCCGCGGAAGTTGCCATCTTCGCCCTTCGCCACAAGAAGCGGGCCGTGGCCCTGGTGCTGGTCGATAGCGGCCTTCGGCAGTCCCTGGATCACCCTGAGCAGGCCCGGGCTCTGGTGCTCGCCGCCTCAGCCATGCTCGCCTCCCTCGCCAGCGGCAGGGAAGAGGAATCCGGCTCCCATGCCATGGCCGAGGCCCATCCCAGCGCTCCGACCCAGATGGTGCCGGAGCCCATCGAGCCGGCCGCTCCCATCGAGCTCGATGCGAAGACCCGGGCCGCCGCCGAGCGCCTGGCCCGGGTCCTGGTGGGGGACGTGGAACTCTACTTCCCGGCCAAGGTTTCCCAGGCCCGGAGCCAGGGGAATCTCTACGGACAGCTCCGGGACGAGCTGGAACGCAGCCGGGCCACCTTCGTGGAACGCTTCGGGGAGGAGGTCGAGGTTCAATACCGGATTTTCACCAGCATCGTCATCCATCAGCTGTGCGATGGCGATGCCGCCAAATTGGGCGCCGCCCCCTGGGCCTAGGAACTTTCCTGCGAAAGGTGACAACCCGACCTGTTTCTGGTAGAACCTTGTTCCTTTGGGCTTGGACGAGGACGGGCAATGGCAGATCTTGGCAAGAAGTTCACATGTTTCCAGTGCTCGGCGAAGTTCTATGACTTCGGCAAACCGGAGGCCATCTGCCCCAAATGCGGGGCCAACCAGAAGGCCGCACCCGCCAAACCAAAGGCGGTGAAGAAGGAGAAGAGCGTCCATGTGATCGAGGACGACTTCAGCGCCGAGCCCGAGGCCGAGAACCTGGAGGAGAGCTTCAGCGAGAGCGGAGTGGCCATCGAGCGGGGGCGGGGCGAAGGCTTCGATCCCGGCGATCTGCGCATGGACGATTACGACGAGTAGCGAACCCCGCCGGATCACGCGACAGGCAGCCCAATGCAGCCTGGCAAGTGGGGATCCGGCGAGGGCGGGCATAATGTCCGGGTGAGCCCCTCCCCTGTTCCGCTCGTCGATCGGCATACGCACCTGGAAGGCGCCCTGGATCCAGCCTGGGTACGGGACGAGGCCAGGCGGCGGGGGCTGGGTCTGCCGGCCAGCCTCGAGACCCTGTGGGCCGGACGGGCAGTCCCCTTCGACGGGTTCATCGAGGCGTTCCTCTGCGGGGCGGCACTGCTCGACAGTCGCGAGGCCGTGCGCGAGGCCCTCCTGGCCGTGGCTCGGCGGACCCAGGCGGCCGGTGGCACGGGTTTCGATCTCTGGGCCTCGCCCCACTTCCTCGTGGTCCATCGCGGACAGATCCCGCTGGAAGCCTTCTGGCGCGGCCTGGAGGACGGTCTTGCCGAGGCCCGGACCTGGGGGCTGCGGGGCTGCGTGGTGCTGGACGCCGTCAACCACCTGGGGCCGAGGCACGGCCAGGCGGTGCTCGACCTGGTCCTGCCGGAACTGCCGGCCTTCGTGAAGGGGTTTTCCACGGGGGGCCTGGAGCGCTGCCCCTTCCGGGACTGGGCCCCGGTCTTCGACCGGGCCCGGGCCGCGGGTCTGCGCATCGCGGCCCACGCCGGGGAGAACGGACCCGGTTCGAATGTCCGGGAGGCGGTGCTTGAAGGGGGCGTGTCCCGCATCGTCCACGGCCTCAGGGCCGATGACGCCACCCTCGCCCTCCTGGCGGAACGCCGCATCCCGGTGGATGTCTGCCCCAGTTCCAACGGCGCCCTCGCCCCGGATGTGGCGCCCCACCCCCTGCCCCGCATGCTGGTCGCCGGCGTCCGCTGCGCCCTCGGCACGGACGATCCCGGCCTGGTCCCCTGCGACCTGGGGACCGAATTCGACGCCGCGCTGGACATGGGACTGGATGACCTGGCGCTGGCCCGGCTCCGGCAGAACGGTGCCGAAGATGCCTGGTGCCTGGCGGAGGCAGCTCCCTGACCCAGGGCCCCATCCAGGCAAACCAGGGGTCGAAGCCACCGGCCGTTCAAGGTAGACCCCCATGCCCTCCTCGCCGGATCCTCGCTTCATTGGCCTGCCCCGCAGGCCATTCCGCGATCCGGCGGTCGGCCCAGTGCGCGCCCGGCTCCGGCCTCCGCGAGCGAGGCGAGCGGGAGGACGCGCCCGACGGCGCGTCCGATAGGCCACGGGCGAAGCTGGATAGAGCTTTCAGCATCCGGCGCTCTATCCAGCCAAACCAGGGGTCGATGCCACCGGCTGTTCCAGGTAGACTGTTGGATTCGGTGCGCGCCCATAGCTCAGCTGGATAGAGCATCAGGCTTCGAACCTGAGGGTCGGGCGTTCGAGTCGCTCTGGGCGCACCACCGGTTTGACAATTCGGCTTTTGCGAGCGTGGCGGAACTGGTAGACGCACTGGATTTAGGTTCCAGCGGTTCACACCGTGTCGGTTCGAGTCCGACCGTTCGCACCATTTCGCAGGATTGCGAAATAGGACGGAATGGCCGCAACGCGGCCATTGCCGCCCGAAGGGCGAGGGCACCATTCGCCAGGATTGGCGAATAGGACGGAATCGCCGCCAGGCGATTGCCGCCCGCAGGGCGAGGGCACAGGAAGTGCCCTCGTCACGAAGAAAGCCGCTACCCCCTCCAACCAAAGCCGAACGATCCCCAAGACACATCCCTACGCCACACGGAGCATCCATGCCCGCCACCCTCCACCACCAGTCCCCCACCCGCAAGGCCGTCGAAGTGACGGTGCCCGCCTCGGAGGTGAGCGCGACCTTCAGCGATGTGGTGGCGAAGATCACGCCGAAGGTCCGCATCCCCGGCTTCCGGCCCGGCAAGGCCCCCCGCCCGGTCCTCATGCAGAAATACGCCCGCGAAATCCAGTCAGACGTGGCCCAGCAACTGGTGGAAAAGCACTTCTGGAAGGCCGCCCAGGAAGCCGGTGCCCTGCCCATCTCCCAACCCTCCATCGAGAAGCTGGAGCTGAAGGAAGGCACTGACGCGGTCTTCCGCGCCCTATTTGACGTGGCTCCCGAGGTCGTCCTGCCGGACTACAGGGGCATCGTCCTGACCAAGAAGAAGCGGGCCATCGACGATGCCACGGTCCAGGAGCACCTCGAGGGACTGCGCCAGCGGGCCGTCAAGCACCTGCCGGTGGAGGATGGGGTCGTGGCGGCCGGACTCGTCGCCACCTGCGACATCCGGGTGAAACCCCATGGACTCAAGGCCAAGACCTACCAGGACCAGGTGCTGGAAATCGACCCCACCCGGCCCTTCGATGCCCAGTTGGTGGGCCTCAAGGTCGACGAGAAGAAGACCTTCACCCTGACCCACCCGGCCGATGATGCCAATACCGTCCTGGCTGGCAAGACCCTGGCCTACGACATCCTGGTCAAGGACCTGCGGCGCAAGGAAGTGCCGGTCCTGGGCGACGAGTTCGCCAAGGACCTGGGCGCCTTCGAGAACCTCGAGGCCCTGAAGGAGGCTGTCAGGAAGGACCTAGAAGAGGCCACGGAGCGGGATGCGGTGGCCCGCCTCCACGCCACCCTGCTCGACACGCTCCTGGAGGCGGCGCCCTTCGAGGTGCCCCGCTCCATGGTGAGCCTGCAGCTGGATGACTACTGCCAGGACTTCGCCCAGCATGTGGCCCGCCAGGGCATGGATCCCAAGAAAGTGAACTGGCAGGCCTACCGCCAGTACCGCCTGAACGATGCCGAACGGGCCGTCCGCAGCGGCTACCTGCTGCAGGCCATCGGAAACACGGAGGCCATCGAGGTTCCCGAGGCGGACATCGACGCCGAGATCCGCACGTTCATGGCGGAAAACCAGGTCCAGCAGCCTTTCGAGGCCTTCAAGGCCGAGATGGAGCGCCGGGGCAACGCCACGGAGATCAAGGGCCGTCTGCGGACCGACCGCATCTTCGACCGCCTGCTGGCCACCGCCAAGGTCACCGAGGAATTGCTGGACAAGGCTGCCTTCGAGGCCCTGGTCGAACTGGAACGCAAGCGGGAGGCCGGGATCCCCGTCAACCGCTTCGATGCGGGCGGACTGGAGGGGGGCGACCTCGAAGGCCAGGAGGGCGGAGAACCCGCCGCGGTGGCCTCCGCCGAGCATGTCCACGGCCCCGACTGTGACCACGATCACCTGGCAGAGGAAAAGCCTGTAAAGAAGACCGCTCCTAAGAAGGCCGCGCCCAAGGCTGAAGCCGAAGTCGAGGAAAAACCAAAGAAGGCTCCCAAGGCCGCCAAGACCGAACCCGAGGAAAAACCCAAGGCGAAAAAGCCCGCTGCCAAGAAGTAGTGGTCTGTCCTAACCCTGCGTAGAAGGCGCCGAAAGGCGCCTTCTTGCTATCCTGATCGATCAGCCGGAGGGCCCATGCCCAGCAGCTACTATCCCCCCATCGTCATCGAGCAGACGCCCCGCGGCGAGCGCAGCTACGACATCTACTCGCGGTTGCTGAAGGACAACATCATCTTCCTGGGCACGGCCATCGACGACAGCGTGGCCAATGCCATCGTCGCCCAGATGCTCTTCCTCGAAAGCGAGGACCCGGACAAGGACATCCAGATCTACATCAACAGCCCCGGGGGCAGCGTCACCGCGGGCCTGGCCATCTACGACACCATGCAGTTCGTGAAGAACGACATCGTCACCTACTGCATCGGCCAGTGCGCCTCCATGGGTGCCCACCTGCTGTCCGCCGGCACCAAGGGGAAGCGCTTCGCCCTGCCGAACGCCCGCATCATGATCCACCAGCCCAGCGGAGGGGCCCAGGGCCAGGCCACGGAGATCGAGATCACCTTCAAGGAGATCCAGCGCCTGAAGGACAACCTGGCGGCCACCTTCGCGAAGCACACGGGCCAGCCGTTGAAGAAGGTGGTCAAGGACATGGACCGGGACTTCTTCATGAGCGCCGAGGAAGCGCTCGAGTACGGCATCGTGGACAAGGTCCTCTCCGAGCGGCCGGCCTGATGAACGCAAGTCTCTCCACCCTTCCGGCCTTCGAGCACCTGTCCGGCATCCCGCTCTACGTGCCCGGCAAGCCGATCCAGGAGGTCCAGCGTGAACTGGGCCTCACCCGGATCGTCAAGCTCGCCTCCAACGAGAACCCCTGGGGTCCCACCGAGGCGGTGAAGGCCCGCGTGGCGGCCGTGATCGCGGGTTCCGAGGACGAGGGCCTGGGCCTCTACCCGGTCAGCGACGGCTTCTACCTCCGCAAGCGCATCGCCGAACGGAAGGGCCTGCCCCTGGAGCGGGTGATCCTCGGCAACGGCAGCAGCGAGATCCTGGAGATGGTGGCCAAGGCCGCCTTCCTGGAGGGCGGCAGCGCCGTCATCCCGAAGCACAGCTTCGCCATCTACGGCATCGCCACGCAGACCGGCGGGGGGCGCGTCATCGAATCCAGGGCCTCCACGACGGAATTCGACGCCGATGACATCCTCCGCGCTGTCGCCGAGGACACCCGGCTCGTCTACCTAGGGCACCCTAACAACCCCACGGGCCTGCGCCTGGAGCGGGCGGCCCTCGAACGCCTGGTGCGGAACCTCCGGGAGGACATCGTCCTGGTAGTGGACCAGGCCTATGCCGAGTACGAGGATCCCGCCACCTACCCGGACGCCGCCGCCTACCTCGACGAGCGCCCGAACCTGCTGGTCCTGCACACGTTTTCCAAGATCCACGCCCTGGCCGCTCTGCGGATCGGCTATGGCCTAGGTTCGAAGGAACTGATGGGCTACCTGGAGCGGGTCCGCAGCCCCTTCAATACCAACCATCTGGCCCAGGCCGCGGCGGAAGTGGCCGTGCAGGACCTGGCCTTCGAGGCCTTCTCCCGGCAGAAGAACTCCGAGGCCCGGGCGGCCTTCCTGGCCGAAGCGGGGAAGCACCGCTGCCAGCTCATGGGCACGGGGGGCAATTTCGTGCTGATGGAGACGGCCTTCCCCGCCGTGGAGCTGTTCAACGAACTGCTCCGCCGGGGCGTGATCGTGCGGCCCATGCAGGGCTACGGCCTGCCGAACCACATCCGGATCACCTTCGGGAAGCCCGAGGAAATGAGGGCCTTCTGGGCCGCAGCCGGGCCCCTCCTCGACGGCGGCTGCTGATTGGCCCCAGTCCCGGAGGAGATCGGCCTGTTGAGGGGCCAGCTGGCACGAGGAGAACGGGGCGCATGCCGGCAGGGCCTCGACGCCCTGCGGGCCCGGTTCAGGCAGGACCCCGGCGCCTTCGACCCCGAGTCCATCGCGCTGCTCAAGGCCCTGGCCGCGGACCTGGAGCTCCAGCCGGATCTGGAGGCGGCTCTCAAGGCCACCTTCGGCTACGGGGCCTTCCGCCCCGGCCAGCGCGCCATCATCGAGGCCGTCCTGTCGGGCCGGGACGTGGTGGGCATCATGCCGACCGGCGCGGGGAAATCGCTCACCTACCAGCTGCCCGCCCGGCTGCTGGGCGGAGTGACCCTGGTGGTCTCGCCCCTCATCGCGCTCATGAAGGACCAGGTCGATGCGCTCACCGAAGCCGGATTGCGCGCGGCCTTCCTGAATTCGAGCCTGGACGCGGAGACCCGGCGGGATCGCATCCGGGCCCTCAAGGGCGGGGAACTGGAGCTGGTCTATGCCGCACCGGAGGGGCTCGAGCTCTATCTGGCGGACCTGCTGCGCGAGGTGGATCTGCGCCTCATCGCCGTGGACGAGGCCCACTGCATCAGCCACTGGGGCCATGATTTCCGTCCCGCCTACCGGACCCTGGCCGGGCTCAAGCAGCGGTTCCCGGCGGTGCCGGTGCTCGCCCTCACGGCCACGGCCACCCCGGAGGTGCGCCGCGACATCGCCACGCAGCTGGAGATGGTCGACCCCCTGGAGGTGCAGGGCTCCTTCTACCGCTCCAATCTGCGGATCAGCGCCTACCGGAAGGGGGCCGAGGGTCAGCCCCAGGTCCGGGAGGCCATCCTGCGCCTCGTCCTGGCCCGGCGAGGGGAGAGTGGGATCGTCTACTGCCTGTCCCGGAAGTCCGTGGAAGCCACCGCGGCCTTCCTGAACGGCGAGGGCCTGCGGGCCGCGGCCTACCATGCAGGGATGGACAACGCCGCCCGATCCGCCGCCCAGGAAGCCTTCCAGCGGGACGATGTCGACGTGATCGTGGCCACGGTCGCCTTCGGCATGGGCATCGACAAGAGCAACATCCGCTACGTCATCCACCGGGACATGCCCAAGAGCGTGGAGGGCTGGTACCAGGAAATCGGCCGGGCCGGACGCGATGGCGCCGACGCAGACTGCGTGATGTTCTACGGCTGGGGGGATGTGCTCAGCTACGACCGCTTCACGGAGGGCCTGGACGCCACGCTGGCCCAGGCCCAGCAGCGGCAGACCCGGGACCTCTTCCGCCTGGCCGATTCCCCGCGCTGCCGGCATCAGGCCCTGCTGGCCCACTTCGGTGAACGGATGGAGGCCTGCGGAACGGCCTGTGACATCTGCTCCGGCGCCGACCCGCTCCAGGCCGCGCCCCAGCCCGGCAAAGCCAGGCGCGGCTCGCCCCGCGGCTCCCGCCCCCCGCTGCCGGCGGGCCCCGTGGCCGGCGAGGAGGCCCTCTATCGGGAGCTGAAGGCCCTGCGGAAACAGCTGGCCGATGCCAAGGGGGTTCCCGCCTACGTGATCTTCAGCGATGCCACCCTCCAGCAGATGGCCCGGTTCCAGCCTGCCTCCGAGGCGGAATTCCTGGCCCTGAGCGGGGTCGGCCCCAAGAAACTGCTGCAGTACGGCGGCGCATTCCTCCGCCTGCTGCGCCAGCAGATTCCCTGATGGCCTCGATCTGGGCCAAGACATCTGTCACAACCTGGAATGCCGCCGACTGATTCCAGTGAATTTGCATTGGAGCACCCCGGAGTCAAGGCTTGCAGATGGACTGGGAGGAAATTAGGGTGGATATAGACATTTCACACGCCAGGGTCCTCTGCCACATGGTGCCCTCTGTCTGGTTTCTTCGTCTTGAGGTGAATTCATGAGCTTTGGATTACGCGTGAGGGACCTGACCCGGCTGGCCTTCCAGCTGGGCAACAACTGGATCACGCTGGCCGGCGCGGCCCTGACCACCAGTTCGGCCTTCGTGCTGGTCTGGTTCTGGTTCATGGAACTCACGGGTCGCCCCGAGCAGGTGAATCCCTACATGGGCATCCTGCTCTTCGCCATCCTGCCGGCCATCTTCGTCGGCGGTCTGCTGCTCATCCCCCTGGGCATCCTCCGGGTGCGCCGCCTGCGAAGGCTGGCCGGGGAGGCGCCCCTGCCCCTGCAGGCGGTGGATTTCAAACAGCCGAGCGTCCGCCACCTCCTCACGGTGGTGGGCATCCTCACCTTCATCAACGTGTCCATCATGGGGACGGCCGTCCTCAAGGGCACGGAGTACATGGACTCCAACCAGTTCTGCGGCCTCACCTGCCACACGGTGATGCGCCCCGAATACACCGCCTTCCTGGACTCGCCCCACTCCCGGGTGGGTTGCGCCCAGTGTCACATCGGACACGGGGCCCCCGCCCTGGTGAAGGCGAAGATCTCCGGCATCCGGCAGATCTTCGCGGTGGCCTTCGGCACCTATTCCCGCCCGATCCCGAGCCCGGTCGAATACCTGCGCCCGGCCCGGGAAACCTGCGAACAGTGCCACTGGCCCCAGAAATTCACGGGCAACAAGCTGATCATCCATACCAAGTACTCCGAGGACGAGGCGAACACCCCCCTCACCACCGTGCTGCTCCTCAAGATCGGCGGGCACACCCCGAACGGCACCACCGGCATCCATGGCCGCCACCTCGATGCCATGGCGCGCATCACCTACCTGACCACCGACCGCAGCCGCCAGGAGATCCCCAAGGTCACCTACCGCCAGGATGACGGGACGCTGGTTGATTACATGACCGATGACTACAAGACCATGCCCAAGGAGAAGCTGGACAAGGCCTCCGCCCGCCAGATGGACTGTGTGGACTGCCACAACCGGCCCAGCCACGCCTTCATGCTGCCGGATCGCGCCCTCGACAAGGCCATTGCCAACAACAGCATGAGCCCCGAGCTGCCCTTCCTCAAGAAGAAGGCTCTGGAGCTGCTGAAGGTGGACTATCCCGATCAGAAGACGGCCGCAGCCAAGATCCCCGTGGATCTGGCAGAGTACTACCGCACGAACTACCCCGAGATCTACATCAAGAAGCGGAACCAGGTGAACACCGCCTGCGAGGTGGTCAAGGGCATCTATCTGCACAATGTGTTCCCCGACATGAAGGTGACCTGGGGCACCCACCCCAACAACATCGGCCACGAGGACTCCGTGGGCTGCTTCCGCTGTCACGACGGCAGCCACTCTTCCGCCGATGGCCGCACCATCAAGGGCGACTGCGACACCTGCCACGACCTCCTGGCCCAGGACGAGAAGGATCCCAAGATCCTCAAGGAACTCGGGCTCAAGTAATGGAACCGCGCGAGCCGGCGCCCCGGACCCCCGGGATCACCGGCTCCACTTTTCCCTTGATTGCCATCGACGGCCCGTCGGGTGTGGGGAAGTCCACCACAGCCCGGCGGGTCGCCGAGCGTCTGGGCTGGCAGTACCTCGACACCGGCGCCATGTACCGGGCCGCCGCCCTGGCCCTCCACCGGACGGGGACCTCCCTGGAAGACCGTTCCGCCCTGGAGCGCCTCCTGGCCGGCCTGGAGCTCAGCCAGGAAGGCGGGCGGATGTTCCTGCGGGGCGAGGACGTCAGCGAGGCCATCCGGAGCCAGGAGATCACCCGGCTGGTCACGCCCGTGAGCGCCGACGCCCGGGTGCGCGAACTCCTGGTGGATCAGCAGCGCCACATCGGATCGCGCGGCCGCTGGGTGGTGGACGGCCGGGACATCGGCACCGTGGTGTTCCCCCAGGCCTGCTGCAAGATCTTCCTCACCGCCAGCCCCGCAGCCCGGGCCCGGCGGCGCTTCCTGGAACTCCAGGCCAAGGGGCAGATGCCTGACCTCGAGGCGGTGCTCGCCGACCTCCAGCGCCGCGACCAGGCTGACAGCACCCGCGCCGTGGCCCCCCTTCGGAAGGCCGAGGATGCCGAGGAACTGGATTCCAGCGACCTCAGCCTGGACCAGGTCGTGGAACGGATCGTGGCGCGGCACCTGGCCCATTCGTGATCCCCATGCCCGAAGGCCTGCGCGAACTGCTGGAAGAACCCTGGCAGCCCGTGGGAACGGCGGGACTGGTGGCCACCTCCATCGGATTCGGCGCGTTCTTTCTCGTCGCCCTCTGGGCGGAGCCGGGATGGGTTCCCCTGCTCGATGGCGTGAACCTGCTCTTCCATGAGGCGGGCCACCCCCTCTTCGGCCTCCTGGGCTGGGAGACCCTAACCATCCTCGGCGGCACCCTGATGCAACTCCTGGTGCCCCTGCTGGTAGCCGGCTCCTTCTGGGTGCGGCGGGATGCCTATGGGACGGCCGTGGCCGGGGTCTGGACCTGCGAGAACCTCCTGAACATCGCCCGCTACATGGCCGATGCCAGGGCCCAGGTGCTCCCCCTGGTGGGGGGCGGCGAGCACGACTGGACCAGTCTCTTGAGCCACTGGGGCTGTCTGGCCCAGGACACCACCATCGCCCAGGTCATCCGGGCGATGGGATGGCTGGGCATGGCGGCCTGCTGGGCCTGGCTGGTGTGGCGCTGGCGCCAGGGCGGTGGCGCCTCCAATCAATAGCCCTCGCCCTCGACCGCCGCCTTCACCTTCCCCCGGTGGACCCGGAACAGGTAGGTGTAGTAGCCCAGGACGATGACGAAGGCGATGAACCACCACCCGGTGGCGGCGTTCAGGCCCGTTCGGCCGGCCAGGGAGTTGACGGCCGTGAGGTTGTAGTTCGGGTTGAGGGTGGACCTGAGCATCACGGGGTAGACACAGGCGGCCGTGGCCGCGAGGATCCCGAGGATGAAGGCGCCGGAGCCCAGGAAGGCCAGCAGGTGCTTCTTCTGGTTCAGGCCCAGGAACACCACCACCAGCCCGCCGAGGAAGATCGCCATGGCCAGCCAGGCCAGGGGAGCGCTGGGGAGGTTCTGGAAGAGCACCGGGGTCACCAGGAAGCTGGCCAAGGTCGCCAGGAGCCATACCAGCACCACCGCCGCCCAGAGCTTCCGGGAGAGGGCAACCGACCTTTCCTGGACGGGGCCCCCGGTTTTCCAGGCGAGGAAGAGGGAACCATGGGCCGCCAGGGTCACCAGGGCGAATACACCGATGAGGACCGTGTACCAGTCCAGTACGCCCGGCCATAGCCCCACCCGGAAACTCGTCCAGAGAGGCAGTTCGAAATAGCCGCTGGCGTCCAGGGGGACGCCCCTCAGCACATTGCCCAGGGCCGCGCCGAAGAGAACCGGCAGCACGATGCTGGAGACAGCAAAGCCCGTATCCCAGAGGTGGCGCCAGAGGCCATCGTTCACGTGGGACCGGAACTCGATGGAGATGGCCCGGAGCAGGATGAACCAGAGCACCAGGAACAGGGGCAGGTAGAACCCCGAGAACCCGGCGCCCAGCACCCGCGGGAAGGCCAGGAACATGGTGCCGCCCCCGGCCAGGAGCCAGACTTCGTTGCCATCCCACAGAGGGCCCACGGCCCCGAGGATCTCGCGGCGCTCCTCGTTGGTCTTGGCCACGAAGAGGTGCAGGATGCCGGCCCCGAAGTCGAAGCCGTCCATCACGACATAGATGGCCACCAGAACGGATGTGAGCCAGAACCAGAGCATTTCCATGGGAGCCTCCTAGGCCTTCGGCGCGGGGGACACGGGCCCGTGGGCGATCTCACGGCCGATGAGGTAGACGAACAGGAAGGAGAGGACGACGAAGATGCCGGCAAATCCAAGGCTTGTGAACACCGTCTCGCCCGCATGGACCATGGGGCTCGGACCCTGGGCGGTGCGGAGCAGGCCATAGATCAACCAGGGCTGCCGACCGAATTCCGCCACGGCCCACCCGGCGCTCGTGGCGATGTAGGGGAAGGGGAAGGCCAGCATCAGCACCCAGAGCATGGCGCGGGAGGTCTCCAGGCGTCCCTTCCAATTGAGCAGAACCCCGATCCCCATGATCAGGATCAGGAGGGTGCCCAGGCCCACCATGATGTGGTAGGCGTAGTAGAGCAGTTCGATACTGGTGGGCCACTGCTCCCGCGGGAATTCATTGAGCCCCTTCACATTGGCGGAGAAGCTCCCGTAGGCCAGGAAGCTGAGGACCGAGGGCAGCTGGATGGGGTTGTCGATCCTCCCCTTGGCGACGTTGGGCTGGCCGACCATCACCAGTTCCGCGTGGGGGCCGCTCTCGAAGCGGCCTTCCATGGCCGCCAGGGAGACGGGCTGGTACTTGGCCACCATCTTCCCGGAGATGTCACCGGCAGGAAAAGCGAGCAACAGGCTGAATACGAAGCCGAGCAGGACACCTGCTTTCAGATTGAGGCGAGCCTGGGCGGGATGGAGCCCCTTGAGGGCCCAGAAGGCCCCCACGGCCGCCACCACGAAGGAGGCCGTCACCACCGTGGCCAGCATGTTGTGGACGTACTGGGCGATGGCCCATGGATTCAGGAGGAAGGCCCAGAAGTCCGCCAGCTGGAAGATCCCCCCGGGACCCATGGTGTAGCCGACCGGGTGCTGCATGAAGGCGTTGGTCACGATGATGAAATAGCCGGACAGCCAGCTGCCGATCCACAGCGCCACCGCGGCCCCGAAGTGGGCCCTCGGGCTGAGCTTCCTCTCCCCCCAGACCAGGAGCCCCAGGAAGCTGCTCTCAAGGAAGAAGGCGAACATGCCCTCCATGGCCAGGGACTGGCCGATGACGCCGCCGCTGATGCGGGAGAACTCGGCCCAGTTGGTCCCGAACTGGAACTCCATGGGAATGCCCGTCACCACGCCCACGACGAAGTTGATGCCGAAGATGCGGATCCAGAACCGGGCAGCCTCGGAGTATTGGGCTTCCCCAGTCTTCAGGCCGAGCGCCTTGAGGAGCACGATGATGAAGGCGAGGCCCATGGTGAGCTGCGGGAACAGGTAATGGTAGGTGACCGTAAATCCGAACTGCAGCCGGTGCCAGAAGAGTGGGTCGCCCATGGTTCCTCCCGTAAGTGGTGGCCAATTCAAGATGAGTATGTCACGAATGGTATTTCGTTCGTAGATGTCGCCTGGGCCGGCCGCCAGGATCCGAACAAGGTCCATGGTCGCAAATATTCTAAAAAGCATGTTGAATTGAATGATTATTTGATTATATTTGACTAGTCCAACCAAAGGCCTTCCAGACAGGGGCCGTGGTTCAGGGGCAGGGGAGGCGGGTCCGGGGTGGGCCCGCCTTTTTCTTTCACGGCGCCTTTTGATGAGACCAGGTGGTCCTCCCTGCATCGCAAGCTCACAGGGACCTCATCTTCGGTGGCCCTTGGCAGGAATGAAAATTATTAATTGCTATTTAACCAAATAGACATACATTCTATCAACTCAACCCCCAAAGTCCCCTGCCCGGAGTCTTCATGTCCCGACCTCGTGTAGTCATCCTAGGCGCCGGCGTGGCCGGCCACACCAGCGCCGCCTTCCTTCGAAAGTGGCTCGGCGATGAGGCGGAGGTCACCGTCATCTCCCCCCGGCCAGACTACAACTGGATCCCATCGAACATCTGGGTGGGGGTCGGGCTGCTGCAGCCCGACCAGGTCATGTTCCCCCTCCAGCCCATCTATCAGCGCAAGGGCATCACCTTCCACCAGGCCAAGGCCACCGTCCTCCATCCCGAGGGACTGGACGAGGACCGCCAGCCCTTCGTCGAGGCCGAGTCCACCCTGGAAACCAGTCCCGGACTGCTGCTGCGGGTGCCCTACGACTACCTGATCAACGCCACGGGGCCGAAACTCTCCTTCGAAGCCACCCCGGGCCTGGGGCCCAGGGGCCATAGCCTGTCTGTGTGCACGGCCCCCCATGCCCAGGAGGCCTCCCGGGCCCTGGATGAGGCCGTGGCCCGAATGAAGAAGGGCGACCGGCAACGGTTCCTGGTCGGAACGGGGCACGGCACCTGTACCTGCCAGGGGGCGGCCTTCGAGTACCTGGTGAACCTGGAGTTCGAACTGCGGGCGAGGGGTGTCCGTGAGAAGGCCGACATCACCTACCTGACCAACGAGTTCGAACTCGGCGACTTCGGCATGGGGGGCATCCACATCCGCCGCGGAGGCTACGTGACCCCCAGCAACATCTTCACGGAATCCCTGCTCGCGGAACGGGGGCTCCGCTGGGTGACCCAGGCGCACGTCAAGGGACTTGAACCCGGGTGTGCCTCCCTCGAGTTCCTGAACGGCGAGGATGGAGAGGAGCGCTTCGACCTGGCCATGTTGTTGCCCCCCTTCAAGGGTGTCGGCCTGAAGGCGCTGGATCGGCAGGGGGCGGACATCACCGAACGGCTTTTCGCGCCCTCTGGATTCATGAGGGTGGATGCGGACTACCAGGCCAAGCCCTTCGAGGCGTGGCTTGCCTCCGACTGGCCCCGCACCTACCAGTCCCCGGCCTTCCCGAATATCTTCGCTGCGGGCATCGCCTTTGCGCCGCCCCACCCCATCTCCCGGCCCCGGCAGAGTCCCAGGGGCACGGCCATCACCCCGGCCCCACCCCGCACCGGCATGCCCAGCGCCATGATCGGCAGGGCCGTGGCCCGCAGCATCTACAGCATGATCTGGGGGGCGAAGGAACCGACCACCACCGCCTCCATGGCCGAGATGGGGGCCGCCTGTGTGGCCTCCGCAGGGAACAACCCCTTCCGTGGCACCGCCGCGTCCATCACCGTCTTCCCCATCGTTCCGGATTTCGAGCGCTACCCGGAATTCGGCCGGGACCTGAACCACACGTTCGGCGAGATCGGTCTCGCCGGGCACTGGATCAAGATCCTGCTCCATCACCTGTTCATCTACAAGGCGAAGATGCGCCCCTTCTGGTCCTTCATCCCGGAGTGAACCATGACCGCTGTGTACACCCCCTTTGACCAGGGCCGCCGGGCCCAGGGGTCCTTCGCGACCAAGCCCACGGACTTCACGAAGTCCCTGCGGACCAATGTCCCCTGGCAGATCCTTCGTTTCGTGGTGATCAACCTCAAGATGATCCGGGTGATCTGGAAGAGCCACCACTGATCCACCAGCTCGGTTCGCCCTGCTTCAGGAGAGGAGGGACTGGATTCGCTGCCAGGGGCCGAGGTTATGCACGTCCTTGAATCCCTTCCGCTTCAGGATGGAGACGGCCAGGCCGCTGCGGCTGCCCGAAGCGCAACAGATGAGGATGGGCTTGGAGGAATCCAGCTTCTGGGTGCCCTTCTCCAATTCGTCCAGGGGGATGTTGATGGCTTTGGGATGGGCCGCGGCCCTGAACTCGGCCTTGGTGCGGACATCCAGGATCAGGGCCCCCCTCTGCAGCATGGCCTTGGCATCGGCGGCGGAGGCCGAGCGGCGGCTCCACAGCAGGTACCCCACCGCGGCGATGGGGATCAGGTAGATCCAGTGTTCCAGCATCAGGCGGATGACTTCGGACATGGCTTCTCCGGGATCAGGACAGGTCGGGATGCGCTTGCCAGGGGCCCAGGTTGTGGGCATCCAGGCCCATGCGACGCAGCTGCTGGACGGCCGCATGGCTGCGGGCACCGCTGGCGCAGCAGAGCAGGAGGGGGCGATCCCTGGGAAGCCGCTCGGCGGCGAGATGGGGCACGAGGTGCAGGGGGAGGTGGATGCTGCCGGGCACATGGCCGAGCTCATATTCCTCAAGGGAACGGACATCCACGACGGCAGCACCCTGGTCCAGCAGCCGCCTGGCCTCCGCGCGGGAAAGCAGTCCGGTCATCGCCTACCTCCCCAGGGCCCAGATCAGGCCCAGAAAGGCCCCGTAGCCGATGCCCCGGAGCGGCGTGGCCGTCAGCGGGCAGGAGCCGGTGCTGCAGCCCACCAGCCGGTGCCAGCCGTAGCCCAGGCCGCCGCCGACGAGGAGGCCCAGGGCCAGCCGGGTCACCACGACCTTCACCGGGAGCACCCGACGGCCTGGCCCTCGGGCACCCCGACCTTGCGGAGGAGGGTGGACATCAGGCACCAGTTGGTGAGGCCGCTCTGGAGGAGGTTCGCGCCCACGAAGGCCGTGAACCAGTACCAGTTCGGGCTGTGGACGTGCGCCAGCCAGAGGCTCAGCAGGATGAAGGTACCTGCGACGGTGTGGACGATGCGATCGACGGTCACAGAAGGCTCCTATTCGTCAGCGGCAATTTGGGAACCCTCGCGCTGGAGTTCCGCGGCCCGGCCGCGGCGGGCGACGAGGTAGTAAAGCACCGGGATCGACGGCACGGACAGCAGCGTGGCCGCCACGGACCCCGCCATGAGGCTGATGGCCAGGCCCTGGAAGATGGGATCCGCCAGCATCACCAGGGAACCCACGATCACGGCGGCGGCGGTGAGCAGGATGGGCCGGAACCGCACCACGCCCGCCTCTTCCACGGCCAGGGCGAGGGGCATGCCCTCCCGCAGCTTCAGCTCGATGAAGTCCACGAGGATGATGCTGTTGCGGACGATGATGCCCGCCCCGGCGATGAAGCCGATCATGCTGGTGGCCGTGAAGAAGGCCCCCAGGAGGCCGTGGGCGGGAATGATGCCGATGAGCGAGAGCGGAATCGGCACCAGGATGACCCAGGGGATCTCGAAGCTCTCGAACCAGCCCACCACCAGCACGAAGATCAACACCAGCACGGCCGCGAAGGCCATCCCAAGGTCACGGAAGACCTCGAGGGTGATGTGCCACTCGCCATCCCACTTCATGATCAGGTTCTCGGTGTTCTCGGGATGGGCGAGGCCCAGCCGGACCACGTTGGCGCCGCCTGTGCCCTTCATGGCGTCGATCTTCTTATTGAGGGCGGCCAGGGCGTAGACGGGGCTTTCGATGGCGCCGGCCAGGTCAGAGAAGACGTAGTCCACGGGCATCAAGTTCTTGTGGAAGCGGACCGCCTCCTCGCGTCCCTCCTTCACCGTGACCATCTGGCTGACCGGGATCATGCCGCGGGCGCCGGGCACGGTCAGCTGGAGGATCTGCTCCAGCCGCTGCCGCCTTCCGGGGGCGAGCTGGATCACCACCGGCACCTGGCTGGAGCCGCGGAGCACGTGGAGGTCCCCCACGGTGTGGCCGTAGCCCGCCATGTAGAGGGTCTGGATCACGTGGGCCGGGGCGACGCCGAACAGGGCGGCCTTCTCCCGGTCCAGCACCAGGCTGATCTTCGGGCTGGTGGGATTCAGGGTGGAATCCACGTCGACGATGCCGTTCACGCTCTTGAAGGCCTGGAGGACCTCGCCGGAAAGACGGCTCCGCTCTGCCTCGGAGGGGCCGTACACCTCCGCCACGATGGTATCCATCACCGGCGGACCCGGAGGGATCTCCACGAGTTTCATCCTTGCCCCCGCGGGGACCGTGATCTTCTCCAGCTCCGGCCGCAGGCGGACCACGATCTCGTGGCTCTGCTCCTTGCGCTCCTGCTTGGAGACGAGGTTCACCTGGATGTCGACCATCTCCGCTTCCTGGCGGAGGAAGCTGTGGCGCACCATGCCCACGAAGGTGAAGGGCGCCGCCTCGCCGGCGTAGATCTGGACATTCCTGACCGTGGGTTCCCTCAGCAGCCGGCGGGCCAGGTCCTGGCCCACCGCGACGGCATCCTCCTTCGGGGTTCCGGCCGGAAGGTCCAGCTGGACCATGAACTCCGACTTGTTGTCGAAGGGCAGCATCTTGACCTTCACCACGCCGAAACCCACGAGCGACATGGCGCCGATGAGCAGCACCAGCACCCCGCCGAAGAAACCCCAGCGGACCTTTGGCTGGAACAGGAGCGCCCGGATGACCTTGCGGTAGATGGCGGCGAACCTCGTATCGGGAGCCACCTCGGGGTTCTTGTCCGGCCAGTCGTGCACCGGTTCGGGCGCCACGGTCTCGGGAGTCGCGGGATGGAGGCCTGATTCGTCCGTGTCCGGGAGGTGGGCCTCCTTCCGGAAGACTTTCAGACTGGCCCAGGGGCTGATGACGAAGGCGATGAGCAGGCTGAAGATCATGGCCACGCTGGCGCCTACGGGGATGGGCCGCATGTACGGGCCCATCAGGCCCCGCACGAAGGCCATGGGCAGGATGGCCGCGATCACCGCGAAGGTGGCCAGGATGGTGGGATTGCCCACCTCGTCCACCGCCTCCACGACGACCGTGGCGAAGCTCTTCCGGAGCCCGGGCAGGTGCATGTGCCGGTGGATGTTCTCCACCACCACGATGGCGTCGTCCACGAGGATGCCGATGGAAAAGATGAGCGCGAACAGGGTGACGCGGTTCAGCGTGTAGCCGAACAGGTAGGTGATGAACAGCGTGAGGGCCAGGGTGACCGGCACGGCCACGCCCACCACCACGGCGCTGCGCCACCCCATGGTCAGGAGGATGAGGACGATCACGCTGAGGGTGGCGATGAGGAGGTGCTCGATCAGCTCACTGGACTTGTCGCCCGCGGTCTCCCCGTAGTTGCGGGTGACGGTCACCTTCAGATCGCCGGGGATGAGGCCGCCCCGCAGGGTTTCCACCTTGGCGAGCACCTGCTCCGCCAGGGCCGTGGCGTTGGTACCGGCCCGCTTGGAAAGGGCGATGCTGACGGCGGGCTCGAAGCCCGGCCGGGAGGCCTCGGCAAAGAGCACCGCGGGAGCTTCAACTTCTGGCGCATCCACCACCCGGGCCACGTCCGCGAGGTAGATGGGTCTCTGGTTCCGGACCCCCACCACGAGGCGGCGCAACTCCGAGGCCTGCAGGACGAAGCCCGTGGCCTCGAGTTCCGTGCGCTTCCCCCGGTCCACCAGGGCGCCCGCCGGCAGCTGCGCCTCGGCGGCCTGGAGGGCCGGCTGGAGTTCGCCGATGGACAGGTTGAGGGCCCGGAGTCGATCCGGATCCGGTTCGATGCGGACCATGCGCCGGGCCCCGCCGATGACCTTCACCTGGGCGGTGCTGGGCACGTCGGACAGTTCCCGAGCCAGCACATCAGCAACGGTGCGGAGCTGCCCCGGGGTTTGAGAGGCCCCCGTCCCCTGGCCGTGGAGGGTCAGCACGAGGAAGGGCACATCGTCGATGGTCTGGAGCTTGATGATGGGCTTCATGGCCCCGGGCGGCAGCAGCTGGGGGTTGGCCGCCAGCTCCTGGTAGATCTTCACGAGGCTGGGCTCCTGGGGCTCGTTCACCTTGAAGCGCACGGTGATGAGCGCCATGCCCGGACGGCTCATGCTGTAGAGGTACTCGACCCCGGGGATGCCCCAGAGGCGGCGCTCCATGGGCGTGGTGACCTGGCTTTCGACCTCCCGGGGGCTCGCACCGGGGAAGGGAATGTAGAGGTCCACCATCGGCACGATGATCTGGGGTTCCTCCTCCCGGGGCGTGAGCGCCACCGCAAGGAGTCCCAGCATCAATGAAGCAATGACGATGAGGGGCGTCAGCTTGCTGCGGAGGAAGGTCTTGGCCAGCCTGCCGGCCAGGCCAAGCTGGGTTCTACTTGCCATGGCTCACCCCAGTCGAGACCTCGATGGGCTGGCCATCCTGGAGGGCGCCGGGATGGTCGATAACCTTTTCGCCATCTTTCAGGCCCGCGCGGACCGACAGGTAGGGCCCGTCCCCCTCGCCCATGGAGAGCCAGCGCAGCTCCGCATGGCCCTCCTTCGCGAGGAACACGCCCGTGAGTTCGCCGCGCTGCACAATGGCGCTGCGGGGCACCGACAGGCCCTGGATGCCCGGCAGGCCGGGGACCAGGATGCGGGCGAAGGAACCCTGGCGCAGGCCCCTGGGCCTGAGCACCTTGGCCCGCAGGGTGCCCTTGTGGCTGTAGGGATCGCCGCCGGGGGCCAGGCCGGTGACCTGGGCCTGGCCTTCGGCGCCCTCGGATTCGAAGGCCAGCTTGGTGCCAGCCTTCAGACCCTTGGCTTCGGCCTCCGACAGGGTGGCCACCAGTTCCTGCTCGCCGTCGCCCACCAGCTCCAGGAGCGGCATGCCCGGTCCCACGAAATCGCCCTCGTTCACCTTGCGGGACTGCACCACGCCCGCAAAGGGCGCGCGGATCTGGGTGTAGGCGATGTTGGCCTTCAGGGCCGTGACCCCCGCCTGGGCCTGGGCCACCTGGGCCTCGGTCTGCTCAAGTTCTACGGGAGTACTGGCCTTCTGGGCCTGGAGGGCCTGGATGCGGCGGTGGTAGGCCTCGACGGTGGCGAGTCCTGTCTCCGCAGCCTTCAGCTGGCCCTGCAGGTCCTCGTCGCTGAGGGAGATGAGCAGCGCGCCGGCCGCCACCCGCTGGCCTTCCTCCGCGTGGACCCGCTTGACCTGGGCCGCCATGCGCGTGGCGATGTTCGCGGTGCGGGTGGACTGCAGGGTGGCCGCCACCCAGGCGCCGCCCTCGGGGGCGCCCTGGGCCACCAGGGAGACGGCCACCTTGGGGAGGTCCTTCGCTTCGGGACGGGGGTCCTTGTGACCGCAGGCGAGGGTGCCCAGGAGGACGCCGGTCAGGGCCAGGGGGGCAAGGACGGACTTCATGGATTCACTCCTTCGATGGGATGGCCGGTGGCGAGGTCCAGGCTGGCGCGGCTGACGCGCAGCTCATAGAGGCCCTGGAGGATGAGGGTCCGGGCCCCCTGGACCGCGGCTTCCGCATCGAGCACTTCGATGAGGGGGGCGAGCCCTGCCCGGTGCCGGGCCTCGCGCAGCCGCTTCGATTCCTCGGCGGCGGCCAGGGAATCCTTGGCCGCGGCACACTTGGCCTCGGCGGCAAGCACCGCCTCCCGCGCCACCCGGACTTCGTGTTCCGCCTGCTGCTGCTTGAAGGTCCGCATGTCGGCCGCGGCCCGCTCCTGGGCCCGGGCGGCCCTGGCCCTGGCCTGGTCGGGGGCGGAGAATACCTTCCACTTCATCCCCACGGCCGCCCAGGTCCAGTTTCCCTTTTCCGACCAGGACTGGTGCAGGGTACCCGCGCCCAGTTCCAGGCCCACTTCGGGGATCAGATTGCCCTTGGCGGCCTTGGCGCCCTCGCTGGCAGCCCTGGCCTGGAGATCCGCCGCCACCAGGTCTCCCCGCAAGGCCGTGCCCTGCCCGGCGGGCGAAAGGGCTGCCTCAAGGGGCGTGGCCAGGGAGCCCTCCACGGGCCCGGTACCGGTCAGCAGGCCCAGGCCCGATCGGGCCGAGCGCACCTGCTTCACCACATCGGCCTTCTGGGCGTCGGCCTGGGCATGGAAGGCCTTGAGCCGCTGGAGCTCGGATTCAAGCATGAGGCCCTGCTGCACCCGAGCCCCCACGAAATCCTCCATGCCCTGGATCCATGAGCGCGTGTCCTCCACCCACTTCAGCGCCTGCTCAGCGACCTGCGCGCCGAAGTAGGCCTCCACGACCATCTGGGCCGTCTCCTGTTTCCGTCTTTCCTGGCTCGCCTGCTCGGCCTGGAACATGAAGTCGCCGGCTCGGCGGGCGGCGGTGAGTCGGCCCCCGGTGTAGAGGGGCTGCTGGACCACCGCGGAGCCGCCATAGGCGCCGATGGAATCCGGGTGGTTCAGGGAGAGCGGATTGAAGTCCGCCATGCCAATGCGGGCTTCGTTCAGCTTCATGCCAAAGGCCATCATGGGCTCGTCGGTCCGCACCGCCTGGGCGTTCAGGGTCAGCGTCGGCAACCTCAGGTCGCGGTAGCCTTCGGCTTCGGCCCGGCGGCTGTCCACCATGGCCTGGCCAGCCCGGAGCCCAGCCTGATCTGTCCAGGCTTTCTGAATGGCGCGTGACACCGTGAAGGGCTCCTCGGCGCCCAGCCCCGAGCCTGCGACCAGGAGCAGGATCAGTGGTTGCAGCATTTTAATGGTCATAAAGGAATACTCCAAGCCAAAAAAAGGGCCAGGGGCCCTCTTATTTCAGCGCCTTGTAGGTCACCCGGGCACGGTCACTGACATGCCCGCAGACCAGATCACAGAGCTCTCCCACCAGGGGCATGATGGGCGTGAAGTAGACCGCGTTGCCTTCGGGATCCCGGCTCACGAGCCCCACCCGAACCAAACAGGCCAAGTGCTTCGAGGCGTTGGCCTGGGAGAGCCCGGCGGCTTCGGCCACGGACCCCTGGCTGAGGGGCTCCTTGGAATCCAGGAGGGAGCGGAGGATCTTCAGCCGGGACGGGTCTCCCAGCGCGCTGAAGAGGCAGCTGACTTCGTCGATCATGGGATTGCTGAGCTGGTGGTTCACGGAATTAACTCCATGCGACTATATTCATTCGGTTAAACTTTTTGTCAAGCCGAAAATTGCACCGCTCGAGAAAACTCTATACCCATCGGATCATCCAGCAACCCAACTTCCCACCCTACTGCCTATTTTGCATGACTCGTGACAGACGTCATACCCCGCGGCCTGGATTTGCTAGGCTGACTGTTCATGGAGATGCCCGTGGATGACCTGGACCAGCGTGCCGCCAAGATCCGCCTGCTCTGCACCGACATCGACGGGGTGCTCACCACCGGAGCCCTGCACTATGGCCAGGAGCCTGGGCACACCAAGGTCTTCCACGTGAGAGACGGTGCGGCCATCAAGTGGCTCCAGCGGTCGGGCATCGCCGTGGCCTTCATCTCGGGTCTGGCCTCGGAAGCCACCCTGAACCGCGCCCGGGACCTGGGCGTGGAGGACTGCTTCGCCGGCCACCTGGACAAGGGCCCCGTCCTCGACCAGCTCTGCGCCAAGCATGGACTGGCCTGCGAGCAGATCGCCCACCTGGGGGACGACCTCCCCGACCTGCCCCTGCTCCGCCGCGTGGGCCTGGCCTGCTGCCCGGCCGATGCGGTGGCCGAAGTGAAGGCGGCCTGCCACTGGGTGACCCCCATCGGAGGAGGCCACGGTGTTCTGCGCCTGGTGGCCGAGCGCATCCTCCGTTCCCAGGGCCGCTGGACTGGCATCCTCTCCCACTACGAGGCCTGAAAATGAGATCCCGATGCCTGCCCCTCCTCCTGGTGAGCGCCCTGTCCCTCGCCGCCCAGGACGCCACCGTCGGCCTGAAGGCCCAGGTCTTCGTGCCCATGAGCGACCTCCGGGGCCTCACCAACGGCCTCCCGGGCCTTGGTGCCTACCTGTTCGTCGAACTTCCCCTGGGGGAGGGCTTCCTCCTGCGGCCCACCCTGGGCGCCCAGCAGATCCCCGCGGGCGGCTCCCTGGGCCTGGGGAGCACCCAGGCCAGGGTCAGCTCGGTGGACCTCATGCTCGACGCCCTCTGGTTCCCCAATGGGGACACCCAGGATGGGCCCTATCTGGTGGGCAGCCTCGGCTGCCAGGAATGGCGGGTGAGCTCCCAGGTGGCCACCCCCTCATCCACGGATGTACCGCGGCTCGGCGCCGCCGGCGGCATCGGCTACCAGTTCTCGCCCCAGCTCGGCCTGGAGGCGAAGTTCTTCTGGAGTTCCATCGAGACCAACCTCACCGCCACAGGGATCAGCCTGGGCGCCACCTGGAGGTTCTAGGCCCCTTCCCGGATATGGGCCGGAACCAACAAAGTGAGCCGATTTCTGGGAATTCCATCTCATCGCGCCCATATTGGGAACAGGGCCAAAATCCACGTGAAGCGGAGGCCCGACCAGAGGCGTTCATGTCCAACGACAAGAAACCCAAGAAGGCCAAACCCACCGTCGTCCACGGCGCCACCAACCGGGGCGCGGAACTGTCCGGCAAACTGGCCGCGCCCGTGAAGCCCTCCCCGCTCTCGCCCGCCAAGAAAAAGAAGTAGCGGCGTCTACTTTCCTGCCTGGTCGAAGACCAGGTTCCGCACCAGGTCCTCGGTCTTCCATGGAGCGGGCCCGCCGCCCAGGTACTTCTGGAACCACTCGAGGTGGGCGTTGTAGTAGACGGGCATGGACTTCAGGTTGTCCGGCCAGTGACCATCGTTCTTGAAGATGATCAGGCGGCTGGGGACACCCATCTCCTGCAGGTCCGTGAAGAACTGAAGGCTCTGGGTGTACGGCACGCGGTAGTCGCGCTCGCCGCTGATGACGAGGCAGGGTGTCTTGAAGGCCTTCACCTGGCTGCTGGGAGTCATGCGCTCGTAGGCGGCGGCCTTCTCCCAGGGCGTGCCCGTGAGGTCGTGCTCCGGGAACCAGAGCTCCTCGGTGGCGCCGTGCATGGAGCGGAGGTCGTAGACGCCCATCATGGCCGCGATGGCCTTGAATCGCTGGGTATGGCCCTCCAGCCACATCATGGCGTAGCCGCCCCAGCTCCAGCCCATGGCGCCCATGCGGTCCCTGTCCACATAGGGCAGGGTGGCGAGATGATCCGTAACCTTCGCGATGTCGGTCATGACCTTGCCGTCCCAGTCGCCGCTGATGGCATCCGTGAAGGCCTGGCCGAAGCCGGTGGAACCGTGCGGATTCGGGAAGGCCACGATGTAGCCGGCGCCGGGGTAGACCTGCCAATCGCCCCGCAGCGTGTCGGACCACATCATTTGCGGGCCGCCGTGGACGTTGAGGATCAGGGGGTACTTCTTCGCAGGATCGAAGCCGTGGGGTTTCACCAGGAAGACCTGGATGGCCCTGCCGTCGGCACCCGTGACCCACTGTTCTTCGGCGGGACGGATGTCCACCTCGTCGGCCACGGCCTGGTTGAAGGTGGTGAGGCAGGTCAAGGCCTGATTCCCGAGGGAGTAGCGCCAGACCTCGACCGGCTCCCCCACCCGGGTCTTCGTGAGGTAGATCGACTTCTGGTCGGGGCTCGGCACGAACTCGCGGATGCTCTGGCCTTCGAGCACGCGGGTGATCCTGCCCGTGGCCAGGTCCACCCGGCACAGGGGCCAATGGCCCTTCTCCTCCACGGTGAACCAGAGCGCCTTCCCGTCCGGGGACCACTGGAAGGTGTCCACCCAGTTGTCGATGGACTCCGTGAGCACCCGGCGGGCCTTCAGGGTCCGGTCGTAGACCGCCAGCCGGAAGCGGTCCGACTCGCAACCGGGGCGGACCTGCAGCCGGTAGGCGATGTAGCGCCCGTCCGGCGAGTACTTGGGATCCTGGTCCGCGGCCGGGTTGTCGGGGGTGATGCAGCGGGGCGTGTGATCCCCGTCCAGGGAGATGAGGAACAGGTCCTGATTGGTGCTCCGGGCCGGGACCGGGTCGCTGTTCGCGGTGACGCAGACCTCCCGGCCATCGGGGCTCAGGGCCCAGGTCTGCCAGAAGGCGGGATGGTCCTGCCTGCCCGAGGTGAGCGCTTCCACCTTGCCCTCGAAGGTCGCCGTGAAGAGTTGCGTGTACTGGAAATCGCGCCACTCGGTCCAGTGGCGGTAGAGCAGGGAATCCGCCAGGTGGGCCTGCACGGGACCCAGGGCCATCTTCTCGCTCAGCACTTTCTGTTTCGCGCCGTCGGCGCCGGCTTCTGGAAACACCGAGGCCTCGAACACCACCTTGTCCGCACCGGGAACCACCCTGGGTGCCTCGACCCCCGCCTCGAAGGCCGTGACCTTGCGGGCCTCTCCGCCACCGGCGTCCAGAGCCCAGAGCTGGCTGCCCCCCTCGCGGTTCGACAGGAAGTAGAGGGTCCTGCCGTCCCTGGACCACTGGGGAACCGAGTCCGCCTTGCCCGAGAAGGTGAGCTGCCTCGTCGTCCCGCTCGCCACCTCCAGCACCCAGAGCTGGGTGCTGCGCTTCGCGGCCCGGAGGTCCTGGCTGGACACTTCGAAGGCCAGCCTCGAACCGTCCGGACTGAGGGTCAGGTGCTGCACACCCTTGAGACGGTACAGGTCCTCGATCTGGAAGGCGCGCTTTTCGGCGGCGGCGAGGGGCAGGGTCAGGAGCAGGGCCGGAGCCAGGAATCGAAGTAGGACAGACATGGGATCTCCCGCAGCGGCCCCCAGGATCGCACAGTGGCGGCCCCGCAGCCCGTCCCGGGGTTCAGGCCACCATGAACTGCTGGGCGATGGCCGCGAGGCCTTCGGAGGCGTGGGCCAGCTCTTCGGCGGTCTTCTGGACTTCGGCCACCGTATGGGAAAGCTCCGTGGTGGCCGCCGAGGAGCGCTCCATGCCCTGGGCCCCCTCTTCCACCTGCCGGGCCACGGCATCCGAGGTCCGGGTCTGCTCCTCCGAGGCGGCGCCGATCTCCTGGATGACCCGGGCCACCGTGAGCGCACGGTCCCTCAACGTAAGGAGGGTCTTGACCGTGGAAGCCACCGTCGTACCCCCCTGTTCCATGGCCTCCTCGGTCTGCGAGATGAGGGCCCCGATCTCCTTGGCTGCGCCGGCGCTGCGGTCGGCCAGCTTGCGGACTTCCTCGGCCACCACCGCGAAGCCCTTGCCGTGGACGCCCGCCTTGGCCGCTTCGATGGCCGCGTTGAGGGAAAGCAGGTTCGTCTGGCGGGCGATCTCCTGGATCACCTTCACGGCCTGGACCATCTTCTGGTTGGCCTCCCGAATGGCCCGCATCGCCTCCACCGAGGCTTCGCCTTCACCCGCGCCGACTTCGGCATCCCTCTGCATGCTGCTGGTCTGTTCCTGAGTGGACCGGACATTGACCGCCACCTCCTGGATCGAGGCCGCGAACTCGGTCATGGCCGAGGCCGTCAGCTCCGAGTCCCGGCGCTGGATCTCGGAGAACTGGGCGATCTCGGCGGTGGCTCGGTTCATCTCCGCCGCCGTCACGCTCAGCTCCGTGGACTGGGAGGCCACCTGGCCCGACGTGTCCTGGAGCGTCCGGAAGAGCCCCGCGAACCGGGACATCGACTGATTGAAGCTGGCCCCCATCCGGCCGAACTCATCCTTCCGGTGCTGGTCGAGACGGTCTCGCAGGTCGCCGGCACCCATCCGTTCCAGGGCCTGTCGCAGCGCGTCCAGGGGATCGAGCACCCCCTGCAGCGAAGAGCGAACGATAACCAGGGCCAGGGCGAGGCCGGCCAGCAGGGTCCACAGCTGGATCCATCCGGCCCGTCGCCGGAGGCTGTCCAGTTCGGTCACCTGGTGCTCCCGTTCGGCGAGGTTGCGGGCGATCACGAGCTTGGCCAGGTCGCCCAGGGCGGTCGCCATGGGCCGGTCCATCCCCTGCACCAGCTGATCGACCACCCGGTAGCTGGTGGCCTCGGAGGTCTTGAAGCGGCCGATGGCCGCCCGGTACCGCTCGCCCATGATGGCGTGCTCGGCCGTGGCCTTGTCGGCCAGGGTGGAATCCAGCCCCACCTGGGGGAGCAGGACCTTCAGCTCCAGGAGATCGGCGTGGACCTGCCCTTCGGCCTTCTCGAATCCGGCCCGGTACCCGGTCAGCTTCTCGGGATCGTGGCCGCGCAGCAGCATGTCCTTCCATTCCTGGACCTGGGTCTTGAAATCGCTCTGCGCCTGGCGGGCCAGGTCCGCCGTGCGCATGATGCGGTCGGCCTGCTCAAGGTTGGCGCGGATGGCCGTCGCCATGGAGTTCATGCTGACGTGGTCGGCCCCGGCCATGATCAGAGTGAGGCCCAGGAGGGTGCCCGCCAGGAACCACAGCTTCAAGCGGACACTGAGGTCGTGGAACCAGCGCATGGGTCCCTCCACCGATAGGCCAAAACTCCATTATCGGCGCCCCGGGGCGGAAGATTAGATTTCATAACAATCATGTGCTCCCACCCTCCATCTGGGCCCCACCCTGCGCCTTGGTATCCTGGCCCATGCCATTAAACGAGCAAGTCCGAACCACTGCCCAGCCCCGCGGCATCTTCTGCAACCGCACCCTGAACCTGCGCTCCGTGCGGGCCATCGGCTATGACATGGACTACACGCTGGTGGAGTACCGGGTGGACGCCTTCGAGCGCATGGTCTACGCCCAGGCCCGGGAGCGCCTGGCCTCCGAGGGCTGGCCCATGGCCGGGCTCGACTTCGACGGCCAGATGGTGACCCGGGGGCTCGTGATCGACACCGAACTGGGGAACCTGGTGAAGGCCAACCGCTTCGGCTTCGTGAAGCGGGCCATGCACGGCACGCGCATGCTGGATTTCGGCGAGCAGCGGGAGGCCTACGCACAGACGCTGGTGGACCTGGGTGATCCCCGCTGGGTCTTCCTCAACACGCTGTTCTCCCTGTCCGAGGGCTGCCTCTTTGCCCAGGCCGTGGACCTGCTGGACCGGGGCGCCCTGCCCCGCCCCTTCGAGTACGCGAGCCTCTACCGGCATGTGAGGGGGGCCGTGGACGCCCAGCACATGGAAGGGCACCTGAAGGCTGAGATAGCAGCGGCGCCGGAACGGTACGTGGTGCCGGATCCCGAGGCGGCCCTGGCCCTGCTGGACCAGAAGGCCGCGGGCAAGAAACTGCTGCTCATCACCAACTCGGAGTGGACCTTCAGCACGAAGATGATGGCCCACGCCTATGACCGCCATCTGCCGGGGGGCATGACCTGGCGGCAGCTCTTCGACGTGGTGATCGTCAGCGCCCGCAAGCCCGCCTTCTTCACGGAGCATGCCCCCTTCTTCGAAGTCGTCGACGAGACAGGCCTCTTGCGCCCCCTGACCGGCCCCCTGCACACCGGCGGCACGTACCTGGGCGGATGTGCGGCCCAGGTGGAGCGGGACCTGGGCATCGCCGGCGACGAAATCCTCTACGTAGGGGACCACATGTTCGGCGACGTGCACGTGAGCAAGCGCACCCTGAGCTGGCGCACGGCCCTGGTGCTGAGGGAGCTGGAGGCCGAGGTCTCTGCCCTGGAGGCCTACCGGTCCACGGAGCTGCGCCTCCTGGCCCTGATGGGCGAGAAGGAGGTGCTGGAAGCCCGGCTCTCCCGGACCCGCCTGGCGCTCCAGCGCCTGCACACGGGCTACGGACCCGCCGCCGGCAGCGACGCCGCGACCCTGGAGTCCCGGGTCCAGGACCTGCGGGGCCAGCTCGTGGCCCTCGATGCGGAGATCGGCCCCCTGGCCAAGGCCGGCGGCGAGCTGACCAATGCCCGCTGGGGCCTGCTCACCCGGGCCGGCAATGACAAGAGCCACCTCACCCGGCAGATCGAGCGCTACGCCGACATCTACATGAGCCGCGTGTCGAACCTCCTGCAGGCCACGCCCTTTGCCTACTTCCGATCCCCCAGGGGCAGCCTGCCCCATGACCCGGCGGCTCCGGTGAGCTCCTAGTGGTGCCCGCGCGTAATAGCTGGATCATCTGGACTGCTGGGGGCACCACGAGACGGGGGTCTGGGGGCACGGCAGTGCCCCCGGCGGGGGACAGCCCCGGCGCGCCTGCGCGATGGGGCGCCAGAGGGGCTATGCCCCGATGGAAGTGCACCTCGCCATCACCCCGCTGATCCAGGTATTTCAGGCGAGGTGCACTAGTCTGGCCCAGGGTGGCGTCTCAACAGGCTCAGGACTCGCGAGTCCCTTGAAAGGGTTCCCGAAGGAATGAAACCTCGCCTGGACGCTTGCGGAGGGACCCAGGGCGACCCATCGTACCCCTGCAGGAAGTGATGACGCCATGTTGAAGGTTCGCCCAGCCCGGGTCGCCGGCCGGTTCTATCCGGGGGATTCAGGCCTCCTGGCAAGGGAGGTGGATCGGTTGCTCGCGGAGGTGGTGGTGCCACCAGGGGAGCCCCTGCCCAAGGCGCTCATCGTCCCCCACGCCGGCTATGTCTATTCGGGACCCGTGGCCGCCAGCGGCTACGCTCGGCTGCTGCGGGCAGGCGGCCGCCTGGAACGGGTGGTGCTGCTGGGGCCCAGCCACCACGTGCCCTTCCAGGGCCTGGTCCTGCCGGAATCGGAGGCCTTCGAGACCCCCCTCGGCCTGGTGGAACTCGACCTGGCGGCCCTGGCGCGGATCCCCTGGGTGCGCCGCAGCGAGGCCATCCACCGACCCGAGCATTCCCTGGAAGTGCACCTGCCCTTCCTGCAGCGGGTCGCTCCCAAAGCAAAGCTGGTCCCCCTGGCCGTGGGTGAGGCCACGCCCTCTCAGGTGGCCGAGGTGCTGGAGGCCCTGTGGGGTGGTCCAGAAACGATCATCGTGGTGAGTTCGGATCTCTCCCACTACCTGCCCTATCGCGAGTGCCATGCCATGGACGAGGGGACCGCCCGCCAGATCCTCCTGCTGGACCCGGCCCTGGCCCGCGAGCGCGCCTGCGGGGCCGCCCCCGTGGCGGGATTCCTGGAGGCCGCCAGGCGCCAGCAGATGCACCCCCTGCTCCTGGACCTCCGGAACTCGGGCGACACGGCCGGAGGCCGAGAGGAGGTCGTCGGTTATGGAGCTTTTGCATTCTTCGAAACGGGCCGTGGCCATCCCTGAGCGGGACGGGCCAAGCCTGGCCCGGCTGGCCCGGAAGGCCATCGTGGAAGCCCTGGGTGGACCCGCCTGCGAGCGGATCGACACCCCCGGCTTCGACGAACCGAGGGCCTCCTTCGTGACCCTCACCCTGGACGGCAAGCTGCGCGGCTGTGTGGGCAGCCTGGTGCCGCCGGCGTCCCAGGCCGAAGGGATCCTCCGTCACGCCAGGGCCGCCGCCTTCGAGGACGCCCGCTTCGAACCCCTGCGGCGGGAGGAGCTGCCCCGTCTGGCCGTGGAAGTGTCCCTGCTCTCCCCGCTGCAGCCCCTCGCCTGCTCTGGCGAAGAGGACCTCCTCCGGCGGCTCCGACCCGGAGTGGATGGCCTGGTCCTGGATCTCGACGGGCAGAGGGCGGTCTTCCTGCCCCAGGTCTGGGCCGAGCTGACCGAGCCCCGCGCCTTTCTCGCGGCCCTCAAGCGGAAGGCCGGCTGGCCCATCACCTTCTGGTCGCCGCGGATCAGGGCCTGGACCTTCACCGTGGAAGCCTGGCGCGACGAGGCCCCGGCAGCGCCAGGCCAGGGGCCGGAGGGGGCGGGCTTCCTCCAACCTGCGCGCCACTGGCAGCGGCTCCCGGACGGCCGCCTGCGCTGTCAGGTCTGCCCCCACCACTGCGCCTTGCGCGAGGGGCAGCGAGGCCGCTGCGTCGTGCGCCAGCGGATCGGGAACCGCATGATGCTCACCGCCTACGGCCGGACCAGCGGCTTCTGCGTCGACCCCATCGAGAAGAAGCCGCTCCACCATTTCCTCCCAGGCTCCTCGGTGCTCTCCTTCGGGGCCCTGGGCTGCAACCTCTCCTGCCGCTTCTGCCAGAACTGGCACCTCTCCCGCTCCCGGGACCTGGGCCTCCTCCGCGACCGGGCCACCCCCGAGGCCATCGCCGAGGGCGCCCGTCGCCAGGGCTGCCGCAGCGTGGCATTCACCTACAACGAGCCCGCCACCATCCTGGAGTTCGTCTCGGACGTGGCCGAGGCCTGCCATGCACGGGGGATCGCCACCGTGGCGGTGACGGCGGGCTACCTGGAGGACGCGGCCCGCCGGGACTTCTTCACGCACCTGGACGCGGCCAACGTGGACCTGAAGGCCTTCAGCGACGACTTCTACCGGCGAGTGGTGGGTGGCTCCCTGGAACCGGTCCTCGACACCCTGCGCTATCTGGTCCACGAGACGAAGGTCTGGACGGAGATCACCGCCCTCCTCATCCCGGGCCTGAACGACTCAGAGGGTGAGATCCGCAGGCTCTCCGAATGGATCGCCTCCGACCTCGGCGAGGACGTGCCCCTGCACTTCAGCGCCTTCCACCCGGACCACCGGATGCTGGAGGTCCCGCCCACCCCCGGGGCCACGCTCACCCGGGCCCGGGAGCTCGCCCGCGAGGCGGGCCTGAATTACGTCTACACCGGGAACGTCCGTGATCGGGAGGGTGGCACGACCCGCTGCCCCGGCTGCGGTCGGGCCGTCATCCAGCGGGATGGCTACCGGTTGCTGGACCTGAACCTCCAGGAGGACGGAACCTGTGGTCACTGCGGGAGGCCGGTCCCCGGTGTCTTCGGCACCACTGGCTAGGCCGCCTACCACTGTTCCAGGAAGGCCTGGGCCTCGGCCTCCGCGGGTGGGGACAGGTGGGCGAAGCGCATCAGCCGGTCGTTGAACTCATAGTGCAGTTCCCGGTTCTCCTCCAGCAGCAGCTCCAGCTGCTCGCGATGGATGGCCTCGTCCGTCAGGAAGCGCCAGAAGATGGCGTCGGCAACCTCTTTCAACCCCAGGGCCCGGGCCTCCCAGTGGGTGCGCAGGATGGTGCGCCAGCCGACCTTCTTCATGGTGCTGTCCTGGGCGATGGCCTCCTGCCAGACGGGCCCGGACCAGGCCTGGACCAGCTCCACGGCCCGCTCCTCGTCCTTCCGGCCGATGCTCAGGACCAGCTCGCCCAGGTCGTACACGACCGTCTCGTAGGCGAAATGCAGCCCCTCCCTGGCAGCTAGGCGCGCGTAGTGCATCAGGTGGCGGAGGGCCTCATGCATCCGGTCGGGCATGCGGTGGAAGGTCTCGATGAGCAGGCGGAAGTGATAGGACAGGTTCTGGAACCGGCGGAGGTCCCGCTCATCCAGGGCCTCCCTCAGGAGGGTGTTGAAGGTCATCACGTGGAGTTCGATCACGGGCTCCGAGGCGGCCTCGCAGGCCAGACGGGCCGTGTCCACCAGCTGCGCGGCCATCTCGGACAGCAGCTCGTGCTGTCGCCGGGTGGCCACCTCCCCCACCTTGAGGATCTGCGCCAGGACATAGGCCTCGGGCCAGACCGCTTCGCGGATGAGGTAGTCCTGCCCCTCCTTGGCCAGGCCCGGCACGAACCAGGGCCTCGAGGCCCGCCAGGCGGAGGCCTCCCGACCGCCACAACTGATGATTCCCGCCAGGAGCGAATGGAGGCTCTTCAGCGCGAGCAGCACCAGCTGCCGGTCCCCCCGGGCCATGCCCGTGAGCGCCACGTTCGTCACCACATCGATGGTCTCGAAGAGGTTGTCCTTGTTGGTCTCGATATGCCTGCCCCGGGCCAGCTCGGGCAGGCTGCGCAGGCCCTTCCGGCTGAGCATCGGCATGAAGTAGCTGGGCCGCAGGAACCGGCTGATGCCGAAGAGGTAGGGGAGGATGCCCGCGAGCACCACCAGGTAGATGAGGGCGATGGCCCAGATGCAGGCCCGGACGAATGCATGCCCCGGCGGAAAGAAGTGCAGGGACATCAGCAGCAGGTTGCTGATGATCAGGACGGACAGCCCCCCCACGATCAGCGGGTGGGCCACGTAGAGTTTCACCAGGCGCGGCGTGTAGAGGTTCGCGGTGAGCGGCAGGATGAGCGCGATGCTCGTCATGGTCACGGACATGATGGCGTTCAGGGTCCGGCTGGCGGTGGCGATCCCGGTGGGCTCGAAGTCCTTGATGCTCCCCAGCTGGGTCGTCAGCAGGGCCACGGCAGCCGCCGCCAGGAAACACCCGGCGGTCACCACCGTGGGGCGGTGGCCAGTCCAGAGTCGCGAAATCCTTCCTTGGGCCATGCCTGCCTTTCGGCGGAGACCCGGTTCAGGCTGAATCCCGGCCGATGCCATCTTCCTCATCCCTGCCGCACCGGCACCTGCAAGGGAACTGGCCCGAGCCTGGGCCACCCCGGACAGGCCGAGCCACGGTCCTCAGGATCCCTGGACCAGGGGGGCCGGGTTCAGGGCCGGGCCCCCGGAGACGCCGGCAGGCTCGGCCGAGACCCGGTTCCGCCCCTGGTGCTTCGCCCGGTACATGTTCTCGTCCGCCAAGGCAATGAGCTTCGAGGCCTGGTCAATCCCGTCGCCGAAACTGGCCACCCCGATGCTGCAGGTCAGGTTGATCTCGGGGGGGCCGCCCGAGGCATGGCTGAGCCTGAATGGGCTCGATTCGATGGCTCGGCGCAATCGCTCCGCCACCTCCACCGCGCCGCCATGGGGCGTCTGCGTGGCGATGACCATGAATTCCTCGCCCCCGTATCGGGTGAGGACATCCGGCTCGCGGAGTCCCTTCTTGACGAGCTCCGCAAAGGAGATCAGCACCTGATCGCCGGCCTGATGCCCGAAGCGGTCATTGACCTGTTTGAAGTGGTCGATATCCAGCAGGAGGACGGATAGGGGTAGCTTGAACCTCCTGGCCCTGGCGCACTCCTCGCTGAGTCGGCGATCCATGTACCGGCGATTGAAGACCTGGGTCAAGGGGTCCGAGATCGTCTCCTGTTCCAGGAGGCTGATCTGCATCACCGACACGGCGGTCTGCAGCGACAGGTGCGAGGTGAGCCATACGAAACAGGCCCCCAGGAAGAACACCGCGGGGACGATGAGATCCCCTGGCCGGGTGTGGCCCTCCAGGGAGTGCCAGGCGTAGCCCAGATAGCCGAGGATGAACACACAGACCAGGACCAGCATGACGAACCAGTAGCTACGCAGCAGGCCGTGGGGCAGCTCCGCGATGAGCTGTCGCGTGAGGAACAGGGAGCCCACCAGGATCACGGCGCCGCCGAACACGAGGGCCATGGCCAGGATCGCGATCATGGGCGGCGGACCTTAAGAGGTTGCATGGTGTCAGTGTCCTATGGCGAAAGAAGATCCGACAAGGTGCTTCCGGATACAAGCCCTCTCCGGAACCCAGCCCCTAAAGCCCGGCCCATTCCGCCAGGACGCGCTGGGCCTGGAGGATCGGGCCGTCCAGGGTGCCCTGCAGGGGCAGGCGCAGGGTGCCATCGGGACTGAGGCTGGCACCCTTGGTCCGACCCACCCAGACCATCAGCTTCCCCGGATCGAGCGGTGTCTGGGGGCTCAGGCGCAGCTTGAGCTGGCCCCTGTCCACGGCCACCTCGGACACCGCCAGGACCTGGGCCCGCAGCTTGACCTTGAGCAGCTCGAAGAAGCGGAGGGTGTCGGCATCGTCGTCGGGGATGTGGCCGAAGCGGTCCTCCAGATCCAGCCGGTAGAGTTCGAGGTCCCGCTCCTCCCGCAGACGGGAGATGCGCTTGTAGGCCACCAGGCGCTCGGCAGCCTGGTCGATCCAGCGGCGGCCCAGCTGGGCGCCCGGTGCCAGTCCGTCCAGCTTCACGTCGAAGGTGCCGCTCGGCTGTCCCTGCAGCTCCGAGAGGGTCTCCTCCAGCAGCTTCACGTAGAGCTCGAACCCGATGTCGTGGATGTGGCCGGACTGCTCCCCGCCCAGCAGGTTGCCGGCGCCCCGCAGCTCCAGGTCCATGGCCGCCACCCGGAAGCCCGAGCCCAGTTCCGAGAAATCCTCCAGGGCCTGCAACCGCCGGCGGGCATCTTCGCTGATCTCGTGCTTGGGCGGGATCAGCAGGTAGGCATAGGCGGGCACGTCGCTTCGGCCCACCCGGCCCCGCAGCTGGTAGAGCTGGCTGAGGCCGAAGGCATCGGCCCGGTGGACGATGAGGGTGTTGGCGTTGGGCACGTCCAGGCCGTTCTCTACGATGGTGGTGGCCACCAGCACATCCACACGGCCCTCCATGAAGGCCACCATGACCTGCTCCAGCCCCTCGTCGCTCAGCTGGCCGTGGCCCACGGCCACCCGGGCGTCCGGCACCAGCTCCCGCACCCGCTCGGCGATGGACACGATGGATTCCACCCGGTTATGCACCAGGTAGACCTGGCCGCCGCGCCGCAGCTCGAACTGGATGGCCGTCTGCACCAGCTCGTCGCTCCAGGGCGCCACCACGGTCTCGATGGCCAGGCGATCCTTGGGCGGGGTCTCGATGAGGCTGATCTCCCGCAGACCCGTGAGGCTCATGTGCAGGGTGCGGGGAATGGGCGTGGCGCTGAGGGCCAGCTGGTCCACGTTGAGGCGCAGCTTCTTCAGCTTCTCCTTGTGCCCCACCCCGAAGCGCTGCTCCTCGTCGATGACCACCAGGCCCAGGTCCGCGAACTTCACCTTGGCCCCCAGCATCTGGTGGGTGCCGATGACGATCTCCACCTTGCCGTCGCCCACCTCCTGCAGGATGCGCTTCTGGTCCTCGGGATCCACGAAGCGGTTGAGCATCTCGATGCGGACGGGGAAGCCGGCGAAGCGCTCCTTGAAGGTGCGGAAGTGCTGGAAGCAGAGCACCGTCGTGGGGCACAGCACGGCCACCTGCTTGCCTTCCAGCGCCACCTTGGCGGCGGCCCGCATGGCCACCTCGGTCTTGCCGAAGCCCACGTCGCCCACGAGCAGGCGATCCATGGGCCGGGGCGATTCCAGGTCGGCCTTCACCGCCTCGATGGCCTCGACCTGATCCGGCGTGGGCGTGAAGGCGAAGCTGGCGTCGAAGGCCGCCATGTCCGGGCCGTCCGGCGCATAGGCGTGGCCCTTCTCCAGCTTGCGCTGGGCGTAGAGCTTCAGCAGCTCGTCGGCCATGTCCCGGATGGCCTTCCTGGCCCGGCGCTTGACCTTGGCCCAGGAAGCGCCCCCCAGCTTGTCCAGGGGCGGCAGGTGGCCCTCGGCGCCGGTGTAGCGCTGCACCAGATCGGCCCGCTCCAGGCTCACATTGAGCTGGCCGCCATCGGCATAGCGAAGCTGCAGCACCTCCTGCTCCTCGCCGCCCACGGTGAGCGTGGCGAAGCCCAGGAACTCGCCGATGCCGTGGTCCAGGTGCACCACCCGGTCGCCGGCCTTGAGGTCCCGAAGGTCCGACAGGAAGGCCGCGCTGCGGGACTTCTTGGGGGCGGCCTGGATGGCCTTGCGGCCGAAGACCTCGCGCTCCGTGAAGACCACCAGGGCCGGTTCCTTCAGATGCAGGCCCGCGCTCAGGGACAGGTGCAGGGCCCTGCAGCCCACTTCCGTGCCGTAGGCCTGGGGCAGTTCGTGCTCCCGTATGAACTCCTGGAAACGATCCCGCATGCCCGGCGTGGATCCCGCCAGGAACACCCGCTGGCCCTTGAGGGACAGGTCCTGGAGGTGGTCCGCCAGCTCGGACAGGCGACCCTGGAATTCGCGCACCGGCTGCGCCGCCAGGGGCACCGTGGCCTCGCTCTGCCATTCGGTGAGGAGCAGGGTGGGCCGGCTGGGATCGACGGGCAGGAAGCGGTCCTCGAAGTCGGGGCAGACCACGCCGCCCCGGCGCAGCATGGCCAGGCCTTCCTCGATGCGGGCGCGCTCCGCGTCCCGCAGGGCCTCCTCCCAGGCCCCGTCCAACCGGATGCGAATACAGGGCGGCACCCAGTGGACCAGCTGGCCCTTGGGCTGGGTCAGCAGGGGATGGAACAGCTCCTCCCCGGGGAAGTGCCCGTGGGTGGCCAGGCGGGTCCGGCGGAAGGCCAGGTCGTCGCCGGGGTCCTGGGTGCGGTCCGCCCGGGAGGCCAAGGCCCCCAGCAGCGCCTGGCTATCGCCCCGGTCGCCCTCGAAGCGGGGGTAGAGCATGAGCGATTCCAGCGCCTCGCCCGTGCGCCGCTGGGTGTCGGGATCGAAGGGACTGAGGCGCTCCAGCTCGTCGCCGAAGGTCTCCAGGCGCAGGGGCTGCTCCAGGTGGTCCGGCCAGAGGTCCACCACCATGCCGCGGGAACTGAATTCGCCCGGGGACGAGGCCATCTCCGTGCGGCGGTAGCCCAGGGCCACCAGGGTCTCCAGCAGCACCTCCCGGGGCACCTCGGCCCCCTTCCGCAGCTCCAGCTTCTGTTTCTGGAACCAGGTGGGATGGGGCAGCTTCTCGCAGGCCGTGAGTGGCCCGGTGACCAGCACCTGGACCCGGCGCTCCAGCAGGCCCACCAGGGCCGACAGGCGCTCCCGCAGCACCATGCCCGGGGGGCTGCTTTCCCCACCGGCATAGGCGGCCAAGCCCGGGAAGAGGGCGACCCCCGTGCCGGGGAGAAGCACCTGGAGATCCTGCGCCAGGGTGCGGGCCTCGGCCTCGCTGGGGGCGTCCAGCCACAGCGTCTGCGTCCGCGCCCCCCGGCTCGCCCACCTGGCCAGCACCAGGGCCAGGGCGGAGGGTGACAACCACCGCAACTTGGCACCAGGGACCGTGAAGCCTTCCACCGGCGAGTCCGCCAGCCGCAGCAGGTCCGTCAGTTCTTGAGATGAAGCGGTCATGGACCTTCCAGAGTGCCCCAATCGGCGCCCGAAGACGAGCCGTCAGATCTCGCGCACGGTCCAGTCCCGCGGCATGAGCGCCCGGTCCCACCACACGCCCTTCTCGCTGCGCCGGCCGACGGCCAGGAACATGCTCACCTCGGCGCCCCTCGGCAGGCCCAGCAGGGCCTTGGCCCGCCAGGGATCGAAGCCCTCCATGGGGCAGGTGTCGAAGCCCTCGGCCCGCAGGGCCAACATGAAGGTGGCGGCGGCCAGGGCTGTGCTCTTGTGGGCCATGACGCGGACATCGGAGCGCGCCATGAGGTTCGGTGTGGGCTTGAAGAGTGAGGCGATCCGGCTGAAGGCGCGCTTCAGGGGACCCAGGACGCCAAAGGGACCGGTCCGGTAGACCAGCGGAATGATCTTCCGGTAGTAGGACCCGTGGCTCTTGCGGAGGGGCCCCCGGCTCTCGAAGATGCGGAGGATCTCGTCCCGGTTCCGGCGCCAGGTGTCGCGGTGGGACACCAGGGCGATCAGCAGGGGAGCGGTCCTGGCGGGGAGCTGGTCCAGGCAGGCGGCGTTGGCCGCCGCCCGGGCCTCAGGGTCGCGGATGATCACGAACTCCCAGGGCTGGAGGTTGCTGGAACTGGGGGCCAGCAGGGCCGCATCGAGGCAGCGGTCCAGGACCTCCCGGGGGACGGGCTCCGGGAGGAAGTCGCGGATCGTGCGGCGGGACTCCACGGCGGCATAGAACGATGGATCAGGCATCCGGGGCCTCCACGAGGGGCAGATCGGCGGCGGGCTCCGCGGCCGACAGGCCCAAACGGCGCCGGCTCCAGGCCCAGGCCTTGGCCAGGCTCAGCTCCTCGATGATCTCGAAGAACACCGGCACCACGATCAGGGTGAGCAGCGTGGAGGTGATGAGCCCGCCCACCACCGCCCGGGCCATGGGGGCCCGCATCTCGGCACCGGCGCCCAGGGCCAGAAAGAGGGGCAGCATGCCGCCCACCATGGCGAAGCTGGTCATGAGGATCGGCCGCAGGCGGACCGTGCCTGCGCGAATGATGGCCTGGCGCCGGGAGATCCCTTCCTCCCGCTCCAGGTGCAGGGCGTGGTCCACCAGCAGGATGGCGTTCTTGGTGACCAGGCCCATGAGGAGGATCATGCCGATGCTCGTCATCATGGACATGGAATCGCCGGTGACCAAGAGCATGAGCACCATGCCCACCATGGACAGGGGCAGGCTGGCCATGATGGCGATGGGGAGCTTGAAGCTCTCGAACTGGCTGGCCAGCACGAAATAGATGAAGAAGACCGCCAGCAGCAGCGCCGAGCCCATGTAGCCGGCCGTCTCCTTGCTGTCCCGGGTCTGGCCCAGGAATTCCACGCGCACCCCCTCCGGCAGCCGGCCGCTGGTCTTGAGCTGCGCCACCTTCTCGGCGGCGGCGGCACTGACCTCCCCCAGCGTCGAGCCTTCGTAGTTGGCATCGACTTCCACTTCATCCATGAGGTCGTGGCGCTGGAGCTTCGCGGGAGCGATGCCCTCCTCGAAGCGCACCACCTGGTTGAGGCGCACCAGCGGGTGCTTGCCGCCGCCCAGGTCCTTGGTGCTCTGGACCGTCATGGCGGCCAGCTGGCTCGTGAAACGCCGCTGCTGATCGTCCAGCCGGACGCGCACGTCCCGCTGTTCGCCCTTTTCGTCCTCGTACTTGGCGACCTTCTCGCCATCCACCAGGGGCCGCACCATCTGCGCCACCAGGGCCGGGCTTACGCCCAGGTCCGAGGCGGCCTTGCGGTCGATCACCAGTTTCAGTTCGGGCTTGCCGCTGTCCAGGCTGGTGGTCACGTCCACGGCACCGGGGACGCTGCGCAGTGCCTCTTTCACCAGGGGCACGGCCTGAATGACCGCATCGCGATCCGGCGCCTGGACGGCCACCATGATCGGATAGGCCATGCCCCAGTCGCTCACTGGCCCCACGGCGGCATCCACACCTGGCACGGAGCGGAAACCTTCGCGGATCTGCCGGCGGATCGCCACCTGGCCCGGACGGCGTCCCTCCTTCAGCTTGACGTAGATGCCGCCGGCATCCACGGTGCCGTTGAGCCCCGTGCCGAGGGTGGTGTAGGTGAAGTCGACGCCAGGCACGGCCTTGATGGCCGTTTCCAGGGCCAGGGCCCTCTCCCGGGTGGCGGCCAGGCTGGAGCCGGGCTCCGCCTTGAAGGTCACCTGCAGGTCCCCCCGGTCGTAGTCCGGCATGAAGTTGTTGCCGAGCAAGCCCGACAGGCCCATGGCCAGCAGGAAGCTTCCTGCGCCCAGGGCCATCACCGTCTTGCGGTGGTTGAGGGCCCACTCGATGGCTGATTTGTAGAGCACCTCCCAGTGGTCGAGGGTGCGGCCGAAGGCCTCCACGGCCCGCATGACCAGGTTGCGGCCACGGTAGTGCACATGGGCGTCGGCGCTCTTCTCGTGCTCGGGATCGGGCCACACGGAGCTGAGCATGGGATCCAGCGTGAAGCTCACGAGGAGGGAGACCGCCACGGCAAAGGCCACGACGATGCCGAAGGGGAAGAAGAACTTGCCCACGATGCCGCCCATGAAGGCCACGGGCACGAACACGGCGAGGATGGACAGGGTGGTGGCGATGACGGCGGGGCCGATCTCGGCAGTGCCCTCCCGGGCTGCGGTGACGTGATCCTTACCCATCTCCGCGTGCCGCGTGATGTTCTCCCGGACGACGATAGCGTCATCGATGAGGATGCCGATGGCCAGGGACAGGCCCATGAGGGTCATCACGTTCAGGGTGAAGTCCAGCGCCCGCATGACGATGAAGGTGGAGATCACCGAGACCGGCAAGGTAAGGCTGGTGATGAGCGTGGACCGCCAGCTCTTCAGGAAGAAGAAGACGATGATGACCGTGAGGAGACCCCCCACGTAGATGGACAGATTCACGTCGTTCACGTTGTCGATGATGAAGCGGGCGTTGTCCTTGGCCGTCACCACCTCGACGCCCTGCTTGGCCAGCTCGGGCTTCAGGTCCACGAGGGCCGCCTGGACCGCGGCCACCATCGCCACGGTGTTCCCGCCGGTCTGCCGCTGGATCTCCAGGGCGACCACGTCCTTCCCGTCCAGCCGGGCCAGGCTCCGCCTTTCCCGGATGCCGTCCACCACCGTCGCCACTTCCTGCAGCTCGATGGGGCGGCCTTCCTGGTTGCCCACGATCACGCGGTTGAAATCACCCACAGCGCGGGCCTTGGCATCCACCTTCACGGACATTTCGCGGCTGCCCTGCAGCAGGTTGCCACTGGGAATGGCCATGGTGTCGTTGGCCAGGGCGCCCTTCACTGCCTGCAGCGCGAGGCCCTTGGCCTCCAGCTTTTGGGGGTCGATCTGGACGAGGATCTCGCGGGTGCTGCCTCCGGCCAGGTCCACCTTGCCCACGCCCTGGACGTTCTCGAGGCGCCGCTTGAGGAAGTCCTCTGCGATCCGGGTCAACTCCCGGTCGTTCAGGTCCGCGTGTCTGGCGTCGGGCCTCACCACCAGGGAGAGGACGGGCAGCTGGGCCGGGTCGAACTTGGAGATGACGGGTTCCTCGATGTTGCCTGGCAGGTCCCGGCGGATCTGGCCGATCCGCGTGCGCACGTCGTTGAGCGCATTGTCCACGTTCCGCCCCAGCTGGAACTGGATCACCAGGGTGCCCAGCCCCTCCTGGCTGGTGGAGCTGATCTCCTTGATCTTCTCGATGGGGTTGACCGCCTCCTCGATCTTCCGCACCACGTCCTGCTTGACGGATTCGGGGCTGGCGCCGGGGTAGACCACGGACACGGTGACTGTGGGGATGTCGGTGTTGGGGTACTGATCGATGCCCAGCGTCTTCACGGAGAAGAGCCCGAGCACGACCAGGGCGAGCATGATGCAGACAGTGAGGACGGGCCGGCGGATGGCGAGGTCAGACAGGAACACGGTTCACTCCCCGGCCGCAGGTGCGGCGCTGAGCACCCGCAGGCGGCAGCCTTCAGCCACCAGGTCCTTGCCACTGTCGATGACCTGGGCGCCGATCCTCAGGCCGCCGACCGGCCGATAGCCGTCCTCCTCGGGCCCCAGCGCCACCTTCCGGCGATGGGCCACGCTCCCCTCGGCGATGTAGATCTCCGCGTCCCGGTCCTGGGCCTTCAGCAGGGTGGCCGGTAGGGCCGCGCTCCTGGTGAGACCCTCGCCAAGGATGACGCCCTGCACGAAGAGCCCGCCCTTGAGGACTCCCCCAGGATTGGGCACCTCCACCCGCACATGCAGGGTGCGGCCATCCTGGGAAAGGCTCGGGCTCACCTGGGTGACGCGGCCTTCCACGAGCCCGTCCAGACCGATGGCGCGGAAGGTGGCCCGCTGGCCGACCTTCACCAGGGCCATGGCATCGGTGGGGAGGTCCGCGCGAATTTCCAGCCTGCGGTTGTCCACCACCTCGAAGGCGGTCTGCCCCGGACTCAGCATCTCACCGGGCTGCACCAGCCGCCGGGCCACCTGCCCCGCGAAGGGCGCCACGATGCGGGCTTTCCGCAGGCGCAGCCGGGCGAGGCCGAGGCTGCTTTCCGCGGCCTGGGCCGCCGCCTTGTTGGCGTTGTAGGCCGTCTCGGCCTGCTGGGCCGCCTGGCGGGTGATGCTGCGCTTCTCCAGAAGGGCCACGGCGCGGTCGCAGTCCCGCCGGGACTGCAGGGCTTCGGCCTTGGCCTGGGCCACCTGGGCCTCGGCCGCCTGCATGCCGAGCACATAGTCGTCTTCGTCCTGGGCGCCCAGCAGTGCCCCGGCGGCCACGGCATCGCCCTCCTGCACGGCCACCCGCGTGACGCGGCCGACCACCTCCGCCTTCAGCTCGGCCCGGTTCACGGCCAGCAGCGTGCCCGTGAAGGCCACCGCCGGACGGAAGCTCCGCTCCTGGACGGCGACCAGGGTGACGGGCACCGAGCCCTCCCCTTTCACGGCGGCCTGGTGGTCCAGCTCGCGATTGCGCTGGCTGCGGTGGTAGGTGGCGGCCCCGGCAATGACGGCGATGGGCACGGCGACATAGACAAGAAGGGCTTTGCGATTCATGTAAGGCTCCAGGGATTCGTCGGCATCAGAGGGGAGGGAGGCCCAGGGATCTCCGCTGCTCGAAGCGGGCGGACCAGAGGCCCAGTTCGGCTCCGCGGCGCTGGCTTTCGGCCTGGCGTTCGGCCCGCTCCGTCTGCAGTAGGTCAAGGGAGGTGATGAGGCCCTGGTCGAAGGAATCGCGGCTGACGCGCAGGGCCTCCAGGGCCGCGTCATGGGCGCGGGCGGCGGCCTCGTTCAGGGCGACGGCCTTCTCCAGTTCGCGATCGGCCGTGCTCTGCTCGATGGCCACGGAGCGCTCCCGGTCGAGGCGCGTCTGTTTCACCTGCTCGAGCTGGGCCGCATTCTGGGCCCGCTTCCCGGAGCTGCGCAGCCCGTCGAAGATCGGGAAGCGCATGGTGACGCTCACCTTCCAGGTGTCGTAGGGTTCCTTGAAGAGGCTGTCGGTCCTGTCGGTCTGGTATCCGTAACTGGCGTTGAGGTCGATCTTGGGGCGCAGGTCCGAGGTGATGACCTTTTCGTTGGCCCGGTACATCGCCTCCTGCTGTTTCAGCTGGGCCAGCTCGCTGCGCTCGGCTCCCGCGGGCTTGGCCGTGACCTCCGGCAGGCCGAGGGTCGCGAGCCGGAGAGGGGTCCTGGGATCCAGCCCCAACTGGCCGTTCAGGACTTCCATGGCCCGCTTCACATTGGCCTCGGCCTGGAGCGAAGCGGGGATCACCGCCAACAGCTCGCTCTCGGCGCGCAGCCGGTCCAGTTCGGTGGCCGTCTGGGCCTCCAGCCTGGCCTTCACATCCGACACGAACTGCTCGGCCGTCCTGCGCCGGCTCTCGATGACCTCCTGCTCGGCCTGGGCGCCAAGCACCGCCAGGTAGGCCTTGGCGACCCCGTGCAGGACCTCCAGTTCCGAGGTCGTGTAGGAGTAAGCCGCTTCCTTCTCGCCCATCCTCGCGATGTCGATGGCCGTGCCCAGCTTGCCCCAGTAGAACAGTGGCTGGGTGAGGTTCGCCTGGGTGGTGTAGATGCTCTGGGTGCCCACCAGGGAGTCGGGCGTGAGGCCGAAGGTCGCCGCGCTGCCCGCGAAGCTGCTGTTGAGGAGGGAGACGTCCCGTACCCGCGTGAAGTCTCCGACGAGGGTCAACTGCGGCAGGGCGTCCGCCCGAGTGCTCGTGATCAGGCCCCGGCGCTCCTCCACCCGGGCCTGGGCGGCGCGGAGCATGGGGTTCTCGTGGCGGGCCCGCGCGAGGGCGCCGGGAAGGTCCAGCTCGAGGGCCGCGCCGGGCGTGGAGGCCTGGATCGGGGGGGTCAGGACCTGGGCCTGGAGGGTGGGCGGAGCGAATGGGAGCATGGTCAATTCCCTAGCTGCGGAAAGGCCTCGGGAATGCCAAGTCCCCTCAGGCTGAAATCGATGTGGTGCCGGATGACCTTTTCGAGGTCTTCGGGATAGCCCGGATTGGACCGGATGAGGCGGATGATCCCCAGCGAATTCCGGAAGTGGATCAGCAGCCCCTGGATGCTGACCCCCGTGGCGAAGAGCTCCTCCTCGTCGAGGTCCGGCCTCAGCGCCTGCAGGCAGGCGGTCAGGTAGGTCACATAGGGCTGGATATGCTCGACGAGCAGGGCCGAGGAGGCGGGGCGCGGAGACTGCATCTCCCGGGCCATGAGGATCATGGCGGCCTCGTCCACCGGGTCTGAACCATCACAGGACATCAGTTCGATCACGAAGGCGCGGATGTAGTTCCGGAATCCCTGGAGGGCGGCCTCCCGAGCGCCCGGGGCGCCGGGGGACGGCAGGTCCGCCAATTGGGACACCGGTGAGACCTTGCGGGAGAAGATCGCCTTCAGGGCCTCCAGGTAGAGCCCCTCCTTGCCGCAGAAGTGGTAGGCCACCAGGGCTGAATTGGCCTTGGCCCGCCGGGCGATCTCCCGGATGCCGGCTCCGTCGAAGCCCTTCTCGGCGAAGGTGAGGATCGCCGCTTCGATGAGACGCTGGCGGCTGGCATGGGCTGGATCGGCGGCTTGAGCGTTCATGGTCCCTCGAATCCAATCAATCGATTGATCAACAGATCTCAAGAATTAATCAATCGTTTGAACGAATCAATAGTAAAGGTGGCCGACCCACTCAGACAAGCCCTTGACATTAAGAATTTAGATTCTAAATTCGGAATGTAAATTCTGAGGTTTCCATGATCAGCGATCGAAAATTGATTGAAAAAAAACAAAGAAAAGACTTACTGCTTGAAGCCGCGAGCCGGGTCTTTGGCCGGAGGCCCTTCGATGAAGCGACCATGCAGGACGTGGCCGCGGAGGCCGGCATCGGAATGCAGGGCCTCTACGGGCACTTCCCCTCCAAGCAGGAGCTCTACGAGCAGGTGATGCTCCGGCGGGCGGAGCACTTCTTCCAGGAGGCCGAGGCGACGCTCAAGGTGGACCGCCCCCCCCTCGACCAGTTGCGGGCCATGTTCCAGGCCTACGCGAACCAGTTCAAGGGCCGAGCCATCTGGCTGCCCATGTTCATCCACGACCGGGTCTACTACGACTGGGGCTTCGACTCCCGCTTCCTCCCCCGGCTGAAGGAGATCTATGAGACCGAGCGCGGGCGCCTGAAGGCCATCCTGAGGCGGGCGGCGGCGGCGGGGCTGCTGCGGCAACAGGACGAGGACTTCCTCACCCAGCTCTGTTTCGGGGTGCTGGAGGCCTCCCTCCACCACAGCCACCGCAACCAGGTCGACGAGGACCCCGGGGCCTGCGTGGATCGGGCCATGGACTGCTTCCTCCGGGGAGCGGGAGCCTCCGCATGAGCTCCGGTCCTGCTTTCTCACCGAAAGGAGACATCATGACCATCCGAACCCGCGTGGCGACCCTCGATGACATGTCGGGGGAACTCGCCCTCACCCTCGCCAAGCTGGAAATGGAAGCGAGCCATGGGACGGCCAACCACGAGGAGCAGATCGATTTCGTCCGGGACCTCTCCCGGGCGGCGAGACGCCAGGAGGTCCGGCCCTGGAAAGTCCGCGGTCTCCAGGCGTGCTTCCTGGGCCTGGCCTGCCTGGCCTGTGCCGCGGCCATTCGCGCGGGCCTGCCGCTCCCCTTCGGCCCGGGCCTCCCCCTCCTCCTGGGCATCGCCCTCCTCTGCTTCATCCTGGCCGGGGCCTGCCTCACGGTCTCCTTCCGGCGCCGGCAGCGGGAACAGCGTTGGCTTCAGCGCCAGGAAGCCGCCATCCTGTCGGGCCACAGCATCCTGGACGAGGGCTGAGACCCGCCCCCGGTGCGGGGTTCCCCCCTCCGGAGGTTGTGACCCATGCTCCGAATTGCGCCCGAGGGCGGGCGAATCGTGATAGGAAGAAGGGTGAGGGTTCATCCATGCTCTTCCTGATCGTCTATTTCATTCTTTTTCTCGTCCTGATCTTCCAGGGCACCCAGGTCGCCGGTGAGGTGGAGCACCCCCTTGGCACCCTGCCCGAGGAAGTGGGGCAGAGTCCCGCCGCCTCCGCCCGCTGGGGCATCCTCCTCATCGGGACCGGGTTCCTGGGGGCCGCCCTGGGCCTGCTGGGCTTCCGGTCTTCGGCCGTGGCTGCTGCCCGTCCGGCCTTCCTCGTCCTGGGCCTGGCCGTGCTCGCCCTCTACGGGCTGTGGGTCATCTTCATCGGCCGCAAGCCCGAGTTCATGGGCAAGCCCGCCGTGACGGATGAGCACGGCCACGGGCACCACTAGAACCTCGTTGCACCCGTCGGGTTCAGGGGATCAGCACCAGGGCCCCCTGGGTTCCGCGTGATTCCAGGAGGCGATGGGCCTGCGCGGCCTCCCGAAGCGGCAGCCGGTCGTGGATGTGGGCCCGGACCATCCCTCTGGCATGGACCTCGAACAGCTCCTTGGCGGCGGCATGGAGGTCCGCGGGATCGGCCACATGCGGGAAGAGGCTCGGACGCTGCACGGCCAAGGCGCCCCGACGCCCGAGGTCGGCCACATCCACCAGCGGGACGGCGCCACTGGCTCGGCCGAAGGAGGCCAGGAGGCCAAAGGGGGCCAGGCTGTCCAGGGAGCCTTCGAAGCTGTCCCTTCCTACGGAATCGTAGGCCACCCGCACGCCTTTCCCGCCGGTGATGCGCTTCACCGAGGAAGCCAGATCCGAGTAGGACCCGCCCCGGGGAATGACCAGGACGAAATGGGCTCCCTCCTCCTTGACGGTCTCCGCCTTGGCCTCGGTACTGACGACACCGATCACCCGCACCCCCTCCGCAGCCAGCCAACGGGTGAGGATCAGGCCCACCCCTCCCGCCGCCGCGTGCACCAGGACCCAGTCCCCCCGGTGCGGCTGCCAGACCCGCCGCACCAGCATGTGGGCGGTGAGTCCCTTGAAGATCAGGGCCGCTGCCTCTTCGTCGGGAATAGACCCGGGGAGGGCCACCAGGCGGGCTGCGGGATGATTTCGGGCCTGGGCATAGGCCCCGGTGGGGCCATCTACGTAGGCGACGCGCTGGCCCACGTCGAGTCCTGCGACACCGGCGCCAAGGGCCTCAACCACGCCCGCGGCCTCGAAGCCCAGGGCGGCGGGGAGGGGTACCGGATAGGCGCCGGAACGCTGATACACGTCGATGTAGTTCACGCCAATGGCCGTATGGCGGACCCGCGCCTCCCCCGGACCGGGGGCCTGGAGCGGCGCCTCGACCCACTCGAGGACCTCCGGCCCACCGGGTGCCCGGAACTGGATGCGATGGTTCATGGGAACCTCCGGCGGGACGAATGCCCTTCAACCCGCCATTCTGCCCTCATTGCCCCGGGGCACACGAAAAAGGCGGCCAGAAGGCCGCCTTTTTCGGAGCAAAGGGGACTAGAGCTTCTGGACGTTGGTCGCCTGGGGGCCCTTCTGGCCCTGGGCGACTTCGAAGCTGACGCGCTGGTTCTCGTCCAGGGTGCGGAAGCCGCCGCCCTGGATGGCGGTGTGGTGGACGAAGAGATCAGCGCCACCCTCGTCGGGGGTGATGAAGCCGAAGCCCTTTTCAGCGTTGAACCACTTGACGGTGCCTTGAGCCATGACTGTTTCCTGCAGAATGTCTGGTGATGATGTAGCGATGACTTTCCCCAGACAAGGCCGTCATAGCGTAGATGTGAGGTCCGCCCCTGGCGGGTCACGCGAACAGCATGACAGGATTGTGGCAGTCCATTCTTTTTTTTTGCAACCAATTCCTGGGTTCCCGCACTCGGTCCCTGGACCCCCTGGGCTCAGAACCGGAACACTCCGCCGAATCCCACACCTTTCCGGTCCAGCTGGAACTCCAGGTTGTCCTTCACGGAACCGTTGGGCACGTCGAAGCTGCTGCCCTCGTAGAAGGCCCGCAACCCGAACCAGCGGACGGGGAAGTACCGCAGGTCGGCCCCCACCAGGGTGTATTTGGCCTGCTTGTAGCCCAGGTAGTGGACGTAGGCCTTGGCCTCGAGGCCCCCGTTGAACCCCCGGCCCCCCGCAGAAAGGCCGATCTGGGGGATGGGGACGGACACGCTGGTGCTCGCGGTGGTCGCGGTCGTGGACGGAGGCACGGTACCCGTTGCATCCATGTCGAGCTTCCAGACCTGGGCGCCCAGGTCCAGGCCCATCCAGGCATCGGAGCCCTTCACGAACTTGATGGTCCAGACGGCATCCGTGCTTGCGAGCTTTATATGGGACATAACCTCAGTTCCTGCCGTGTATTTCACCCCATTCAAGGAAACTGACTGGGTCACGGTCCGATCGCCCCGGTACTCCGCGGTGCCGCTGGAGACCTGGAGGGCGAACCGCGGCCCCTGGTAGTCGATGAAGAAGCCGGGGGTGGTCTTGTCCCTGGCCAGGCCCAGGTCCGAGTCAAGGTCCAAGGCGATGGCCTGGCCGTTGATCGAGCCGTTGAAGTGCCCCGTGAGGGTGGGACCGTAGGCCTGGCCGCCCAGGGTCCAGGTGCGCTGGAGATCTGCGGCGGGGGCATAGGTGGCCCCCAGCTGGGCGAAGGCCGCGGTGGCGGACAGCAACAGGGCGATCAGTTGGACGCGCATGGCTCCTCCGGGTGGTTCCCCACACTATCGCCACCCCGCGGGGAAAACTGGAGAATCAAATGGCAGCCAGCTTCCGGTAGGCCTCCAGGAAGTCCTTGGGCTGGGGCAGGATCTCGTCCTCCAGGGCCGGGTAGTAGGCCACCCAGGTGTCCTTGGCCGCCACCCGGCGCACCGGCGCGTCCAGGTGGAAGAACAGTTCGTCGGCGATCCGGGCGGCGAGCTCGCTGCCGTAGCCCCAGCTGAGGGTGTCCTCGTGGGCCACGATCACCCGGTGGGTCTTCTTCACGGATGCGGAGATGGCGGGCCAGTCATAGGGGTTGAGGGAGCGGAGGTCGAGGATCTCCACGGAGATGCCCTCCTTCTCCGCCTCCCGGGCCGCCTGCACGGCGCGATGCACCGTGCATCCATAGGTGATGACCGAGAGGCTCGTGCCCTCCCGCACGGTGCGGGCCTTGCCGAAGGGGATCATGAAGCCCGGGCCCGGGTCATTGCCCTTGTTGTGGGTCTGCCGGTAGAGGTGCTTGGGCTCCAGGAAGAGGACGGGATCCTCGCAGCGGATCGCCGTCCGGAGCAGACCGGCGGCATCCAGGGCCGTGGCGGGACAGACCACCCGGAGCCCCGGGATGTGGGTGAAGGTGCTCTCGCCGCACTGGCTGTGGTAGGTGGCCCCGCCCATGAGGTAGCCCGCGATGGGCACTCGAACCACGACGGGGGCCTTGAAGGCACCGTTCGAGCGCCAGCGGATGGTGGCCAGCTCGTCGCGGAGCTGCTGCATGGCGGGCCAGATGTAGTCGAAGAACTGGATCTCCACCACGGGCTTGAATCCGCGCACCGCCAGGCCGATGGCCCGGCCGACGATGGTGGCCTCGGCCAGGGGGGAGTTGAACACCCGGTGCGCGCCGAACTGTTTCTGCAGGCCGTGGGTGGCCTTGAAGACGCCGCCCTTGCCCTTCACTTCGTCCTGGATGTCGACCCGGCTCACATCCGCCACATCCTCGCCGAACACCAGGATGCGCGGGTCCCGCGCCATCTCGTGCTTGAGGGTGGCATTGATGAGGTCGATCATCGTCTTCTTGCCCAGCTCCTGGTCCCCGGGCGCCGCCTCGGTGTCGAAGGCGGCGGCGGTGGCATCCGGGTCTTCACTGTAGAGGTGGCAGTGGCTGCTGCCGGGTTCGGGTCCCGGGGCCGACTCGGCCTCGGTCCAGGCGAGGTCGATCTCGGCCTGGACCTCGTCCTTCAGCTGCTGCAGCCGGTCCTCCGAGAGGTCGCCCCAGGCCACCAGCTGCTGGGCATAGGTGGTCACCGGATCCCGCTGGGCCTCGGCCTCGCGCTGGACCTTGGATTTGTAAAGCTGCTCATCGTCCGACAGCGAGTGGCTGTAGGGGCGGATCACCTTGGCCCGCACCAGGGCCGGTCCCCGGCGGGCGAGGGCGTAGGCGTGGGCGGCCTTCATGGCCTCGAAGCTGGCGATGGGATCGCAGCCATCCACCTCATCGAGGATGAGGAGGCCCTGGGCGGCGTAGCCCTGCAGCAGGGCCGCAATGTTGCCGCCCGGGTACTGGACCTCCGTGGGTGTGCTGATGGCGTAGCCGTTGTCCTCCACCAGGAAGACCAGGGGCGCCTTCAGGTTCACGGCATTGCTGACGGCCTCCCAGAACTCGCCCTGGCTGCAGGTGCCGTCGCCGATGGTGGCCAGCACCACCTCGTCGGAGCCGATGTGGAGGCTCTCCTGCAGGCCCCCCTGCTCGGCCCGCAGCACCGCCTCCGCCGCACCCACGGCCTGCAGCATCTGGCTGCCGGTGGGGCTGGAGGTAGTGAAGATGTTGAGCCGCCGGTGGCCCCAGTGGCTGGGCATCTGGCGGCCGCCACTGGCGGGGTCAGCCGCGGCGCCCACGGAGCCCAGGAACATCTCCTTGGCTGTGTAGCCCAGCCCATAGGCCAGGGCCCGGTCCCGGTAGTAGAAGAAGAACCAGTCGTGGCCGGGGCGGAACACCAGGGCCGCCGCGGCCTGGATGGCCTCGTGCCCCACGCCATTGATCTGGAAGAAGACCTTGTTCTGGCGCTTGCCCAGGATCTCCTTGTCGTCGATGCGGCGGGCCGCATAGATCGTGCGATACAGACGGATCCGGTCCTCCCTGGAGAGGGAGGTGCCAACCGCAGTCTGGACGGAGCTGTCGGCCACAGGATCTCCTCTCGCCAGGGGTGGTCAGGAGCCCAATCTAGCACGCAGCCTAAACAGGCAGATTTTTACCATCAATTTTTCGCAGACCATCCCCGATGAGGGCATTAAACCGGGTAGTGTCACAGACTGCCGCAGATCGATTCATGACCCCTGTGTCCCCATCTTGGGACCCCGGCCAGAGGGCACAGGCCGTTCAAATCCCCTGGGGATAAGCCTCCTCGCCGAGCAGCTCGGTATCGAGTCCCTTCTCCTCGGTATTGGCCGCCACATGCACGGGGGTGATGCGGTCGATGATCCAGAGCATGCCGTAGGTGAACGAGAAGGCCCACACGGAGGATATGGCCACCGCCGCGCACTGTTTGCCGAAGAAGGCCACGTTGCCCAGCAGCAGCCCATCGGAGCCGGCCGGGTTCCAGGCCTTGGAGGCGAAGATGCCCAGGAAGATCACGCCGATGAGGCCGCCCACGCCGTGCACACCCCAGACATCCAGGGCGTCGTCCCAGCCCAGCTTGTTCTTCAGGGCCACGGCGTAGTAGCAGATCACGCCGGCCAGGATGCCGATGAGGGCCGCCGTGCTGAGGGACACGTAGCCCGCGGCGGGAGTGATGGTGGCCAGGCCGGCCACGGCGCCCGTGAGCAGGCCCACGAACTTGGGCTGCTTGGCGTTCATCCACTCCACCAGCATCCAGGTGGCCGCGGCGAAGGAGGCTGCGATGTCCGTGTTCAGGTAGGCGCTGGCGGTGATTTCATCCACCTTCAGCTCCGACCCGGCGTTGAACCCGTACCAGCCGAACCAGAGCAGGCCGGTGCCCAGGGCGATGAGCGGCACGTTGTGGGGGATGTTCTCGACCACGCTGCGGCGACCGACATAGAGGATCGAGGCCAGGGCGGCGAAGCCGGCGGTGTTGTGGACCACGATGCCCCCCGCGAAGTCCAGCACGCCCCACTTCGCCAGGATGCCCTCGGGGCTCCAGACCATGTGCACGAAGGGGAAGTAGACGAAGACCAGCCAGCCCGTGAGGAAGAGGAAGTAGGCCTTGAAGGTGACCCGGTTCGCGAAGGCCCCGGTGATGAGGGCCGGCGTGATGATGGCGAACATCATCTGGTAGGACACGTGGACGATCAGGGGGATGCCCGCGTCATTGCCCGTGTACATGGTGTGCAGGGTGATGCCCTTCAGGAAGGCGTAGTGGGTGGGGTCGCCCACGATGCCGTGCCAGGTGGGGCCGAAGCACATGGAGTAGCCGAAGGCGAACCACAGCACCGTGGTCCAGCCCAGGGAGACGAAGCTCTGGGTCATGATCGTCAGCACATTCTTGCGGCCCACGAGGCCACCGTAGAAGAAGGCGAGGCCCGGCGTCATGAGCATGACCAGGCTCGCGCAAAGCAGCATGAACGCTGTGTTTCCGACATTCAGTGCCATGGGTTCCATGGAGAACTCCTCCTCATCCGGATGGGCCGAATGCCGCAAGTATGCAGAGCCGGATCCCCGGGCCGGGCCCCCTGGCCTGACTTTTTACGCCATTTTTATGGGGACCCTCCGCTTACCCTGGACCTTCCATGGCAGCCGCGCCCCGTCCCGTCCTCGTGGCCCTCGGATCCGAGGCCCGCGCCCTCCGCCTCATCCAGGCGGGCTTTCGCCTGGCCCAGGAGCGCTCCGTGCCCTGGATCGCGGTCCATGTGGAGCTGGGCGGCGTGGACCTTGCGGAGGACGGCGAGCAGGCCGAGGTCTGGCTCCAGGAAGCGCAGCGCCTGGGTGCCGAGATCCGGATCGTCCAGGCCCCGACCCTGGCCCAGGGGTTGTCGGAGGCCGTCCGCAGCTCCCGGGCCCAGGCCCTGCTGATCGGGCGATCCCGGGACCGCTGGCCCTGGGCCCGGGTCGGCCACTCCACGGCCAACGAGCTCCTGCGCCGCGGATTGGACGCCCGGATCGAGGTGCTGGATGACCGGAGGGGGAGCCCTGGATCGGATCCGGCCCGAACGGGTTTCGGGGCCATGGTCGGCACCCTCGCGGTGCTGGCGGCCTGCACCGGCGTGGCCTGGCTGGTGCCCAGGGAGGGGAACATCTCGCTGGTGCTGCCGGTGTACCTGGCCGCGGTGACCTTCATCGCCCACCACTGGAGCCAGGGCCTGGCAGTGCTGGCCTCGGTCATGAGCGCCCTGCTCTACAGCTTCCTGCTGGAGACGCCCCGCTTCAGCCAAGTCGATGCCCACTGGCCCAACCTCCTCTTCTTCCTGGCCATGCTCTTTGCCGCCCAGGCCGTGGTCGGCCTCCTCCACCGCCTGCGCCAGCAGGCGCGCGAGGTCGAGCGCCGCGAGGTGCACACGGCCTCGCTCTACCTACTGGGCCGCGCCCTGGGGCGCGGCCGCACTCCGGAAGAGGTGGCCACGACCGCCGCCGAGCACCTCCGGCGCGTGTTCAAGGTGGAGGCCCACCTGCTCTTCCCTGAAGGTTCGAGCTGGAGGGCACTGCCCTCGCCGGGCCCGCTGCTGGACCTCCCGCCGCCCGAAGCTCTGCTGCCGCGCCTGGACGCCGGCGAGCGCCTGGGGGACCCCCTGGAGCCTCTTCCCCTGGGGAGGGCCCACTGCCTGTCCCTCCTGGGAACGGACCGCAGCGAAGGGGTCCTCCTGGTGCAGCCGCGGGAGTCCAGCGCCCCCCCGCCGGAGACCTGGGAGCTGCTGAAGGCCTTTGCCGTCCAGATCGCCCTGGCCCTGGAGCGGCTCCGCTGGCTGGAGGAGGCCCGGAAGGCCCAGCTGGAAAATGAAACGGAACGCATGCGAAGCACCCTCCTGGGCGCCATCGGTCATGACCTCCGGACTCCTCTCGCGGCCATCCACGGCGCCGCCGGCAGCCTGCTCCTGCCCGGCGACCTGCCGCCAGCCACCCAGCGCGACCTGCTCACCATGATCCAGGACGAAAGCGAGCGGCTGGCCCACCTGCTGGGGAACCTGCTGGATCTCACCCGGCTGGAGAGCGGGGCCCTCCAGGTCCAGAAGGAGTGGCAGCCCCTGGAGGAGGTCGTCGGCTCAGCGCTGGGGAGGCTGGAACGGCGCCAGGGGCCCCTGCCGGTCCACGTGGACCTTCCCGAGTCGCTGCCCCTGGTCCCCCTGGATGCGGCCCTGATGGAACAGGTCCTGGTCAACCTGCTGACCAATGCCCAGCGGCACGCCCCCGGGAAGGACATCGAGCTGCGGGCCTGGGGGGAGCCGGGCTGGGTCCACCTGGAGGTGGCCGATCGGGGCCCGGGCATCCCAGCCCCTTTCCTCGATCGGATCTTCGACAAGTTCTTCCGGCTGCCGGGGGCGGGCGAAGGCGGAGTGGGCATGGGCCTCGCCATCTGCCGGGCCATCGTCCTGGCCCACGGCGGGAGCGTCCATGCCGAGCACCGGCCGGGCGGGGGGTCCCGTTTCCGCGTGGCCCTGCCCCTGGACGGGACCGCGCCCGCCCCGCCCGAGGGGTCCCCGTGAACCAGCCCCTGATCCTCATCATCGAGGACGAGGAGTCCCTCCGCCGCTTCCTCGTTCCCACCCTGTCCGGCCAGCGGTACCAGGTCCTCAGCGCTGCCACCGCCGCCGAGGGCCTGGCCATGGCCCGCAGCCACAATCCTGACCTGGTGCTGCTCGACCTGGGCCTGCCTGACCGGGATGGCATGGCCGTGCTGAAGGAGCTGCGGACCTGGAGCCGGAAGCCCGTGGTCATCCTCAGCGCCCGCAACCAGGAGCGCGACAAGGTGCGGGCCCTCGACCAGGGGGCGGACGACTACCTTGCCAAGCCCTTTGGCGCCGCCGAACTGCTGGCGCGGATCCGTGTGGCCCTGCGGCACATCCTTCAGGCCGACCTGGCCGACCCGGTGGTCCATGGGGGCGGGATCCGGATCGACCTCGAGCAACGGGAGGTCCGCCTGGAGGGACGTCCCGTCAAGCTCACCGGCCTGGAATACCGGCTGCTGGAGGCCCTGGTCCGCCGCAACGGGAAGGTGGCCACCCACAGCCAGCTGCTTTCAGAGGTCTGGGGACCCGGCGGCGAAGGCAACACGCACTACCTCCGCATCTACATGGCCATGCTCCGCAAGAAGCTCGAGGCGGACCCCACCCGGCCCAGGCATTTCATCACCGAGCCCAGTGTCGGCTACCGGCTGAACCTGGATGCCCGGGAGGATTGATCCGGGATTCCGTTACAATCAGGTCTTTGCGAGCCCCCATGCCCCAGACAGCCGCCGACATCCGCGCCATCCATGATCTCCCGGTGCCCGAACTCCTCTACCGGGCGGCCACGGCGCACCGGCAACACTGGAATGCAGAAGAGATCCAGTTCTGCACCCTGGATTCCATCAAAACCGGCGCCTGCCCCGAGGACTGCGCCTACTGTCCCCAGAGCGCCAGGTACCAGACCAGCCTGAAGGTGGAGCCCCTCAAGGATGTGGAACAGGTGCTGGCCGGTGCCGCCGAGGCCAAGGCGAACGGCTCCACCCGCTACTGCATGGGCGCCGCCTGGCGCGAGGTGAGGGATGATGCCAACTTCGACGCCGTCCTCCAGATGGTGCACGGCGTGTCGGGCATGGGCATGGAGGTCTGCGTCACCTTGGGCATGCTGAACGAAGCCCAGGCCAAGCGCCTCAAGGCAGCCGGCTGCCAGGTCTACAACCACAACATCGACAGCAGCCGCGACTTCTACGAGACCATCATCCACACCCGGAAATTCGACGAGCGGCTGGAGACCATTGCGGCGGTGCGCGCCGCCGGCCTGGAGGTCTGCTCCGGGGGCATCGTGGGCATGGGCGAGACCATCGATCAGCGCATCCACTTCCTCCAGGAGCTGACGGAACTGACGCCCCCGCCGGAGAGCATTCCCATCAATCAGTTCGTGGCCGTGGACGGCACCCCCCTGGCGGACGTGGATCCCCTGCCACCGCTGGAGCTGGTGCGCATGATCGCCACGGCCCGGATCCTCTTCCCTGGGAGCCGCATCCGCCTCAGCGCGGGCCGGACCCAGATGAGCGATGAGCTGCAGGCCCTCTGCTTCTTCGCGGGCGCCAACAGCATCTTCACCGGCGAAAAACTCCTCACCACCCCCAACCCCGGTGGCAGCCACGACCACTGGCTGCTGAACGCCCTGGGCATGCGGGTGGAGGGCTTCACCGCGAGGGTCTAGGACCATGCAACTCATCGAGGATCTCCGGCAGGAACATGAACTCATCGAGCAGGTTCTGGGCTCTCTGCGGGCCTACGTGACAGCGCGACAGGCCGGCCAGGGCGATCCCGCGGACGGAGCCCGCTTCATGGCCTTCTTCCGCCGCTACGCGGGGGATTTTCACCACGAGAAGGAGGAGGCCATCCTCTTCCGGGCCCTGGTGGACCGGGCAGAGATCCCGGAACACCGGGGCCCCATCGCGGCCATCACGGACCAGCACAGGCACATGGGCCGGGTGCTGGACGGCCTGGAGGCAGGGCTGGCCGCCCCTCTGCTGGCCGAAGCCGATGGCGCCCGCCTGCAGGCCCTGGCCGTGGACTACAGCCACTCCCTCTGGCGCCACATGGATGCCGAGAACTCCGTGCTCTTTCCCGAGGCCCAGGAGCGCCTGCGCCGATTCCACATCCACGAACTGCCCTCCCGCCCCATGACCGAGGCAGAGGGACAGGCGCGGGAAGCGGGCCTCGCCCTCCTGGCCGCCTATCCCCCCGAGCGTGACGCGACAGTCCACCGGGGCGACGGCTGCGTGGCCTGCCCCTCATTCGGCACCACCTGCGATGGCCTGGAGCACGAATGGTGGACCGACCTGGAGTGGGAGGACATGTATGACCGCATGTCCAGCGACTAGACTCATCACCGGAGCTCGACTTTCCGATGCCGATGGGAGCGTTGACCTTGCGCCGGGCCCAAGGCTTGGCATCGCGGGGTGGAACAGAGAATGGGACAGGGTGGCCAGGGCCTGGTGAGGGAGCTCCAATGCGGCAGATCAAGGCTGTCTACCTACTGGCGGAGCGGCTCCTGTTCAACTCCATCCCCCGGAAGATCCTGGGCTGCATGGTTCCTCTGTTCGCCCTGCTCCTGTTCTCCAGCTGGCAGTCCCTGGACCTCGTCCGGACCCTCCGGTCCAGCCTGTCCGGTCCGGCGGCCACCCCGGAGACCCTCGCCCTGCTGGCCCGGACCGAGCGGATGGCCACCCTGTTTCCCTGGCTGGCCCTGGCCGCTTGTGCCATCGCCTTCCTCACCGTCTACCTGTCCCTGGCCCTCCCCCTGAAGCGCATCACCAAGGTGATCCGGGAGGGCGACTTCTCCCAGGACATCCGGCTGGAGACCCACGACGAGGTCCGGAAGCTGGCGGATGCCTTCAACCTCTTCGCGGTCAAGATCCGGGAGATCCTGGGCAATGCCAAGCAGCTGGGACTGTCCATCGCCGTGGGCTCCACCCGCACCACCAAGCTCACCACCGATTCCGCCCTGGACGCCCAGCGCCAGGGGGATTCCTCCGAGCGCATCACGCACACCAGCAAGGAGGTGGCCGAGGCCGTCGAGAGCATCGCCCGTGTGACTGGCCACATCAACACGACCACACTGGAGAACCTGGAATCCGCCCGCGGCACCCACCTGGAACTGATCGAGGCGGACCAGGGCATGGCCACGACCAACCAGCGACTGATCTCCTTCTCGGAGCTGGTGGCCCGACTGGCCGAGCGCTCCGAACGCATCAGCGACGTGGTCCAGCTCATCGAAGGCGTGGCGGGACAGACCAAGCTGCTGGCCCTCAATGCCTCCATCGAGGCCGCTCACGCGGGCGATGTGGGCAAGGGTTTCGCCGTGGTGGCCGAAGAAGTCCGGAAACTCTCGGACAATGTCGGCGAAGCCGCCGAGGAGATCTCCCGGAACCTGGGTGCCATGCTCAAGGATGTGGAGCAGACCTCCCAGGGCATCCAGGCGATCACCCAGGCCTTCCAGGGCACCACCGCCACCCTGGGCCGGGCCTCGGAGCACTTCGCCAAGATGGTCCGGGACTTCGAGGAGAACACGGCTCAGCTTTCCGGTGCCACCACGGCCGTGGAAGGCATTTCAATCACCAGCCAGGAGATTCACCACCAGGCCCAGGACATCCAGAGCCTGAGTGTGGTGGCGAACCGGCGGCTCCAGGAGGCCAACCGCTATTCCGTGGACATGAACCGAGCCACCGAAAGCCTGCTCGAGCAGGTCTCCCGGTTCCGGACCGGCACAGGGGAACTGGAAGGCGTGATCGAGCTGGTGGCCCACTGGCGCGATGCCATCCAGGCCCGGATCCTGGAGCTCGCCAACCGGGGCGTGAATGTCTTCGACCGGGACTACCGGCCGGTGCCTCAGACGAATCCCCAGAAATTCCTGACCACCTATTCGGAGGCCTTCGCCCGGGACCTCCAGGGCCTCTTCGACGAGGCCCGCAAGGCCCTCGGATCGACCTACTCTCTGGCCCTGGACCTCAACGGGTACGCAGCCATCCACCACTCAGGCGTGTCGGAGCCCATGACCGGGGATCCCAAGGTGGATCTGCTCAAGAGCCGGCACCAGCGGCTCTTCTTCAATGTCGAGACGGAAAAGCGCCGCGTGAGAAACACCGAAGCCTTCCTGCTCCAGACCTACATGCGCGACACCGGGGAGATCCTCAACGACCTCTCCATGCCCATCCAGATCCAAGGCCAGCACTGGGGGGCCATGGTCAATGGATTCAACCCCGAGCGGTTCACCCAGGGCTGATCACTTGGTGGGGGGTACCGTCATTTTCCAGTCCGCGTGGCACTCCAGGCACTGCACCGTCTGGGGCTTGTGCTGGTGATGGCACTCGGTGCACAGGATAGGGTCGTGGGGGGAATCGTGCGGATTATGGGGGGCTCGCTTCGTCAGCGCCTTCATGGCGGGGTAGTCCCCATGGCAGACCATGCAGGCCTCGTCCGGCACGGCCGCCTGGACGGGCTTCTCCTTCTGATGGCAGTCGAAACAAACCAATTTCCACTTCGTGTGGGGTCCCGGCAGAGTCCTTTTATCCTCCGCGTGAAGACCAACCACCACCATGCCCGCCAGCCCCAGTGCCACGACTCGAAGAAGACGCATATGACCCCCCGTCCTCTTATCGGACGAATGGGGACTATGATATCGCATTTACCAAGAGGGGCCCGTTCTCGTTGTCCCGGCTAGAAGGCCCCTTCTCCCACGGGTAAACTGAACCATTCGACCCCAGGGGAAGCTGACGACTTCAGCCCCCCTCCATGTCCTCTATTTCGGAGTCGGCCAAGCCGGTCCCGAGCCGGAACGGACGTCAAAAGGCCCCAGGCAAGGACACCCATGCGCGAAATGGACAAGGCTTTCGACTTCAGGACGGCGCAGACGCGCTGGTATGCGGTATGGGAGGCATCCAAGGCCTTCGAGGCGGCCCCCAGGAGCGGGAAGGCCCCCTGGTCCATCGTGATCCCGCCCCCCAACATCACGGGCAACCTGCACATGGGCCACGCCCTGGTGAACACGCTCCACGACGTGCTCACGCGCTTCAAGCGGGCCCAGGGCTTCGACGCCCTCTGGGTGCCGGGCACGGATCACGCGGGCATCGCCACCCAGATGATGGTGGAACGCCAGCTCAAGGCCGAAGGCACCGACCGTCATCAGCTGGGCCGCGACGCCTTCGAAAAGCGCATCTGGGACTGGAAGGACAAGAACCAGGGGGCCATCGAGCACCAGCTGAAGCGCCTGGGCTGCTCGGTGGATTGGACCCGCAACCGATTCACCCTGGACCCCGCCCTCAACCGCGCCGTTCGCAAGGTTTTCGTGGACAGCTACAAGGCGGGGCGCATCTACCGCGGCCCCCGCATGATCCAGTGGGATCCGGCCCTCCAGACCGCCCTCAGTGATCTCGAAGTGAAGTACGAAGAGCGCCGGGGCAAGCTCTGGTACCTGCGGTACCCCCTCGCGGACGGCAGCGGGGATGTGGTCGTGGCCACCACCCGGCCAGAAACGATGCTGGGGGATACCGCCGTGGCCGTGCATCCCGACGATGAGCGGTTCCAGGGCATGATCGGCAAGCTGATGGACCACCCCCTCACGGGACGGCAGATTCCGGTGGTGGCGGACACCTTCGTGGACCCCGCCTTTGGCACCGGCTGTGTGAAGGTAACGCCGGCCCATGACCCCAACGACTTCGCGGCCGGTCAGCGGCTGAACCTGCCTTCCATCACCATCCTCGGCTTTGACGCGAAGATGACCCCCGAAGCCGGCATATACGCGGGCCTGGACCGCTTCGAGGCCCGCAAGCGCGTGGTGGCGGACCTGGAAGCACAGGGCTTCATCGTGAAGGTGGAGGACTACGTCAACAAGATCAGCCTCAGCGACCGCAGCGGCGCTGTGCTGGAACCCCTGGTCAGCGAGCAGTGGTTCATGGACGTGAAGGAGGCCGCGGCCAAGGCCCTGGATGCCGTGAAGACCGGCGCCATCCAGTTCACCCCCGAACATCACGGGGCCGTCTGGAATCATTGGCTCACCAACATCCAGGACTGGTGCATCAGCCGGCAGCTGGTCTGGGGCCACCGCATCCCGGCCTGGACCTGTGCCAAGTGCGGGGAACTCCACGTGGAGCTGGAGCAACCCTCCGCCTGCCGCACCTGCGGAGCCGGAGAGCTGATCCAAGATCCGGACACGCTCGACACCTGGTTCAGCTCGGCGCTCTGGCCCTTCAGTGTCTTCGGCTGGCCGGAAGAGAGCGAGGACCTGAAACGCTACTACCCCACCAGTGTCCTCATCACGGGCTACGACATCCTGTTCTTCTGGGTGGCCCGGATGGCCATGGCCGGCCTCACCTGGATGGGCGAGGTCCCCTTCCGCAAGGTCTACTTCAACAGCCTGGTGCGGGACGCCAGCGGCCAGAAGATGAGCAAGACCAAGGGCAATGTCATCGATCCCCTGGAAGTGATGGAGGAGTACGGCACGGACGCCCTGCGGTTCTCCCTGGCCATCATGGCCGCGCCGGGCACGGACATCGCCATGAGCACCGCCCGCCTCGAGGCCTCCCGGAACTTCTGCAACAAGCTGTGGAATGCATCCCGGTTTGTGCAGATGAATCTCGATGAGTCCATCACCCTGGAGACCCCGCCAGAATTCGGAGAAGCCGAATTCTGGATGATCAACAGGATGCGGGAGAGCTTGTCGGCCGTCACGAGAGCCCTTGAGGAGTTCCGTTTCCACGAAGCCTCGGACCTGCTCTACCACCTCGTCTGGGACGACTTCTGCGCCACCTACATCGAGCTGGCCAAGGTCCATCTCCTGGCCGGAACTCCGGGCCAGAAGGCCGCCATCCTGCACTTCCTGGACATCCTGCTGCGCGCCCTCCACCCCTTCGTGCCCTTCCTCACCGAAGAAATCCACGAGGCGATGATGGATGGCCGCCTGCCCGCCGGGGAGCCCTCCCTCCTGGCCCAGCGGTCCTGGCCCATGGACGAGCAGACCCTCCAGGTCCGGGGCGGCGACCCTGCGATCATCCCCCGCTTCCAGGAAGTGCTCTCCGCTTTCCTCCGCCTCAAGGCGGAGCAGGGTGTGGACCCGGCCAAGCGGGTGCCGGCCTTCTGTTCCATCACCGACCTGGAACCCTTCGCCGAGGCCCTGAAATCAATCGCGCGGCTGGAGTCCGTCACGTTCACCAAAGGCGATCTGGCCGCGTCCACCCGGGCCGTGTCCGTGGTGGCAGGCGGGGCCGTGGCTCTGGAACTGGCGGGCCTCAAGGACCCCGTGGCAGAGAAAGCCAAACTCGAAAAGGAACTGGCCAAGCTTGAAAAGGAGCTGGAACCTCTCCGGGCCCGCCTCGGCGATGAGAGCTTCGTCACCAAGGCCCCCGAGGCCGCCGTGGCCAAGCTGCGGGGGCAGGCCGAGGAGAGGGAACAGCGGCTCGCCCAGGTCAGGGCCCTGCTGGGATGAGGGCCCTTAGTCGGATCTGGCCCCTTCTCCTCCTGGCCCTCGCCGCCGGAGGCGTATGGACCATCCGCCGGCACCAGTCAAGGATTCCGGCCCGGCCGCCCCTGGTGGTGGCCGCCAGCCTCGCGGAGGCGGCAGTCCGGCCCGAACCGCCCGGGACGGCCCCCCTGCTGGAGGCCCTGCGGGCCGATCTGCAAGTCTACCGGCAGCTCATCGTCCTGTTCGCGGACGAGGCCAACCTCAAGGGACCGGCCCTCGCACAGGCCCTGGCCGTGGGGCATCGCCTGCACCACGAACGCCGGGATCTGGTCCACCAGCTCAACTCCGCGCTCACGAGCCTAGCCAGGCAGCCGGCCCCCCAGCGGGATTCCGTCATCGGCGCACTGCTGGACTGGATGGAGGCGGATCCAGACCTGCTCGAGTTGGACCGGCTTGCCTTCCGGGACTCCCTGCGCGTCCTCCAGAAGCCCCTGCTCGCCGACTCCACCCCTGAGGGCCTCCTGCTGAGCCGGCGGATGGCCCGGGATCTCCAGGAAGTCGATCGCGTCGAGTCCCTGGTGGACAGCGAGTACCAGCGGGTCTTCGGGGGCCCGGGGACACCGGCCCGCGGGGGCCAGCGGGATCGCTGGCAGGCCTATGTACAGGAACTCCGGCGGCGCCTTCCGCTGGGACCGCTCCTCAAGGGGGCTGCCATCCTCAGCCCGGCGGAGGGCCTCAAAGGCAGCCGCGAGATCACCGGCACGGAACTGCCAGAGAAGGTGCTCATCCTCAGCTTCGACGACGGCCCACACCGGGTCTATACCGAGGAGATCAAGGCCATCCTCCAGCAGCAGCAGGTGCCCGCCGTGTTCTTCGAGGTCGGCCGGAACCTGGGGGCCCAGGAGACCTCGGGCCAGATCCGGCTGAGCGGCCTCGCGGCCTTCACCGAGGACCTGGTGAAGGGGGGCTTCGTGGTGGGCAACCACAGCTACACCCACGCCCAGCTCAGCAAGGAGACCGGCGCCCCCCTGGACCTGGAGATCCGGGAGACGGACCAGCTGCTGCGGGCCATCCCCGGGGCCCACAGCCAGCTCTTCCGCTTTCCCTACGGCGCCCGCACGGCCCTGCAGCTCCAGGCCCTGGAGGCCTACCACCTGAGGTCCGTCCTCTGGAACATCGACAGCCTGGACTGGGCGGATCCCGTGCCCAGCTCCGTGGCGGACCGGGTCCTGAAGACCATCGCCCGGGAGCGGCGGGGCATCATCCTCTTCCACGACATCCACGACCGCGCCGGCAAGGTGCTGCCCGTCCTGATCCCGAGGCTCCGGGCCGAAGGGTACCGCTTCGCGGGCTTGGACGCGAACGGCGAGTTGGTGAATGTCGGTCCCCCCTGAGGGTGCTCCGTCTCGAGACCCCAAGGCCAGCCCCAATCTCCATCTCCGGGAAAGCGGCGGATGCTAACCTGGGGCATGCTGAAGACCTACTACGCCGGCCAGGATGTGGACGCGCCCTGCGGGCGCTGTGGTGGCGAGACCCGGCACCAGGTCCTCACCGTCACCAACGGCGTGCCCGACCGCCTGATCTGCGGAAACTGCCGGTCGGTGCATAAATTCCGCGCAGCCAAGCCGGAACCCCCGGCCCGCGCGCCCCGCATCCCGCCGGCGGCCAAGGCCGGGGGCCCGCGTCCCGGTGCCCTGGTCAACCAGTTCCAGCAGGTGCTGGCCGCGGAGCAGGGCGGCGCCAAGGCCCAGCCCTACCAGGTGGCCCACCACTGGGAAGAAGGGGCCTGGATGGACCACCCCTCCTTCGGCCTGGGTCGCGTGCAGCGGAGGATGGGCAAGAAGGTGGACGTCCTCTTCAAGGATGGCCTCAAGACCCTGGTCAGTGCATGACCCAGGCCCCGCTTCTCGAATCCAGTTCCCCTGCCCTGCGGGAGCTGCGTTTCGCGGTGCTGGACCTGGAGACCACCGGCGGCAGTCCCAGGGCCCGCTGGGGCAAGGACGGGCGCTTCCTCCAGCCCTCGGAGATCACGGAAGTCGGCCTGGTACAGCTGTCGGGCCCGGTGGTGGAGGAGCGCTGGTCGAGCCTGGCCTCCATCCAGGGCTTCCTGCCCGAGGAGATCCAGCGCCTGACGGGGATCAGCCTGCCCATGCTGGCGGGGGCACCCCCCTGGGAGCAGGTGGCCCTGAAGATGGCGCCCAGGCTCGAAGGCCGCGTGTGGGTGGCCCATCACGCGCCCTACGACGGCAGTTTTCTCAAGGCCTGGCTGCCCGAGGGTGTGTGGCGCCGGCACCGGCTCATCTGCACCCGCCTCCTGGCCAAGAAGCTCATCCCCGAACTGCCCCGGCGCAGTCTGGCCGAGCTCTGCGAGTTCCTGGGCATTACGAACACCCGTGCCCACCGCGCCCTCCAGGATGCCGAGGCCACCGCCGAGGCGCTGCAGCACCTCCTCCGGCGGGCCGAGGAGCAGGGCCTGGACGGGGAGGCCTTTCTCTCCGTTGGGGAAGTGCCCTGGAACAAAGTATAAGAGGCCGTAGGCTGGTGCCTTGAGGACTGATACGCCATGGATCTCGCCCGTTTCCTCGATCTCGTCCGCACCCAGGGCTGGCAGGGCTGGTCGCTGTGGGCCGTGCTGCTGGCCCAGGCCCTGCTCTGGGTGGGGCTGGTGCGCCTGCACCTTTCCCTCGAGCGGGAGGAGGCCCCCTGGGAGGAATGCATCGGCAAGATCCGCTCGGCCTTCCTGCGCAAGGTCAACGGCGAGGAGGAGATCCAGGAGCTGAAGGTGCACCGGTACGCCCCCCTGGTGGACCAGATGATCGCCCTCCATTTCACCGAAGAGAAGGCCGACCGTTTCGACCGCTGGCTGCTGCTGCGCTGGAAGCTGAAGGAGGGCCTGCGCCCCTACTGGTTCCGCTGGGGCTACCTGATCATCGCCTTCGGGGCCGTGGTGTGGTATCTCCAGGGCCTGCGCCTGGACATGGGCACGGATGTCCTCAAGCGCACCCCCGTGGACCCGAGGCTGCTCTGGGTCTGGCTCGGCTACGCCATGATCCTGGCCTGGAAGATCCTGCGAATCCACGGCAACCTCGAGCGGGTGCAGCGCAGCCTGCTGCTCCCCAGGCGGGACGAGTGACCTCGAGTTATATATGAAGAAAAGGATTCACCACCAAGGCACGAAGGCACCAAGTTTCTTGGTGTCCCGTGTTTCGCTGCAGTCGATACCGAGAACAACCCCACGAGAATTCTGCATTAGCTTTTCTTGGTGTCTTGGTGTCTTGGTGGTGTTCAGTTGTCATTTTCATGGGTCATTCACATGACTCGTTCTCGGCGGGGCCTGGCGGCCCGCCGCCTGGGCCTCCTCACCGAGCGCCTCACCCTCTGGTTGTTCTGGGTCCGGGGCTGGGACCTGGTGGCCTGGCGTCAGCAGCTGGGCCGCTGGGAACTGGACCTGCTCCTCAGCCGCGGCCCGGAACTGCGCCTCCTGGAGGTGAAGGCCCGGAGGCCCGGGGCCTGGGTGGGCGCCGACACGGCCCTGGAGCCCGAGCAGCGCCTCCGGCTCCAGCGGGCCCTGCGGGCCTGGCTGGACCGGGTCCCCTGGCCGGGTCACATCACCTTCCAGCGGGTGAGCTGGGCGGGTTGGCGCTGCCGGTTCCACCCGCCGGAACGGTGGGAGGGGCTGAAAATTCCGAGATGCTGAGGGCCGTGGCCAACCTAGTTGTGATGCTCAGCCCACCGGGTGCCCGGCTCGGAACGCTGCTTGGGCAGCGTCCCTTGCCACCCGGTTGGACTTCGCTGGCATGGCCCTCGCCCCGCACCCGGTGGGTGTCGGTATGTTGACCTTTCTGGATCGTCTGCTTCCGTGGATGGGCCGCCTCGCCAAGCGGTCGGATCTGGCTGCGCCTGTTTTCGTGCTGATCGTCATGGTGGTGATGGTGATGCCGCTGCCAGCCTTTATGCTGGATCTGCTCATCGTCCTGAACATCACCCTGAGCCTGATCATCCTGATGGTGGGCATGTATGTGCGCCGCCCCAAGGAGTTCAGCTCCTACCCCTCAGTCCTGCTGATGGTGACGCTTTTCCGTCTGGCCATCAACGTGGCCACCACCCGCCGGATCCTCCTCTACGCCGGGGACCAGGGCCCGGATGCGGCCGGCCACATGGTGAAGGCCTTCGGCCAGTTCGTGGTGGGCGGCAGCTATGTCATCGGCCTGGTGGTCTTCCTGATCCTGCTGGCCATCCAGTTCCTGGTCATCAACCACGGCGCGGGCCGCATCGCCGAAGTGACCGCCCGGTTCACCCTGGACGCCATGCCCGGCAAGCAGATGGCCATCGATGCCGACCTCAACGCGGGCTACATCGACGAGAAGGAAGCCCGGAAACGCCGGAAGGACCTCCAGGAGGAGGCCGGATTCTACGGGGCCATGGACGGCGCCGTGAAGTTCACCCAGCGGGACGCGGTGGCGGCCCTCATCATCCTGGCTGTCAACATCGTGGCGGGCATCCTCCTGGGGGTGGTCCGCTACAACCTCCCGGTCATGCAGGCCCTGGAGACCTACACCCTCCTCACGGTGGGTGATGGCCTGGTGACGGTCATCCCCAGCCTGCTCATCAGTGTGGGCGGGGCCATCCTCACCACCCGCAGCGGCAGCGACGCTTCGGGCCTGGGCAGCGAGGTGATGGGGCAGCTGGGCGCGGACCACCGGCCCCTGACCATCGCCGCTTCCATCCTCTTCTTCTTCGGGGCCGTGCCCGGCCTGCCCCTCTTCCCCTTCTGGGTGATGGGGGCCATCTTCGGGGTCATGGCCTACGCGGCCTGGAAGCTGCCCAAGACGACCCCGGCCATGGTCGCGGACCTGGCGGAGGCCGAGAAGACCAAGGCCGCCGCCGGCGAGGGGGCCGATCGCGTGGAAGGCCTGCTCAAGGTCGATCCCCTGGGGCTGGAGGTGGGCTACAGCCTGATTCCCCTGCTGGATGTGAACCAGGGTGGCACGGTGCTGGAGCGGATCAAGGCCGTCCGGCGCCAGATGGCCCAGGAGCTGGGTATCGTCGTGCCCCCCGTGCGCATCCGCGACAACCTGCAGCTCCCGCCCCACACCTATCGCGTCCTGCTCAGGGGCGAGGAGATCGCCCGGGCAGAGATCCAGCCCACCCAGTTCCTGGCCATGAACCCGGGCACGGCCACGGAGGACCTCGCGGGCACCCCCACCACCGAGCCGGCCTTCGGTCTGCCCGCCTATTGGATCCCCGATGCCCAGCGAGACCGGGCCCAGATGCTGGGCTACACCGTGGTGGAACCCGCGACGGTGCTGACGACGCACCTCTCGGAACTCATCAAGCAGCATGGCCCCGCCCTGCTGGGCCGGCCCGAGGTCCAGCACCTGCTCGACACCCTCAAGGAGGCCACCCCCAGGCTGGTGGATGACCTCATTCCCAACGTCATCAGCGTGACCACCCTGCAGAAGGTGATGCAGAACCTGCTGCGCGAGCGGGTACCCGTGCGGGACCTCGCCCGCATCCTCGAGGCCACGGCCGATGCCGCCGGCATGTCCAAGGACATCGGCTTCATCACGGAGTACGTCCGCCAGGCCATGGGTCGGGTGCTCACCAGCCCCCACCTCTCCCCGAACGGCGAGTTGGGTGTCCTGGTGCTGGATCCATCCCTGGAGCAGACCCTCCAGGGCGGCATCGAACAGTCGGACCGCGGCAGCTTCCTGGCCCTGGAGCCCGGTCGCACCCAGGAACTGCTCAACCGCATCGCCAACGGCATCGCGAAGGTGCTCCCGGGCGCCCAGCCGGTGCTGCTCACCAATCCCGTCGTGCGCCCCCATCTCCGGCGCCTCCTCGAACGGGCCCTCCCCCACCTGGTGGTGCTGAGCCACAGCGAGGTCCCCATGGACGTGCGCGTCGTGAATCTCGGGACAGTCTCATGAAGGGGGGATCATGCGCGTGAAGACCTTCGAAGCCGGATCCATGCAGGATGCCCTCGACATCGTGAAGAAGGAGATGGGCGAGGAGGCCTTCATCCTGTCCACCCGCACCCGGCGCCGTCCCGCCTCCCTGGGCATGGGCGAGGAGTCCATCATCGAGGTGACCGCCGCCGTGGACGAGGCCCAGGCGGGGCTTCCGCCTGCGGCCAGCGCCGCGCCGGCCCTCACCTACGGGCTGCGCGCCGCCCTGGAGCCCCCGGCACCCCGGAGGCCGTCCCGTGAACCGGCCCCACCTCCCGCACCGGCCATGGACCTCCAGCCCCTCCGCCGGGAACTGCTGGAGATCAAGGGCGCCGTGGCAGCCCTGAAAGACAATGACCTGCGCAACGCCTCGATCCTGAAGGAACTGGATCAGATGAAGGCGCTGCTGAGCCGGATCCAGCGCCAGGGCATGCCACCCGCCCAGCTTCAACTGCCGCCCAGCCTCCTGGAACTCTACGGCGACCTGGTGGCCAACGATGTGGAACCCATCATCGCCCTGCGCCTCTGCGAATACGCCCAGCGCGCCCTGACCGACCAGGATGGCGACGGCGCCTCCGGGGCCGTGAACCCCGAAAGGGCGAGACTCTTCCTGCGCCGGGTCATTGCCGACTTCATCCCGGTGGCCCCGCCGATCCAGCTGGACCCCGGAAAGATGCGCGTGGCTGCCCTGGTGGGACCCACCGGTGTGGGCAAGACCACCACCCTGGCCAAGCTGGCGGCCTATGCCCAGCTGCACCTGAAGCAGAAGGTGGCCCTGCTCACCCTGGACACCTATCGCATGGCCGCCGTGGACCAGCTGCAGCAGTACGCCCAGATCCTCCAGGTGCCCCTGCACGTGGCCCTCACGGTGGAGGACCTGCGCAGCGCCCTCCGCTTCTACCAGGACCGGGCCCTGGTGCTCATCGATACCCCCGGCCACAGCCCCAAGGACACCGATACCCTCAACCAGCTGAGGGGTCTGCTGGACGAGCTGCCCGAGGTCGAGACCCACCTGGTGCTGTCGGCCACCACCAAGCCCCGGGACCTGACCGAGATCGCCACCCGCTACGAGCCGCTGCGTCCCACCCGCCTGCTCTTCACCAAGCTTGACGAGACCTCCACCTACGGCCCGATCCTCAGCACCCTGGCGCGCGTCAAGAAGCCCCTCAGCTACCTGGGCACGGGCCAGGAAGTGCCCGAAGCCCTGGAGCTGGCCACCAGCCGCCGGGTGGCCGACCTCATCCTCCCCGCCCCCATGAAGGAGGCCGAATGAGCAGCGATCAGGCATCCCGTCTCCGCAGCCTGGCCAAAGGGCAACCCACAGAGCAGCCCCTCTTCGCCGCCCGGGTGGTGGCCATCACTTCGGGCAAGGGGGGGGTCGGCAAGACCAACGTCGTGGCGGGGCTGGCCCTCGCGCTGGCCCAGCAGGGCCAGCGGGTGGTGGTCATGGACGCGGATTTCGGCCTGGCCAACCTCGACATCCTGCTGGGACTGTCGCCGAAGTACACCCTGGAGCAGGTGCTCCGGGGCGAGAAGGTCATCGAGGAGATCCTGGTCGAGGGCCCCCTGGGCATCCGCATCATCCCCGCCAGCAGCGGCATCCAGGAGCTGACTCGGCTCGACACCATGAGCGAACTGCGGCTGGTCCAGGGCCTGCAGCGGGTCGCGGAGACCGCCGATTGGCTGCTGATCGACACTGCCGCGGGCATTCACGACTCGGTCCTGAAGCTCCTCATGGCGGCCCAGGAGGTCATCCTCGTCGCCACCCCCGAGCCCACGAGCCTGGTGGACGCCTACGCCATGGTGAAGGTCCTGCACCTGCGGGAGGCCGACAAGCCCCTGTGGCTGCTGGTGAACAACGGCCAGAGCGCGGAGGAGGCCCAGGAGACCGTGGACCAGCTGCAGGCCGTCACCGAGCGGTTCCTAGGCAAACAGCTCAGGGTGCTCGGCATGATCCCGAACGATCCCCACCTTCTCCAGGCCGTGCGCCAGCAGCGGGGGGTCGTGGAGCTCTTTCCCCACAGTCCGGCCACCAAGGCCTTCCAGGCCCTCGCCCGCCTGTTGCTGGGCCAGGTGTCCTTGCAGCCCGACGGCTTTGCGTCATTCTGGAGGCAGCTTGCCTCCGAAGACCCCACCTAGGATTCTGGATGCCCCCGACTCCGGACCAGCCCGACAGCCCGGCCCTGCCCCTCAGTGGCGAGGTCCTCCGGGCCGTGGAATTGGCGCCCGCGGCGCTCCGTCCCTGGGCGGCCCTGGCGGCGGCCCGGGCCTACGGAAATGCCTTCCGGGCACCGGTCTCCACCCAGCCACCGGCCCCGGTAGCGGACCTTGACTCCGCGGAACCGATCGAGCCCTTCGACCGCAACAACCGCGAGCAGCTGATCAAGGACTACGTGCCGCTCGTGAAGTTCGTGGCCCATCGCATCGCCTCCCGCCTGCCCTCCCATGTGGAGCTGGACGACCTCATCAACAGCGGCATCCTCGGCCTCATGGATGCCATCGAGAAGTTCGAGCCGGCGCGCAACATCAAGTTCAAGACCTACGCCGAGCTGAGGGTCAAGGGCGCCATCCTGGATGGCTTGAGGGACCTGGATTGGGTGCCAAGAAGCCTGCGGCGCAAGAAGAAGGACATCGAGGGCGCCTACCACTCTCTGGAGCAGCAGTTCGGACGCGCGGCCACGGATGAGCAGGTGGCCGTCCACCTGGGCATCACGCTCGAAGAACTGCACAAGAACCTCGACGACCTGAAGGGCGTCACGCTGGGCACCTTCGTGGAGGTGGGCGAGGACGGCGAGGGCGAGAGCCTCATCAGTTTCGTCCCGGACCCGGACGCGGAGGATCCCAGCCAGACTTTCCAGGCCTCGGAGATCAAGGAGATCCTCCGGGACGCCATGGAGGTGCTCCCCAAGAAGGAGAAGTTCGTGGTCCAGCTCTACTACTTCGACGAGTTGACCATGAAGGAGATCGGCACCCTCCTGAACATCACCGAGTCCCGGGTATCCCAATTGCATACCAAGGCCATGTTGCGACTCCGGGGCAAGCTCCTGGAGAAGCACATCGAAGGGTAACCCATGGCCAAAATCCTAAGCCAAGAGGAAGTAGACGCGCTACTTAAGTCCCATACCAAGCCCGCCGCCAAGGCTTCGGGCGGGGGGGGTGGAGAGCGGGGCGCTGCCCCGGCCCAGGCAAAAAAGGCCCAGGCCCAGCGCAAGGTCACCCTCTACAACTTCCGCCGTCCCGACCGGGTGAGCCGGGAGCAGATGCGCTCCCTCCACTTCATGCACGACCGCTTCGCCCGGAACTTTTCCAGTTCCCTCAGTGCCTACCTGCGCACCATCACGGAAGTGAACCTGGTGAGTGTGGAACAGCTCAGCTACCAGGAGTTCCTGCTCTCGGTGCCGGATCCCACATGCTTCAACGCCATCTCCATCAAGCCGCTGGAGGGGGCCCTGGCCCTGGAGGTCAACCCCACCCTGGTCTTTCCCATCATCGACAAGATGCTGGGCGGCCCTGGCGAACCGCTGAAGCAGCTCCGCACCATGACCGACATCGAGCAGAGCATCTTCGACGGCGTACTGAAGCTGGTGCTGGAGGACCTTCGCGAGGCCTGGCGCGGCATCATCGACCTGGACTTCCGCATCCAGGCCCGGGAGACCAGCCCCCAGCTCATCCAGATCGTGGCGCCCAACGAGGTGGTCCTACTCGTGGTCTTCGAGGTGAAGATCGGCCCCGTGGCGGGCATGATCAACCTGGCCATCCCCAGCATCATCCTCGAACCCATCTCCTCCAAGTTCGACCAGGAGATGTTCACGGGCTACAAGAAATCCTCCACCTTCGAGGAGGCCCGCCTGCTCCTGGCCAGCCTGAAGCGCTGCGACATGGAGGCTGCCGCCGAGATCCACGGCACGAGCCTCAGCATGGAGGAGGTGCTCCAGCTCAAGGCCGGGGACCTGATCCCGCTGACCAAGCGATTCGACGCGGAACTGGACCTCTGCGTGGATGGCATTCCCCGTTTCGTGGGCCTGGTGGCCCTGAATCCCAATGGGAAACGTGTATTCCAGGTGACCGGCAGCCGGTCGGAGGGGTGAATGATGGATACCCAGGACACTGAGCTCTACCAGAAAGTCGGCGGCGCCTTCGCCGAAAGCATGGCTTCCGTGTTCTCCATGCTCACGGGACGAGAGTTCCAGGTGAAGTCGCTTCCCGGGGAACTGCTGGAGACACCGGCCATTGCCGCGCTTCACCAAGGCCCCGGCATCCTGGCCAAGGCCAACTACCAGAAGGGGCTGAATGGGACCCTGTTCTTCACCCTGCCCCTCAAGGAGGGCACGATGCTGGTGGACCTCATGCTGGGCGGCGAGGGGGCGTCCGCGGATGAACTCGTGGGGGATTCCAAGGATGCCCTGGCGGAGACCTTCAACCAGGTCATGGGCAGCGCCAACCAGACCCTGTCGGACCTGGCAGGCGAGACCTTTGCCATCTCCAATGTGGAGATCCTCGCCCTGGCCCCGGAGGCCGCGGCCTTCGCGGAGCAATTGGGGCAGGGTGGTTTCCAGGACCTCCAGCTGCCCACCGTTCAGGACTCCCTGAACACCACGGTCCACCTGCTGTTCCCGGACCTCCTCATGCAGCAGCTCAAGCGGAAGCTGGGCCTGGGCGAGGCCCCCGCGGCCGCCCCGGAACCCTCACTGGCCTCCGTGGCTGCCACCCTGGCGGCGCCTCCGCGCCAGGCGCCCGTCGCCTCCGGACCGGCCACGGATTCCGGCAACCTGGACTTGCTGCTCGACATCCAGCTCCCGGTGGTGGTCCGGATGGGACAGACCGAAATGCAGATGGGCGAGCTGCTGAAGCTCACGCCCGGTTCCATCCTCGAACTGAACCGCAGCGCCGATGCGCCGGTGGAACTGCTGGTCAATGGCAAGCTCATCGCCAAGGGCGAGGTGGTGGTGGTGGACGGCAACTTCGCCTTCCGCATCACCGAGATCGATACCCGCGCCGCCAGGATCCGCAGCTTGGCTTGAACCGCTCAAACCAATCAGGCCTGGTACCGCGAAGGACGCGAAGCGCCCATCGGGTGCCCTAAGGAATTCCTGAGCTCAAGTGGGGCCCGGCCCTCAGCGGCCGGACGAGCTTGAGGGGAAGCTCCCGGGTTCGCTCACCGTACAGGCCCCGCACCGTCGAGACCTTGACGACCCGCCGCCAGCTCGGCCAGAAGGGCCACGTGCACCTCGAGCGCATCGATGACGCGGTACCCTGGATCCCGCCCGTAAAAGGCAAGGCCGAGGTCGGTACCCGCCAGCACGATGGCCTCGGCACCCTGCTCTTCCACCATGCGGCGACCCGCTTCGAACAGCACTTCGCGCTGCGCATCGCTGCACACGCCGCTGACTGCGACATCCTGATACATCCGGCCGAGCTGTTCGACCTCATCGTCGCACGCCACCGCCGTGGTCCGCCGCAGCTGGCCATAGAGGCGCGTCTGCATGACCACCCGAGTGCCCAGTAGGCCGACACGCCGGAGACCCTCGCCTGCAAAGTGGTCATCCAGCGGTGTGACGGCAGACACGAGCGGCAACGCCGAGATGCGCGCGGTTTCGTCAAAGCAGAAATGCCCGCCCAGCGAGGTGATGGCGGCGCACTCCGCGCCGGCAGCCTTCAGCCGCCCGATCAGGTCCGCATAGATCGCGGCCTGCTCGTCCCGCCGGTCCGCGAGGTTGTTCCTGATCAGAGCCTGGACATCCGCCTGCACGATCGTCAGCTCAAGGGGCGCCTCCATCTGACGCATCCGCGCGCAGAGCCGCTGGTAGTAGACGACGGTCGCTGCCGGTCCGATTCCGCCGATCAAGCCGATGTGCATGGCCGGGTTTCCTTGGTGTGTTCTGCCATCAGGTTTCCAGCAGGATGGTCCCACCTTGGCCCAAGGCGATGCCAGGGTCAAGCATGGCCACGGTCTGGATCGCCTGGGTTGCCGGCGTCCTGCGGCTCAGTGAGAGTGGCGGGTCCTTCCGCCTGAGGCGGATTCGCCACAGTCTGTGGCCAGGGACTTACCTCAAGGCGTGTGGGCTAAACCACATTGGATCCTGGGGACCGCCACGCTAAGTTGGGATCAGTGATCGGGAGCCACCCATGTGCGGAATCGTCGGGTACATCGGAGAGCAGGGTGCCGCAGGCATCCTGGTGAACGGCCTGCGGAGCCTGGAGTACCGCGGCTACGACAGCGCGGGCGTGGCCCTCGGCTCAGGGACAGGAGCCTTCAGCATCACCCGCGCCTCCGGCAAGCTGGCCAACCTCGCGGCCCGGGTGGATCTGTCAGACCCGACCCCCCTTGGCATCGGCCACACCCGCTGGGCCACCCACGGCCGTCCGACGGAGGAGAACGCCCACCCGCACCGCAGCGAAGATGGGCAGGTGGTGGCCGTCCACAACGGCATCTTCGAGAACTTCCTCGAGCTGCGCGCGGAGTTGAAGGCCGCCGGGGAGACCTTCCAGTCCGAGACCGATACCGAATGCTTCCCGGTGATGGTCTCCCACCTGATGAAGCAGGGACTCACTTTCCCCGAGGCCTTCCGGGAGGCGGTGGGGCGCATGCACGGGATCTACGCCCTGGCCTGCCTGCACGCCAAGGATCCGCACCGCATCCTGGCCGCCCGCAGCGGTCCACCCATGGTGCTGGGCCTGGGGGACGGCGAGACCTTCCTGGCCTCGGACGTGGTGCCCCTCCTGCCCCACACCCGGCGGGTGATCTTCCTGGAGGATGGCGATCTGGCGGAGCTCACCCGGGGCGGTGCGCGGATCTACCGACTGGACGGCAGCGTCGTGGAGCGCCCCGTCGTCACCATCCCCTATGACCCGGTGGCCGCCGAGAAAGGCGGCTACAAGCACTTCATGCAGAAGGAGATCTTCGAGCAGCCCCAGGCCCTGTCCAACACGCTGCTCAACCGGCTCCCCCTGGATGGCGAGGAGATCCCCCTGGATCTGCCGTTCACGGAGCAGGAACTGGCGGAGCTGACCCGCATCCACATCGTGGCCTGCGGAACCAGCTGGCACGCGGGCCTTGTGGGCAAGTTCCTCATCGAACAGCTGAGCCGCGTGGCGGTGGAGGTGGACTACGCCAGCGAGTACCGCTACCGCGAACCCGTGATCCAGCCGGGCACCCTCATCATCGGGATCACCCAGAGCGGCGAGACCGCCGATACCCTGGCCGCCATGAAGGAGGCCGCGGCACGGGGGGCCCGTACCCTGGCCATCTGCAATGTCCTGGGCTCCACCGCCACCCGGCAGAGTGAGGCCACGATCCTCACCCACGCGGGACCCGAGATCGGGGTGGCCTCCACCAAGGCCTTCACCACCCAGCTGGCCGTGCTTACCCTCCTGGCCCTCAAGCTCGGAGAGGCCAAGGGCACCGTGGACCCCCGGCTCCGGGTCGAGCTGCTGCAGGGCCTGCGGGAACTCCCCGCGCACCTGGAGCGGCTGAACACCCTGGAACCGAAGATCATCCAGTGGGCCCACCGCTGGCAGGACGCCACGGACTTCCTCTACCTGGGCCGCGGCCCCTGTTATCCGATCGCCCTGGAAGGGGCCCTGAAGCTGAAGGAGATCTCCTACATCCATGCCGAGGGCTACCCGGCAGGGGAGATGAAGCACGGCCCCATCGCCCTCATCGACAAGAACCTGCCCGTGGTGGCCCTCATGCCCCGGGACGCCCACCGGGACAAGACCCTCAGCAACCTCCAGGAGGCCGCCGCCCGGGACGGGCGCATCCTGGCCCTGGTCACCGAAGGGGACACCGGGCTGGCCGGCATCGCCGAGGACCAGCTGGAACTCCCCGCGGTCCACCCGTGGCTCGCCCCCATCGTCTATTCAATCCCCCTGCAGCTGCTGGCCTACCACATCGCGGTGCTGCGCGGCTGCGACGTGGATCAGCCGAGGAACCTGGCCAAGTCGGTGACCGTGGAATAGCCAGGGAGGAATTTCCCAAGAATTCACGGCAGGAATGGATCAACGCCCCATGCTGGAATCGGACCGAGGCTCCTTGATCAGGAGGCCGCCATGACCGCCCGTTCCTTACACCGCCAGGATCTTGACCCACCCGTGGTGCTTGACTGGGTGCTTGTCCTGCTCGGTGCCCTGCTCGCCTGGCTGTGCTGGCCCTCCTCCTTGCTTCATTGAGTTCTGCACTTTCCCGGGCGCCATCGCGTCTCCAGACCCATCCTTGGGATCGCAGGCGGTCCCGGGGCGGGAGGTTGCCATGGCCACGCATCTTCATTTCCATTCCCATGCCCGGCCCCCGATCCGCGGGTTCGTATGGGAGCATCCCTACGCGGGAGACTGGCTGATCCTGGCCCTCGGCACCCTGGCCGCCCTTCTGCTCTGGTATTGGAATTCCTGAGCTGCCCCCTGGCCCGCCCTGAAGGCTCGACAGGCGCCCCCGTTGCGCTAGAATAGAGGCTCGCAATGGCGCGTAGCTCAGCGGTAGAGCACTACCTTGACACGGTAGGGGTCGGTGGTTCGATTCCACTCGCGCCAACCAAAAGAAGCAAGAGAACAGGCCACTTACGAGTGGCCTGTTCCTTGTTTTGCGGTCTCTTGTTGAAACTATGTTGAAAACCGCTTCCCAACCCAAGGTGACCCAGGGTGAGCCCAGGTGCCGTATAGAGTGGCTCGTGGCGCTAGTTTGCAGGCAAATAGGAATGGGGGTGACATTGGATGTCACCCCCATTGTCTTGGCTCCCAGCCCCGGAGGGCAGAATCCCCTTCCGCCCCTGCCGTTTCAACATGGTTTCAACACTGGGTCACCCGTGCTTGGTGTCCCCAGCCCGCTCTGCCTTGACCAGGGTCAGGATCTTTTCCAGATCACCCGCCGCCTCCCGCGCCAACTGAATGCCGTACCGGCTGCGGGTGAGGGTCTGAATCAACTGCATCTCACGGGGCAGTTCCACTGCAGCATCTATAGTGCTCCGCTCCGTCTCCCTGGCGATCCATGCATCCAGCTCTGTCCTGGGGATGATCAGAGCCCTTCCGATCCTGATCACCTTCAGGCGACGCGCTGCGATCTCCCGCCTGAGCAGGGTCTCTCCGAGACCGCAAAGTTCAGCGGCCTCGGCTGTAGACAAGCCGACCTTGGCTTCCAGCGGAACGGGCGGGACCGGTGGAAGTTGGGGCACTTGCACAGGTGCGGGGATGGGGGCGCGTAGTCTGGGCATCGGGTTCCTCCTCTTCGGCGTTGGTTCAATTTCTGAGAGGGGACCCTCTCCCTACTATGATAGGCGTCAACCCGCCCTGCCCTTCCCCCCCACCCTGACGGATCAATTCCCGTTGATCGGAACCAGCACCTGCTCCGGGACGCTCCATCAGTTCCTTGTCGTCGAGATCGACCTTGGCCTGACCTCCATCCAACGCGACGGCCAATCCAAGTGGCACCCTCCGCCTCTCCGAGAAGGGAACCCACCGCCACCCACACTGGGCCCCTACCCCAAGCCTGCGCGGGCATCCAGCCCAAGAAGGACCAGGGGACCTTTCCAGGGGTGCAGTCTGCAGCACCTCTATCCCCACTTGGCATCCAAACCCGAATTCCTTTTTTACAACTCAGCACCTCGCAGGAGGCGTTGAATTCCTCCCGGAGGCTCACGGGCACGAGCAACGGCCCTGACGCGGTCTGGGCGCATGTCGCGCTACCTATGCCCCCATCTCCAGTAGGAGCTGGGGTCGCCTCCGGTTGAGGGTGTCGTCAAGGTCAGCGGGTAGGTCTGCCTGCCCGTGCCGGCGGTGAAGAGCCGGCCCCTGCAGAGCCGGTGGACGAGAATGCTATGGCCTCGAAAGGGCTTCAACGATGATGCCGGGCGCTGCTGGGCCAGCGGGTGGACCGGGTCTTAACTTTTTTTGAGAAATCGGGAGATGACGAGGCCCTCGCGTCTATCAGTACTTTGTAGGCCCTTGGGCAACCGGGCCCCCAGCCCTAGCCACAACGCGGAGAACATTCATGTCACAACATCAAGAACCTACCATCCTGCCCACCTGCCCTGAGAGGGACCGAGTCCCTGATTCCGGGGTTAAGCGCGTTCATGCCAAGCTGTTCACCCCCCTAAAGGTGAATGCCCCCGTTCTCCGGGTCCCTGTGGCCCAGATCAATGTTGGCCAGGCGATTGGGCCTCCAGTCGCTGTACCAACGGACCCGGTGGTGAGCAGGCAGGCGCGGGACGAAGGTCCGGGGCTTGATCCCGTGGTCGAAGCCGTAAATCGCCTCGCCGAGCTGCCTCCGCATGAATACGACCGAGAGCGGAAAAAAGAAGCATCGGTTCTTGGCCTTCGGATTACGACCCTCGATGAAGCCGTTAGGCAAGCCCAAACTGTCCACCGTCAGGCCCTGGGGAAAGGGAAGGCCGTGTCCTTCCCGTCGGTCGAGCCTTGGGATGAACCCGTGGATGCTGCGCAGGTCCTGGATGAACTCCAGGACACCATTCGCCGGTTCATCGTCTGCGAGATCGAGACGGCGGTAGCGGCTGCGCTCTGGATCGCCTTCACCTGGTTCATCGACCACGTCCAGATCGCCCCCATCGCCGCCATCGTTTCGCCCCTCCCCCGATGCGGGAAGACCCAGCTCCTGGATATCCTTCGACGCCTTTCTCGTCGCCCCATGGTCGCGTCCCACATTTCACCAGCGGCTGTCTTCCGGGTGATCGAGGCGCACAGCCCAACCCTCTTGATTGATGAGGCAGATACCTTTCTCAAAGAAAATGAGCCAATGCGGAACGTCCTCAATAGTGGCCACACCCGGCAGAATGCCACTGTCATCCGGGCGAACAGCGATCCATCTGCCATAAGTCAGTTCAGCACCTGGTCGGCAAAGGCCATTGCCAGCATCGGTCGCCTGCCCGGGACGATCATGGATCGCAGCATTGAACTGCCGCTCAAACGCAAGCTGCCGTCCGAGAAGGTCCAGCGCCTTCGTCATGCTGACCCCGCCCAGTTCAACACCCTGGTTCGCAAGCTGGCACGGCTGGCAGAGGACATCGGGCCAACCATTGCCCAGGCACGACCGGACCTGCCCCCGGAGTTGAACGACCGCGCCCAAGACAACTGGGAGCCTCTCCTAGCCGTCGCGGACCTTGGCGGCGGGCAGTGGCCGCAGAAGGCCCGGGCCGCCGCCCTGAAGCTCTCAGGCGCAGATCACGAAGCGATGTCGCCATCTACGGAATTTCTGGCTGACATCAAGGAAGCCTTTGGCCTGAAGGACAGGATCTCCACAGCCGACCTGCTGGCGGCTTTGGTCCGTGAAGAACCCGGGCCATGGGGAAGGTCCGGGGGCGGAAGGCCCAATTCACCCAGCCAGCTCGCCACCCGGCTGAAAGAATTCGAAATTCATAGCATGGACCTCAAATTTCCTGGGAACAGGACGCTGAAGGGCTTCAGACTGGCCCAGTTCCAGGACGCCTTTGACCGGTACCTTACTCCTCCCGCTGGGGGTGCTGGACCCGCTACTCCGCAACTATCCATTGGTGACGCGGATCTTTAGGTTGCGGCTTCGGTTGCGGTTGCGATTCGAAGCCGCTACCGGGCTTGAAGGGAAACCTTCCTGGCCCTCCCGGACAAGCGCACCACTGGCTGGAGGTTGCGGATCGAGGGGCAACCCGCAGCCGTGCCGCAACCGCCAGGTCTGCACCATTGCTGGATAGTCGCGGAGTAGCGGGCCAGAAGGGGGTCCTGCCTGGATCCCAGGTGTTCCGCCGCCGGGGCGACATCAGCTCCTGCAGCACGTCCAGGTCAACCGGGTAGTCCACCGGCAGGTACGCCCCCACGACAGTCCCGGAGGCAGCCACAGCACATAGACCTGCCGCCCACCACGATGAACTCGAACCCGGACGCAACCCAGGGCATGAACCAGTATGTCAAGTTCGGTCCCCGGACATGGCCTCCCAGGTCATGCGCGAGGTCGCCGGGGCACGGATCGCTATGGTCCTGGCATGGTGATCCGCGTCCGACAGCCCGGCGAGAAGGTCTAGTTGTCGGCATCCCCATTGGAGCCCAGATGGCTCGTCTTAGTGGCCTGCCCCATGCGAAGCATGGTACGCTATACCCACAAACACGGCACAAATTCACAAGGAGATGGCAGATGGCCGATGAAATGCAAGATCGCATTTCTGCACAAACATTTAGCCGTACTTTTGAAAAAATGTGCAATTTCATCGCCGTTGCAAAAACAGGAGATCCCAAGGCGACAGTTCGAGGTATTTTGACCCTCTGCCTATATGAATTACCTGATGAAAAATTCGATGATGCCGAATCATTTAAACGTACAATCGAAATAATGTTTGGCCTAATTATTCCGCTTCAGCAGCTCCAAGAGGCGGCCGATAACCTTGAACGACAAGGAATTCTCCTCCGGCCAGGCAATAGCAACTATCGCCTCGCACCAGCCACGGTCACCACTCTAGAGCATGCTATCCGAGATGCTCAATTACTTGAGGAGAGGGTCAAGACACAGTGGCTTGAAGAGCTTCAGACTGATTTCCCAAAACTCCCACCTGACCAAATTTGGAAGGCTCTCCAAACATATCTTTGTAAAACATTTCGCCGGCATGGCATTCAAGCAGCAGCATTAATTGATCCAAGCATTGATTCTCAGCCCGAGCACGATGAAAGCCTTAGCTCGATTCTTCGTGAATCGGTTGGGGGAATTGCAGAATTGCCAAAAGACCTCCACGAAGGGGCAATTCTCGCCGTGAATAATTTTATGGCTTCGCTTGGTGGAAACGCTGATCGGTCCCGCTATATTGCCCAATCAGCAGACGGAGCATTCAATTTCTACACGCTTGAAGTGCCGGCAGACTTATCAGAACAGTTTAGAAAACAACTTCATGCTCTAACCCTATTTCTAGACACGAATTTCCTTTTTGGAATACTTGACCTTCATTACAATACCCAGGTGCAAATTTCACATGACCTCATAAAAGCCGTTTCAAAACACAATCTGCCATTTAAACTTAGATTCCATGAAGCAACCGGCAGAGAGATGATTAACACAATTGGCTATTATGGATCTATTTTGCGATCAAGGGTATGGAACAGGACATTGAGCAGGGCGGCAACAGCAAATCGTAATTTATCAGGTATTGAACAAAAATTCCATGAGATGAATTGTCATCAGCAGTTAGATGTTGATGAGTTTATTCGCACGTACGAACATTTTGACCATTTGCTTTTGGAAAAGAATATAAAAATATACAGGCCAATCGACGAACGCCTCGAAGCAAGAAACGATATATATCATGATTATAGAGATTTTTTAGAACTAAATGGACGTGGAGATAAAGCATACGAAACGGTAATGCATGACGCTACAATTCTTGCAGAAGTCCAAGCACTTCGGAGTCAAGCACCATCCAGCTTGGATGCAGGCGCTTTATTGGTAACGTGCGATTACTATCTCTTTAGGTACAATTGGGAAATAGCGAGGAAAACAGGACATAGAGCATGTGTTCTTATGCCAAATATGCTTTGGCAAATCCTTCGCCCATTTCTGCCTATTGATCAGGACAATGACAAAGCTTTCGCTGAGACCTTCGCGCTGCCACAATTTAGAATTTTAGGTAGTGGAGGAAGCAAGGCATGTTCTAAGATGCTTCAAATTTTGGCAACTTATAAAGAGGTTCCAGAAGAGACCGCCATGAAAATGATGGCGAATGATTTACTTTTGGATCAACTCAAAACTGCTACTAGCGACGCACAATTTGAAGAGCAGGTCGAAGTTGCATTTGTTGAAGAGAACAGAAATCTCATAGAGGAGAGGGTTTATCTCGAACAGCTAATAAAAAATGAGAAAGCTGCCTTACAAGCAGAAAAGCAGAAGAGGTTTGAAGAACAAGCTATCCACGAAAGAGAAAAGCAAGAGCTAGCCTCAAGCATAACAACTGCTGAAAAATATATTGAGATTGCGAAAAGGTCTGCTGAGGAGAAAGATTTGTTGGCCCTTGAAGCAACCGAGCGTGCACAAAAGGCAGAGGGCGAAGCAGAGCGGGCTCACGGTAAAGCGGAAAGGGAGGTCATAGAGAATGAATCAGCACAAAAATTAGCTTTGAAAATGACGAAATTGACAGGACTTGCTTTTGGAATTTGTCTAATTTTACTATTTATGTTAATTGCGCACGTTTTGCCGTGGAATTGGATGATTAAGCATAATAATAGCATATCAATTCAAATATCCATTTCGGGTATATTGCTATTGTTTCCGCTTGGCCTTCCACCGCCCTGGTATTCCCTTGGACACCCATTTGGGGACAATCCCCTGAGAGGTGCCAATGAAGAAGAAGGAAGAAACCCAGCCGGTAGGGGCAGCGGAAGGAGGCCGTAGGCCGACTGTAGCTG